>OFMC01000064.1_pt1 | contig 111699 bp, 112 predicted proteins | sample 1541271 | NCBI WGS metagenome assembly OFMC01 (sample SAMN04209252, study PRJEB22552) | human gut metagenome | biome: gut; material: feces | host: Homo sapiens | place: USA: Oklahoma | reverse complement strand
AGCAATTGTCTGGCTCAATTACTTACGTAAATTCGCCAGACCCACCTTCATCCCCTACCTTAGAGGTGGAGGACTTCTGGCGGATTAGGTTAAATATAACTAAAAAACAAAGTGTGTTGACAAGGGGCGCGTAGCGTGCTTGCATTTACCCCTTGTCTGCACTTTGTTTTTTAGTAGAATCCATTTTAAGCTACTAGTTTACTTTCTTTTAAAGTTTTTTCGATATCTTCCTTCGTAATTATGATTTTGGTTTTTCTTTTATATTCTGGTGCTTCAAACATGATAGTTCTTAGCAGCTCTTCAAGTTGTGCTCTTAAGCCTCTGGCACCGGTTTTATTTTTGATTGCTTTTTTGGCAATCATAGTCAAAGCGTCTTCCTGGAACTCTAATTGAACTTCATCTTCAGCTAAAAGTTTCTGATACTGTTTGATGATTGAATTTTTAGGTTCTGTCAGGATTCTTACCATTTCTTTTTCGGTAAGCTGCTGCAACGGGCAGATAATGGGGAATCTTCCTGCAAATTCTTGGATGATTCCGAAGTTTTTTAGATCTTCTGCACTGATTGCATTGATGAGCTGATTATAGCTTAATTTTTCTTTTGGTTGTTCGCTTTTAGTTTCTTCAAGTAAATTAATACTTGTTTTTGAACTGTTACTGTATCCTAATCTTTTTGCAATCAGTTTTTCGATGCCTTGGAATGCCCCTCCTACGATGAAAAGGATGTTTTGAGTGTTAATGGTCACGCTGTCCTTTTGATCCATATGTGGATGCTTTCTAGAGCCTGTCAGGGGCACTTTAACTTCAGTACCTTCTGCTAGTTTGAGTAAAGCTTGTTGTACCCCCTCTCCTGAAACGTCGCGTGTTACTGACCTGCTTTCTCCTTTGGCTGCTTTCTTATCGATTTCGTCGATGAAAACAATGCCCTTTTCGGCTCTTCTAACAGCTTCTTCTAAAGCAGCTTCAGGTGAATCATAGAATCTGATCTGTTCTAGAGCTTTGTTTACAAGCTGTTGCAGCACAATTTCAACGTCATTGCCAACATAGCCAGATTCGGTTAGTGTTGTTGCGTCGGCAATGCAATAAGGCACGTTTAAAGTTTTGGCAAGTGTCTTAATGATATGTGTTTTTCCGCTACCACTAGGTCCAACCATAATGATGTTGGACTTTTCGATAGGTTCTCTCATGTAGCTAATCTTTTTATGGTTGTATACAGCTACCGACAGAATCTCTTTGGCTTTTTCTTGGCCAATTACGTATTGATCAAGATGGTTTTTGATTTTTCTAGGTGTAAGTACTTCTTGAACGTCTTCGAAGTTCTCGAAATCAAAGTTATTGTTAAACATATTTACCTCCTTAAATTTTAGATTAATTTTTGTAAATCAAAAAAGCCCGATAAATGCAAGGTGGAGACTTGTACTACCTTGCATTTATCAGGTCTTTTTTGATAGATTCTTATTTTTACGGTTTGTTGTTTCTTTTTTTAATGATTTTGAATCTTCCTCCATGAAATGCTAAATTGTATTCCTGGACAAGTCTTTCTGCTTCTGCTCTATTATCAGCTTCGTCAATTTCTTCCCAACTTCTAGATCCAAGCCATTTAATGATGTATGAGTAGTGCATTTTTTATACCTCTCTTCTTAAATTTTACTAGTTAATAGAATGCTGCGATTTCATTAGTTTCGTTGTCAGTAATTTCTTTTACACTGATCTCTATGTTTTTTAGATTGATTTTAGGAAGGTATTTATTTTTTACTTCGTTATATTTTTGATTGCATGCTTTTTCGCAAGCTTCATCCATATCTGCAGATTCTATTTCTTCTGAAATATAAGATGCAAATTCATATGTTACTGTAAATTTTTTCATTTTTCCTCCTTATATCGTTTAATGTAGCTTTCTAATTCTTTTATGTCTTTAAATTTGAAAGTTTGTAACCATACGGCAAGATCAGATAAAAACAGTAAAGTTCCTTTTGCTTCATTCTCTGAAATAATATGTCCTTGTTCATCCATTTGTACCCATTTGTCGGATTGGAAGTAAGTATCTCTAATATATTGACCTTCTAGTAAGCAGTCGTATCGTTGTTCCGGAAGAAGCATTTCAACATTATCTGGTGTATTGTTATAGATATAAAGGTACATCTTGTCTCTTTTCTCACAATACTTATTATGGATTTTTACCAGGATTTCATCTTCTTGTTCATTTAAAGATTTGATAAAATTTTCGTAAGTTAGCATGGGTATCCTCTCCTTCTTAAATTAAATATAAATGCAACCGTATTCTGTATCATAGTAGTGATCCATTAATTGCTCCTCAGCATATTCTTCGTAATCAAAATGCCATTTGATTACTTTTTTTAATTCTTTATCTTTTATTGTATTAAGCCATTCGTTAAATAGTTCTCTTGTAACATCAATAGTTTTTTCATTTTGGTAGAAGCAGCTATTTTGATACTCTTGGTTTTTTATTGCATCCTGCAGATTTTCACCTAATGCGCTGCAATAGGCCAATAGCCATTCTTTACTTCCTTCTTTTTGAATTTTTTCTAATTTTTTTGATAATTCATTTAGACTATATATATTTTCATATTCTCCAACATTGTAATTCCAATCGTTTTCGTAATCTGTTATGAATGCTTCTTCATACTTAGAATTAGGTCTAACATCAATTGACTTTAATTCTTCACTTATGTTATTACATGGTAAATCTAGCCATTTTCCTATTAATTTACCTTCAACGTATTTCCCTAGGTTAGTTATAAATACTTTAAACATTATTTTTTCTCCTATATACTTCATCAATTAAGCCAAAGTTTTTGGCTTCTTCAGCATTAAAATACTTGTCTCTTTCAGTATATTCCTGAATTGTTGAGTATTCTTTTTTTGTTTTTTTGGCCAGAATAGTGTTAAGTTTTTTCTTTAGATTCAGGATATAATTAGTATAGATTGTAATATCGGTGGCTTGACCTCTTGTTCCACCCATGGGTTGATGAATCATAATTGTGCTATTTTCAGTAGCACATCTTTTTCCTGTACCTGATGCCAACAGAAAAGCTGCCATTGAAGCAGCCATTCCAATGCAGATTGTATTCACTGGACATTTGATTTGATGGATCATATCATAAATGGCGAATCCGTCTGTTACGCTGCCTCCTGGACTGTTGATATACAGTGTGATTGGTTTTTTGTTGTCCTCTTTTTCTAAGAATAATAATTGTCCAATAATTGAGTTTGCTGTTGCGCTGTTGATTTCATCTGTTAGTAAAATAATGCGGTCCATAAGCAACCTTGATGGAATGTCATAGGCTGTTTTTCTTCCATTTTCTTCTTCGATTACGTTTGGCCATACTGCCATGTTTATTACCTTCCTTTTCTTGCTTTTTATTTGAGAATATCTGTATTTTTAGTAATCACAAGGATAAATACAATTAAGTATGCTAATACTGCAATAGTTGCCATTGTATAACTTAATAAAATCATTTGATATTCCTCCTTAGCATGCCTTAGCTTTTGTATCTGTTCTCATATAAGCAATGTATTCTTCTATTGCTGTTAACGCTTTTTTTTCGGCTGCTCTTCCTTTTTTTCGGGCTTCGTAATCATTTAAATAGAATGTTAATCTATGGCAGCCTTTTTCGCCTTCTGCGAAGATTGCTACTTTTAGATCGACTTTTTCATTATGTTTCTCAACAATGCAGAGTACTTCATAGACTTTTTTTACTTCATCTGTTGTGTAGAATTTAATGATTTCATATAGTTTATTTTCTGAAAAAAGTTCTTTTGCTTGTCTTTCGACTTCGAAAAATTTTTGAATAGCCTGGGTTGCTTCCGTTCCCCAGTTAAAACTATTTCTATTTACTGTGACACTAAGTTCCATTTTTATTCTCCTTTCTTTTTATACGCAAAACATAACACACCTTAGCTTGCTGTCAAGGGAATAAATTCCGAGTGCTCGCAGGAATCCCTTGACAGTTAAAGCTTAAGGTGTGTTAGAATCGTTTTTAACACATAACAACTATGCCCAGGTTGTTATCGTATTCTGCAAATTCATCAATAATAAATTTGTGTGTTTTAGTTTCAACTAAAAATATATCAGTATTGAGTTTTTTAATTTTAATTTTTTCTTCGTCAAACATAAAATCTTTTGATAGAGCATAGCAAGCTGTATTATAACTGCAGCCAGTATAGATTATTCTTGTGCCTGGATAGTTGTATTTCTTATATTTGCTTGTATATATTGGTTCTTTATATCTACGCATGTTGTTTTTCCTTTTCTGGATACTCTTTTATATATTCAAGTGCTTTTTCCCAATTGACTTTTTTATAGGGTACATTCTTTTTTGTATTAAATACGAAGTAATGTGCTCTATACTTATTCTTATAGTGGTTGATGATAATATTTGCACTATCCTTATTTCTGAATAAAAGATATGTTCCGCAGCTTCTTGCTATAAAAATAAGATGTTCAGGAAATGTTGTTGTTTCATTTAATGTGTTTAAGTCAATTTCCAGATCTTTTTTGAACTCTTTGACGTATCTGTTAGTTAATTTACGCATATTTTCGGTAATATATTCTTTGATTGTGTTATTCATTTTTCATCATCCTTTAAAATTTTAAATATGCTTATATATGCCAAATTTGAGTCCAGTTATAAAAAGATATGCCTTTCAGCATTTGACGCAGTTTGTGAACATTATTTCGATAGTCTTCGTATTGTTTTTCCAACATTTGCCAAGTGGCGGCCGCTGCTTCTGCGTCGCTGATAATTTCAGCCGGCGTTTTTCCGCTAGCTGCTTCTTTCAGTCGCTTTAGTTCGCTGCGCAAATGGTCACCGTTTAGCAAGCGACTGCGACCATAGGTGTAGCTACTAGAACCGTTCCATGGCCCGACAGAAAAACTTGCGCTTACTGCATTTTGTCCTGATTTATAGACTATGGTAGTCGGATCATAGTCTACGGAATATCCAGCGGCACGGATTGCGTCACGTATAGGTTGCAAGCGCGGACTTTTCTCTCGTGTTTGTGCTTCAAAAAGGTTAGTGTAGGCGATATAGCAAGCACACACAGCTTGTGCCTCCAGGTTTGTTGCTTCTGCAGCAAAGAGGAATGCGCTGAGTTGATTGATTAATTCTTCATTGCTTCCTTCTTCTGCGGATTTCGCTGCATATTCATGGCATAATTTCCAGTATAATGCACGGCGCTTTTCTACTGTTGCTAAGGCTTCTTTGATAGCTTTTGCAAATTTCTCCGATTTTATCATAATGACACAACTCCTTTTCAAGTTATAATAGTATTTTTGATAATGAAAAAGGGGCACAGCTGAAGCTGTGCCCTGTATGCTTACATGCCGCAGGCGGATTTTGCGAGTTTGTCGACGCGTTCGTTGAGGTCGATTCCGCTGTGGGCTTTTACTTTTTGGAATTCGATTTGCATATCTGCGAGGTGCAGGCGGTTACGGTACGACTGTGTGAAAGCTTTCTTTGCTTTCCATTCGCCTGTATACCATTTTTCGATGCCTTCGTAGTCGTAGCAGATGACAGCTTTTTTGATGCCTTTCTGCTGTGCGTATTCGATTACGGAGAGGACTGCCTGGAGTTCACCTGCAACGTTACGCATGCTGGTCAGTTCAGTGTCGGTGATGCTGCCGGACAGGGTTTCTTCTTTATCGCCTGCCATGATGATTGCTGCATAGCCGGCAATGCCGGTTTTTACGTTGTAGGAACCATCGGTATAGGCAGTGATTGTTTCGTTTCTGGCATCGGGAACGTCTTCGCTTTCTGCTTTCTTATTGAAGATATCTGTAGATTCTTCTTCGTTGTCGAAGATGTATGGGGCGGGTACTTCGCCTTTTTTGCCGAAGCTGCATTCATCGTAGCCGGTTGCCGTGATTTCATAGGCGACCGGTTTGTTTTCCTGTGCGTAGATGGTCTGTGCCATCAGGTGCAGAACCTGTGCAGGAGTGATTTCTGCAGTTACGGCGAATTCGTTATTTTCATCAGGCTCAAGCTTGATGATGACGGGTTCGCAGCCGTATTCTTTAAGGAGTTTTTTATAAAGCTTCTTTGCAGTATAGTCTTCGGTGTCATCATAAAAGGCAATTTTGTTTTTGATGATATAGATAAACATGTTTTATACTTCCTTTCTTTTTTGGGATATGCGATATGCGCAGGGCAGAGCCCTGCGCTGCTTTTTTATTTCTTTTCTTTTTTGTCGAGTACGTTCCAGTCCTATTATTTTAACAGCGTATTTACTAATTCTCCGATCTCATCACTAGATAAGTCGTTATCGATTGCTGTTTGGATTTCTTCTTTAATCAAGTCTACAAATTTTTGTGGTGCAAGTTTTTTGATTTCATTATTTGACATATTAAATGCCCAGCTTACATCTAATCCTCCTCCGTTTCCGTCACAAGTTTCATTCCAAGAAAAGCCATTAGTTAAATAATAGCTATATGGATTTAGAGATTCCCATTTTTTTGTTTCTTTTGCAAACTTAAGGCAGTTTTCAATATAATCTTTTACGAGCATTTTTATTCCTCCTTATTTTTTGATACTTTTTATATACCACCTATCATTGAGCTAAACTGTCAAGGTGGAGACAAGATTGAGGTACGAGATCTTGTACTACCTTGACAGTGTGCGGATAGGTGGTATAAGTTTATACTTCCCAGAAATTTTTCTTTTTATCTTGAAGGTTTACAGTCATCTTGTTATGTTTTATATTCTCCCTGCCGGCATTAATGATATTGCGTAACAGATTATTGATATCATTCCTTGCGTCAAATATAGCTGATGCTCCGTTGCCAAGTTCTGGAGCCCGATATTTAGATTTCATTCTGTAATGCAGGTGGGGGTTTATCTTTCTGCCAACTTCGATGATTTCCTTTCGTAATTCTTTGTATTCGCTATTTAATTTAAGCAGATTTAATTTTTGATTTTCCATATCTTTATTTTGTTCAAGTATTTCTTTCAATAATTTCTTATACCATTTGTCACCCGCTTCGGAGCTGATGAAGCTGCGTATTTCTGTATCTTGCTTTTCATAATCAGCTTTTAGGATTCTGTAAGCTCGTCCTTTTTCGTTATATTCTGCTCGTATATTATTAGGCATAGATTCTTTGGGACCGTATAGGCTTAAGATTTCTTTTAGTCTAGTTTTAAGGCTGATTATTGCTTCACCTTCTTTTTGCAATTTTTCAAATCTGCCGCTGGTCATAATATTAAGTACCTTGCTTGGCATTTGATCAATCGGAGTTATTGTTTTTTCAATTCTTATAATTGCAGATTCGTTATATTTTATTTGGTTATTAACTGAACCAAGTAATTTTACAAAATCTTTTCTGATAATTTCGCCAGAAGTAGTAAGCTCTGCTAATCGTTTTTCACTATATTCCTTTTCTTTACGTTCTAACTCAATTTGTTTTTTGTATTTTAATTCAGCAGCTTTACGTGCTTTTTGAATTTTATCTATAATTACGCCAAAAGCCTTGGCACTCATTTGATAAATTTTGTCCAAGGTATTGTCGATATTTTCTTGATCATAACCATTTTCTTCAATGATTTTTTTGGTTTTATATGCGAGAGCCGGGCCAAGATGTTCCTGGGGAGTACGATTTAAAAATTCAACCATATCTTCATCTCCTGTTTCAGCTGCTATATCACGTTGTGCTTTTAAAGTTTTGCAGGATACAACTTTATCTATTCCATGAGTTTTATATTCAGCATTAACCATGTCTTCCCAGGATTGACGAATCAATTTTAAATTATCTTTGCTTTCTGTATATCCAGAAAATCTTCTGTCTTTTTGATAGCCACCATTTTTAGGATTTTTAGCATTGTATCTTTTAAAAAATTTAGAGGGTGATTTGGCTTTTGCCATTTCATCGTCTACAATACGTTCGCAAATCATTATATGTGCATGTATTTGTTCTTGTGAGTCGTCGAACGTAGCAGGCTTGCTATGGATAGCATATGCCCATACTTTATTATTCCCTATATGGGTAGCAATAAAATCATTTACCAATTTTTCGTTTTCTTTATGTGTTAGCTCATTCGGTAAAGCTATTTCGAATTCTGTATAAGCTCTGCCGTTAGCACGTTCATACTTATCCGCACATGCAAAAAATACAGATGCAGACATAGCCCAATGCGGGAGATTGGCATCTTTATAGACCAATTCTTCCGCACGTTTTCCCCCACTGTAGCGTCCCTCACGCAATATGTAATCTGCGTGCTGCTCTGCAGTACCCACTTTTCCATTTTTAAGGCTTAAATGATAGGTTGCCATGTCTGCTTTCTTCTTTCAAAAACAAAAAATCCTTAAGCAATTCAACAGGCTAAGCCTGTAATTGATGAGGGATTGTTAGTCCTCATCCTCCTTGCTTAAGGATTGTGTTTTATTTTATTATTTTAGCATCCTCGCACTGCGTTTCCACCAAGGCGTAGCCTTGGTATTGGAAACGCGTAAGTGCGCCTAACGCTTCGCGCTAGGAAGAGACCGTAAATTTCGTTACTCTCTTATCTTATTTTAACACAATCGTTTGCTCATTACAAGGGATTTTAGAATATCGTTGCATGAAAAAAGCCTTAGCTTTATATTAGCCAAGGCTTATAATATGTTGCTTTTTAATAGCTGCTTATTCGTTGTCTTTATCATCCTGAAAGTATTTTTTTATGATTGCTTCATTGATTTCTTTATCATGTTCATTCAAACGGCTAGTGATCGCTTTAGCAATTATTGCTGCATATTCTTCAGGGAATCTCATTTCTGGTTCTAAAGCTTCTTTAATTTTGGTTTCATTATAGTAGATATTTTTGCCAATGCGACAATTTACTTCCCAATTGGGGATTACCATATGCCATGTTCTTCCGAATTCAGTTTCAGCGTAGCATACAAGAATGCAATCGAATTGATAGCATCCGATGATTACATCAATGCTTATCATGTGACTTGTTTCTTCTTTTAAGGTGATTTTTGATTTCATGTTTCTATTATCCTTTCTTAAAAATTATTCTTTCATTATTTCTTCCCATTTTGACGCTGCTGATTCTTCCATGCTTTCTATTACATGGGCGTAGGTTTTTAAAGTAAACTCTACTGTTGAATGGCCAAGTCTTTTGGAGATTACTTTTATGTTTACACCATTTTCCAGCAAAAGGGTTGCATGGGTATGTCTCATGCAGTGGATCCTGAAATTTTCCGGTAAGGATGCTTTTTTAATCATTCGATACCAATAATATTCCCTGAAGTTATTTGGTTCTAATTTTTTACCTGTACCGGATGTAAATACCAAATCATTTTCTTTATGAAAATATTCCTGGTGGTTTTCTTGAAAGCTATTCTGAAATTCTTTGAACTCTTTAAGTTTGTTTATTGTTTCTGAGTCCAATGTTATTTTCCGATAGCTGTTTTCTGTTTTCAGCACCCATTTCACTTGCAGATAATGTTCATCAAAATTTATGTCACTCCATTTTAAGCTGCATATTTCTGATATTCGCATTCCCGAAGCAAATCCAAGACTTACCAAAGCGTAGAATTCTTGCTTATAGTATTTTCGTTCACGGTCGAATTTTTTATTTGAATACTGATCAAAGTACTTTCCTTGTTTAATTATTTCAAGGAAGTTATGAATACCTTTACAGTCCAATACAACAATTGAGTCTTTAGGAACTTTAAATGGTCTGACTTTAAGTACTGGATTACTTTTTATCAAATCATTTTCCATAGCACTTTTAAGAACCATACCTAAGACTCTTCGAAATGAGTTGACAGTTCTTGCTGCTAACTTTTTGTGGTTTTTATTTCCAAAGTATCTTAAATTACGTAGCAGCTCCTGTACTTTGATTGGTGTTATGAGATTCAGTTTTTCATTTCCAAAATCATATTGTACGATATGATCTTTATCTGTTTGTATGTCACAAGTGAAGTGTATATATTTTAGGATATGAGTATACCATATGAAGGTATTTTCGGATACCATTGGCTGTGCAACTACGTTTAGCCATTTTTCTACCCAGACTTCTAAATTCATGCCAGGTTCTATGGTTTTACTTTTTAGCTCTTCTGTAAAATCTTCTATTTTTTCTCTTAAGTTTTTTTGAGTTAATGCAGAGATCCATTTTTTCTTTTTTTCGCCTTGTTCATTATTATATGTACCTACCCATACCCAACGTTTTCTTTTCTCTAAGTAGAATATACTCCCTGCATTGCTTTTATTGTTCATTATACTCACCAAATTCTTCTTCTATCCATTTCATCGGTATAAGGAATTTTCTTCCTATTTTTTTTGCAGGTATGTTACCTGCCCAGATTTGTTTGTATATGGTCATGCGATTTATTGTATTAGGCCCAAGAAACTCCAGAAGCTGGTTGATTGTTAAAAATTTAGGTTTTCTTTTTGCCATTGTTGTTTTCTCCTTAGAATTGATCCATGAGTATATCTACAAATTTTTGTTCTTTTAAAGTTTTTATATAGAAATTACTTAGTCCCGGATGATTTATTACTTCTTCATACGTTTTTGAACTTAAAAGTTTATATGAAAATGCATTTTTATCAGGATAATTTTGTAGTGTCTTTTCAAATAAAGCTTGCTGCTGTTTTGGAGTCATACTAACAATCTTATTGTAAATTTTTTCATTAAAAGTTTCTTGTAACTTAGGCTCTTGTTCTTTGGGGGCATCAAGCATTTCTTGGTTATCAGGTTGAGGTGTCTGTGATTTTTTCTTAGTAAGTCTATTGATGAGTTCTGGATCGCACCAGCCTTTTCTTAAAGCATTAGAAGCATAGGCTTTTAATGAAGTCTTGATTTTTTTATTATCATATTGATATTTTACGTATTCATAAACTTGAATTAATCTTTTTTCTCCATATTCCCTTACGCAGCTATCAATTTCAAATAATCCATTGTTAGAAGTAAATTGAAAAAAATTATATGCCTGTTTTCCTTGTTCAGTAAGCTTTTCTTTTATAATGTTAAGAGAAATTACAGGTACAACTTTAGGATTTTTACGTGTAACAGTAAATTTTATGCCTGACATTTTTCTTCCATTTTTTACTGTTTCTATAGCAAGCCTAATATTGCAAAAATTTTCTTTATTAAAATTTTCACCATTAATATCTTGAAGTATAGCTTTTAGCACTCGACTTTTAAAATCAATATATTTAGGATATTTATTGGTAAGATTTAATATTGTTTTCGTCTCTTCAAATGTTAAGATGAATTCTATTCTCTCTTTATCTTGTAATTTATTTAATAAAAACTCATAAAATCTAAATGTATTAACATTTTTAAAATTAAGGATATTAATAAGTTCATAATCAATGCCCTTTCCCATATAATAAGGTAATACTAATGAAGATATCTGGAAATACATATTTCCATTTTCCACATAACTTTTAGCAATTAATGAATCTGTTGGTCTGCATTTCCCTGGAAGCGTAAAGCCTGTATATTGTAATTCTTCACGAGCATCAGCTAGTTTTGTAAAGCAGTTGTCATTTTTATAATTGAATATCTCACAGAAGGTTTTTGTATTTATGGAGGTTTCTATATTGGTATATAACGAAATATCTTCAAGATTTGTGCAGTTACCTTCGGCTATATTTGATGCAATAGCTCTTATAAGTTTTTCAGCCAAAATGCTTAGCCTCATTTTAGAAACATACCTATCAACAGTGATATAAACAGGATTTGTTTTTTTGAGTTCTTTATCAATTATTAATAGTTTTTCTTTTTGAATTTTTTCTTTTGGCATTTATTGTTCTTCCTTTCTAATTATTGTAAATTTTAGTTTTTCAACTTTTCTATTTTCTTTTATACTATCGAAAAAAACACGCAATCCATATTTATGTTTATCAATATAATTATTAATATCACCAAGAACTGGAATAATTACTTTATTTTTTAAACATGTATATGTAGAGTAAGATTTTTGATTTATTGAGCAGATTCTCTTAAATTGATTTAAATCTACTTCGATAATTTTAAAATTTTCTTTTTTTAATTGACATATAAGATAATCATAAAACAAAAAACTAGCTTTACATTTGAAATCAGATATATTTTTTATTTTATATTTATAATTTGTTCTTCTAATACTGTCAAGCACCTTGTTAGATAAAGTAACCTCCATCTGTTTGTCATCTATTTTTTTATAAGTAATCAATTTTTTACTTAATAATGACTCTAGCATTATTTTTTCATTAGTTAATGTGTTACAAGAATAATGATAGATAAATTCAAATTCCTTAAAATCAATTATCAGTTTTTCTTTTTTATCATTATTTTTTGCAATTAGATAATATATAAATTTCCATTCCATGAGATTTAAGTCTCCTATCTTAAATCTATCTGCAATAGCATCTATTTCGATATCACAGATTTTAGGATTATCGGGAAGTTTATTCTTATCTTTAAGATATATAATTTCTGCTTTTCCTGTTAGAATTTTGTTCAGTAACTCTGGATCGGTATTTACTTCATCTTTTGTACTATGCAACCCATCATAACCAAGATAATATGTTTGATTGCCATGGTTATTGATATCTTTACCTTTTACTCTGAATAAAGAATATAATTCTATATTTAGAATTTGAGTAGCAATTAAAGGCATATAGTTTTTCATTTTGTTTTCACTTCCATGAATATATTTTATGATGTTATTTGTTGTCAGTGATTTTCTGCCCTGTTGTCAGTGACTTTCTGCCCTGTTGTCAGTGACTTTCTGCCCTGTTGTCAGTGACTTTTTGCCCTGTTGTCAGTAACTTTTTGTTACTATAAATCATTTTATGATTATAATTATGTCGTTTTATATTAACTTCTAAGTTATCCACAGTTTTTCAAAATCGCTCCCTAGTAGTAGTATTAATATATATACTACTACCTTACTTATCTTAAGTTTATAAGTATATGGCACTTACACTGTTCAGTGACGATTTGTAGTCACTAAGAAACACTCCTTACAGCGGATAAATTAAAGGATTTTGCCTTATTCTTCTTTCTTGATGCTTTTTTTGTTTTTTGGTAAAATAGTGTTAGAGCAAGTTGGGCTTTAAACGTTTCGTAATGCAGGTTTCATAGTGTGAAACGCCTGTAATTTAATTATATCGCATTTTTTTGGTTTATGTCAATTTTTTGGAGGTGTCTGTATTGTCTGACTTATGTGAAATTGGCCGACATTGGAAGCTGATACGTACAGCATATGGTTTAACTTTAAGTGACGTTGCTGATTTATTAAATATAAAAAGCAAAGCTACTATTTTTCGTATTGAAGAAAATAGAAACTCCCTTTCAGTTGAACTTCTTAATAAATTTTCAAGAGTTTTTTCAGTTTCATTTGATTGGTTGTTTGGTGTTTCACAAAATTCATATATTGATTCTTATATTGAAAAGAATGAGAGAGATTTATTATTTATAATTAAAACTCTTTCTCTTAATTCTCTTTCTTGTAAAGTTTTAAACGAAATACCTAACGAATATTGGAATATTACATTGCGAAAAAAGCATTTCTCTTTATCTGTTAGAGCGAATATTGTTTTTTTGCTTTATAGCTTTCTCATTTCTTATCTTGGAAGTTTAAATAATTTAGGATTATTACAAGATGATGTTTTAAAGATTATAAAGGATGATGATTTTTTGGAGTTTGATAAAATTCTCTTGGGTAATTTCTCTGCTAATTTTGCAAGTAATCAGGAGCAGCTTTCCAATCTCTCGCATTTACTTGCATCGAGAAATCAAGATACTCAGCCCTGTTTTAGTCTTCAGTAACGCAAAAAAGCTTTGTAAAGCCAGTTTTTCTGGTCTTACAAAGCCGTTGTGTGATTAAAATTTTAAATTGTCTGTTATGCAATACAGCTAATTTTGCTTTAAAATGCCCTGTATTGCATTTTTTATCGCCTACGCATACAGGAATACCTAAATCATAGTTTCATGCCCTTAGAAGTGAAATATGGCGTTCTCAGAGGTATGTTTATTTCTTTTTGTATCACGTTTTCTTGTCAAAAGCTGATTTTGGATAAAAATCGTGTTTGTTGCGCAGCTATTGCAGCTGCATTTTCTGAAATACAAAAAAGCGGTCTATCTTTCGATAAACCGCTAAATTTACTGGTGCCGAAGGCCGGACTCGAACCGGCACGAGCGTAAACCCGCTTGATTTTGAGTCAAGTGCGTCTGCCAATTCCGCCACTTCGGCATAAGTTCCAATCACTCGGAACAATAGTAATTATACTCGTTTCTTAAAGCTTTGTCAATAGCCTTATTTAAAAATTCTTATAGAGTGGTTACTTTCCCAACAGTGCCTTCAGCTCCTTGAGCTTAGCAGCAAACTTCTGCAGCGTTACCGTTACAGGCTGCGGCGTATTCAAATCCACGCCGGCGTTCTTCAGGATGTTCAGCGAATAATCGCTGCCGCCCGCATGCAGGAAGCCCAGATATTTTTCCACCGCTCCCGCTTCGCCGCTTAAAATTGCGCTGGCGAAGGCGGTCGCCGCACTGTAGCCTGTTGCGTACTTGTACACATAAAACGGCGTATAGAAGTGCGGTATGCGAGACCATTCGCTTGCCAATTCCTTGTCCACAGTCAGCGCCAAGCCATAGTAATCCCTGTTGCTCTGCAGCCAGTATTCCTCCAGCTTTTCGGCCTGCAGGGAACGGCCTGCAGTGATTTCGCCGTGAATATATCTTTCGAATTCAGCAAACTGCACCTGTCTGTAAACCGTTGTGCGTACTGCCTCCAAAAACTGGTTCAAAAGATAAATTTTCTGCTCCGCCGTAGCATGCTTCAAGGTATGCTCCAGCAATAGGTTTTCGTTCGTTGTGGACGCAACCTCCGCACAGAAAATCGTATATTCAGAATTAACGTAGCTTTGTGCCTGACTGCTGAAATAGCTGTGCATAGCATGGCCCATTTCATGCGCAATGGTAGAAATGCTGTTGTAGCGCGGCTGATAATTGAGCAGCACAAAGGGATGCACGCCGTACACGCCCCAGGAATATGCGCCGGAGCGCTTGCCCTTGTTTTCGTAAACGTCAATCCAGCCTTCGGTCATGCCTTTGTGGAGTGCCGTCAGATATTCTTTGCCTAATGGTGCCAGTGCCTCCTCAACCTTGGCGCAGGCCTCCGGAAAGCTGCAGGCAAAGCTGTCGCCTGCATTGGAAATAGGCATATACATATCATAGTAATGGAATTCATCTACGCCAAGTACATCCTTCTTTAATTGGATGTATTCATGCAGCGGTGCAAAATTATCATGCACGGTATCAATCAGTCCGTCGTAAAGACTGGACGGAATATTATCCTCCGCCAGTGCTGCTTCCAGCGTATCTTTATAGTTATGCACGGTAGCATAGAAATAACCGGTGCGAGCAGAGCCTGTGAGCGTTGCAGCCAGAGTATTGCGGTATTGATGATAGGTATTCATCAGGCCGGTAAAGGAATTTTTACGCAGTACACGGTCAGGAGAGGTCATATTCAGCAGATAGCAGCCTTCGCTGACGCTAGTCTTGTTGCCCTGTCCGTCGGTAATTTCCGGGAACTGCATATCGGCACTCACAAGTGCGCGGAAGGCCGCTGCCGCCGTGCCTGTTGCCAAATGACTTTGCGCAAAAACAGCCTCTTTATCTGCAGACAAAACATGGTCTGATAAACGAACCATATTTTCAATATAAAAACGGTATTCTGCCAATGCAGGCTCTTCGTCCAGCATTTGCAGCAGTTTTTCCTTACCTAAGGCCAGCATTTCCGGCTCTACAAAAGCGTTAGCGTTACTGAAGGCTGCTGCCATACCTTCGGCCTCGCCTGCGAGCGCCTGCAGCTTCTGGTCCGTATTATCCGCATCCTGCTGCAAGCGTGCGTAAGCGTAAATCTTATCCAGCAGCTTTGCCAACTCTTCCTGCAGCTTTAAGGCTGCACAGACTACGGCTGCAATATTCAGTTGGCCCTGCATAGCCTGCAGCTGCGGCAGCTTGCTCTTATATTCTTCGCAGGCCGCCTGCCAATCATTTTCACCGGCATATATATCGCTTACATGCCATTTGCAGGCTGCCGGAATCTGCTCTCTGGCAACATTGCTGCCATGAAGCGGAGTAGTATTTTTTTCTTCTGTCATTATCAATCAGCTCCTTATAAAACTGCTTATTTAGGCCACAGGCTGGGATTGCCGTATTGAGCATCCAGCTCGTCACTGAACCAGCGTCCGTTCAGCACATTATGAATGATATAATTTTTGCTTTGCTCATTGATGCTCTTGTCATTAGCCATCTCTGCCAAAATGCCGGCATAGCTTACTCTGCTGTTGATACTGCTGATACGTGCATGCTGACGGTTGGCATCCCATACAAGCTCCGGACGGTAGGTGGGATTCCATGCCTGCCACGTTGTTCCCAAAGCCGGAGTATTAGGATTACCGGTACGCACAAAGGCTGCAATCGAAGCAATAAATGCTTTGCTCAGTTCCTTGGAGCCTGCCTGCTCAAAGGCATCGGTATTTTTGGTATAGCCGTAGCCCTGATCCGTCAGGAAGGGCTGGAAGATGCCATGCAACGCACCGTTACGCACCATATATTCCTTGCCGACAACGTCAGCAGTATGAGCAAAGTCAAAGCTGCAGACATACATATCTGCCTTATAATGCGGATACAAAACCTCGGCAGACTGCTGGCCGTTGAAGAAGCCATACAAAGCACTGCCGTATTTATTGGCAAATTTAAATTCACTCGTAGTCTTATAATCGTTGTTGATTAAGCCAAGACGATCCTTAAAGAAAGGATCACGTGCAGCAAAAGAACTGAATTCATCAGCACTTGCCAGCATCAGCAGCGGTACGCTGTAATAATGCTTCGTAGCAAAGCCTTCTACCGGCAGCACCTCTCCATCGCCGTAAAGATGCGGAAAGGCGCTCATGCGGATGACAGCGCCTGCCATCACCGGAGCCAGACGCTCTGCCGGCATTGCCTGCAGATATTGACGCACGGCCTTTTTATCCTTGCCGTTGTCACTAAGCAGCCAGTTTTCGGCGTTAATCAGGTTATTCTGCTTACCATCCTCTACCACCATCGGTGCTAATTTCTGCGCGATAGTTTTTTGACTCTTGGCAGCATCGGCAACAGTCAGACCGCCGCTGAAGGAAATAGCCTTATCAAATTTATTTTTGAAAACAGGCGAAATCAGCATCGCCATAACATCACGTCCACCGGCGGAAAAACCGGAAACAGTAATATTCTTGGCGTCACCACCGAACTCCTTGATATTTTCGCGTACCCAGTCCAAGGCTGCAGCCTGGTCAAGGAAGCCGAAGTTACCGCTCTGTTCCTTCTTGTTGCCATCAGCCAAAGCAGGCAGATTGTTAAAACCAAACAGTCCCAGGCGATACTGTACGGAAACATAGACCATGTTGCCTTCCTGTGCCAGCTTGTTGCCCTCCATCAGATGGCTGTTGCTGGCCTGGTTATTGCCGCCATGGATATAAACAAGCACAGGCAGATTTTTTTCCTGCGTATCCGGGCGCACAATATCAAGCGTCAGCATGCCCTCCTGCCCGAGCACCTTTTTGCCGTTGTATTGGATATTCGCCGGTGCAGCCTTGGTGCAGTCCAAAATTCCCTTATGCTTTTTAGCCTGCTGCGCCTCACGCCAACGGTCAGCGCCCGTCGGCTGCTGCGCATACGGAACGCCCAGCCATTGCACTACCTGATGCTTGTCGTCATAAGCACCGGCAACAACACCCTGCTGGGTTTTTACTTCATTATTAAAATTGGCAGCCTCAGCCGCAGTTGTAAAAACGCTTGCCGCCAGCAGCGAAGCAAGCACATATTGCATCTTTTTCATCTGTATCATCTGCTCCCTCATAGAAATTTATTAAACACTTACTTTCTATTATAAAGAAGTAGCGCCAGCTTGACAAGCTAAGGCACGAAAAAAGAGGCCGCCTTATCAGCAGCCTCAAATAATTATTGTGATTGACTTTTTCAGATTACCTTAGCAGCGTAAAGAGCGCACAGGGTTTTGGCATCATACAGCTCGCCGTCCGCAACCATGCGACGCAGCTCTGCGGGAGTAAAGGCCTGCACGCCGATGAATTCGTCCTCATCGGTATGCTGGGTAAACTTTTGCAATCCCCAGGCCTTATATAAATGGATAATCTCATCAGAAAATCCCGGCGTAGTCGCAATGCTGATCAGCTGCTGCCAATGCTCTGCGTCATAGCCTGTTTCTTCGCTCAGCTCACGCTTCGCGCATTCCAATGTATCCTCCTCCGGACCATGGTCCAGCTTACCGGCGGGAATCTCCCACAGCAGCGTAGCAAGCGGATAACGGCACTGCTTTACCAGCACCACGCTTCCGTCAGCCAACACCGGTACAATCGCCACTGCGCCCGGATGACGGATATATTCACGCGTTGTATCATTACCGTTCGGTAGCGTTACGTGGTCGCGCTGCACCTTCAGCAGGCGGCCGCTAAAGACCTCCTCATTGCTTCCAGGTACATATATTTCATCTAAAGCCGCCTCATGAAATTTTTTCAGCATTATCTTACCTCATTTCTCCTGCAGTCCGCTTTAAGCTGCTTTTTATCTGCTCCGCACCCTGCAGCAGCTCGGTAGCACTTTCAAAGGCTGCCCTGCTGGCAGTTGCGCCTGCCGTCATGCGCACCAGCTCCTGCAGACGTCCGTTATAATCAAGTGTTGTCAGCTGCGTTACCGTGCGTCCGTCGGCACTTTGCTTTTCGATATGGATGTGATTATCCGCAAAGGCAGCAATCTGCGGCAGATGCGTAATACACAGCACCTGGCCGACACTGGAAATAGCAGCAATTTTTTCCGCCATCTTCTGCGCCGTAACGCCACCGACACCGGTATCAATCTCGTCAAATACCATCGTTGCAACATCGCCGCTGTTCATCAGCACAGTCTTAACAGCCAATGCAATACGGCTCAGCTCACCGCCGCTCGCCACCTTTTCCAGGTCATTCAGCGGTTCGCCCATATTAGCACTGAAAATAAATTTCAGCTCATCACGGCCTAGCGGCATAAACTTGTCCAGCTGACCGCACTTTATCTGCAGCACACCGTTAGGCATCGCCAAATCACGGATATGCTGCGTAATACGCTGCGCCAACGCCTTAGCGCTGACCTCACGCAACTGCGTCAGCACTGCGGCAGCACGTCCCAATCGCACAACAGCTTCCGCTACCGCCTTCTGTGCCTGCTCTAAGAGCTTTGCAATCTGCTGCAGCTGCTCCAGCTTTTCCTGTGTCTGCTGCAGATATTCCAATGCCGACTGTGTACTGCCGCCGTATTTCTTCTGCAGGCGGTAAATCACATCAAGGCGCTGCTGTACCTGCGCTGCACGCTCACTGTTAAACTCACTGCCTGCCATATATTCGCTCAGCTCCGTGCGGCAATCGTCCAAGCTGATCCAAGCGCTGTCGGCACATTCTGCAAGCGATGCCAGACGGCTGTCGTAGCGTGCCGCATACTGCAGCTGGTCGCGCACTCTTGCCAGACGCGAAAGAATTGCGTCCTCCTCATCAAGCTGCTGATATGAGCTGTCCACAGCCTTCATAATGCGCTCACTGTTCTGCAGCAAACGTGCCTCCGCTTCCAGACCATCTTCCTCACCCGGCTTCAAGGCAGCGTCCGAAATCTCCTTGATTTCCCAAGCGTAACGGTCCAGCAGTAAATCCTGCTGCTCATTTTCCTGCTCCAAGCTGCTCAAATGCTTTACTGCAGCAGTATACTCGCTGTAAAGCTGCTTATACTCCTGCAGTGCCTGCGCCAGCTTCGGACCGCCAAAAGCGTCAGTCAGATGCAGCGGCGCATCCGGCTTCAGCAAGGCCTGGTTCTCGTGTTGGCCATGAATATCCACTAAACGCGCACCGATAGCCTTCAGCACAGCCAAAGGCACCTGCACGCCGTTGATAAAAGCACGGCTCTTGCCCGCAGCACTTATCTGACGCTTCAGAAATAAATCCTCCTCAGGCTCCAGACCGTGCTCCGCCAGCAGCGCTTTAAGCTCCTGCTGACCGCTCACGTCAAAAACAGCCTGCACCCACAGTCCGTCAGTACCGCTGCGCACATAATCGGCAGAAGAGCGCCCGCCAAGCACCATGCCAAAGGCATCTATCAGAATAGATTTACCGGCACCGGTTTCGCCTGTAAAAACATTGAAGCCGGGGGTAAAATCAGCATGCGCGTCCTCTAACAGTGCAAAATTGTGAACATGCAATGATTGCAGCATAATCCCTTGCCTCGCTTATCTGTAATCCTTGAAGCGTTCCAGCAGAGTGATTACAGCTTCTTTATTTGGCAGAGCAATGAAAACGGTGTCATCACCGGCAATAGAACCAAGAATCTCCGGCCATTTCATGTAGTCTACGGCAAAGGCAACAGCCTGCGCTGTGCCCGGCAGCGTGCGGATTACCACCATGCTGTCGGAAGCACGTACACTTACGATAGAATCGTTGAAGGTACGCTCCAGACGCTCCATGGTCAGCATCGAGCTGTGCTCCTTCGGATAAGCATAGTGATAATGTCCGTTGGCATCCGGCACCTTGACCAGCATCAGTTCCTTGATATCACGCGAAACCGTAGCCTGCGTAACATCAATGCCCTGATGACGTAAAGCGGAAGCCAAATCCTCCTGCGTTTCAATTTTATTGTTGTCAATAATCTCTTTTATTTTAGCATGTCTGGTCATTTTCATAGTCAATCACCTCTAATAGCAAAATAATTCTATGCCTTACGTATTTATTTATGGATGACGTATACGGTGCCTTATCATGCGCCGCTACGCCCTGTACATCTATCATTCGTTTACGTCACGGCACACGAGAAAGTACCGGAGACGAAGAAGGGCGACGACGGCGTACTACTGCTACGTCTAGGAGTCCTGATGACGTATACGGTGCTTTATCGTGCGCCGCCTATAAATTGCGCATTAATTTTTGTTGCCAAGTCTGATAATAATCGCGTCGCGTAAGTCTTACAAACTTCATCTCATAAGGCGATTTGGCGATATGCACACTGGTATCGTTAGGCACCTCGATAACATTTTCGCCGTCAGCCGAAAGCAGCATTTCCTCACTGCCGGGAATAGGCCTGAGCTCAATAGTTTCCGACATCGGAATGACAAGCGCTCTGTTTGTAAGCGAATGCGCACAGACAGGAGTAATGACGCTTACATCAAGCTCCGGCATAACAAGCGGTCCGCCTGCAGACAGCGAATAGGCAGTAGAACCGGTTGCCGTTGCGATAATCAGACCATCTGCCGCATATTTACCGGATAAACGTCCGTTAATAAAAAGCATCATATGCGCCAGCTTGCTGAACATGCCCTTAGCCAGAACTAAATCGTTGAGCGCATGCGCCGTAGCAAGCAGCTTATCGCCGCAGATAACTCTGGCCTGCAGCAGACTGCGGCTTTCCAGTGTATAGTTTCCCTGTGCCAGACGACTGATAGCCTTATACATACCCTGCAAATCAATCTCTGCCAAAAATCCCAGCTTGCCGAAGTTGATACCGAAGGCAGGCACATTGAGCGGTGCAAGGTGGCGCGCCATCTGTAGCAGTGTACCGTCACCGCCGAGGCTGACACCATAGTCCAGCGTTTTCAGCGTCTGCGGCTCACTTTTATTGTAGCTGCTTACGCCATACTGCTGCGCCACATCCACAGGCAACACCGGTTCAAGTCCCCAGTCCTTGCAGAGCTGAATAAATTCCGGCAGAGCAATGCAGACGTTTTCTTTACCAAGGTTGGGGAAAATCCCTAAACGTTTCTTTTGCATCTCATGCCTCTGTCTTTTCTGCTTTCTTATCTAAGTCGCCATGACTGCGGCCTACAAGCTGTGCTACCTGCTCGCTGCTTACGGCATCGTCGTCACCCAGCGTCAGGTGCAGCAGATATTCAATATTGCCCTCCGGTCCCTTGATAGGAGAAAAATCCAATCCGGCAATGCCGAAGCCTTCACCCTTGGCGAAGCTGATGACGTTATTGATAACCTGCTCATGCACGGCAGCGTCACGCACAACGCCCTTCTTGCCGACATTTTCCTTGCCTGCTTCAAACTGCGGCTTGATTAAAGCCACTACAAAGCCTTCGGGCTTGAGGATTTTGTGTACCGCCGGCAAAATTTTATCCAGAGAAATAAAGGCTACGTCGATAGTTGCAGCATCCACCTGCTCGGGCAGACTGTCTGCTTCCAGATAACGCACGTTGGTGCGCTCCATGTTCACTACGCGTTCATCGTTGCGCAGCTTCCACGCCAGCTGACCGTAGCCTACGTCAATCGCATACACCTTCGCCGCACCGTTCTGCAGCGCGCAGTCGGTAAAGCCGCCGGTGGAAGCACCGATATCTGCTACAACCTTGCCATCTACGCTGATGGGGAAAATCTGCAAAGCCTTCTCCAGCTTCAGACCGCCGCGGCTTACATAGGGCAGCTTGTTACCTAGCAGACGGATAGTAACCTCCGGTGCCACCGGTGTACCCGGTTTATCTATTTTCTGTTCATTGACCAATACCTGTCCTGCCATAACCGCAGCCTGCGCCTTGGCACGGCTTTCAAACATACCGCGGTTAACTAACAGAACATCAAGTCTTTCTTTTTTCACTCTTCTTCACCCTTTACAAATGCTGCAGCCTTGGCAGCAATGGTTGGCGTATCCAGTCCCAAATCACGGAACAGCAGCTTTTTGTCGCCATGCATAACAAATTCGTCAGGAATGCCGAAGCAACGTACTTCACACTGCTCCAACAGTTTATTTTCATTAAGCTCTTCAAGAATTGCGCTGCCGACACCGCCTGCCAGTACGCCTTCTTCCAGAGTAATAATCTTGCCATAGCTTTGCGCATGCTCACGCAAGAGTTCAACATCCAGCGGTTTGGCAAAACGCATATTCACAACACCGGCGCTGATTCCCTGCGCTTCCAGCAGCTCCGCTGCATCCAGCGCAGTCTGCACCATGCTGCCAATCGCCCAGAAGCAGACATCCTTGCCGGTACGCAGTACCTCTGCCTTACCAATCGGCAAATCCTGCCACTGCGTATCCAGCGCAACGCCCACACCGCTGCCGCGCGGATAGCGCACGGAAACAGGTCCGTCAAAATCCAGCGCTGTTTTCAGCATGTGCTGCAGTTCATTCTCGTCCTTCGGCGCCATAATGGTCATGTTGGGAATACTGCGCAGATAAGCGTAATCAAAAACGCCATGATGTGTATAACCGTCATCACCGACAAGACCGGCACGATCAAGGCACAGCGTTACGTGCAGCTTCTGCATGCAGATATCGTGCATGATGGAGTCATAAGCACGCTGCATGAAGGTAGAATAAATTGCCGCCACAGGCTTCATTCCGGCAGCAGCCATGCCTGCAGCCGCAGTAACCGCATGCTGCTCAGCAATACCAACATCAAAGAAATGATCCTTATGCGCCTCGGCAAAAATATTCAAGCCGGTGCCGTCAGGCATCGCAGCAGTAATTCCGACGATTTTATCATCAGTATCAGCCAGTTTAGTCAAAGTTTTACCAAAAACTTCGGTATAGCTTACAGGTGCATTCGGATTAGTAATCTTTTTGCCGGTAGCAATATCAAAGGGGCCTGTACCGTGGAACTTATTGGGGCTTTCCTCGGCAGGCTTGTATCCCTTGCCCTTTTTCGTCAGCACGTGTACCATAACCGGTCCGTCAATCTTTTTGGCAGCCTGCAATACATCAAGCAAGCCATCCAGATCGTGTCCGTCAACCGGTCCCAAATAAGTAAAGCCCAGCTCTTCAAAAATAGAAGTCGGCACCATCAGGTACTTTACGCTGCCCTTCAGGCGGCGGATAGCCTTCAGCACATCACTGCCGAACTCCATATTCTTGAGCCAGCCCTCAATATCATTTTTAATTTTGTTATAGGTTTCGCCTGTACGTAGCTGGTACAGATATTCACTCATCGCACCCACGTTTTTGGAAATAGACATTTCGTTATCGTTGAGCACAACAATCATCTTTTTATGCAGCATACCGGCGTTATTCAGCGCTTCGAAAGCCATACCGCCGGTCATAGAGCCGTCGCCAATAACAGCTACAACATTATAATCCTCTCTCTGCAGGTCGCGGGCGCAGGCCATGCCAAGCGCTGCAGAAATAGACGTACTGGAATGACCGGTACCGAAGGCATCGTGCTCGCTTTCGCTGCGCTTAGGGAAGCCGGAAAGACCGCCGTATTGACGCAGCGTAGGAAATTGCTCCCTGCGTCCGGTGATAATTTTATGGATATAGGCCTGATGACCTACGTCGAAAATAATCTTATCTTCCGGCGTATTGAAAACCTTATGCAAGGCCAAAGTCAGCTCTACTACGCCCAGGTTCGGCGCCAGATGTCCGCCGGTGTGCGAAATAACGCTGATTAAAAGCTGTCTGATTTCCTTAGCCAACTGCTCCAGCTGCGGCACGGAAAGCTTTTTTACATCAGCCGGTGAATTAATTTTATCTAAAAATTTATTCTCTGCCATAATTACTTCTTTCTGTCAGTCATCAGGCGGGTAATTTCACGTAAAGGCTCTGCGTTCTCGCCAAACATTTCCAGACATTCCAAAGCCTCTGCCACAGTCTTTTCTGCCAGCTCATGTGCTGCCTGCAGGCCGTACAGTGTTACATAAGTAGATTTGTGGTTCTTGGCATCGCTGCCTACCGGCTTGCCAAGCTCCTCCTCAGTACCTTCGACATCAAGGATATCGTCGGTAATCTGGAAGGCAAGTCCCAGCAAATCAGCAAATTTGGTAAGAGCCAAAAGCTGCTGGTCATTAGCACCGGCCAGATGCGCACCGCCGCGGATGGCAGCAATAAAAAGCGCACCGGTCTTGCCCGCATGTAGCTTGCGCAGCTCCTCCGGCGTAATCTTTTTGCCTTCAAATTCCAAATCAAGGCCCTGACCACCAACCATGCCAAAGTTACCGGCACACATAGCCATTTCGCGTACAGTTTCAATCAAAACCTTAGGTTCAACATTCTTCTGCTCCAGCATTACCTCAAACGCCAAAGTGAGCAGGCCGTCACCGGCAAGCACTGCCATGGCCTCACCAAAAACCTTATGGTTGGTAAGACGGCCGCGACGGTAATCATCATCATCCATGCACGGCAGGTCATCGTGAATCAGAGAATAGGTGTGAATCATTTCCAGACCGCAAGCCACAGGCAAATAATTGTAGCCCTTGCTGCCCACAGCCTCTGCCGCAGCCATCAGCAGAATCGGACGAATGCGTTTACCGCCTGCCATCAGGCTGTATTCCATAGCTTCATCTACCTTGGAAATACCCTTTTTAGCAATTCTGTTCTTCAAATAATTTTCTACAAGTTTTTGCTGGTTAGCATAATAAGCTTTAAAATCCATTATTTTACCTCCAAATCCTGGAATGCTTCTAATTTATAGCCAACGTCGTTACTGTCGGTAACAACGATTTTTTCAACCTCCTGCTTCACTGTTTCCAATCTGCTGCTGCAGACACGGCTCAGCTCCACACCGTATTTGAATACCTCCAGAGCCTTGTCCAAAGGCAGCTCGCCGCTTTCCAGAAGCTGTACCTGTGCTTCCAGCTCGCTTAAGGCATCTTCAAACTTAATGTTCTTTGCAATCTTTTTCGTTGCCATCCTTTACCGCCTTTCTACCTGCTGCACAACCGAGGTTATCATACCGTCTGCGACTGTTGTCAGCAGCTCGTCGCCCCATCTGAGATCATCAACACTGCTTACCAGCGTATAATCGGATTTTTGGCTCACAGAATAGCCTCGTCCCAAAACAGCCAGCGGACTGAGGCTGTCCAGCCTTGCCGCCGCCAGCGCTAGTTTATGCTCATCCTGCTGCAGATGCAGCTCTAAGGCCTCACGCAGTCTGCGCGAAGCAGTATCCAGACGCTGCGACTGGTCGGCAAAAAGCCTTTCCGGGTCACGCAACGCCCACGAATTAACTAAATTATCCAATCTGCGCTGCTGCTGCGTCAGCAATGCTGACAGCAGGCTGCGCGCACGCTGCTCCAGATAGGCAACGCGTTGCTTATAGCCTTCAACATCAGCCACCACCAGCTCCGCGGCCTGCGACGGTGTCGCAGCCCTCACGTCGGCAGCAAAATCACACAGCGTAAAATCTGTTTCATGACCTACGGCGCTGACTACCGGGATTTTGGAGGCAGCCACCGCTTTCACGGTAATCTCTTCGTTAAAGGCCCACAAATCCTCGATAGAACCGCCGCCACGTCCCACAATCAGAACGTCTGCCAGCTTTTTACGGTTAAAGAATTCTATCGCCGCGGCAATTTCCGCCGCAGCGCCCTCACCCTGCACCTTAACGGGATAAAGCAACAGCTTTATGCCCTGATTTCTCCTTCGTGACACTGTTATGACGTCACGCACAGCGGCACCTGCAGGAGAAGTAATAATTCCCACAGTGCGCGGATGCAGCGGCAGCTGCTGTTTACGCTCAGGCGCAAACAGGCCTGCACGCTCCAGCTTCTGCTTGAGCTTTTCGTAAGCCTGCATCAAATCGCCCACGCCCTGCTGCAGCAGTAAATCGGTATACAGCTGATAAACACCGTCGCGTTCATAAACTGCTAAACGGCCTACAGCAACAACTGTGTCGCCGTTCTGCGGCTGAAAGCGCAGACCTGTGGCCTTACTGCGGAACATTACGCATTTGAGCACAGCACCGGCATCCTTCAAAGTAAAATAGCAATGACCTGAAGGATAGCGCTTAAAATTGGAGATTTCACCGACAACCTGCAGATTACGCAGCTCCGGCTCCTGCTCCAGTATATGCTTTATGAAATTATTTATTTCGCTTACCGAATAAACAGCTTCAGTCATTTTTCTTATGTAATCTCCAGGCAACAGCGGCACAGCCACTGGCATTATCACAGCTAAAGCGCCCTTCCGGCACCCACAGGCGCACACGGCGCTTCGCCAGCTTTTCTTCAACATGCTTGCGAATGTACTTGTTGGAGCCTACGCCGCCAACCAAAATCACATCACGCACACCATATGCCGCTGCGCCGTTACGCAGCAGACGGGCAAAGGTTTCCGCAAGCGTATGCTCCACGCCCAAGGCCAGAGAAGCAGCATCCGCCCCAGCCTCCAGCTTGCGCATAGCGGCAGTTGCAGGTCCCGATAAGCTCACATCCAGCTTACGCACAGACACCGGCAGCTCCAACGGCGCTTCCGCCTGTTCTGCAAGCTGCTCTAGCGCCGGACCCGTCGGAAACTGCAGTCCCAGCGCCACACCGATGCGGTCAACAAACTGACCGGCGTGCAAATCCAAACTGCCGCCAACCTGCGTCAGGTTATAACGGCTGTCCTCACGGCGTTCGCACAGCAGCAAATCGGTAGTGCCGCCGCTGGCATGCAGCAGCAAAAAACGCTCCGCCTGCGGTCCGCATGCCGACCAAAGACCAGCCTCCAAGTGATTTTCCTGGTGGCTGATGACCTCCAACGGCACCTTATAGGCAGCCGCCAGGCTGCGAGCAACGCTCATACCGGCAAGAAACGCCGGCATATAGGAGTCCGCGAGCGGACGCGGATAACCGCTGACACCGATTGCCGCCAAGGTGAAATCCTTATCGGCAAAGACCTCCTCCACCAAGCGCGGCAGATTGCGTGTATGCTGAAAAACCATCTCGGACTGCTGCAAACCGCAGCGTCCCGGCTTAACGCTTAAAATCTGTCTGGCCTCGGCAAGCAGGCTGCCATCCTCCGCCAAAAGAGCGGCAGAGGTAGTGTAGCAGCTTGTATCAATGCCTAAATAAACCTTCTGGCTCATTTTCTTGCCAGCTTACCTAAAACACCGTTGATAAAGCGAGGAGATTCTTCGGTACCATAAGCCTTGGCAATCTCCACTGCCTCATTGATAGCAACACCTGCAGCCAAAGCAGGCTTTTCATGGCGCATTTCAAAAACTGCTACGCGCAGGATATTTCTGTCGGTAGCAGGCATACGCTCTACTGTCCAGTCGGTTGCACAGCTGTTCAAAGTCGCATCAATAGCTTCTTTGTTTTCTACAACACCGTTAACAAGCACCATAGAATACTTCTTAACATAGTTTCTGGCACTTGCGGCCCCCAGCTCCTTATGCTGGTCCAAAGCCTTGTCTACCGCAGCCTCCGGATGCAGCTCCTCGTGCTCATCTAAAGCTGCGTCAACAGCCTGTTCTACCTCATTACCGGTAAAGTCTATTTGGAATAACGCCTGTAAGGCAACCTCTCTTGCAAGTCTACGAATCATTTGCACACTCTCCTTGTATAAAAAATTTTAATAAATATCTTGTATGATGATGGATTAAGATTAGGCAGATGGTGCCTTATCTTTTGCCGCTACCGCCGTTATCTGTGATAACCCGGAGGGAGTAATCTATCCAGCCACTCCAGCAAATCCTCTTTCTTATCCAGCTTATTGCCGATAAAAAAGCCCAAGCCGATGCAGATCATCAGAAACAGTGCCTGAAAAAATCCCAGCCACAGTACAACCACGCCGATAAACAGGCCAAACACCGAGCAAAGCAGACGGCCGCGATAATTATTCCAGATATCATTAAGAATATCGTTAAACATAGCTTCTGCCTCCTATTCTTCCTTTGCTTTAATCTGTTTGAAGAACAGCTCTATTTCCTTAACCTCAATGCCGGTAACCTTTTTGATGGTTTCACGGACGTTGGTCTTAATCTCACCGGAGGTTTCCGGAATATTTATGCCGGGTTCAATCGAAGCATTAATGCGCACATCAATGCATTGATCCTCCAGCTTCACAATAACCTTTACATGATGGATGCCGTAAATTTCCTGCGACAGAACGGCAATATAATCCTCCAGTGCGCCCTTGCCTACAAGCACCTTGCCCTTATCGCTGTCACTCAGCTTCAGCGAGCTTACGCCCGTCAGTCCCAGGCCGGTAATCAGCAGACGTACGCTCACCAGCAGCATAATCACGCCGCCGACAGCATAAACCCAGTTGCCCGGGATATGGCTGATAAACGCTACCATACCGGTATCAGAGAAAACGCCCAAGCTGCACAGCAACGTCAGCACTGAAGCTACCGTCATCAATATCGTATACAGCGTCAGGATAATTCTATCCGCAATACCCATAACAGTTAATCCTCCTCTAAAAACTTCCTATGCTTTTCATCCATGTCTTCCTCCGGCGGCAGCTCAAAATCATGGTTATCATGGAGATTAACCAACTGCTGCTCAAAGGAATTGGCCTCCGTTGCTTCCGCACGCTTAGCCTGCGCCTGCAAAATTTCCGCCATATCTACATCAGATGAGCTTTCCTTTTCCAGCTCGCTTTCACGCCTCTTGGCCACGCCTTCGACATTGACATCGACAAACTGCACCTCGTAACCTGTCATCGCCTCAATAGCATCTTTAACCTTTTCCTGTACCTCCAAAGCAATCTCCGGAATGCAGCAGCCGTATTCAATAACAATATACACACTTGCATTTACCGTCTTGCCTTCAAAATGCAAATGTACGCCCTTAGAAGCATTCTCCTTGCCCAAGAAGCGGTTAATGCCATCTGTCAGACCACCGCTCATGCCGACAACTCCCGGCACCTCCTGCGCCGCCAGGCTGGCAACGATACAGATAACCTCGTCGGCAATACGTATATCACCATATTCTTCCTTGTCCTGTGTTTCCGCTGCTTCGGCAGCAGCTTCAGCGGCTTCTGCAGCCTTGGCCCTGATAGTGTCCTTTATATTTTTTTCTTCCATATACGGCACCTCCTGCTCGCTTACGTGCCGGCAGAAGCGCGACAGCGTAATGAAGACAGTTATACATTATTATCTTCTTATTATAACACATTTTATACAATCCGTATGCATAAAATGTATAAAAAATAAGTGCTTAGCCTACATATGATTGATTCCGCTTTTCGCTTACAGTACATGAGCAATACAAGGGAACGCAGTACCTCACATATCATATGCAACGCAAAAAGACCACTCCGCAGAGTGGTCTTTAAGAACAATTTCAAATTAAGCTTACAGCGCTGCTTTAACCTTTGCAACCAGGTTTTCAACAGTAAAGCCGTATTTTTCCATCATTACATCGCCGGGTGCAGAAGCGCCGAAGGTGGTAATGCCCAGAACATTCTTTTCGTTGCCGGTGTAACGGCTCCAGCCGTACGGCACACCAGCTTCAACAGCAAACTTGGTTACGCCTGCAGGCAGAACACTTTCCTTGTACTCATCGCTTTGAGCATCAAAAGCATCCCAGCAAGGCATAGATACAACGCTAACATCAATGCCCTCTTCTGCCAGCTTAGCTTGTGCAGCCAGTGCCAGATGTACTTCACTGCCGGTACCGATCAGAACAGCCTTAGCCTCATTCTTAGCCGGGCTCAGTACATAAGCGCCCTTATGAGCGTTTTCATGGATGGTTGCTGCATAGTCATGCAGTACAGTCAGCTTTTGACGGCTCAGCAGCAGGCAGGTAGGTTTATGCTTGTTCAGGCAAGCCTGTTGCCATGCGGTAGCAGTTTCCAGAGCGTCAGCCGGACGGATAACACTTACGTTCGGAATCAGACGCAGAGCCATAGTGGTTTCAATCGGCTGATGAGTAGGACCGTCTTCGCCCAATGCAATGCTGTCGTGAGTCAGTACGAATACAGACTGAATGCCCATGAGTGCTGCCATACGGATGGTCGGACGCAGGAAGTCAGCAAATACCAGGAAGGTGCCGCCGAAGGGAATGAAACCGCCATGAAGGGAAATGCCGTTCAAAACGGTACCCATAGCGTGTTCGCGAACGCCAAAGTGAATGTTACGGCCGGTTCTGTCCAGCTTGGAGAAGTAACCGCCGGTTTTCATGATAGTTTTGTTGGACGGGCCAAGGTCAGCACTGCCGCCAACCAGCTCAGGCAGCTGTGCAGCCAGAACTTGGATAATATCGCCGCTTGCTTCGCGGGTAGCGTTCTTAACGGTATCCTTGAAGATTGCTTCCAGAGCAGTCAGGTTAACCATGGAGTTGCCGGCAATGCGGTCTTCCAGTTCTTTAGCCAGCTCAGGATATACCATCTTATAGTCATCCATCAAAGCATTCCAGGCAGCTTCATTTGCAGCGCAGCCATCCAGCTTAGCAGCAAAATGTTCTTTAACCTCAGCAGGTACATAGAACATTTCCTGCGGCCAGCCGGCTTTTTCTTTGGTAGCTGCCAGTGCTTCGCCGCCCAGCGGCTCGCCATGGCAGGACGGGCTGTCCTGTTTCGGGCTGCCAAAGCCGATGTGAGTGCGTACAATAATCAGAGAAGGATGCATGGTATCAGCCTTAGCCTCTTCGATAGCTGCCTGCATAGCGTCAACATCCTCGCTGCTCTCTACGCGCAAAACCTGCCAGCCATAAGCCTTGAAGCGGGCTTCAACATCCTCAGTGAAGGCAATATCGGTGCTGCCTTCGATAGTAATCTTGTTGTCATCATATAAGTAAATCAGTTTGCCCAAGCCAAGGGTACCTGCCAGAGAAGCAGCCTCGCAGGAAACGCCCTCCATCAGGTCACCGTCAGAGGTCAGACCAAAGGTGTAGTGATCAACAACCGGGAAATCAGGTTTGTTGTACTTTGCGCCCAGCATAGCTTCGGCAATAGCAAAGCCAACGCCCATAGCAAAGCCGTGGCCCAGAGGACCGGTAGAAACGTCAACGCCAGGAGTCAGGCCGAATTCCGGATGGCCCGGAGTCTTGCTGCCCCATTGACGGAAGTTTTTCAGCTCATCCAGGGACAGATCATAGCCTGCCAGGTGCAACATAGCATACAGCAAAGCGCTGCCGTGACCCGGAGAAAGGATGAAACGGTCGCGGTTGAACCATTGCGGATCAGCCGGATTATAATTCATAAAGCGGTCCCAAATGGTGTACATCAAAGGAGCGGTACCCAGAGGGAAGCCAGGATGGCCGGATTTAGCCTTTTCTACCTGGTCTGCTGCCAAAAAGCGAAGAGTGTTTACACATGCCTGATCAATTTTCTGCATCGAGAAAACCTCCATTTTTCCAAAATTATCTAAACTAATTATATCATATTTCCCTATATTGTCTACACTTTTTCGTTAAAATTGTAAACTATTTACACTTTTAACTGAATTCCTAAGCGAAGGTAATGATATGGTATTATTATTTTCCCGTGCTGCCGAAGCCGCCGCCACGGACTGCTTTGGCTACCTTATCATCATCATCCACCGTCAGGTAATTGTAAAAAATACCTTGGGCAATGCGCTCGCCCTGCGGAATCGTAACAGCCTCGGTACCCATATTCATCAAAGCCACCATAATGTGACCTTCGTTATCAGCATTATTATAATAATCGGCATCAATAATACCGACATTATTCACCAGCATCAGATGCTTCTTTACCGCCATGCTGCTGCGGATATGCAGGCCCAAGAACTCGCCTGTCTGCATATAAGCCTTCACACCTGTAGGCACCAGCACCAGCTTACCCGGCTCCAGTACAACCTCTTCGGCAGCGCTGATGTCATAACCGGCGCTGAACTGTGTCTTGCGCTCCGGCATCGGGAACTCAACATCCATATACCTGGCAACCTTTTCAAAACCACGTGTTTTCATTAGTAACTCACTCCTCCAATCTACAAAAAAGAGCTGTCACAAATGCGACAGCTCTTTTAAATTCACAAATTATTTTTGTACGCTCTTCATCAGAACAGCCTTGCGGGACAGGTTAATGCGGCCCTTGTTGTCGATTTCGGTAACCTTAACAACAATTTCATCGCCAACACTTACAACATCCTCAACCTTATCTACATGCTCGGTAGACAGCTGGGAAATATGCACCAGACCTTCCTTGCCCGGCAGAATCTCAACGAAAGCACCAAAGTTCATCAGACGGGTAACCTTACCGGTATAAACCTTGCCAACCTCAGCTTCAGCAGTAATGCCTTCGATCATCTCGATAGCCTTATTAGCAGCCTCGGTGTTAACAGCAGCGATAAATACGCGACCGGTATCATCGATATCAATCTTAGCGCCGGTTTCGTCAACAATCTTCTTGATCATCTTGCCGCCAGGTCCGATAACCTTAGCAATCTTATCAGGATCTACATGGATAGTAGTAATCTTCGGAGCATACTTGGACAGCTCTTTGCGCGGTTCGCTGATGCATTCCATCATTTTGCCCATGATGAACTCACGGCCGCGTTTAGCCTGTGCCAGAGCCTGGGTGAAGATATCCTTGTTGATACCGTCAATCTTAATATCCATCTGGATAGCAGTAATACCTTTTTCGGTACCTGCAACCTTGAAGTCCATATCGCCCAGAGCATCCTCCAGACCTTGGATATCAGTCAGAATAGTGAAGTATTCGCCATCCTTAACAAGGCCCATAGCAACGCCGGCAACAGGAGCCTTAATAGGAACGCCTGCATCCATCAGGGACAGTGTGCTTGCGCAAACAGAGCCCATGGAGGAGGAACCGTTGGATTCCAGAACCTCGGATACCAGACGGATTGCATACGGGAACTCCTCTTCGGAAGGAATAACCGGACGCAGAGCGCGCTCAGCCAGAGCACCGTGACCGATTTCGCGGCGGCCGGGGCTGCGCAGAGGTTTGGTTTCGCCTACGCTGTACGGCGGGAAGTTGTAGTGATGGATATAACGCTTGGTTTCCTCAGCGCCAAGACCATCAAGAATCTGTGCTTCACGCAGCGGAGCCAGAGCCAGAACGTTCAAAATCTGAGTCTGACCACGGGTGAACAGAGAGCTGCCATGTGGACGAGCCAGCAAGCCAACCTCGCAGCTTACCGGACGTACTTCGTCTAATTGACGACCGTCAGGACGAATCTTATCTACAGAGATAGTGCGGCGAACGATTTTCTTAACCAGCTTTTGGGTGATGTAAGCAACGTCTTTAGCATTATCAGGATATTTCTCCAGGAATACTTCAGCGATTTCAGCTTTAACCTTAGCAACGTTTTCTTCGCGCTCCAGCTTGTTAGCATCCATCAGAGCATCTTTGAGTTTTTGAGCACCGTATTCTTCGATTTCCGCAGCCATTTCTTCAGGCGGAGCATAGAACGGAACTTCCATTTTCTCTTTGCCGATTTCAGCAACGATTTTCTCCTGGAACTCAACGAGTTGTTTGATTACGCCATGACCGAACCAGATAGCATCCAGCATGGTTTCTTCGGAAACTTCGTTAGCACCTGCTTCTACCATCAGGATAGCGTCTTTGGTGCCGGCAACAGCCAGGTTCAGTTGGCTGATTTTAGCCTGTTCAACAGTCGGGTTGATGATGAATTCACCATCAATCAGGCCTACGCGCACACCGGCGATAGGACCTTCGAACGGAATATCGGAAATAGACAAAGCGCAGGATGCACCGATCATAGCGGGCATATCCGGAGCATTGTCGGGATCAACGGAAACAGCGGTAGCAACGATTTGTACATCGTTGTGGTAGCCTTCCGGGAACATCGGGCGAATCGGACGGTCAATCAGACGGCTGGTCAGGATAGCCTGCTCAGACGGACGGCCTTCGCGTTTAATAAAGCCACCGGGGATTTTACCTACGGCGTACATTTTTTCTTCAAAATCAACAGTCAAAGGGAAGAAGTCTACACCCTCACGCGGGGTCTTGGTGCCGGTAACGGCAACTACTACGGCGGTATCGCCATAACGAACTAATACAGCGCCATTAGCTTGTTTTGCAATCTTGCCGGCTTCAATAGTAAGAGTTCTGCCGCCAAGATCCATGCTGTAACTATGCATATCTTATGCCTCCTATTCTTTTCACACATTGTGTACCTGCATATTATTCGCCGTCAATCAGAAAAATCCTCTATATTTTTACGGCTTTTTAAAATTTTTTTGAAAAAATTTCTACAACAGGCCAAAACAGCCGGCAGTTCTGCCCAAGGCAACACTGCCGGCCGTCAGAAATACATTTTTACGCCATTAAAAGCCCATAAAAAGACGCATAATAAACAAAACTATTGCGCCGACAGCGGCAAAGACAATAAACGTCGGCAGCAAAAAGAAGATAACTGCCACAATGCCGCACAAAATCAGAAAAGTAATCAGAATGCCGCTGCCGCAGCCAAAGGTATGTACCTTGATATTCGGCGGCACCTGCTGCTGTCTTTCATTATAAGCATCAGCACCGCTGTCATATACAGCGCCTTCCCTGGCACTTTTGTTTTCCTCTGTGCCTGCGCTCTCGTCTATCGTCACGCCCTCAAAGGTATCGCGCTCCTCCGGACTGAGCACCTGCGCATCAATCTTGAACTGATAATGGCAGTACGGACATTCCACTGTGCCGGGAGCAACCTCGTGGCCGCAAAAATCACACTTCATATTCTGGTGCCTCCTCTCACTGCAGCAGCATCAGCAGCAAACCCTCTTCATTAACGTAACGCGGGTCGTGTGCCTCCAGCTGCAAGGTTTCATTTAGCATATCTATCATCTGCTTCAGCTTTGCATGGTCGGTAGCACGGCACATAGCAAAAACCTGCTTTTCCGTAAAGGTATAAACATCATTCAGCTTAACAAAGCAGTACATAACCGCTGCCGTCCAATGCTCAAAATCAGCGTCTGTATTATCCGGTAAAGCATTGCCACGAAGCATAAAATCGCTCCACATGGTACGCATCAGCTGTATATCATAGGCAGAAAAAAGGCCTGTTCCTCTAAGAGATTCCAGCATTGCCGAGGTCTTGTCCACAAGCAGCGCCGCCGGCTGATAATCGCTGATCTGCGTGCTGAAATTAAAGCCCTCCATACGCACATAGATAGCATATAAAACAGAAACATGGCGCACGAACATAGGATTACGGTTGATGAACTCCTCCCAGCTCATTTCGCCGCTTTGACGCACGGCAAACCAGTCCTTCGCCGCGCTGACAACCTCGAAAAAGCGCTTACGCGAGGTCTGCGACATCACCAGTCCGCGCAGGAAGTTCATCACCATAGTATTTTCATAAAAAATATGGCCCATGAAAATATAGCCTTCTGTGTCAATATTATCATCTACCGGCAGCATCAGCGTATATTTTTCATTGGTGAAAATATTTCTGCAGACATACATTCCCTCCTCCGTGCGTCTTTGCACATCAAAGAGAACCAGCTTAGCCTTAATCAGCTCATTCAAAATATCAACGGAGGTATCCATCTCGGAAGCATCACGGCAAATTACGTCACGGTAATGCTGCAGAGGCGTTTTGTCATCTTCAAGCAGGCGATAGTCAAAAAGAAAATAATCCCAGAAGGTCTGTGAATATTCCTCCGTGCCCGGCTTTTCCTGAACAGTACCGTTCTGAAAAATACCGCCGAAGAGAAAATCGGCCCGCTCCAAATCACGGCGGAACTGCTTCTGCGTATAGTAACTTTGCACATCATCCAGCAAATTTTGCATTCTCTCGCCGATGTTCAGATACACCTTCGTCGGCAAATCCGGTGTAGAATACAGATTGTAACGGTCATGCCCAGGCAAAAAGCTGCCATCTTTGCCGACAATCTGCAGTTTTCCGTCAACCAGCAGCTTTGCTTTGGCTTCGGCAGGCGCATTATCACGGGTAATAATGCGTTTCTTTTTCATATATGCATAAAACTCCTGCATAACATCCAGGAAATGTGCGATGTTGCTCTCCGTTGCCGGGAAGCCGGAAACATTGCGGCAGCACCAGCCTACGCAGTCAATAAAATCCTCACGCGACATATCACCGAGAAAGTTCTCGGAATTGCCAAGGTAAATACAAAGAATCGTAATATAATCCCAAATCTTGACCAGCTCGCCATCCTTGGCTCCCTGCCATGTTTTATAGCGCAGGAAATCTTCAGCACAGCTTTGCTGCAGTACCGAATTCCATTCTTCATCCTGTGTATAAAATTCTTCTATCAAATCGAAAACATTAGTCATTTTTTCTCCATTCTCTGACGTATTATGGAGATATTATACCACACTTTTGTGGCTAATTTATGTTTTTTTGCGCCAGCTGTGCCGCCAGATAGATATCCTGCAGCGGTAATCCCTGCTCCTGCGCCAGTTTGGCAGCGCTGTCATATTCCACATAACAGCGTTCGCCGCTGTCCAGCAGGCAGCGCTTCACCGCTACATCACCGTAAGCAGTGTGCACCACATCCCTGCGACGCGGCAGCACAGTGCGTTCCATGCGCGCACGACGGATACCGATGGTTGTCGTTTCCGCAAAAATCAGCGCTTCCAGTTTCGCTCTGTCCTCCTCGCGGCAGATAACAGTAAGCTCCCACGCCGGACGGCTCTTCTTCATAAACACCGGCTGATAATGAGCATCCAGCGCTCCTGCCGCCAGCAGGCGCTCCAGCGTGTAACCCAAAAGCTCGCCGCTGCAGTCATCAATATCAGACTGCAATTGGCAGATGCAATCTGTCTGCAAAGTATTACTGTTTAGAGAGTTTTTTTTTGCGCATTATCCTCAATCATCAGCGCACGCAAAATGCTGGGACGCTCATACTGACGCTTGCCTGCTCCCAGACCGATGCCCAGAATCTTAAAGCTCTGCGGCAACTCGTCTGTAGTCATCAGCGCAGCAGCGGCAGCAGCACCGGTCGGTGTAACGAACTCGCCCTGCACCGGCAGCAAGCGTACATTAAAGCCAAAGCGCTGCATAATATTAGCTGTTGCCGGAACAGGCACCGGCAGCACGCCATGCTGGCAGCGGACAGTACCGCGGCCCTCGCACAGCTCCGGCACAATTACGTTTTCAACACCAAGAGTGTCGGCACACACAGCAATCGCCACAATATCAACGATGGAATCAATCGCGCCAACCTCATGGAAATGCACTGCATTCTTTTCCACTGCATGCGCCTTTGCCTCAGCATCCGCAATAATATCAAAAATCTTCAGCGCCAATTCCTTGGCTGCAGCACTCATATCCGTAGCATCAATAATCGCAATAACCTCCTGCAGACCGCGGTGCTCATGGTGATGATGATGCTCATGCGGCACATGGCTGTGCTCATGTTCATGCTCATGGTCATGATGATGTTCGTGCTCATGCTCATGGTCATGGTCATGATGATGTTCGTGTTCGTGCTCATGGTCATGATGATGTTCATGCTCATGGCTATGTACTACAGCATCGCCGTTGCCATGCAAAAAGGCCATATCATGGTCATGGTTAGCATGCTCCTCGTCCAAAATAACGTCAAAATCACAGCAGTCAACGCCTGCCTTAGACACTCTGCTGATTTTATACTCAAAGCCCTTCGCAGGAATACTCTGCAGAGCCTTATCAAGCGCCTCCTTATCCGCGCCTAAATCCAAAAGTGCTGCTACCAGCATATCGCCGCTGATACCGGCATTACATTCCAAATATAAGCTTTTCATAATCTTCCTCCTAATTTGAAGCCTGCATACTTGTAGCAGGCTAATGCTAAAATTCGCTATAAGTACAAATTAATCCTGCTTTAAAGTTTCATTCATGCTGCCTGTACGATAGCCCTGCAAATCAAGTGACACATAAGCAAAGCCTGCAGCCTTCAATCCTTTGTAAATCGTACTGCGCATCGGCTCCGCCACCGCCAGCTCCAGCTGCTCGGGCAACAGCTCAACCCGCGCCAAGCTGCCATGCACACGCACACGGAACTGCTTAAAGCCCAGCTCCCACAAAAGCTGCTCCGCCTTATCCACTGCCGCCAGCTTCTCCGCTGTAATACGCTCACCGTAAACAAAGCGCGAAGCAAGACAAGCAAATGACGGCTTATCCCAAGTCGGCAGTTGCAGCTTATGCGACAGCAGGCGGATTTCCTCCTTCGTCAGCTCTGCAGTACGCAGTGGGCTCTGCACCTTCAGCTCCGCCAAAGCCCTCAGACCGGGGCGGTAATCGCCCAAATCATCCATATTCGAGCCTTCGCAAAGCACAGCACCGTTTTCCTGTGCAATGCGCAAGAAATTACTGAACAGCGTTTTTTTACAGATATAGCAGCGGTCCGGCGGATTTTCGGCAAACCCCGGCACCTGCAGCTCATCAAAATCAAAGTAAAGATGACGGATTCCCTGCTTCCGACAGAACTCCTCTGCCTCTGCTATATCACGCTGCGGCACAACGCCGGAACGCGCCGTCACCGCAAGCGCCTTATCGCCCAAAGTCAAATGCGCCGCCTGCAGCAAAAACGTCGAATCAACGCCACCGCTGAACGCAACCAGCACACTGCCCAAACGCCGCAGCTCCTGCTGCAGCACAGCAAACTTAGCTTCCGCCTGCATTTCTAAAGCTTTATATTTTGGCATAATATTTCTCCCTCATAAATTTTAAATACATAGCTTGCGTTTCCCCCTTCCGCCTCACTACGTTCGGCACCTTCCCCGAGGGGCAGGCAAGAAAGGTTAAACAAGCAATTAATATATCGCAGTGAAAACATAAAAATTTTAGGGAATGAGTGTCTGGAACCATAGAAGTGTCGCAACTGTTTGAGCGATAAAGCTTACTACTATAGCAAAATCTCTTCGCTTAGCGCGAGTTTTGCGGCACTTCGTCCTGGTTCCACACGAAATTACCGTCCGCTAATCGCTTCTTAATGTTTAGCATGAAATATACAACTCTCCAAAGCGATTCGCGGGAAAATTTTTCGTTGCAACGCAATATATAAATTGCGACGCTCGCAGTCCCCTCTCCGTCATCGCTACGCGATGCCACCTCTCCCCAAGGAGAGGCTAGAAAGCTGGCGGAACGCCCAAGATTCTTCTTCACATCTACACAAAAGGAGCTGCCAACGGCAGCTCCTCCCAAAATCAACAATCAATACCCAAGCATCAATCAACCAGATTAGACGCAGTATAAACAGTGCCCGGATGCAACTTATCCAGATTCTCCAGCGCCTTGCCGGTGCCAAGAGCCACACACTCCAACGGATCATCGGCAATATGCGTAGTAATACCGGTTTCACGCTGCATAATCTCAGCCAGACCGTCGAGCAGCGCACCGCCGCCGGTCAGATAAATACCGTTATCAACAATATCCGCAGCCAGCTCCGGCGGGCATTTTTCCAGAACACCGCGCACGGTAGCAATCAGAGAAGCAACGGCATCCTCCAAGGCCACACGGCAATCCTCAGAACTTACGCTGAAGGTAGTCGGCAGACCGGTAACCATATCACGGCCACGCACAGTAATAGACTCATGACGACCATCAGTAATAACAGTAGCAACATTCATCTTGATTTCCTCAGCAGTACGTTCACCGATAAGCACATTATGTACCTTCTTCACATGGCGCACAATAGCCTCATCAAAATGGTCGCCGCCGATACGGATAGAAGAATCTACAACAATACCGCCAAGGCTCAGCACAGCGATATCGGTAGTACCGCCGCCGATATCAACAACCATGTTGCCGCGCGGTACGGAAATATCAATACCGGCGCCAAGAGCAGCAGCCAGCGGTTCCTCAATCAGATAAGTCTTAGACGCACCGCCCTGGGTAGTAGCCTCCATAACAGCACGCTTTTCTACCGAAGTAATGCCGATAGGCACACAGGTCATAACACGCGGTTTGAAAAACAGGCTCTTGCCCGCAACCTTCTCAATAACATAAGCCAGCAGCTTCTGCGTTACGGTATAATTCGCAATAACGCCTTCCTTCAGCGGACGGATAGCAACGATACTTCCGGGAGCACGTCCCAGCATTTCTCTTGCATCATCGCCCACAGCCAGCACCTTGTTGCGCACCTTGTCAATAGCCACAACAGAAGGCTCCTTCAGGACAACGCCCTTGCCCTTGACATAAACAAGAATGTTAGCGGTACCCAAATCAATACCGATATCCATACTCTTAAACATTAGTCATATCTCCTTAATCTACATCTACGCGTTCAATATCTGCACCCAGATTTTTCAGCTTAGCAACAATGTTCTCGTAGCCACGGTCAATATGGTGCAAATCGCCGATACGTGTCGTACCTTCGGCCACAAGGCCTGCCAGAATCATAGCTGCACCGGCACGCAAATCGGTTGCGCGCACATCACAGCCTGTCAGCTTGCAGGGACCGTCGATAACGGCACTGCGGCCTTCGGTAGAAATCTGCGCACCCATGCGGTTCAGCTCAACCACATGCATGAAACGGTTTTCAAAAACAGTTTCCGTAACCTTGCTGCGGCCCTCGGCAATAACCATCATCGCCATCATCTGAGCCTGCATATCAGTCGGGAAGCCCGGATAAGGCAGAGTTTTGATAGATACGGCCTTCAGCGGATTCTTGCCGATAACGCGTACCTTATCAATATCCTCTTCAACCACGGCACCTGCCTCGCGCAGCTTGGCAATCAACGGCTTCTGGTGCTCCGGCAGAACATTTTCCACAACAATATCACCGCCGGTCATAGCAGCAGCAATCATATAAGTGCCTGCCTCAATCCGGTCCGGAATAATGGTATAGTCTGCACCGTGCAGCTTGTCTACACCCTCAATGCGGATAGTATCGGTACCGGCACCGCGGATTTTGGCACCCATCTTATTCAGATAGTTGGCCAGATCGACAATCTCCGGTTCTTCGGCAGCATTTTCCAAAATAGTAGTACCCTCAGCAAGAGAAGCTGCCATCATAATATTTTCGGTAGCACCTACGCTCGGGAAATCAAAATAAATGCTGGTACCCTTCAGTCCCTCGGGAGCACTTGCTTCAATATAGCCATGTCCCTGTTCGATTTTTACACCCAGAGCCTCAAAGCCCTTGAGATGAATATCAATCGGACGAGCACCGATAGCGCAGCCGCCGGGCATAGAAATACGCGCTTTACCGATACGCGCCAGCAGAGGTCCCATTACCAGAAAGGACGCACGCATGGTACGCACCAGCTCATACGGTGCTTCATACGAGGTTATCTCAGTGCTGTCGATATCCAGCACATTCTTTTCCGGACTGCATTCTACAGCCAGTCCCAGACATTTTAAAACTTCACTTATAGTATGCACATCTTCCAGCATCGGAACTTCATCAAGATGACTTGGGGTAGTTCCCAGGATAGAAGCTGCAATAATCGGCAGTACAGCGTTTTTCGCACCGCTGGTTTTAACTGCACCAACGAGGCGGTTTCCGCCCTTCACAATTAGTTTTTCCAAAATAACCCTCCTGCATATGCGAAGTCGGAAAAATTTTTCCGTAACAAATATTTTATCATCAAACACAGGCTCTTTTCAAGACTTAATAAAAATCCGGAAAATTTTGCCACAGGCATATTTCGCCCGACCTTATAAGAAAAAGCCGGCACTGCTTCCGGCTCAGAAATTCACCCGCTGGCGGTCTGCTAAAATATTATAATAGGTTTCCTTCTCCATTAATTCCCTGCGGATAGCCTTTTTAGCATCCTCATCAGCACATTCCGCCAGACGCTTGCGCAAAAAAGCTATATCCTGCTTCAGCATCAGCATTTTGTTTCCTGCCAGACTTTCTACGATATCAGCCATCTTACAGTCACCGTCCTTACTTATATATCTTGTGCTTCTTTTCAAGAAGCTTAGCGGCCTTGCCTAGTTCTACATATTATAGTCTACTATAAGCAAGTTTAATATGCAAGGAAAAATCTGTGACAAAACGCAAAAACCGCCCGATGAGATTTATTTGCGTTTTTCCTAGGAAGTTTGCAGCTAAAATTGCGTTTTTCATATGAAAAACGCAAAAACATCGGCATTAACGATTCTGATGATACGAAAACCGTCAGCTTACCGCTTTATCTGCTCTGGAATATCAAAAGTTATTTATAAGTATATATGCAAACACCCGAAGCCATTACGACTTCGGGTGATTTTTTATTGCGACATAACTTGCTACATATTTTAGGGCAATCCTGCCTGCACTCACAAACGCTCTACTTTTGCCTCACCGTGCCACATAAATTTGGTTGCCAAAGCCAAAAGCTCTGCATCCTCCAAGCCCTCGCTAACTACAACCACATCGGCCTGCAAAAGGCTCACGCTCAAATCGCAGAACATTTTGCGCAGCTCGTTAATCATCTCGGCATCACCGCAATTCACCTTTCCAGGAGTACGCTCTGCCAGATGCCAGTAAAGCTGCTTTAAAATATAGCTTTCGTTTTTATTGTACTCTTTGATGTTATCAATAATATTATAAGGATAGACTTCTGTGTCACGCCACGTAGCCTTATACGCATCGAGCACTTTATTTTCATACTCCTGCTTATAAGCTGCCCAGCCCTCGCGGTCATCAAATTTCAGCATATCCTCCAGCTTATCACGGCAGCTTATAACCTTACGGCAGCGTACAAGCATAGCGTAAATCAGCGCCCGCTCTGCTTCCGTCGCCTGCACAGGCTCCGGCGTAATCGTAAAAACCTGTAAGCCTTCATTCAATTTATGGCGACGCTCTGCCTCCAGGCGTGCCATTTTCAGGTGCTGCATCGAAAGCAGGCTGTCCTCGCAGCTCACAGGCACTCCTTGGGCCTGCAAGCCGGCAATTTCGTTTTCATTGCATAAAACTAAAATACGCTGCTTTTTCTCTGCCTGCCAAAGCTCGTTAAGGGTATTCATTTGTCGCTCTCCAGGAAAGCAGCGAATGCTTTATAGGTGTAATAAACATCCAGCTTAGAGCTCAGCTCGAACGGAGAATGCATGCACAGAATAGGCACACCAAGGTCAACTACGTCCATATCCATAGCAGCAACATACAATGCAACGGTACCGCCGCCGCCTTCATCAACAGCGCCCAGCTCGCCAATCTGCCAGAAAACATCAGCCTCATCCATAATGCTGATAACCTTAGCCATAGTTTCGGCACTGGCATCGTTGGAGCCAGATTTGCCGCGCGCGCCGGTATATTTTGTCAGTACAGGGCCTTTGTTGACGAAGCAGCTGTTGCGCTCTTCATATACGGAAGCAAAGCTCGGATCATAGGCACCGTTGACATCGGAGGAAAGTGCGGTAGTATTGCGCAGCAGCTTGCGGATGTTGGCACCTTGAGTTGCTGCCAAATCCTCCAGATAGTGTAGCACGAAATCGGAATTCAGGCCGGTGTTGCCGTAGGAACCGATTTCCTCTTTATCTGCCAAAACTGTAACAGTAGTGTAGTACGGTGCTTTGGTATCAATTTCCGCAGTCAGTGCGGTATAAGCGCAAACCTTGTCATCCTGGCCGTAGGCACCGATCAGGCTGCGGTCCAGACCTACATCCTGCGCTTTGGTTGCGGGAACAAATTCAATTTCCGCACGCATAAAATCATGCTCGGTAATACCGTACATTTCGTTGAGCAGAGCCAGCGCATTCAGCTTTACGGCATCCTTTACGCCTTCTTCTTCGCTTTCGTCAACAAAAGGCAGGCTGCCGATAACAATATTCAGCTCCTCGCCCTTAATGCCTTCGCCCAGCTTGCGCTCGTTCTGCTTAGCGCCCAGATGGGGCAGCAAATCGGTTACGCAGAATACCGGGTCACCGGCATTTTCGCCCACGCATACCTTCACCAGCTCACCGTTCTTTTTGATAATCACGCCATGCATAGCCAGAGGCACAGTTACCCACTGGTATTTGCGGATACCGCCGTAATAATGCGTTTTGAAATATGCCATCTCATGATTTTCGTATACCGGGTTCGGCTTTAAATCAAGGCGCGGAGAATCGATATGCGCAGCGTTCAGGCGCACGCCTGCCTCCAGCGGTGCGGTGCCGAAGGTGGACATAGCCAGAGATTTGCCGCGGTTAACAAAGTAAACCTTGTCACCAGGTTTATATGCCTTGCCTTCCTCGAAGGGCACATAGCCTGCAGCTGCCAGCTTTTCTACAGCCTTGGCGGTAAATTCGCGCTCTGTTTTTGCTGTATCCAAAAATTCCTTATAGCCTTCGCAGTATGCAAACGCTGCTTCCTTGGCAGCAGTGTTCTTCTTAGCTATATGGGGGAATTCCCAGGTCAAATTCTTTTGCAATTCCTTTGCAGTTGTCATAATCTATCACTCCTTGTATCAACTTTAGTAAGCGGTGCCAAACGACACTATGTAAATAATACCACAAATGGCACCATTTGGGGAGAGGAAGGGAAATGTATACAATATAAAAACCCCCGCCCTGACGGACGGGGGTAATTTTTTTGGCATTGTCGCAATGCTTATTACAGCTTGTGAGTAGTACGCAAGCGGGCAACAGCTCTCTTCAGCGCGTTTTCGGCACGAACAGTGTCAATGTCTTCGCTCTTGGAAGCAAGACGTTGCTCTGCACGTTCTTTAGCTGCGGTTGCACGAGCGGTATCAATATCTGCATCAGCTTCGGCAATAGTTGCCAGAACGGTGCATTTATTGTCTTTCATTTCCAGAAAGCCGCCGCAAACAGCAAATTCTTTAACGCTGCCGTCAGTGAACTCCAGCTTCATCGGCGCAATATCCATGGTCGCAATGATAGGCATATGTCTAGCTTTGAGGCCCAGATTACCGGACAAAGCACGGAAACCCACATAAGTTACTTCTTCAGAAGTGAACAGCATCTTATCCGGCGTGACAATTTCAAAAGAAAACGGAGTAGCCATCTATTAATCCTTCATAGTTGCAGCCTTGGCAACAGCGTCATCAATGGTACCAACCATGTAGAAAGCACCTTCCGGCAGGTCATCATGCTTGCCTTCGAGGATTTCTTTGAAGCCGCGGATGGTTTCCTTCAGAGGAACATATTGACCGGGGGTACCGGTGAACTGTTCAGCAACGAAGAATGCCTGGCTGAGGAACTTCTGAATCTTACGAGCACGAGCAACAGTTACTTTGTCTTCCTCGCTCAATTCTTCCATACCCAGAATTGCGATGATATCTTGCAATTCTTTGTAACGTTGCAGGATAGCCTGTACGCCACGAGCAACATGATAATGCTCTTCGCCGATTACCAGCGGATCGAGGATACGGCTGGTGGAGTCGAGCGGGTCAACTGCCGGATAAATACCAAGCTCTGCGATTTGACGGGACAATACGGTGGTTGCATCCAAGTGAGCGAAGGTGCCTGCCGGAGCCGGGTCAGTCAAGTCATCCGCAGGTACATATACAGCCTGTACGGATGTGATAGAACCGGTCTTGGTGGAGGTAATACGCTCTTGCAGTGCGCCGATATCGTTTGCCAGGGTAGGTTGGTAACCTACTGCGGAAGGCATACGGCCGAGCAATGCGGATACTTCGGAACCAGCCTGAATGAAACGGAAAATGTTATCGATAAAGAGCAGTACGTCCTGGCCGCCAACATCACGGAAGTATTCTGCCATGGTCAGGCCGGTCAGACCAACACGCATACGTGCTCCAGGAGGCTCGTTCATCTGGCCGTATACAAGAGCAGTCTTGTTGATAACGCCAGACTCTTTCATTTCGCCCCACAGATCGTTGCCTTCACGAGTACGTTCGCCAACGCCTGCGAATACGGAATAGCCGCCGTGTGCAGTAGCAATGTTATGGATAAGCTCCATAATAATAACGGTTTTACCTACGCCAGCACCGCCGAACAGACCGATTTTACCGCCCATTGCATACGGAGCGATAAGGTCAACGACTTTAATGCCGGTTTCCAAAATTTTAGTAGCTGTAGCCTGTTGGTCAAAGCTCGGAGCCGGTCTATGAATAGGCCAGTGATCAGCTGCTTCAACCGGAGTGTCATCATGGTCTACAGTTTCACCTAAAACGTTGAAGATACGTCCCAGTACACCAGGACCAACCGGAACGCTGATAGGAGCGCCGGTATCTACAACTTCCATGCCACGAACCAGACCGTCGGTGGAGCTCATAGCAACTGCACGGACAATGTTATTGCCGATGTGTTGCATAACTTCTGCGGTCAGGTGGATTTTTACTTTACCCTCATCGGTGGTGCCGTCAATGTGCAGCGCGTTGAGGATAGCAGGCATGCTTTTAGGAGGAAACTCTACGTCGATAACAGGGCCTACAACTTGTACGATTCTACCTGTATTCAAGGTTTTAGCCTCCCTACGAAATATCTAATTAGTTTTGTGCCTGTTTCAGAGCTTCTACGCCGCCAACGATTTCGTTCAGCTCGCGGGTAATGGAAGCCTGACGTGCCTTGTTATAAGACAGCTCCAGGTTTTGTACCAGCTTGCCTGCGTTATCGGTAGCAGAGCTCATAGCAGTCATACGAGAACCCAACTCACTGGCAGCAGATTGTACCAGTGCGGCGTAAACTACAGTTTCCAGATACTTAGGTGCAAGTACCTGCAGAGTTTCGTCTTCATCAGGCTCGAAAATAAAGCTTGCGCTAGCTTTGCCTTTCTCCTTTACAGGAGGCTCTACCGGCAGAATCTTGTCGCTGGTAGGAATTTGGGACAAAGCGGTTTTGAAAAGTGTAAACACAATATGCAGCTCGTCGAAATGCTCGTCAGCAAATTGTTTGATTGCATCCTGAGCAATTTCTACTGCATTTGCGTAAGACGGTCTGTCGGAGTAGCCGAAGTGGCTGCTCAGCACTTTATAGCCGCGACGTTGGAAGAAATCTCTAGCCTTACGGCCGCTGGTGATAATGACTACGTCATGCTCACATTCGGAAATCTCCGCAACTGCTTTTTTCAAAGCGTTGGAACTATATGCGCCTGCCAGACCTTTATCAGAGGCGAGCACCAGATAACCAACTTTTTTAACATCACGATGTTGAAGCAGCGGGTGTTTTTTGGCACTTAAGCCTGCAAGGATGCTCGGATCGCTCACAACGCTGGATAACACTTCTTTGATCTTGATGGCATACGGACGGCTTGCAGCAGCTCTTTCCTGCGCTCTTCTGAGGCGGGCAGCAGCAACCATTTTCATAGCCTTCGTGATCTTGCCAATGTTACCTACGCTTTTCATGTGGCGATGAATCTCGCGTGCAGTAGCCATTAGTTAATCACCTACCTTCACTAACAAAGGTATCCTTGAACTCGGCGATAGCTTTCTTCAGAGCTTCTTCGTTCTCATCAGTGATTTTCTTGGTTTTGATGATGTCTCCGCCAACTTCCGGATGGTTAGCTTCCATGAAGTCCAGGAATTCTTTTTCGCAGCGGGTTACATCTTTAACTGCTACGTCATCCAGATAGCCTTTGGTACCAAGGTAAATAGCCATAACCTGTTTTTCAACAGACAACGGGCTGTATTGGCCTTGTTTCAGAACCTCGGTCAGACGTTGACCACGGTCCAGCTGTGCTTTGGTAGCTTTATCGAGGTCAGAAGCAAACTGAGCAAATGCTGCCAGCTCGCGGAACTGAGCCAGATCCAGACGTAAGGTACCTGCAACCTGCTTCATAGCTTTGATCTGAGCAGCACCACCTACACGGGATACAGACAGACCGGAGTTGATAGCCGGACGGATACCGGAGTAGAACAGCTCGGATTCAAGGAAGATCTGACCGTCGGTAATAGAAATTACGTTGGTCGGAATGAAGCCGCCTACGTCACCTGCCAGGGTTTCGATGATCGGCAGTGCGGTGATGGAACCGCCCTTCAGTTCATCGTTCAGCTTAGCAGCGCGTTCCAGCAGACGGGAATGCAAATAGAATACGTCGCCAGGGTATGCTTCACGTCCTGGAGGACGACGGAGCAGCAGGGACATTGCACGGTATGCAACAGCGTGTTTAGACAGGTCGTCGTATACGCACAGAACGTCTTTGCCCTGATCCATGAAGTATTCAGCCATGGTTACGCCAGCGTACGGAGCCAGGTATTGCAGCGGAGCGGAGTCAGCAGCAGTAGCAGCAACGATGATGGTGTATTCCATAGCGCCGTGTTGTTCCAGAGTACGAACAATACGAGCGATGTTAGAAGCCTTTTGGCCGATAGCTACATAAATGCAGATAACGCCCAGGCCTTTTTGGTTGATGATGGTGTCGATTGCAACTGCAGTCTTACCGGTACCACGGTCGCCGATGATAAGTTCGCGCTGACCACGTCCGATAGGAACAAGTGCGTCGATACATTTAATACCGGTTTGCAGCGGGGTATCAACGGATTTACGATCTGCAATACCATGTGCAGGAGATTCAACCGGACGACGTTCAGCAGCAGCGATTTCGCCTTTGCCGTCGATCGGGTCACCGATAGCGCTAACTACACGGCCCAGCAGGTTTTCACCAACAGGAACCTCCATGATGCGGCCGGTACGGCGAACAACGTCGCCTTCTTTGATTTTGGTCTCGCCGCCCATCAGTACGATACCAACGCTGTCCGGGTTCAGGTTCAGAACCATGCCGGATACGTTGTGGGGCAGTTCAACTAATTCGCCAGCCATAGCGTTTTTCATACCGATAACGGTTGCGATGCCGTCACCGATTTTTTCTACGATACCAACTTCTTCCAGATCAGCATCCACATTGTAATTCTCCAGCTTGTTGCTGAGAGCATCACCCAGGGCTTCCGGTTTGGTGTACTCGTGAACGTCGATGCCGTTCAGAGCAACTTCCATTTTCTTCAGCTTGCGCAGTGCGGAAGCGTCGAATACCTTATCGCCAACTTGTACGATGATGCCGCCGAGGATAGACGGGTCAACTTTCTTGTTCAGGAAAATCTCACGGCCCAGTTTCTCGGTCAGGATTACAGAAATGGATTGATACTCGTCAGCCGACAATTTCTTGGCGGTAGTAACGTTTACATCTAACAGCTCTTTAATGGAGCCCAGATCGATTTTGAAGTCGGACAATTGTTGCTTAATTAAAGCAATATTTTCTTCTGTCTTCATATTGTACCAATCACCTCCGAATACCGGGGTTTTGCCTGCTGTTTCGCATTTCAGCGGCATACTTCCGGCTTAATAGGGAAAGCAGCAAAATTATTTCATGATAGAATCAACGATTTTGCTAGCCATTTTTTTGTCTTCTTCAGAACCTAACTTTTGTTCTACGATCTTGCTAGCAGCAATCATGGACAGGTTGATAACTTGTGCACGAACTTCGTCCATAGCTTTCTTCTGTTCCAGTGCGATTGCTTCTTTAGCAGTTGCAATAACCTGATCTTGTTCAGCTTTGGTGTCTGCCATGATCTTGTCATGAGCAGCCTGAGCAGTTTTGCGGGCAGCATCAACAATAGCTTGAGCTTCTTGTTTAGCTTCAGCCAGCTTTGCAGCGTATTCAGCTTTAACTGCTTCTGCGTCAGTCTTAGCCTTTTCTGCAGCTTCCAGATCGCTTGCAATTTTGTTCTTACGCTCTTCCATAATGTTGCATACGGGTTTGTAAGCGAATTTTGCAAGAACGAAAACTAAAACCAAAAAGTTCAGGATCTGCGCGATAAGTGTTGCATTGAAGTTAACCAATTATAGCACGCTCCTTTTTGTAATATCTTGCAAAATTAAATTATTTAATGAACGGGTTAGCGAATACCAGAACGATAGCGATTACATAGCACAGAATAGGCATGGATTCGATCAAGCCTACGCAAACCAGCATGTTGGTAAAGATTTTACCAGCTTCTTCCGGTTGACGAGCCATGGATTCAATAGATTTGCCGCACATGTTGCCGTTACCGATACCAGCGCCAGCAGCAGCACCCAAGCAAACAAGGCCTGCACCGATTACAGATGCAGCAGTAATGATTGCATTTTCAGACATTTGTTTCATCCTTTCGAAATTGTGATTTTAAATTTTTTTTGCTTAAAAAGCTTAGTGTTCGTCGTGGCTAGCAAATGCCAGTGCATAGCTGCCCAAAGACAAAATGGTAAAGATAAAAGCCTGAACGAAGCCAATGAACAGGGAGAACATTACCCACAGTTCAGGAACTACCCACGGAGCCAGCTGATACAGTACGATCAACAGGATTTCGCCTGCCAGGATGTTACCAAAGAGACGAAGAGCCATGGTCAGCGGTTTAGTCACTGCATCCAAAAGATGCAACGGCAGGAATGCCGGACTCGGGCTGATGAAATGTTTAAAGTGGCCGATACCTTGTTTCGCCACACCAACGCAGTACGCGCTAAACGCAATTAGCAAAGAAAGCGCAAAGCAGGTATTAATGTCATTGGTAGGTGAAGTCCAGTGAACGCCAATCTGCGGAAGCAAAATGCCCAGTTCATTTGCTACCAGGATAAACATAAACAAGGTAACGATGAACGGTGCCATAAATTTACGGCCTTTGGATCCCAGGTTGTCTTCCATCAGACCATTTAAGAAATCAAGAATGATTTCCATTGCATTCTGCAGTCCGGAAGGAACCATTTTCGGGTTCTTACAAACCAGAAGGAACAGTACGAAGACGATTGCCATGGTTACCCAGGTCATGTACATGGTTTGCATGTTGACTTCACCTAAAAAGGTAGATTGGGTAAGGTAATGGATAATCTCTCCGGATTTTTCTGCACCTTCAGCTGCTGCATTTCCCATTTTTACACACTCCTTTCTTCACGCCCTCTCATTTTGATGTTGGTACGCGATAAATAATAGATTTAAAATAAAGAATATATGTATCAGAAGAAACCCGCCGAATGCGCCATGCACAGCAAGCTTCATCCTTAACATCGTAATAATAAACGCGGCCGCAGCGGCCAGACGGGCCCAGCGGAAACGCTTCATGATTTTCAGTCCCTGCTTTGGCACCTCTACGTAAGGCAGAGATTTTTTGATGCCTAAAAACAGAATGGACAGATCTATCGTACCGGCCAGCACGCCGCAAAGCACGCCGTGGGCAAAGGCACTGCGCTGCCATAACCAGAGCGGCACCGCTACGAGCAGCGCACACATACAGATGCGCGCTACAAAGGCGTTCGCGCCGTTTCTCGCTATGGGAGTCAAATCAAAATTACTTTTCATCCTTCTTGTGTTCGATGTCCCGTGAAAGGACGCTCCTCTGAATCAGATTATAGTAGGTCATAACAAGTGAAACTATTGCCAGACCGATGCAGATACCCCGCATCGTATGATCGCCGGTTTCCAGATGACGGTCGAGCCAGTCGCCGCCGAAGTACGCCAGCAGGAAATCAATCACGGCCATAAACGCCAGAGAGGACACAGTAGCCAAAGCTTCAAGCATCCGCATATGCTCCTTATCGGGTGTTTTGTTAGTCATGATTTTTTCACCACAGCACGAATTCACAAATTAATCATATTTACTCTTTTAATTTTAATATTTTTCACAGTTTCTGTCTACGCCTTAGACGTAAATTCCGGCAAATTTTCCACATCAAAGCCATTTTTTCTTAAAATAGCATGGATAATACGCTCGCAGGCCTTGCCGTCACCGTAAGGATTGGCAGCCTCCGCCATGGAGCGATAATGCTCGGCATCGTCTAAAAGCAGATTGGTTTCGCGCAGCACATCATCATAAGCGGTGCCTACGAGCTTAACCGTACCGGCTTCAACAGCCTCCGGACGCTCGGTGGTATCACGCAGAACCAGTACAGGCTTGCCTAAGGCAGGAGCCTCCTCCTGAATTCCGCCGCTGTCTGTGAGCACGATATCAACCTTAGCCATCAGATTGGCAAACGGTTCATATTCCATAGGCTCAATCAGATGCACTCTGTCTAAATGTCCCAGCTCCTCGCGCACGATTTCACGCACCTTGGGGTTTTTGTGTACCGGGAAGATTGCTTCCACATCGGGATGCGCTTCCAGCACACTCTTCAAAGCGCGGTAAACATGACGCATAGGCTCGCCCAGGTTTTCACGGCGGTGGGTAGTCATCAGAATCAGGCGATGACCGCTGGCAAATACCTTGTTGAACTCCTCGTCCTCAAAGCGGTAGCCTTCCTTCACCGTAGTCTGCAGAGCATCGATAACAGTGTTGCCTGTTACCAGAATCTGCTCGGGGCAGATGTTTTCCTTCAGCAGGTTAGCCTTGCTGGTAGAAGTCGGCGCAAAATGCATATCGGCAATCGCACCTGTCAGCTTGCGGTTCATTTCCTCCGGGTAAGGAGAATATTTATTACCGGTACGCAGGCCTGCTTCCACATGGCCTACGGGAATCTGCGCATAAAAGGCAGCCAGAGCCCCGGCAAAGGTAGTCGAGGTATCGCCATGCACCAGCACCATATCGGGCTTTGCTTCCTCCATTACGGATTTCAGGCCCATCAGCGCGCGGGTGGTAACATCATGCAAGGTTTGCCCTGCCGACATAATATTCAAATCATAATCAGGCGTAATGCCAAACAAATTCAGTACCTGATCAAGCATCTCGCGATGCTGTGCGGTAACTGCCACAATCGGCTGGATATATTCGGGATATTTACGCATTGCCAGCACCAGCGGGCACATTTTGATGGCTTCCGGACGAGTGCCGAAAACTGTCATTAACTTTATCTTCTCCACGGTTCTTCCTCCCCCTTATCTGTCGTTCAGAATACCGATTTTCTTAGCACCAACGGCAACTGCCGTAATAATAACCGCTATAATAAGTGCGGCGTAAAAGCCGTCGAACTCTGCCCACAGCACAGCTGCGATACCGAGCACGGCTGTAATAGCATACATCAGCAGAACTGCCTGCTTCTGGTTCATGCCCATCGCCAGCAGGCGGTGATGCAAATGGCCCTTATCGGGCTGGAAAATAGGGCGGCCGTTGCTGTAGCGGCGCATAATCGCAAAGGCTGTATCCATAATCGGCAGGCCCAGTGCAATCGCCGGTACAATCAGCGCTACGGTAGCAGCAGTCTTGACTGCGCCGTAAACCGAAATGGCTGCCAGCATATAGCCGATGAACATACTGCCTGTATCGCCCATGAAAATAGTAGCGGGATTAAAATTATAGCGGATAAAACCGATAATGCCGCCGGCCAGAGCCGCAGTCATTACAGCTATATGGTAATAACCCATCTGAACCGCAACCAGAATGACCGTCATGGAAGCAATCGCAGATACGCCTGCTGCCAGGCCGTCCAGACCGTCAATCAGATTGACAACGTTCGTAAAGCTGATAACCCAGAAAATTGTCAGCGGTATAGAAATAAACCATTCGTTAAGATAAAAATAGCCGCCGAAGGGATTGTTCAGCCATTCGATACGGATATCAAAGGCCACAAGTACGCAGGCAGCAAAAATCTGCCCCAGCAGCTTGACCTTTGCCGGCAGCTGATATTTGTCATCAAGTACGCCTACGATGGCAATCACGCTGCCGCCAAGCAGAATGCCGACAATATCCTTCGTCAGCTCCAAGCTTGCCACTGCGGCAATCATAAAGGCAATATAAATAGCCAGACCGCCAAGACGAGGCATAATCTTCTTATGCACCTTGCGGTTATCGGGCTTGTCAATCGCACCGATTTTAAAGGCTAATGTTTTAATATAAGGGGTCAGTATATAGCTCACCAAAGCGGCAAGCAGAAAAGGGAAACCATAAGCACTTAACATTTATTCTTTCTCCACCGGACCTGATTCGTCGCACACAAAAAACACTAAACTATTCATTCCTTATATAGTATAACATTTTTGACACTTGCGTCAATTACTTTTATTACAAAAATGATGAAACAAGCCATTTTTTCCGCAAAATTCTCCCGAATTATTCCCATTTATTATAGCATAATATCATTAAGGGAATATATCCTTTTGGCATAACTTATATATTGTTTTGGTTCTCCGGATGTTGCCTGTTAAAAATTCTTACGGATTTATCTCATATCGCAGACTTTTTACAGATGATTTTTCCGAAATAATCACCGTTGAGGCTTTTTTAACCTCACTTTGCTTCTATCTGCTGTAAATCTGCTCTGGAAAAAAGTCAAGTAAACTCCTCTATCGTAACACAGCGAAAATTTATATTAAAATTATAGTATTTTTCTCAACTTTCTGCTAAAATTAAATTTAAGAAAGGGAGGGATGAGAATGCTGTCCAAGAGCTCATTTTTCACAACAATTCTGCTGCTCCTGCCTGCTCTGGCAAGCGCACAGACAGCAGATGATGATCTGCAGCTGGAGCTGCGTTATTATGCACCTAAACTGAAATTTACATCTCACGGAATTGTGCCTGCTGCTTACAGTAATTTCCGCGATACGCTCAACATTAAAAACGGTAATGCACCCGAATACAGATTAAGCGGCAAAAACTGGTATGTAGATTACATAGCTATCCACGAAAAAGGCTATGCCTCACACCACATTCCGACACAAGGCAGCCTGATTCCGGCGGACAGCCGCACCAAGCTGAATCTGGACTATGCTTCCTTTAACTATCTTTCTCCCATCAAAACAACAGAAAACGGCACCGCCTACTGGCTCGCAGGCCTGCGCTGTTACCGCTTCGATACTGCGTTGCAGTTCAGCAGTCCCGTACTTAACAAAAATTATGCTAAGCAGCTGAACCAGTTCGCCCCTGCCTTCGGCATCGGCGGCAAGCATTACCTTGATAAGGCACACCGGCTGCAGCTTTACAGCGAGCTTTCCGGCTTGCCCTTAGGCGGCCGCGGGCACACCTACGACCTTGATATCGGCGTAAAATACAGTCCTTGTAAAAACCTCAGCGCCAACGCCGGCTACCGTGTTCTGGATCTGAAAATCAAAAACGACGACGGTACCGGTCTGTACAAGCTTTCCGGCTGGTACGGCGGCCTGAGCTACAGCTTTTAACATTTTATTATGAAAACCAAAGAGGAGGTTCCGGCATGAAAACAATCACCGCTTTACTTATGGCAACACTTATTATGTGTCCCTGCAGCAGCATCATGGCTAAAAATCCTGCTGCCTCTGTAACCGACAAAGCACAAAAGGCATCAATCTCTACCATTAAAGATTTGGATAACGGGCGTTTGTACGTAATGGATTATACGGCAGACTATAAGCTGGACAAAATGCTGCAGCAGAATGTCAACAGCGTTGACACCATGCTGGCCTTCGTCGGCAGGGAGCTTCTCGGCGCAGCTAAACCGGCTCCTGGCGCTATTGATGCCGGCTGCAGCGCCTTCGCCGGACGCACGGAAGAAGGCAAGCCTATCTACGGACGCAACTTTGACTATAAAATGAAAATGACTGCCGTAATGGTACGCACTGCTCCTAAGGACGGCTATCGCTCTATCGGTATGGCTGATGCAGGCTGGGTAGGATACGATATCGGCAGCCTCAGCGACGGCAAGAGTGATTTATCGGCAGCAGTAGCAATGCCATACCTGATCATGGACGGTATGAACGAAAAGGGCCTTGCTGTCAGCGTGCTGAAGCTGGACGGCAAGCCTACGCACCAACGCACCGGCAAGCCTCAGATTACAACAACAGCTGCTCTGCGCCTGATGCTTGATAAGGCAGCCAATGTAGACGAAGCTTTAGCATTATTGGAAAAATATGATATGAATTCATCTATGGAAACTGCCAACTTCCATTTTCTGCTCAGCGATGCAGACGGGAAAAACGTTGTTCTGGAATATACTATTGATGATATGACCGTTATCGATACCAATTATGTTGCCAACCATTATCTGGCACCCAAAATGCATGGATTGGGACACGCCTATGACCGCTTTGCTGTACTGGATTCTGCTGTAAAGTTTAAAAAGAGCATCTTTACGCCCTTTGAAGCTATGTCCCTGCTTTCCCTGGTCAGCCAGCCGGAAACAGAAGAAGCAACCAGCATGACGCAATGGTCCGTAGTATATAATCTGCATGACCTGACAGCGCAGGTTGCCATCCGCAGAAATTATGATAAGCTGTTCAACTTTACGCTGGCAGATTTAAGCGGCAAGGCTAAAATCTAAATTATAACCATATACCTTAAGCAAAAAGAAGCTGACAGGCACAAATGTGCCGCAGCTTCTTTTTTGTATGACTGCTTTCAGAAGTCCCAGCCAGCCTGCTGCTTCTCCCGCTCCTCAACCTGCAGGCGCACCCGCTGCGCCGTACTGCGCACAGCGACAGCGTGTCCCTCCAAAGCTGCGAAGGGTGCGAACTGCGCCGCCCGCTCTTCCAACGGCATCTGCCGGTGCCTTTTTGATACATGATGCGGCAGATTGATAATATCCTCATAATTATCACTCATGCCTTGTGCCCTCCTATCTGTTCGTTGCGCTCTTTGGCTGTTGCCCCGTCAAGCAGGCTCATGCCCTTCAAAACGGCATTCTTGCCAAAGCGCCGCTTAATCTCCAGCTGTGCCTGCTGCAATCTGTTTTCGCGCTGCCCTGCAGCCTGCTGCACTGCCTCATTCCCAAAGTCAAACAAGCTCAGCTCCTGTTCCTGCTTCTTGGCAGCAGCCTGCGCCGGAAGCACATGATTCGCTGCCAAAGTCAGCCGCCGCACCAAAAGATTGCTGTCCGTAATGCGCTCGTACAAATCCGCTGCCGCCTGTACCAGCAATTTAGATGATGAAGAAAAACACCCCAGATTACAGCTGCCATGCGCATGCTGCGGCACCCTGCGTCCGTAACGGTCAATCTTCACCGCACCCCGGTAGCTGCTGCCAGCCTTCAAATTATCGATGTCATAGCCCACCGTAAGCACTATCTGGTCGGTCACCAGCGCCTTGCTCACCAGCTCCAGCGCCAGCGCATCTGCCATCTCACGCAGCACCAAAAGTGCCTCCGCCGATTCATACGCACGATGCAGCACCTGCCCCGAGCTCAGGCTGCAGACCTGCGGCCGGTATCCCTTCACATCGGCAATCGTACAAGGCTCCCAACCCCAGGCGTGGTCAATCAAAAGCTCCGCATTTTTTCCGAAAAGACGGTACAGCAGCTCTTCATTATATACCGAGCAGCGCGCTATATCTCCCATAGTATATATGCCTCTGGCCTCCAGCTTGCTTGCGTAGCCACGGCCGACGCGCCAGAAATCCGTCAGCGGCCGATGCTGCCACAGCTCACGCCGGTAGCTCTGCTCGTCCAGCTCCGCAATCCGCACGCCGTTGGCATCCGCCGCAATATGCTTGGCCCGCACATCCATCGCCACCTTCGCCAAAAACAAATTAGTGCCGATGCCTGCAGTAGCGGTAATACCCGTTTCGCGCAAAACATCCAGAATAATACGCATCGCCAGCTCCCGCGCCGTCAAGCCGTAAAGCTCAAAATATTGCGTTACATCCATAAACACCTCGTCCACAGAATAGACGATGATATCCTCCGGCGCCACATAACGCAGATAAATTTCGTAAATTCGCGTGCTGTATTCCATATAATAGGCCATCCGCGGCGGCGCAATAATAAAATCCAGTGCCAGCTGCGGCTCAGCCTGCAGCTGCGCATAGGAGCACGACGAACCGCAAAGCTGCCTGCCAGGAGCAGCAAAACGCCGCGCGGCATTTATCTGCTGCACACGCTGCTTCACCTCAAACAAGCGCCCGCGCCCCGGAATACCGTAGCTTTTCAGCGAAGGCGTCACCGCCAGACAAATAGTCTTGTCAGTCCGCCGCTCATCCGCCACTACCAGATTAGTATCCAGAGGATCAAGTCCGCGCTCACGACATTCTACCGACGCATAAAACGATTTTAAATCTATAGAAATATAAGTACGCTGCAACTTTTTCTTCTCCTTTACTATCTGTTTTGTTTCTATTATAGCACTTTCAAGCGTACATGTCTGTAATATTATAAAAACATTTTCGTATTATAGTTAAAGAAAAATCCCCTGCACACAACCGGGCAGGGGAACAGCGCAAATTCTTATTCATGCTTCTCCGGGAATTTAGGTCTGGGGAAGTTAGGACCGGACGGCTTAAGCGTAAAGCCGCGGCCGAAGACATCGTTGACATCACTGATAATCATAAAAGCACTGGGGTCAATCTCGCGCACAATGGAGCGCACCTTCGCCAGCTGCGTCAGCTTGATGACTACAAAAACCAGCTCGCGGTGACGATGCGTAAAGCAGCCCTCGCCGCTGATATAGGTAACACCGCGGCCGACGATTTTAATAATCGCTTCCGCAATCTCCTCGTGATGCTCGCTAATGATGATAACCTTCTTTTTATAATCAAAGCCTGTCGTAAACGCATTACAGGTTTTGGTCATCACAAAAAAGGTAAGCAAAGTATACAGCACCGGCTCAATGCCGAATAAGGAAACACTGGCCAGCAGCAGACAAATATTAAAAGCAAAACCAGTTGTACTGATAGAGATAGAATAATTTTTCTGGATAATAGCGCCGATAATATCCGTACCGCCGCTGGAGCCGCCCACACGATACATGCACGCAGCACCGATGCCGTAAAGCACACCGCCGGCAATGCAGGCCAGCAGCTTGTCATGCACTACAGTATAGGTCGACAAAAAATGAAAGAAATCCAGGGATACAGAAAAAGCAATAATACCATACAGCGCGCTGATAGTATATTCCCTGTCCATATACTTATAGGCTAAAAAGAACAGCGGCACGTTGCAGATTAAGCTGGTAGCGCCCATCGGCAGGCCGGCAACATAATAGGCAAGTACGGCAACGCCGCCAATGCCGCCGCTGAGCATCTTATTAGGCATGTAAAAGGTATTCATCGCAATGCCCATAATCGCACAGGCCAAGGTCACCATAGCATAATGGTAAATTTTTTTCTTCAAAGCGGGATTCATAGAGTTCTCCTTTGCAAACAAAATATTCTGAATATGTTTTTTATGTATATATTGTAACACTTTAACGCAGAAAGGCAACAACTAAATATTTTTCTCGCCAAAATCCCGAACGTTCGAAAAAAATTCTTGCTATGCAGGCATAAGCAGTATAAAATAATACTGTATACAACATTAGGCAGGTGAACTTATAATGAAGCAAATAAAAGAAACGGCATACGCCAAAATAAATCTGGGACTTGATATTCTCGGCAAGCGAGAGGACGGCTACCATGAGGTAAGTATGATTATGCAGAGCGTCGGTCTGAGCGACGAGGTTGTTATCAGCAAGGGTAACGGCATTCAGATCAGCTGCAATCTGCACAACCTCAGCTGCGGTCCTGATAACCTGGCCTACAGAGCAGCCGCATTGCTCGCAGGTCACTGCAATATTATTCCGAACGTTCACATCACCTTGAACAAAAAAATTTTTCTGGCGGCAGGACTGGCAGGCGGCAGCAGTGATGCAGCAGCAGTTTTGCGCGGTCTGAACCGTTATTGGGAGCTTAACCTGGAAAATTATGAACTGGAACAGCTCGCTGCACAATTAGGCAGCGATATCCCCTTCTGCATCGAAGGCGGCACCATGCTGGCAACAGGACGCGGTGAAGTCCTCACCAAGCTGGAGGACATGCCCGAAACATGGCTGGTATTGGCCAAGCCCCGCGGACTGGAGGTTTCCACCGCCTGGGTTTACAAGAACTTTAACCACGTCCGTGTAGTTCATGCACCCTGCATCTGGCAGCTGGAAGCATACCTACGCGAAGGCGGAAAAGCCATCGCTCCCTACATGGGCAATGTTTTAGAAACAGTAACTATCCCGGCACACCCCGTTATAGCCTCTATTAAGGCTTCTATGCTGGGAGCAGGCGCCTACTATTCTCTTATGAGCGGCAGCGGCCCGACCGTCTTCGGCCTTACTGCTGACAAAGAAACTGCCGAGCGCGTACAGCAGGCACTGACAGATTTTGATGTAGAAACAGCAATTACGACAACTATCGGAAGGAGAAACTAATATGTCCGGACATTTGCAGCCTATAAAACTAGACAGCTACAAGCCTCTGCGTGAGCTTGTCTGTGAAAATATCCGTCAAGCTATTATTGACGGCACCTTCAGCCCCGGGGAACGCCTCATGGAAATCCAGCTGGCTGACGAAATGGGCGTAAGCCGTACGCCCGTGCGCGAAGCAATCCGTAAGCTGGAGCTGGAAGGCTTCGTTGTTATGATTCCCCGTCGCGGTACCTATGTTGCCGATATTTCCATTAAAGATATCACCGAAATTTACGAAATCCGTATCAGCCTTGATATTCTGGCTGCCGGTCTGGCTGCCGAGCGTATTACGGATGAGGAGCTTGAACAGCTTAACGGTTATCTTATTGAAATCGGCCAGCATATCGCCAACAACGATATGGATAAAATCGTCGAAGTAGATACTGCTTTCCACGATATGTTATACACTGCCAGCCGCAACGAGCGTCTGCGTAGCATCATCAATAACCTGCGCGAGCAGATGACTACTATCCGCGGCCGTTCCATGAGCTACCCGGGACGTTTGGTGGAAACCATGGACGAACATCGCAATCTGGTAGAAGCTATTGCTGCACATGATGTAGAACGTGCGCAATACGCAGCCCGTATCCATCTGGAAAACGCCGAGCACACCCTCATGCGTTCCCTCAGCGAGCATCTGCCGCAGAAGAAGGCGTAAGCATGACAACTGCTAATATAGATGCTTTTATTGTAGCAGGCGGCCTCAGTCCCTGGCTGAAGTCCTATGCCGGCACCGAACACCGCTGCCTGGCACCGCTTGGCGATAAGCGCCTCATAGACTATATCATTGCAGCCCTGCAGGGAAGCGGACGCATCCGCCGTATTGTCGTAGCTGCCCGCCCCGAAGCCTTGGCGCTTTTAGAGGGTACGTTACCGGCCGACGTTCTGCTGTGTAAAGCCGCAGGCGACCTGCCGGCTACAGCCTTCGCTGCCTCCGAAGCCTTAGGCCCTGATGCCAATGAAAAGCTGCTGGGAGTATGCGACGACATTCCGCTGCTGACCTCCCTTGCAGTACGCGACTTTCTTGCAGCCTGCAATGCCTTCCCCGAAGGCCAGCTTTATTATCCCATCATCCCCAAGGATGCCTGCCTGAGCGCCTATCCCGATGCAAAGCGCACCTACGGCAAGCTGCGTGACGGCGTCTTTACCGGCGGCAACATGATGCTGATGGCCAAAGAAATTATTCCCGGCGGTCAGCAAAAAGCACGCGAAATCTTTGCCCGCCGCAAATCACCGCTTAAGCTGTGCAACTGGCTCGGATGGGGCTTTTTGATAAAGCTCCTGTGCCATCGTCTGACAGTGGCCGATGCGGAAACACGCACCTCCGCACTTCTGGAAATGCGCTGCAAAGCTATCATCACCCGTCACGCATGTATCGGCATGGATATAGATAAACCAAGTGACTTAGAACTTGCAAGGAGGACGCTTACATATGGTAAAAGCCAAAAGAATTGAACGCGTAGCAGCGTTAAGTAAACTTTTAGCCGATCATCCATATCGGCTGTTTTCATTTTCATATTTCTGCAAAAAATTTGCTATCGCCAAATCCACCCTCAGCGAGGATGTTTTAGCCGTAAAATCCGGATTGGAGCTTTACGGCCTCGGCAAGGTAGAAACCGTTTCCGGCGCTGCCGGCGGTGTGCGCTTTATCCCCGGCCATCTGCCGGAGGATGACGCAGCCTTCTTGGAAGAGCTTGCTGCCCGCCTCACCTCTCCGGACCGCATCCTGCCCGGTGGTATGCTTTATACTACCGACATTCTCTGCCATCCGGAAACCGTAGTGCGTCTGGGTGAAATCTTTATGCTCCGCCTGCAGGAGCTGGCACCGGACTGCATCATGACGGTTGAAACAAGCGGTATTCCGCTTGCTATGCAGACAGCGCGTGCGTTTAACGTGCCTCTTGTTATCGCCCGTCACACCAGTGATATTACCGAAGGCAGCACCGTCAACATCAATTATGTCAGCGGCTCCACCAAGGTTATCCAAAACATGGCCATGCCCAAGCGCGCATTGCATCCCGGCAGCCGTGTGCTGATTGTGGATGATGTTATGAAGGGCGGTGGCACCGCCAAGGGTATGATTGCTTTGGCGCACGAAGTCGGCGCTCAGGTTGTAGGCAAAGCCTTTTTAATCGCCACCGCTGCACCGGAACGCAAGCTGGTAGAAGATTACACTGCCTTCTTCACCCTGCATAACGTAGACGAAGAACAGCAGAAAGTAACATTGGAAGTAAATAAATAATATAGAATACATCAGGCTGGCTAGAAGATAGCAGATGCTAAACTACGATGACGACGGCGTACTTCCGGTACGTCTAGGAACCATCGTAACGCAGATGATGCCTTATAGACAGTCAGGAAAGGAAGAACTCACATGTCAGAATTAGTAGCAATAATCCTCGCCGCAGGCAAAGGCACAAGAATGCGCAGCAAATACCCCAAGGTACTGCACAAGGTAGGCGGCAAGCCCATGCTGCAGCACGTAATTGACGCTGCAAGCGCTGCCGGCGCAGACAAAAAGGTTGTTATCGTAGGCCATGAAGCAGAGCTGGTAGAAGCAATGGTAGGCAATCAGGGAACCATCGCCCTGCAGGCCGAGCAGCTTGGCACCGGCCACGCTGTAATGCAGACTGCCGATGCCCTGAAGGACTTCCACGGCACTGCACTCATCCTGTGCGGCGACACTCCGCTGCTGGACGGCGAAGAGCTGAAAAAATTCTGCGAAGCACATCAGGAAAGCGGCGCTGCTGCTACCGTACTTACGGCAATTATGGATGACCCATTCGGCTACGGCCGCATTGTACGCGATGCCAACGGCAATGTACAGGGCATCGTAGAGCAAAAGGATGCTACCGAAGAGCAGAAGGCTATCAAGGAAATCAACACCGGTATTTACTGCATGGAATGCCCGCAAATGTTTGACGTGCTGGCTACCTTGACCAACGACAATGCGCAGGGCGAATATTACCTGACCGACGTACTGCAAAAGCTCAACGAAGCAGGTGCTAAGGTTGGCGGTATTTCCACTGCCGACAGCGATATGGTTATGGGCATCAACTCCCGCAAGCAGCTTTCCGTTGCCGAAGGCGTTATGCGCCAACGCATTTTGGATAAGCTGATGGATGCAGGCGTAACCATTATGGATCCTGCCAGCACCTTCATCGAAGCAAGCGTAAAAATCGGCCGCGATACCGTTATTTATCCCTACACCTGGCTGGAAGGTACAACTGAAATCGGCGAGGACTGCGAAATCGGTCCTAACGCCCGCTTCACCAATGTAAAAATCGGTGACGACAACCATCTGCAATTCATCTACGGCCATGACTGCGAGGTTAAAAACCACGTTACCGCAGGTCCGTACGTTCATCTGCGTCCCGACACCGTTATCAGCGACCACGTTAAAATCGGCAACTATGTAGAGGTTAAAAACTCTAACGTAGGCGAAGGCACCAAGCTGCCGCACCTCACCTACATCGGCGACAGCGACATCGGCAGCGGCGTTAACATGGGCTGCGGCTGCATCACCGTCAACTACGACGGCAAGAAAAAGCACCGCACCGTTATCGGTGACAATGCCTTTGTCGGCTGCAACACCAACCTTGTTGCACCTGTAACCGTACAGGCCAACACCTACATCGGTGCAGGCAGCACTATCACCAAGGAAGTACCCGAAAATGCTCTGGGCATTGCACGTGCCCGTCAGAAAAATATCGAAGGCTGGGCCGAAAAATACCGTAACGAGGGTAAATAAGCTTTTTTAGTCACATATGTGTCAAAAAGTTTACAAAAAACTTGTGATTTACGTGTTTTTTGTGTATAATTAAATTTAAGTAAAGTTTTGCTCATCGCACCAGCAAACTACAACAAGGTAATTTTGGAGGGATTGGACATGTTGTCTGACGAGAATAAGTTAAGAATATTTACCGGTAATGCAAACCCTGATCTGGCACGCGAAATCGCTGCTTATCTCGGAACCACCGTTGGTGATTCTGTAGTTAACCGTTTCAACAACGGCGAAGTTCAGGTAATGATTAACGAAAGTGTACGCGGCAAGGATATCTTCATTGTACAACCGACCTGCGGCCCTATCGTTAACGATAACGTAATGGAGCTTTTGATTATGGCTGATGCCTTCAAACGCGCCAGCGCTAACCACATCACTGCTGTTATCCCCTACTATGGCTATGCACGCCAAGACCGCAAAGCACGCGGCCGTGAGCCTATCACTGCTAAGCTGATGGCAGACCTGCTGGAAACTGCAGGCATTACCCGTGTAGTAACCATCGACCTGCACGCTGCACAAATTCAAGGCTTCTTCAACATCCCCTTTGACCATATGCCCGGCGGCCCGCTGATGGCAGAATACATTAAATCCAAGAATCTGGAAGACATGGTTGTTATCTCTCCGGACCTTGGTGGCGTAAGCCGTGCCCGCAATTTCGCTGAAATGCTGAATGCACCGCTGGCTATCATCGACAAACGTCGTCCGGAACCTGGCGTTGCTGAGGTTATGAACCTGATTGGCGACGTTAAGGGCAAAACCTGCATCATGGTAGACGACATGGTTGATACCGCAGGCTCCCTGACCGAAGGCGCACGCGCTCTGAAGAAATTCGGTGCTAAAGAAGTATATGCATGCTGCACTCACCCGATCCTGACCGATCCGGCGCTGTCCCGCATTGCTCAATCCGATATCACCGAGCTGGTTGTTACCAACACCATTCCTCTGACTCCTTCCAAAAAGCACCCGAAAATTAAGGTGCTCTCCATTGCGCCGATTCTGGCAGAAACCATTCTGCGCATCTACAATGACTGGTCTGTAAGCCAATTATTCGATACCAAACACTAAGCGTAATATAAAAAGGCTTGCCTCTGGCAAGCCTTTTTGTTATGATTAAAGCCGGCAAAACTACCGGCTTTAATATTTGGAGTAACTATGCGTATTATTTATCTTCTTATTATCTGTTCCCTTGCCGGCGTACTGCTGCTGTGGCTGGGGATATACAAAAAAATCAGCAGAAAGACTGCCGCTATAAGCGCTGCTCTCAGCCTTGCGCTTGCAGGCGCACTGCTCTTGCTCGCCGTACTTCCGGGCAACAGCTTTTACGGCAAGGTTATAACACATGCGGAAAACACCCATGGGCGCAAGCTCATTGCCCTCACCTTTGATGACGGCCCTTATCCGCCCTATACCCAAAAGCTGCTCAAGCTTTTGGCTGCCAAAAACGTGCATGCCACCTTCTTTATGGTTGGCGAAAACGCTGCCAAGCATCCGGAAACAGTAAAGCTCGTCCAGGCACAAGGACACCTGATTGCTCTGCATGCAGGCTATCACAAGGATTTGCTTAAGCTCAGCAGCAGCGAAGCTGCCTCCAACATCGCCTACGGCAAGGAAACGCTGCAGAGCATCACCGGTACTGCACCGCAGTATATGCGTCCGCCGCACGGCTTCAAGGACTGGAGCACTGTCAAGGCTATCAATGATGCAGGTATGCAGATAGTAAACTGGAGCATCATTCCCCGCGACTGGACGAACCCCGGCGTGCAGGTAATCGCCGACAGAGTCTGCGAGAACGCAGCCCCCGGTGCTATTGTCCTGTTGCATGACGGCGACAGTCCCAAAAATCTGGCACCGCGTGACCAGACGATTGAGGCAGTCGGCCTCATCATCGACCGTCTGCGTGCAGAGGGATATGAATTTGTCACCATCGAAGAACTTAATAAATAATAAAGGAGCAACAATATGAAATTAATTGTCGGCCTTGGCAATATCGGCCGCGAATACGAAAATACCCGTCACAACATCGGCTTTATGGTAGTTGACGAGCTGGCACGCCGTCTTGGTGTAAGCTTCGGCAAGGAGGACCGCAGTGCCTATATGGCAGAATACCGCGCTCCCGAAAAAATTATCATCATCAAGCCTACCACCTACATGAATCTCAGCGGCGTTGCCGTAGGTGCCTACGCCAACTTCTATCACATCGACCCGGATGATATCGCTGTTATCCAGGATGATATGGATATGCCCGTAGGTCAGCTGCGCATCCGTCGCAAGGGCAGCGCCGGCGGCCACAACGGCATCAAATCCATTACCGAGCATTTGGGCACCGATGCTTACCCGCGCTTTAAAATCGGCATCGGCCATCCGGCACGCAATAATAAGGCCGTTGTCAACCATGTACTGCATGCCTTCCAGGGCGAGGATAAAACCGCTATCGAAGCAGCAGTAGCAGAAATGGCCACAGCGCTGGAGGAATGGATTAAATCCGGCGATATCGAAGAGGTTATGCAGGCGCACAACAAGAAAAAGGCTAAGGCTGAAAAACCTGCAGCCGAATAAACAATATAAAAGAACTAGCAAGAGCAGTCATAGCTCCGGCTAGTTCTTTTTTTGGTTATGCAATATATTCAACAAAATTACGGCTTATTGAAGGCCGGTGTCAGCATCGGTTCTACAGCACCTGTATCAGGAGTAAGGTCTGCTGTTCCCCTGAGCACGACTTTGTCGGCAAGAACAAAGCCGTTCAGCTGACAGCCCGCACCTATCGTCACCGTTCCCTTCGCCAGCAGCAGCGCCTGTGCCATTTTGGTACCGTCGCCCAGCGTAATATCGCCCTCTTCACTGATAAGCACTATGCGGTCCGGGTAATATGAACCCGGTGCGGTATTTATCGACAGCTTATTGGCTATCAATGTTGCACCCTGCAGGCCTTTGCTGCCAAGACTCAGCGAAGTATTACTCCTCAGATAATAAAAGCGGGCGCTGAGGCCATTTTCCTCCGTAGTCCTTTTGTTCAGCGAAGCAGCGCATTTATTCTGCAGAAAGCTAATCTGCGGCAGCCTTACTTCTTCTATGCTTGTATATAACGCTGCCTGCTGCAGATATTCACTTCCCGACAGAGAACGTCCCGCCAGAACACTTTTTGCCGCCAGATTCTTTATTTCCGGACTAAAGCCTACCCTGAGCCTGTGCAGCCGCTGTACTGCGCCAACATGATTAGCGGCTACGGCAGACACCTTCAGGTAATCTATCTGCCCATCCGAGCTGTAACTGCTTTCGCTTGTCACTTTTACCGGTTCGCTTCCCGGCTGCAGCTCGCCCTCATAGCAAAGCTGCGTACCCGCAGGCTGCGGTTTTTGACCTATAGCCTGCAATACGGAGCCGCACAACAGCCGCAGCTGCTGCCCCCGTAAAAAATCCTTTTCCGCCTCATAGCCCTTTACTGCATAAAGCAGGCAAAGCTGGGCGCTGAGTGCCAGCAAGAGCGCTGCCAGCAGGCACGGAAGCGATATACTTCCCTTTGCGCTATGCATCATCTGTTATCCTCGCACTATAACAAATAAGATACTGCGTCACCCGCATGCTTCTGCCGTTACGGTAAAGATTGAAGCTTACGCACAGCATTTGCGGCGAGCAGCGTCGCACCTGCCATCCGAAAACGCCTACCTCCTCCAGCGACACCGGATTCACACCCGTGCCTTTATTGGTACGCGTCCTCTGATATACTCCCTGCTTATCGCTGTAAACAGTCACCTGCTTACACCCCTCAAGCATACTGCAGCTTATTTTGCCGTCAGCCTGCAGACGCACGCTCTGCGCATCATAGCAGACAGTCTTTTCCAGCTGCGCCAGAATATGACGTCTGGCCTCCTGCAGCTGCAGCTCATCCTGCAGGCGGCCAAAGCTGCGACCGGCAGTGCCTGTTGCTTTAAAGACCAACGTCACCAGCACTATTACCAGAAGTAATCCCAACAGCACCTCCGTCAGCAGATAGCCCCTCTGCCGTCGGCAGCGCACGGATAAGCTTAACCTTGACCTTGCCATACGCAGCCTGCACCTCCTGTACCGCCAAACCTTCTGTGCTGCCGGAGCTAATTCTTTGCGTCACGTCAAAGCGGCCGTTATATTCTTCGCCTACCAGCACCTGCTGTGCGGCCTGCACCGCCTGCTGCAGTTCAAGGCTTTCATTCAGCAGATAATTGCTGCGGTAAAAGCCCTGTATCGCTGTCGCCAGCAGCACTGCCGTAAGGCAGAAGCACACCAGCTCCTGTACCAGGCAAAAGCCTCTGCTATTTTTCATAAACAGTCACCCTGCCTGTAACCGGCTGCACCGTCAGCCGGCAGTACATATCAGGCAGCTGTCTATGCTCCAGCCTGTAACCGCCAATAGCTGTCGGATTGCCGTTTTCATTATAGCTGAGATTCTTAATCGATTTTTCGCACGTCAGGCTGATGTCATCATCGAGCCTTACACGCTTCCAGATTTTATGTGCGCGCTCAATTCTGTAGCTATGCTTATCCTTATCGCTGACTTTAAGCGTGTACATATAATTTTCCGGCTGAAACAGCGTCTGCTGCTGCATCTGTCTGATATCCGCCGCCAAAAGATATGCTGTATAGCGCAGCTGCTGCCTGTAATACTGCCGCTGCAGCGTCTTGCTTCCGGGATACAGCATTACTGCCGCAAGTCCCAGGCACCCAAGTGCCAGCAGCAGCTCCAACAGCAGATAGCCTGCTGTCTTATTGTTCACCGGCGTTAGCTTTACTGCCCGGTGAGGTTACTGCCGCACCCTTGCTGTTTTTGCCGCTGAGGGTATAGGTGCCGTCGGTTGTATTGGGTGTATAGGTAAGTGCCTCGCCCTTGGCATCCTTGAATTCCAGCTTACCGCCCAGATATTCGCTGTCCAATGTAGTAAGCTCTGCCGGCACAGTGCCTGCATCCATCTTATACAGCTGAATTGCCTGGTCGATAGTCACCAGATCGTTTTGCAGACGGGCATTCTTCACTCTGTCGTTAGCACCCGAAAGCGAAGGCAACAGCATGGTAGCCATAATGCCAATCAGCGCCGCCGCTGCTACTACCTCGATTAAAGTAAAGCCTCCCTGTTTACGCATTGTTTTTAACATAATCGCACCTCCTGAATTTACTCCGGCATTGCCGAAAGCATCTCAAATAGCGGACCGATAACTATGCAGACGATTCCCGCTATGATAATCGCTGCCACTAAAAGCAGCAAGGGCACCAGCAGCTCCTGCAGCCTGCCAAGCTGCTGCTGCAGACGCTGCTCACCGGCCGTTACTGCTTCCTGCAGCATTTGCGGCAGATAGCCTGTAGATGCACCTACGCATACAAGCTCCAGCATCAGCGGCGAAAAAAGCTCCTTCGCGCCGCCTGCAGCCTGTTCAATCGCAATGCCTCGCTTTAGCCTGCTGTTCAGCAGGCGCAGCTGCCCGGCATACTGCTCATCATCCATGGTATCCGTCACAATCGCCACCGCTCTTGTTATGCCTACACCGCTTTCCAAAAGCAAGGCCAGCAATCTGCAAAAGCGTACTTCTAATAAAAGGCCATGAAAATTTCCGCTTAACCGGCTGCGTAAAAAACAGCGCAGCAGCCTGCGTCCCAGCAAAAAAAGTGCAGCTGCTACGCCTGCCGTCAACGCCAGCGCTGCCAACGGCTGCTGCAGCAAAGCATCCTTCAGCGTCAGCAACAAAGCCAATGTACCCATCGGCAGCACGCCCATAGCGCTGTAGGTATCCGCCAGCACCGGCAGGATGTACAGTAAAAACAGCAGCAGCACGCAAAACGATGCCAGCAGCAAAAATGCCGGATAAGTTACAGCCCTCTGCACAAAACGCCGCAGCTTAAGCTGGCGGCTGTAATAATCTGCCAACTGCTCCAGCAACATGGCCAGCTCACCGCTTTCTTCCCCCACAGCCACCAAAGTAACTGCCAGCTGAGTACAGCAATCCGCTTCCGCTGCCAAGGCCTGTGCCAGGCTGCTGCCACGGCGCAGCCTTTGCTGCAGACGATAGCAGAGCAGCATCTGCTTAGCGCTGCCATGCTTTTGCAATAGCTGCAGCGCATTCAGCAACGGCAGGCCGCTGCGCAGGATAACCGCCAGCTGCCTGTAGAAGCTAATCTGCTCCGCCAGGCTTACGCCACCTCTAAGCTTAATTTTCATCACCTCCACATGGCCGATTATAGACTATTTGCGAATTTTCTGTCTAATTTTATTTGTCACATATGTGAAATCTATGTGACATAAAAAATCTTTTTTTCCGCAAGCAAAAGAAAAAACTCTGAAAGCCTCATATTACAAGACTTACAGAGTTTTTCTTAACCGATTAATTTCCTGAAAATTATCTGCAATTATAACGTTCTAAGCAGTCTAAGCAACAATATTTTGCTCATGACCATGACGAAGCCAAACGCAAGCGCTGATGCCGAAAAGAATCACGCCGGCTACTACAAAAAGACTTTGCAACGGCGCAAATGTAGCAATAGCTCCGCCAAGTACAGGACCTACCATGGAACCGAACTGCTGCGCACTGAACATAAAGCCAAAAACGCGTCCGCGCTGGTCGGTAGTTGTATTGCTGGCCAACACCGCACTCAGCGAAGGCTGAATACCGGCACAGCACAAGCCATAGCAAAAATTGCAGACACAGAACAAAAGCAGTGTCTGCGGCATTGCCGTCACCGCACTCATCAAGCCGGAAAGCAGTGTAGCAGCGCACAACGCTTTATAAAAGCCGTGCTCCTGTCCGAAGCGTCCCCAGCTAGGAGCAGTAATAGCGCTGGCAATGCCTACTAGCGAGAAGGCCACGCCGGAAAGAAACATAATGTTGCCCTCACCATGATTCAGCTCTGCCACATAAAGGCTCAAAATCGGCTGAATCAGCAGGATAACCATCTGAGCTACAGCAATGTAAATCAGCGTTTCACGAATTACAGGTTGCTGTAAAAGCTGTACCTGCGGCTTGTCCGCAAGCTTTTTCGGCTCCGCCTTCGGCGGCTCGGGAATGTAGAACATAAATACCAGCGTAATAATCGTCAGTAACCCACCTGCAACGAAGAATGAGGCACGCATGCCAAACAGCGTTGCCAATGAACCGCCTACAAGCGGACCAATGACGTTGCCGCAGGTCAGTCCTGCCTGCATAATGCCCAGGCTTACGCCCAGCTTTTCCATCGGCACCAGGCTGGTAGCAATAGCCAGACACGCACTCCACAATCCGGCAGCAAAGCCCTGCAGCACACGCACACCGAACATCTGCTCCGGCGTAGTTACTATGCCGCCCAAAAAGTACGACAGAGCCAGGCCTGCACCCGCACGCACCGCCATCATCTTTTTGCCGCGCGTATCAGCCATTTTACCCCAGATAGGCGCCATGATACCGCCAATCAGAAAGGTTATGGAAAAAATCGCGCCGTTCCACATTTTTACATCGTCTGCGCTCACTCCCAGCTCGTTCATCAGATACATCGGCAAAAAAGGAATAAGCATGGTATAGCCTGCAGCCATCAGCACAACATTAACCGTAAGAATGGCTAAAACAATCTTCCAGTTTTTCATAAAATCCACCTCAAAATAAAACAATAGTAACGAATTATTATAACGCCGAAGCTGTTTTTTTGCAAATAAAAATCTGCAATACAGCCTCAATTGCATAATAAAAATACACTTAGGGAAATATGCTCTGCCGCAACAAAAAAATATATAAAAGTGTTGCAGAAGTGTATCAACACAACAAAACAGAACGCCGAAACCCGCTTGCCTAACGGATTTTCAGCGTTCTGTCTGTTTTTGGAGGAGAAAATATGAATTTGCTTAAAAAGCAAATAGCAGCTTGTTTAAAAGTAGAGGAGCTAACCAATGCACTTAAGGAAATTGTCAAGGTCAAAGGTCAAGGCTGCAATGCAAAATCAGGAAGGGACGATATACATTGGTTAGCCATCACTAACTTCACGATTATTGTAGCACATATTTTTACAGTTAGCAATAGCTAATTTTAATTTTTTTATTTTTTTCCCGCGATTAACGCTGCGTGCAAAAAAAACAACGCAGTCACGTTGCCGTTTTACGGAATACGTAACTGCGTTTAAGCTTGCACTTATTTTATACTTCCGGCTTGTTCTCGCCGGCAGCTTCCTTAGCCTGCTCCTGCTGCAGCAAAGCCATAAACTGCTCGCCGGTAATAGTTTCCTTCTCCAGCAGGTACTGTGCCAGTACATCCAGCTTATCTCTGTTGTCCTGCAAAATCGTGCGTGCCTTTGCGTGAGCCTCCTTTATCAACGCCAAAACCTTGGCATCAATCTTGCCGGCTGTAGTTTCACTGCACTGCAGGGCAGCGTCACCGCCCAGATAACGGTTGGCCACAACCTCGGTAGCCATCATATCAAATTCTTCCGTCATACCCAGACGCGTTACCATGCTGCGTGCCAGCTTGGTTGCCTGCTCGATATCATTGGAAGCACCGCTGGTAATGCTGCCGAAAACAACCTCCTCGGCACTGCGGCCGCCGGTCATGGTTACAATCTTGTTGAACAGCTCTTCCTTGGTCATCAGCACGCTGTCATTTTCGCTGATTTGCATAGTGTAGCCCAAAGCGCCGTTGGTACGCGGAATAATAGTAATCTTATGAACCGGAGCACTGTGCTTTTGCATAGCAGCCACAAGTGCGTGACCGATTTCGTGGTAGGCAATAACCTTTTTCTCTGCGGGAGAAATTACCGCACCCTTACGCTGATAACCGGCGATAACGGTTTCAATGGATTCCTCCAGATCTTCCTGCTCCACCACGTTACGATGCATTTTTACAGCTCGCAACGCACCCTCGTTGATAATGTTGGCGAGCTCCGCACCGCTGGCTCCGGCTGTTGCCCGCGCCAACGTACCGTAATTGATATTGTCTGCCATACGCACACTGCGTGCGTGAACCTTCAGAATAGCCTCACGCCCCTGCAGGTCAGGCAGCTCAACCGGAATACGGCGGTCAAAGCGTCCCGGACGCAAAAGCGCCTTATCCAAGGATTCCGGACGGTTAGTAGCCGCTAAGATTACTACGCCCTTACTGCCGTCAAAGCCGTCCATTTCACTCAGCAGCTGATTCAAAGTCTGCTCGCGTTCATCATTGCCGCCGAACTGACCGTTATCACGGCGTTTGCCGATGGCATCGATTTCATCGATAAATACTATGCAAGGCGCCTTTTCCTGCGCCTGCTTGAACAAATCGCGCACACGGGCAGCGCCCATGCCGACAAACATTTCTACAAATTCACTGCCGCTGATGCTGAAGAACGGCACCTTGGCTTCGCCTGCTACCGCACGCGCCAGCAAGGTTTTACCCGTACCGGGAGGGCCTACCAGCAATGCACCCTTCGGCATGTTAGCACCGATATCCTTGTACTTGCCGGGATTATGCAGAAAATCCACCAGCTCCATCAGTGCTTCCTTAGCCTCGTCCTGACCTGCTACATCGGCAAAGCTTTTGCCTGTCTGCGCTTCCACATAGACCTTGGCATTACTCTTGCCGAAGCTCATGGCGTTGCCGCCCATGCGCTTGCCCATAAAGTACATAAACAGCTGTCCAAGTCCAAAGAAAATAAGAATCGGCAGTACCCAATTGGTGAAAAAGGTTACAAGCGGACTTTGTTCCTTAGGCACAACCTGCGTAAATTCTACCTTACTCTTCATCAGGCGGTTGGCCAGCTCCGGGTCCTCCACCCTGCCGGTAACATAAATTTCCTTTTCGTTGTTCTTATCAACCGCAGCCAGACGCTTATCGGTAATTTCTACCTTAGATACCTTGCCTTCATCCACCATCTGAAGAAAATTATTATAGGAAACCTCCTTCATTTTCGGGTTGAAGAACATTGGCATGATTACGGAATTGAATACCAGAATCAAAACCAGCATCAGCATATAATAATACGTCAATGGCCGTTTTTTACCATTGTTATCGTTCATCATTTCATCTCCTCGCTATGCTTTATAAGTATTATTGTATACCTATTTATAGCAATAAACAAACGAAAAAAATGTGAAGCTGATTGTATCGTCAACACAAAAATTGTTAAAAAATCACACTCTCCTCGTCCCCTGCAAGAATACTTGTATACATGCGTCCTATCCCTTGAATTTACATGCCGTTTTCTATACAATTAGCATGTAACTATCTAAGGAGGTCAAACTTATGCCTAAAATTAATACAGTTTTAGTTGCTAACCGCGGCGAAATCGCCATCCGCGTTTTCCGCGCCTGCAACGAATTAGGAATCCGTACTGTTGCTATATATTCCAAGGAGGACACCCTGTCTCTGCATCGCAACAAAGCCGACGAGGCCTACATGGTAGGCGAAGGCAAAAGTCCGACCGACGCTTATCTTGATATCGAAGACATTCTGCGCGTAGCCAAGGAGCATGACGTAGATGCCATCCATCCCGGTTATGGCTTTTTATCCGAAAACAGCAATTTAGCACGCCGCTGTGCTGAGGAAGGCCTGATTTTCATCGGCCCGCGTCTGGAGCACCTGGTAATGTTCGGTGACAAAATCAACGCCCGTAAGCAAGCCGAGCTGGCAGGCATCCCCATGATTCCCGGCAGCAAGGGCACGGTAAACAGCCTCGATGAGGTACTGGCCTTTGGCGAAAAATGCGGTTATCCTATCATCATTAAAGCAGTCAACGGCGGCGGCGGCCGCGGTATGCGCGTTGTTCACAGCGCCGAAGAAGCCATAACTGCCTACGACATGGCTAAAAGTGAAGCTAAAAAAGCCTTTGGCAATGATGAAATATATCTGGAAAAATATCTGCAAAATCCGAAACACATTGAAGTACAGATTATCGGCGATACCCACGGCAATTTAATGCATCTGTTTGAGCGCGACTGCTCCGTACAGCGCCGCCACCAGAAGCTGGTTGAAATTGCTCCGGCCTTCGCTCTGCCTATAGAACAGCGCAAAGCCATCTGCAACGCTGCTGTCAAGCTGATGAAAAATGTTGACTACATCAGCGCCGGCACCGTAGAATTTTTGGCTACTCCCGACGGCAAGTTCTACTTCATCGAGGTTAACCCCCGCATTCAGGTTGAGCACACCGTTACCGAGCAGATTACCGGTATCGACATTGTACAGACACAAATCAAGATTGCCGAGGGCTACAACCTGCACGGCCCGGAAATCGCTCTGCCGCAGCAGGATGAGCTGACAACCATCGGCCATGCTATCCAATGCCGTATTACCACCGAGGATCCGTCCAATAACTTTATGCCCGATACCGGCAAGCTGATTACCTACCGCAGCGGCGGCGGCTTCGGCATCCGTCTGGACGGTGGCAACGCCTTCACCGGCTCCGTCATCACTCCGTACTACGATTCTCTGCTGGTTAAGGCTACCACCTGGGGCCTCACTCACCAGATTGCAATTACCAAGATGCTGCGCTGCTTAAAAGAATTCCGTATCCGCGGCGTCAAAACCAATATCCAGTTTTTGGAAAACGTACTGCAGAACCCGCACTTCATCAAGGGCGATTACACAACCGACTTTGTTGATAATACACCGGAGCTGTTTGTCTTCCAAAAAACCTTGGACCGTGGCAACAAGCTGCTGAACTATATTGCTGACATTACTGTCAACGGTTATTCCAACGTCGGCGTACAGCCGAAGCCTGACTTTGCACCGCTGAATATGCCCAAGCCCTACAACGGCATTCTGGCGCTGGGTGCTAAGCACGTTCTTGATACCCGCGGACCTGAAGGTCTGGCTGAATGGGTACTGGCACAGCAGGAGGTTCTGCTCACAGATACCACCTTCCGTGATGCGCATCAGTCCCTCTTCGCAACCCGTCTGCGTACTGCCGATATGCTGCGCGTTATGCGCGACACCGCCGGTAAGCTGCCCGGACTCTTCTCCTTTGAATGCTGGGGCGGCGCTACCTTTGACGTAGCCTATCGCTTCCTCGACGAAAGCCCCTGGCAACGTCTGGCACAGTTCCGTCAGGCTGCTCCGAACATTCTCTTCCAGATGCTGCTGCGCGGTGCCAACGCCGTAGGCTACACCAGCTATCCGGATAATGTTGTTAAGCAGTTCATCAAGCTGGCAGCCAAGAACGGTATCGACGTTTTCCGTATCTTCGACAGCCTCAACGGTCTGGACAATATGCGCCTGTCGATTGACACCGTCCGCGAATGCGGCAAGGTAGCAGAGGCAGCACTGTGCTACACCGGCGATATTCTCGACCCCAACCGCGATAAATACGATTTACATTACTACATCAATATGGCTAAGGAGCTGGAAAAAGCCGGTGCCAACATCATCGCCATCAAGGATATGGCCGGCCTGCTGAAGCCGGAAGCAGCTTACCGCCTTGTAAGCAGCCTCAAATCCTATGTCAACGTACCTATCCATCTGCACACCCATGAAGGCAGCGGCAACGCTATCTACACCTACGCGCGTGCTATTGATGCCGGCGTTGATATCGTAGATACTGCTATGAGCGCTATGAGCAACGGTACCTCCCAGCCCAGTGGCAGCAGCCTGTACTACGCACTCAGCGGTCATCCGCGTCAACCGCGTCTTGACGTAGACGCTATGAACGAGCTGTCCCGTTATTGGGAAACCGTGCGCCCCTACTACAAGGCTGCCGACAGAACAGAAAACTTCCCCAACCCCGAGGTTTACGTACACGAAATGCCCGGCGGACAATATACCAACCTCAAACAGCAGGCACAGGCTCTGGGCCTCATCCATCGCTGGGAGGAAATCAAGGATATGTATCATCGCGTATCCATGATGTTCGGCGATTTAATCAAGGTTACTCCGTCCTCCAAGGTTGTCGGTGATATGGCACTCTTCATGGTGCAGAACGATCTGACGGAAGAAGATGTTTACGCTAAAGGCGATATTCTGGACTTCCCGGCCTCCGTTGTAGAATTCTTCGAAGGACGCATCGGCACTCCGTACCAGGGCTTCCCCGAAAAGCTGCAGAAGCTGGTGCTCAAGGGACGCACTCCCATCAGCGAGCGTCCGGGCGCTGTACTGCCTCCAGTAGATTTTGAGGATGTACGCGCTAAGCTCAAAGAACTGGAAGCACCTACTACGGACGAAGCAGTCAGTGCTTACTGCCTCTATCCGAAGGTATTCATCGACTGGGTAAACCGTTACAACCAATTCGGCGATGTATCCGTTCTCGATACTCCTACCTTCTTCTTCGGCATGACTCCGGGCGAGGTTATCAAGGTTGAGATTGAACAGGGCAAAGTGCTCGTTATCAAGCTTGACCACATCTCCGAAGCCAATGCTGCCGGTATGCGTACCGTCTTCTTCGAATTCAACGGCCTGCCGCGCGAAATCGAAATCAAGGACCGCAACGCCAAGACCACCACTGTTACCCGCAAAAAAGCCGAAAAAGGCAACATGGGTGAAATCGGTGCTTCCCTTTCCGGCTCCGTTGTCAAGGTGCTGGTAGAAAAAGGCCAGTCCGTTACCAAGGGCACTCCGCTGATTGTTACCGAAGCTATGAAGATGGAAACCACGCTTTCGGCACCGATTTCCGGCATCGTCAGCGCTATCCATGTAGCTGCAGGCGAACGCGTAGAAAGCGGCGACTGCCTCTTGGAAATCAAAACTCAAATGTAAATTACATACGCTTAAACTTAAGGCTGCTGCCGTGGCGGATTTCCGCTGCTACGGCAGCCTTACTTTTTTTGCTGGTCATTATTTTTCCTCTATGTTATGATATAGTTACTCTTTGCTTTTTTAAAAACAGCATTATTTGCTGCAATACATATTTTTATTACGAGGTGAGCACATGAAGCAGACAATCTATCAATACGTAAACAGCCATCTGGACGAGCATGGCCGCTTTACGGCTACTAATCTGTGCGATGACCGCTACGCCACCATTCCCCGTCCCCTTGGCTCCGAGGATGCCTTTCACTATACAATGGGCAATCTGCCCAATCCCAAATCCGCCAGCGTACTGCTCAAGCTGCTGCAGGCCTATCTGAACGAGCCTACTACCCAGCAACGCAGCAAACTGTACAATGAACTGAAGGGCATGGCCTTTGCGGAATACTGCGATCCCTTTATTGAAGCCTTAGACCAAAATGATATCAACAGTGTTGCCTTTGATCTGGCGCGACGCTTTTTCTACAACGCCGACGGACGTGAGCAGGTAAAATTCGCCCTACTGCTTTTCGGCATGTACGGCATGGAAAAAATTTGTCAGCAGGAGCCGGAGCTATGGCAGGATTTGCTGTGCATAGCACACTGCGAGGAATTTACCTTCGCCTTTTTATATTCCTGCCGCGTAACAAATTTCAACCCGCAAAACGCTATCTGGGAGCTTATCCGCTGCACCAGCGGCTGGGGCAAGGTTTTCAGCATTACCGACTGCCACTGCCGTGATGAGGAGGAACGCCTCTGGCTACTGCAGAACGGTCCCGATATCGACGTAGAATATCCGCCGCTGTCCGTCAAATTCATCAGAGAAACACACTTAGAGGAACAGCTGGCACATCCGCTTAACTACGCACAGTATAAAAGCGCTGTCATCATCGTGGGCAATTATCTGATTATGCTCAACCACTTCCCGGCAGAGGTAATCGAAGAGCAATTCAACATCAGCGATATCCATCTGAACAAGCTGCTTACCTGTCTGCTTGAACAGGCGGAAGCACATGTCAGCAAACCGGAGGATGTACTTGATTTAATCAGCTACGTTACGGCGCTGCAGCAGCTTTGCGATGAGCAGAACCATATGCAGCTCACTCTTAATCAATGCCATGAACAGATTGCCGCCTGCGAAAAAATCATCTACCGCAAGGACTGGCAGCCGGAAATAGAAAATAATTTAATCAAGGATGATAAGCTCGATTACCAGCTGTGCAACCTGGCAGTGGAGCTTGATATAGACATTTGGCCGCGGCTTTTCGATTTTTGGCTGGCGCATCCGGACGAAACACCGCTGTTCCCGTACCTGCTTTCCTACGAAGGCGAGCAGCGCTCCGAACGCGTACTGCGTCAAATTGAAGCAGATCTGCCGCGCTACTGCGTAGAACAAAACGACCTGCTGGTACCGCTGCGTTATCTCAACACACATCCTGGTGAAAGCGATGCTATTATCTGCGCTGCCCTGGAATCTATCTTCGATTTGCCGCGCGGCATCGCCTGCGGCATTGTCGATGACTGGGGACAAGAATTTATCACGCCTGCCATCCGCCGCTCGCTGATTAAAGCACGTCAGCTCAGCAATAACGATGTAGTTACCGCGCGTATCGACTGCCTGCTGGCAGGCAAGCATTTTGACATCGGCAAGTTCCTCAGCAAACGCAAATAAGCAGACTGCTATGCAATGTTATTGCTTAGCTTAGACAGTTATTGCTAAGAAAAGCTTTCTCAACACATAACAAAACCGGTTTCCCTATCGGCTTAAAAGCCTGGGAAACCGGTTTTTAATATGCATTTATTTACTTTTAGCCGCAATAGCCATGCGGATGGCCCTTATGCCACTTCCACGCGGTGCTGATAACCTCATCTACACTGCTATGCTGCGGCTCCCAGCCTAGCTCCTCGCGGATTTTTGCCGAAGATGCAATGAGCACTGCGGGATCACCGGCACGACGCTCCTCCTCCACAACGGGGAAGTCAACGCCAGTAACCTTCTTAGCACTGTCAATCATCTGGCGCACGCTGAAACCATTTTCGCTGCCCAAGTTATATACACGGCTGCTGCCACCGCTCAAAAGATGCTTGAGCGCCAGCACATGCGCCTTCGCCAAATCGCAGACATGAATATAATCACGCACGCATGTACCGTCAGCCGTCGGATAATCGGTACCGAAGATGGAAACCTGCTTGCGCACGCCCTGCGCTGTTTTCAGAATCAGCGGAATCAGATGGCTTTCGGGGCTGTGGTCCTCGCCGATATCGCGCGTCGGAGAAGCACCGGCAGCGTTAAAATAACGCAAAGCTACATAACGCATATCATAGGCATGGTCATAATCCGCTAGCATGCCTTCAATCGCCAGCTTGGTACGGCCGTAAACGTTGGTCGGTGCCAGACGGCTGTCTTCGGTAATAGGCACTACCTCCGGCTCACCGTAAACAGCTGCGGTAGAAGAAAATACCATGCGGTCCACACCGGCACCACGCATAGCCTCTAAAAGATGCAGGCTGCCTTCAACATTATTAAAATAATATTTCGCCGGGTCGGTCATAGATTCACCTACCAGACTGCTGGCAGCAAAATGAATCACCGCATCAATTTTAAACTGCTCCATAATGTGCTTGGCAAAGCGTACATCATGGATATCGCCTTCTACCAGCTGTACTTCTTCAGGCACTGCCGCCTCATGGCCGGTAGAAAAATTATCATAAACAATAGGAGTAAAGCCGCTCTTTTGCAGCTCCTCCACTACATGGGAGCCAATATAACCTGCTCCGCCGGTAACAAGGATATTCATCGCTTATTTGCTCTCCTTGGCAACGATTCCCTGCAGATAGGTCAGGAACTTATCACGCAGATCAGGACGCTTCAGCGCCATTTCTACAGTTGCCTCCAGGAAGCCCTGCTTATCACCCACGTCATAGCGACGGCCTACAAAGTCATAAGCATACATCGGCTGCTTCTTAGCCAGCACTTTAAGTGCATCTGTCAGCTGGATTTCATTGCCACGGCCTGGCTGAGTTTGCTCCAGAATCGGGAAAATTTCCGGTGTAATTACATAACGGCCCAAAACCGCCAGACGAGAGGGTGCTTCCTCTACCGCAGGCTTTTCTACCATATCGTTTACCTTGCAGGTGCGTGCTTCACCAGTCGGTTCACCGGCAACAATACCATAAGCAGATACCTTCTCCTGCGGCACCTCCTGCACACCTAAAACGCTGGCACCGGTTTTATCATAGACATCAATCAGCTGCTTCAGCGCAGGTACCTTGCTGTCAACAACGTCGTCACCCAGCAATACAGCAAAGGGTTCATCGCCCACAAAATGCTTAGCGCACAAAATAGCATGGCCAAGTCCACGCGGTTCCTTTTGGCGGATATAGTGAATGCGGATATCAGAAATTTTGCGAACCAGCTCCAGCTCCTTGGTTTTGCCGCTGGCCTCCAGGTTCAGCTCCAGCTCGATGCTGCGGTCGAAATGGTCTTCAATGGCACGCTTGCTGCGGCCGGTAATAATCAAGATATCCTCAATGCCGGAAGCAAGAGCCTCTTCGATAATATATTGGATGGTCGGTTTATCAACAATAGGCAGCATCTCCTTCGGAGTTGCTTTGGTAGCAGGCAAAAAGCGTGTGCCCAGGCCTGCTGCCGGAATAACGGCTTTACGTACAGGTTTAAACATTTAATCTTATCTCCTTTACAGACTCAAGTGAAATATATGCATAGCAGCAACGCTGCAGGCAGTTCTTTACGAAAAAACACGGATACTCAGGAAAGTTAAGCTTCTTCGCCGCCAATAACTTTCAATAATTCTGCTGTCTTCGCAGCAAGCAGCTCCTTATCACCCTTAGTTTCTACGTTCAGGCGCATTACAGGCTCCGTATTGGATACACGCACATTAAAGCGCCAGTTGTCATAGGCAACGCTCAGGCCGTCCAGATGGTCCTGCTCGCCGTCAGCATATTTTTTGCCCAGCTCAGCCAGCACTGCTGCGGAATATGCCACCTTGCGGTTGATTTCACCGCTGCAGGGATACATAGCAACGCGCTCTCCTACCAGCTCGCTGAGCTTTTTACCGCTGCGGCACATCAGCTCAGTTACCAAAAGCCAAGGAATCATGCCGCTGTCGCAGCAGGAAAAATCGCGGAAATAATGATGCGCACTCATCTCGCCGCCGTACAGCACGTCATTGTTGCGCATGCATTCCTTCATAAAGGCATGGCCGCTCTTGCAGCGCACAGGCACACCGCCGTCACGCTGCAAAATAGCTTCCGTATTCCAGGTCAGGCGCGGGTCGAACATAATCTTCGCACCCGGCTCCTTGTGCAGGAAAACCTCCGCCAGCAGGCCGACAATGTAATAGCCTTCGATAAAATCTGCCTTCTCGTCAAAGAGGAAGCAGCGGTCGAAATCACCATCCCAGGCAATACCCAAATCAGCACCACTCTCGCGCACAACCTTAGCCGTAGCCTCACGGTTTGGCAGCAGCAGCGGGTTAGGCACACCATTGGGGAAGTTGCCGTCAGGCGTTTCGTTCAGCGTAATAAACTCAAACGGCAAATGCTTAGCCAGCTCCTTCAAAATCGGGCCAGCACCACCATTGCCAGGGTTAGCAACAATCTTCATCGGTTTGAGCACACTCGTATCAACGTAAGTCAGTAAATGCTCAATATAAGCAGGCATAATATCCATATGCTCCACAGCACCCATGGTCTTGCCTGTTACCACCTTATGCACGAACTCTTTGCTTGTGGCAACCATCTCTCCGATTTCCTTCAGGCCGGTATCACTGGAAACAGGACGCGCATCACGGCGTACCAGCTTCATGCCGTTATATTCCTTGGGATTATGGCTGGCAGTAACCATAATACCGCCATCTGCTTTCAGATGAGCGGTAGCAAAATAAATCATTTCCGTACCGCATTGGCCGATATCAATAACCTTGGTGCCGCCGTGACGCAAGCCCTCCGTCAGTGCATCCACCAATGCTCTGCCGCTCAAGCGGATATCATGTCCGACAACAACAGTTTCCGCAGCGAACATTGCCGAAAAAATGCGTCCCATACGGTAAGCCATTTCCTCGTTAACTTCTGTGGGGTAAACGCCGCGTACATCGTAGGCCTTAAAAGCCTTGTTCGTAACTTGCATTTGTCTATTCTCCTTTTTTATAGTGTATTTATCAAAATTTCATGCTTCAAGAACCATTTTATATTATTCTTCATGGACTAAAAAAATCCTGCCTGCATCGCAGACAGGATTTGCATGCTACAGCTTTGCTCCGCTCGAACGGATAACTTCTTCCGCTGCTTCGCCCAGATACCAACGGATAACAGAAAAGAACGGCAGCGTCACACCATTATAATCAGGCACCAGACAGATGGTCGCCAGCATTTCCAAAACTTCATCCAGCTCACGGCCCTTACTAAGCTCATCACTTATCTGGTCCTCCAGCGTATGGATTACCTCACGACGCATGCGCATCAGCCGCGGCGCATTCAGATTCAGCTCGCGGATAGTGCTGCGCGCCTTCCCCTGCAAATCTTTTGGGCAGGTATCTTCGTCTACGTACATCCGCCCGCTATGCTCCGCATAACGGAACAGACGGATTTTGCCGGGAATCTTCAGCGGATTGAGGATATAGTTTGTAATTTCACGCCCACCCTTAGGCACATCGCAGCTGCGGTCACGCTTCTGGCTGGAATAGCGCCACTCGGGATCAGGCACATAAGGCTGACTGCCTCCGTGGCACACCCCCAGCAGATTGCGCCAATCCAGATGATAGTTGTGCCCATGCTCCTGCGTAGCGTTTTTCGGATAAAAATGCTCCACGCGGAAGTCATCAACCTCGCCTTCCTCCTCCGCCAGCTTAATGCCTACCTCACAATAGGCGCAAAGGCCGTGCTGGTCACGCAAAATTGCTTCGCGCACCTGTTTATAGCCCTTGCGGCAGCGACGGCGGAAATGCTCCCAGGTTTCCTCAGGATTACGCAGACGATACTGTCTAAGCATCTCCGGCTCTTCCTTGCTTTTATAAACACGTTTCATGAGCGCCTCCTGCGGAACTGACGCATACGGATATCCATATCCGCACGCAACAGAGCAGGCTCCTTGCCCTTGGACCATTTATCCAGCTTTTTGCGCAACTCCAACGCCTCCGGCGTATCCCAAGCATCCTCGCTCACCAGCTGCAGATAACGCTTTAAATCCTGCACAATCGGCAGAGCTTGCGGACGCGGGCTCACATTCTGGATATCCTGCAGCAGCTGATAGCTGTTGGCACCTAAGGAGAAATCTACGTGGCGCACGCCTTCGAACTGCTTACCCCAGGCCAATACACGGATGCTTTCAGCCGGTACACTGCTCAGCACCTGGGCACTATGCGTAGTCACCACAAACTGTACCATTGGGAAGGTTTTCTGCAAATCCAGCAGCACCGTCTGCTGCCACAGCGGATGCAGATGCATTTCTACCTCATCAATCAATACAAGTCCCGGTGTCTTGGTTACCGCATCATCACGCAGCTGCGGATTCAGACGCGCCATGCGATAGGCCAGGTCAGCCACCATGCTGATAATGCTACGGAAGCCGTCGCTCAATTCATCTACCACCATCTCACCCATATCAGGGTGACTGACAACAAAACATTTCAGGCGATAATTATAATATAAATCACGCAGGCCGGTGCTTTCCAGACACACGTCGACAGCGTTCTGAATCGCATTCTTCAACATCACATTGCGCTTCACCTCGGCGCTGTACTGCTGCTCTGACTGCGCACACTTGGTAACGTACTCAAACCATTTCCCGAAGGTGCTGTAGGAAGAAGACGGCTCCAGACATTCCTCGTAGCCTACATTGCGTTCCATCAGCGATTTATGAAAATTTGTCATCAGCTTGCTGTCTACCCAAATGCGCTGAGTACCGTAATAGGCCAACACCGGCAGCAGCCTGTTGCCGTTCTCCTTGGCATCGTGCGCCAATGCACAGCCACGTTCGCACAGCTCATCAGCATCATCCTCAGGCACATTACCCTCCAGCAGGCGGCGGGTACAGGTAAGCTTTTTGCCGTAAACCTCACCCTCCAGCTTAATTTCTACCGGATAATGGCATTCCATACCATCAATATGACGCATATCCTTTTTATAAACAGGCACACGCCGCACATCCTGGGGAGTAATTTGCCGGTCGCTGGCATCAAAGCTGCGCAGATAGGGCTCCAGAGCAATTGCCAGCGCATCAAAAATCGCCGTCTTGCCCTTGCCGTTTTCACCTACAATAACTGTCAGCCTAGGTTCAAAATCAATATCAAGCTCATCGTAACAACGGAAATTCTTCAGCCTTAATCTTTCTATCTGCATAATCTGACCTCCGTTTCTGTATCTCTGCTTACATTATAGCATTATTTGCATCCCATACTAAGATTTTTTACAGTTTTATTATGATTTTTTTGTGGCAGGGTGTATAATAAATAAACATCATCAGCAATTACTTGGTACTTGCCAACAATTACGCAACCGAAAGGAAAAACTGTTTATGAATATATTTCTTCTGCTTACAATCGCCATGCTCATGATTATCCTCATGCTGCGTCGTCACATTCCCATCGGCCCCTGTATGCTCACCAGCGGTATTTTTATCTGGCTGATGAAAGCACCGGAGCTGCCGTATCTGGTGCAGGCATTACGCGAAACATTAACAATGCCGCGCACCTATGATATTCTTTTTGCCCTCTATTTTGTCATGTGCCTGGAAATCGAGCTGCGCACCAGCGGTGCACTGGCCGGTATGGTGCAGGCGCTGCAACGCATCTTTTCCAGCGCTAAGGTAACCCTGGCCGTAATGCCTGCCTTCTTAGGACTGCTGCCGTCATTGGGCGGCGCGCGCTTTTCGGCTCCTATCGTAGAGGAAGCCAGCAAAAATCTGCCTATCGAACAGGACCACAAGGCAGCCATCAACTTCTGGTTCCGCCATATCTTTGAATTTTCCAGCCCGATTATCCCCGGTATGATTATGGCCTGCAACATTGCCGGCGTCAGCTACAGTGAATTCATCCTGCATCTGGCCTGGCTTACCGTACTGGCCTTCTCCGCCGGCTGGTTTGTTCTCATCCGCCCCATCAAAGCGGACAGCAGCCGTACTGAATCAATTGCCAACGACAGTCAGGGTACGCAGGATTTATGGCTGGCGCTTTCGCCTGTCATCATCACCTTTATCCTCGTAGTATTCTGCGGCTTGAACGCCTCTGCCGGCATGGGCCTGGTCACAGCCTGCCTGTTTCTGGTACTGCGCTTTACTAAGCGCGAGGTTGGCCTCAAGGATGTTGTTATCGGTGCGCTGGACATCAAAATGTTTCTCAATGTGCTCTGCATCCTCTACTTCATTCAGATCTTGACCGTCACCCACGTGCTGCAGGAAATCGTCGCAGCCTTCCAAAGCTCTCCGCTGCCGGTGCCTGTTATCATCGCCTGCGTCAGCTTCATCATCGGCGTGCTTACAGGTATGTCGCAAGGACACGTGGCCATCGTTATGCCCATTGTCGCCGCTATGCAGACAGGCAGCCTGAACCTGGCCGGCGTTGCCATGGCCTTCGGTATTGCTGGTCAGATGCTCACGCCGACGCATATGTGCCTTGTTATCACCGTCGATTATTTCAAAGCCAACTTTTTCAAAACGCTTAAGCCAGTTCTGCTTTGCGAAATCATTATTCTGACTCTCTTTACAGCTTATACATATTTCACATGGTAAACTTTCAGTGCTTAATCAGCAGCAAGCAGTGTTCGGATTAGTCCTCAAAACACTGTCCGCCGCAGATTAAGCACTTTATTTTTATTATTTGCTTGCAGTAGCACAAAGATTAAGTGTATAATAATGTTATCTATTCTTAAATTTTGGAGGGGTGTTTGTGAATTATACAGAAATGGTAGTATTCATTATCTACCTGTTGTTCATGCTATCAATCGGCATCTGGTTCTTCTATAAAAATCGTCAGGGTGGTGAAAAAACCTACTTTCTCGGTGGCCGTCAGATGGGACCGTGGGTAACCGCTCTTTCTGCCGGTGCTTCTGATATGAGCGCCTGGGTGCTCATGGGCTTGCCGACATCTATCTACGCTCTCGGCCTCGGTCAGGCCTGGATCAGTATCGGCCTGCTCACCGGCTATTCCTTAAGCTGGATTTTTCAGGCACCGCGCCTGCGCCGTTTTTCCATTGTGGCCAACGATGCCATCACTATTCCGCAGTACCTCAGCAACCGCTTTTTATCTAAGTCCCACGTGTTGCAGGTAATCTGTGCAATCGTTTTCCTTATTGCCTACACTATTTATTCCGCATCCAGCATCAAGGCTTGCGGTACTTTGTTCAACACCGTTATCGGCATTGATCAGACCTACACCATGTATGTGGCAGCCTTCATCATCATCGGCTACACCTTCTTAGGCGGCTTCTCCGCTGTTTGCTGGACCGACTTCTACCAAGGCCTGATGATTTTAGGTTCTCTGCTGATTGCACCTATCTTCGCAGTATCCTTAATCAATCCACAGGCTGTTGCCGGCATTCCGCCCGATTACTGGAATCCGGTTGCCAAAACCTCTGATATTATCTCCGGCTTCGGCTGGGGTCTCGGCTACTTCGGTATGCCGCATATCATCATCCGCTTCATGTCCCTCAAATCCCAAAAGGAAATGAAGAAATCCGCTGTTATCGCTATCAGCTGGACCGCCCTCATCTGCTTCTTCGCTACCATGGTAGGCGTAGTAGGCCGTATGTATCTGGGCATGGATGAAAACATCAACCAAAACTCTCTGGTATTCATCGCCATGGTTCGCAGCATTTTCCCGGCTCTGATGAGCGGTATCCTGCTCTCCGGCGTATTGGCAGCTTCCATGAGTACTGCTTCCAGTCAGCTGCTCGCTTCCGCTTCTGCCTTTGCCAGCGACGTTTATAAGCCTGTAATCCGTAAATACCAGTCCGGTGACAAGGAAATGCTTTGGGCTGGCCGCATCGTCGTACTCGTTATCTCCTTCGTTGCGCTGCTTATTGCCGATTCCCCGCGTGCAGGCAGCATTATGGAGCTGGTTGCCAACGCCTGGGGCGTATTCGGTGCAGCCTTCGGCTCTGCTATCATGCTCAGCCTTTTCTGGCGCGGCTTCACCTTCCAGGGTGCTGTAGCCTGCATCATCGTCGGTGCTGTTGTCGATATCGGCTGGTACCTGACTATGGCAGCCTCCACCGGCATCTACGAAATTATCCCCGGCTTTTTTGCCAGCCTTATAGCAGGCGTCATTGTTTCCCTGCTCAGCGGCGGTCCTTCCAAGGATGTTGCTGAACTTTATGATAAAGCCAACAACTACGTTGAGGAATAATTGTAAAGCCTAAAAAAATCAGCCAAATAAGAAAGTCCGATTTGTCAGCACAGACGAATCGGACTTTTTATATTCTCAGCAAAAATTCAAGCTAATTTTACTCAACGAAGCAAAAGCATAGCATTTTCACCGCACTCATATTATAATAAAAGTGAGCACTAAACTATCAACAAGCATTTGCTGAATACATTATGTGAGGAGGTTCTGCTATGCGTACTTTTCTGCCATTAGCCTTTTGGTACTGGCTTTATAACCAGCTCTTCTTCTTTTTGGGTGCCCTTGGCTTTTTTGCAATACATTTTATTGTTGCTATCATCGGCTTCGGCGGCATGGATACACTTACCAGCGGCATTCTAATAACACTTTATGCCTTAATCCTCTATAAGCTTTTCGGGCGCTTTCTCTGGCGCAGCAGACTGCAGCAATATAATCCCGGCAACACACAGCTGCTTTGCGCCTCATTGTTGCCGCTGATTTTAGGCAGCGTAATGCTCACCGCCAGCTTCGCCATAGCAGACGGCAAAATCTATAACACCATGACCGCTATGCCTGTGCTTGCGGCAATTAATCTCAGCCTGTCCTATCTGCCGCTCGCCAAAAGCGTCTGGACTATGCTCATTTTAGGCAGCATCTTCAACATTTTCACCATCACCTGCTTCTGGCGCTACTGCCGCAAATATCTGCAGCAGGAAATCCCCTGGCTGAAGCTGTTCACAATAATAGCTATCTGTCTGGCAGTCTGCACCATCATTATTTACAGCATAACCATTATGTATCTGCCTGATGACAAAGTAGGAGGATGAGATAGTCAAAATTTTATCATCATTACTCCAAACATCTTATAAAATTTTTGCAAATATACCTCTAACCATATTTTCTATGATATAATAAGTCTAACATACAAATTTAATACTGTTGTCGTTCTCTTAGGAGTATTGTAGTACCAACTGCAATACTCCTTTTTTAATAGCATCATCAATACGTATTGTTTTTATACGTGTTAAATGATACAATTATGAAAGGAGCAATATCATGAAATTTAAAGAACTGGAAAAGCTACTGAAAAAAGCCGGTTGGACATTATATTCGACCAGAGGCTCCCACTTTTATTACGTACATCCACGCCAACCTAATAAAGTAACTGTTCCTAACCATAAGGGAGATATTCCCATAGGCACAGTTAAAGCTATTTTCAAACAAGCCGGTTTAGATTTTCAGAAAGGGTGATTTTATGTTATCAATGTATCCTGCGTGCTTTTATAAAGAAAAAGACGGACAATACACCGTAATTTTCCCAGACCTTAACCACCTGGCAACCTGTGGTACGGATTTACAAAATGCCATGAAAATGGCAACAGACTGCCTTGCCGGCTTTCTTTACGAAGCAAAGCTCAGCAATGAAGCTGTTCCGGAACCATCTGAATTAAACACTATTGACGTTAACGAAGAATATAGCGATTACGCAGAAGCCTTTGTTAATATAGTAATTGTTGATGTAGAAGCATATGCCAAAGAGCACTTTACCAAAGCAGTCAAAAAAACTCTCACCATCCCCAAATGGTTAAATGATGCGGCGATTGCCAAAAAACTGAACTTCTCCAAAATTTTACAGGATGCTCTCAAGCACGAGCTCAATATCGGATAAAGCAAAAATCACAATCGGTTACATATATAACCGATTGTGATTTTTTATTATAGCTTCAATATTTACTTACTGGCAATTTTACCGTAGCATTCCGGTCTGCGATCGCGGAACAGGCCCCAGCTCAGTCTGTCCTCAGCCAAGGCTGCCAAATCATACTCCGCATAAAGAATTTCTTCCTGATCACGCGATGCGTCCTGCACAAGCGCACCGGTACCGTCGGTCATGAAGGAAGATCCGTAGAACAGCAAGGAGGACTGTTGGCCCGCATTGCCTTCGCAGGGCTCCACAGTTTCCAAACCGATGCGGTTTGCGGCTACCACAGGCATCAGATTAGCTGCGCTATGGCCTTTCATAACACGACGCCAATGCGGCATGCTGTCACAGTCTAAGATAGGCTCGGAACCGATCGCCGTAGGATAGAACAAAAGCTCTGCTCCGTTCAGCGCCAGGCAGCGTGCTGTCTCAGGGAACCACTGATCCCAGCAGATACCGATACCGACACGGCCATACTTGGTATTGAAAACCGTAAAACCGCTGTTACCCGGTTTAAAGTAAAATTTTTCCTGATAAAAATGATCGTCAGGAATATGTGTTTTGCGATAAACGCCTAAAATCTCACCGTCAGCATCAATGCAGGCGATGGAATTATATAATTCGTTGACATCACGCTCAAAAAAGCTGATAGGCAGAACGATATTCAGCTCCTTTGCCAAACGCTTGCCCATCTGCACCGCAGGATTTTCTTCCGTAGGCAGTGCATACTGATAGAAATCATAGCGACGCTGCTGGCAGAAATACGGACGCTCCCATAGCTCCGGCAGCAGAATAATCTGCGCACCGTTCGCTGCAGCTTCACGCACCAGTGCTTCAGCGTGCTGTAAATTTTCTTCTACGGTCGGCGCACAGCGCATCTGCACTGCTGCCACCTTTACCTTGCTCATAAGCACACTCCCTTCGGAATTTGCTGTGTAATACAGTGAATATTGCCGCCACCGGTCAAAATTGCCCGCGCCGGTATCTGCACTACCTTACGCTCCGGACAGAGCTTGGCAAGAATTTCCGCAGCCAGCGCATCGCTTGCCGCATTCTCACCGCCAAAGGCAGGCACTACAACACTGTCATTACTGAAATAAAAGTTTACATATGAAGCCGCCAGACGTTCACCTGCCTCGCGCATATCCTCACCCTCGACAAAGTCGAAGCCTGCTACCTCGTCCTCGGTAATGCACACAGGCACCGCAGGCACGGGCAGCTTATGCACGATGATTTTACGTCCCTTGGCATCCGTCAGCTGCTCCAAAGCATCCAGGCTTGCCTTGCTCAAAGCATACTGCGGATCAGCTTCGTTATCTGTCCACGCCAGCACCACCTCACCCGGACGGATAAAGGCACAGACATTATCTACATGCTCGTTTGTTTCATCGTTATAAATACCGCGCGGAATCCACAAAACCTTTTCCACACCTAGGTAAGTCTTAAGCTTTTGTTCAATCTGCTCTTTGGAAAGATTGGGATTACGCCCGGCGCTCAAAAGGCAGGCTTCTGTTACCAATGCCGTACCCTCGCCGTCGCAGTGAATAGAACCGCCCTCCAGCACGAAGGGAACAGCATCATACAGGGCAGCACCATAATGCTCGGCAAACTTTTCCGCAAAAGCATCGTCCTGCTCATAATCGGGATACAGGCCGTCTACCTCGCCGCCCCAGGCATTGAAGCGCCAGTTCACACCGCGCAGCTCACGTCCCTGTGCGCCGTCGCGCACAACAAAAGTCGGGCCGATGTCACGCGCCCAGCTGTCATCCGTTTCCATAGCAACCAGCTCAACATTGGCGACACCTGCAAGATATTTCTGCGCCACAGCAAAGTGCTTAGCACCGCAGATAACATAAACCTTTTCGCTCGCCGCAATCGCCTTAATCACAGCCGTAAACGCTTCGCAGGCCGCCACTGCGCCAAAGCTCCAGGAGCCCGGACGCTGCGGCCACACGATAATGCAGCCGTCATGCGGTTCGTATTCGCCGGGCATATGAAAGCCGTCGGCAGCGGGAGTAAAGTTTTTCTCTAACATCATGACAAACGTCCTTTAAAATCTTCATAACCGAAACGGCGTACAAGCTCCGTAGTACCATCCTTGTGCAGCAGCACAATATCAGGCAGCGGAATGCCGTTAAAGGTATTATTTTTAACCATGGAATAAATCGCCATATCCTCAAAAATCAGCTTATCGCCAACCTTGATTTCCTTGTCAAAGCTGTAATCGCCAATCACGTCACCGGCCAGACAGGTCATCGAGGATAAACGGTATTTATATTGCTTTTCGTCAGCCTCATAGCCGCCGCGCAGAGGCGGACGGTAAGGCATCTCCAGCACGTCAGGCATATGGCAGGCAGCCGAGGCATCAAGAATAAGAATATCCAGACCGTTATGCACAATATCCAACACCTCTGTCACGAGATAGCCGGCATTGAGCGCCACAGCCTCGCCGGGCTCCAGATATACCTCAACATGATAGGTATTACGAATATATTTTACTAAATCAATCAGCGCTTCCACATCATAATCACTGCGCGTAATATGATGCCCGCCGCCCAGATTCAACCATTTAAGCTGCTTAAAGTACTTGCTGAACTTCGCTTCGAACGCCTTCCAGGTAGTCAGCAGGTCATCAGCGTTCTGCTCACACAGCGTATGGAAATGCAGGCCTTCGATTTCCGGCGGCAAATTCTCCGGAAAGTTTGCCAGCGTTACGCCCAAACGTGAGCCATAAGCACAGGGATCATAAATTGCATGCTCACCCTCCTGCGTAGAGCATTCCGGGTTCACGCGAATACCCACGCTAACACCAGCCTGAGCACAGACAGCCTTATGCTTTTCAAACTGCGCAAAGCTGTTGAAAATGATATGGTCACAGATTTGCACCAGCTCCTGCATATCCTGCTCCTTAAAAGCAGGTGCAAAAACATGGTTCTCCTTGCCCATCTCCTCATGACCGAGGCGCGCTTCATAAATACCGCTTGCCGTCGTGCCTGCCAGATATTCGCCCATCAGCGGATACAGGCGGAACATAGAAAAGCATTTCTGCGCCAGCAGAATATGCGCACCGCTTTCACGCTGCACACGCTGCAAAAGACGCAGATTATTAAGCAACTTAGCCTCATCAACCACATAGCAGGGAGTCGGCAGCGCCTTCAGCGCCGCCTCCTCACGCTCTGCGCGCAAATTCTTCTGCAAATCAGCCAGACGGGAAGCACCCTCAGCCTTGTCGACAACATATGCCGGCATTACAGTTTTCTTGGCGTCCGTCATCTTATTCTACCGTAGCCGGGTTTTCGTCAACAACCCAAGGCAGGCCGAACTTATTCAGCATATCCATGTACGGATCCGGATCGAATTCTTCCACATTGAATACGCCTTTGCCCTGCCATTGCTTAGTAATAACCAGAGCAGTACCGATCATTGCGGGAACACCGGTGGTGTAGCTGATAGCCTGAGAGCCAACCTCTTTATAGCATTCCTGATGGTCGCAGACATTATAAATATAAATGGTCTTTTTCTTGCCATCTTTGATACCGGTGAAGATACAGCCGATGTTGGTTTTGCCTACGGTGCGAGGACCGAGGGAAGCAGGATCCGGCAACAGTGCTTTAAGGAACTGAATAGGCACGATTTCCTTGCCTTCATAGTTAATCGGCTTGGTAGACAGCATGCCAACGTTCTCCAGGCACTTCATGTGTGTCAGATAGCTTTGACCGAAGGTCATGAAGAAGCGGATGCGTTTTACGCCGGGAATATTCTTCGCCAAAGATTCAATTTCCTCATGGTGCAGCAGATACATATCCTTCATGCCTACCTCTGGGAAATCATACTCGCGTTTAATAGCCATTGCCGGGATTTCTACCCAATGGCCGTTTTCCCAATAGGAGCCGGGAGCAGAAACCTCACGCAGGTTAATTTCGGGGTTGAAGTTGGTAGCAAACGGATAACCGTGGTCGCCGCCGTTGCAGTCCAGAATATCAATAGTTTCGATTTCATCAAAATAATGCTTCAGTGCATAAGCAGAGAAAACACTGGTAACGCCGGGGTCAAAGCCGGTGCCGAGCAGAGCCATGATGCCGGCCTGCTCAAATTTTTCTTTATAAGCCCATTGCCAGGAATAATCGAAGTAAGCAGAGAAGCCCTCTTCCTTGCAGCGCTTGTCATAAACTGCACGCCATGCAGGATCGTCAATGTTTTCCGGCTCATAGTTAGCGGTATCGATGTAATCAACCTTGCATTCCAGGCAGGCATCCATAATAGTCAGGTCCTGATAAGGCAGAGCAACATTCAGCACTGCGTCTGGCTGGTAAGCCTTAATCAGCTGTACAAGCTGTTCCTTGCTGTCAGCGTCAACCTGTGCTGTAGTAATCACAGTAGAGGTCGTAGGCTGCAGCTTTTCCTTAACTGCGTCACATTTGGACTTCGTACGGCTGGCAATACACAGCTCGGTGAAAACATCACTGTTTTGGCAGCATTTTGCGATAGCTACGCCGGCAACACCGCCGCAGCCGATTACTAATAATTTACTCATAATTCAAATCATCTCCTGTTCATAAATTAAATAAATTATCTCTCTTCTTCCTCTAACATATCTTCAACATACTTTGGCAGCATAAACGCTCCCTTATGCAGATGCTCGGAATAATACCATGTTTTAATACCACGCTCCAGCCACTTCTTGGCATCAAAATCCTTCAGCGGATGATACTTCTTGGAAGCGAAGCCGAACAGCCAGTAACCAGAAGGACAGGTCGGAATATGCGCCTGATATACACGGCTGATGGGAAAGCTGTGGCTTGCCTTGCGGTGCATGGCGCGACAGGTTTCCTCATCCTCATCGTAGAAGGGACTGCCATGCTGATAAACCATGATGCCGTCCTCTTTGAGTGCGCGGAAACAGTTACCGTAGAATTCCTTGGTAAACAGGCCCGCTGCATGACCTAAGGGATCAATGGCATCGCTGATAATCAGATCGTATTCATCAACCTTGGTACGCAAAAAGCGCAGGCCGTTAGCGTTGAAAACTGTTACACGCGGGTCGTCAAGACCACAGGCGTTATCGGGAAAATAGTCGCGGCAGACATCGATAAAAACATGGTCCGTTTCTACTACGTCGATTTCCTCTATTTCATCATAATGCGTCAGCTCGCGCGCTACACCGCCGTCGCCGCCGCCGATTACCAGTACCTTGCGCACATGCGGATGCACTGCCATAGGCACGTGGACTATCATTTCGTCATAAACAAATTCGTCCTTTTCCGAAAAGACTATGGTACCGTCACAGCTGATAAAGCGACCGAATTCCTTAGATTCAAAAACGTCTATTCTTTGGAAATCCGTATCTGCACCGAAAAGCTGTTTTTCGATTTTGATATCCAGCTTCACATCTTCTGTATGATAGTCAGAAAACCATAGCTCCATTTAATCACGTCCTTTATACTAATACATTGATATTATTAACATCCGGATCTTCAGGTCCCTGCATGGAGCAACCCTTTTCCTTGGCATAAATAATATAATCGATAATATCCTTTGTGATAACCTCACCCGGCGCCAGAATAGGAATTCCCGGCGGGTAGCACATTACAAATTCACTGCAGATGCGTCCCGCAGTTTCGCGTATAGGCAAAGATTCATCCTTGGCATAAAAAGCCTTCTGCGGCGAAACAACAACCTTAGGCGCGATATATTCGGTATTGAGCATTTGCGACGGATCCTTGGAATACAGGCGCTTGATATCCGCCAAAGCACCTACAAGACGTTCAATATCCTGAATACGGTCACCGATAGAAATATAAGCAAGAATATTGGCGATATCACCGAACTCAATCTGGATATCATATTCATCGCGCAGCAAATCATAAACCTCGATGCCTGCAAGACCAATATCACGCGTATAGACCGAAAGCTTGGTAACATCAAAATCATAAATACTGCTGCCGTTTTTCAGCTCGCGTCCGTAAGCATAAAAGCCGCCGATAGAATTGATTTCCTCACGGGCATATTCCGCCATCTCCTGCACTTTGCCGAAGGATGCCTCACCGCGCATATACAGGTTACGGCGTGAAATATCCAGGCTTGAAAGCAGAAGATACGAAGCACTGGTAGTCTGCGTCAGATTGATAATCTGGCTTACATACTCCCAGTTGACATTAGGCCCTGTTAGCAGCAGGCTGCTCTGCGTCAGACTGCCGCCCGATTTGTGCATGGAAACAGATGCCATGTCAGCACCGGCCGCCATCGCATTAACAGGCATATTTTTTCCGAAATAAAAATGTGTACCGTGCGCCTCGTCTACCAGGCAGAGCATGTTGTGCTCATGCGCCAGCTTAACGATAGAACGCAAATCCGAACAGATACCATAATAAGTAGGATTGTTTACGAGCACTGCCGTAGCATCGGGATTTGCCTTAATCGCCTTAGCTACCTCGCCGATCTCCATCCCCAGAGAAATTCCCAGCTTACTGTCAACCTGCGGATTGATATAAACCGGAATCGCGCCATTAAGTACGAGCGCGTTAATCACACTTTTGTGTACATTGCGCGGCAGGATAATTTTATCGCCTGCCTTACAGGAGGACAACACCATGCTTTGCACGGACGAGGTCGTACCCCCTACCATAAAGAATGCGTGTGCCGCACCGAAGGCCTCCGCTGCCAGCTCCTCTGCGTCACGGATTACCGAAACAGGATGGCAGAGATTATCAAGAGGCTTCATGGAATTGACATCCAGGTTTACGCATTTTTCTCCCAACAGCTCACGAAGCTCCGGGTTGCCACGACCACGCTTATGACCTGGTACATCAAATGGTACAACGCGCTTTTTACGAAAACGCTCCAGTGCCTCGTACACCGGAGCAGAAGTTTGTGATAAATTTCCCATTTTCTTCTCCAAAGCATAAAAAATAAAAGGACAGATGATATTTTCTTCTGTCCCTTTATCGTAACATTTTTAACCTGTTTCAGCAAGAGTTTTAAGAGTAACTAAGCAAAATCTTAGCCAATTCAGTTTATCTCATCGTTAGCGAATTTTACAAAATCATTAATTCCCAGTCCCGGAGCTACCATCGGGAGCACCATATTTTTAGGATTAACGCAAACCTCTATAAGATAAGGCTTCCTGCATTCCCACGCCTTGGCCACTGCCTGAGCCAAAGCCTCCGGCGTATCCGCATGCTCACCTTCAATTCCGAAGGCAGCAGCATATTTTACAAAGTCAACATAGCCCGGCAGCTCGCAGGCCGTAAAGCGTTTGGCAAACTGCACCGTCTGCAGCTGGCGTATCATTCCCAGTCCGCTGTTATTGAACACTATAGCGATAACAGGTACATTATTGCTTGCAATAGTAAAAAGCTCGCTGCCTGTCATCTTAAAGCCGCCGTCACCGCTTATACTGATGACACGGCTCTGCGGACGCGCCAGCTGTGCGCCTAACGCAGCAGGCAGACCGAATCCCATCGTTCCCAATCCACCGCTTGTCAGCCACTGGCGGGCAAACTGTATCTTCAAATGCTGCGCTGCCCACATCTGATGCTGGCCTACGTCCGTAGTAATAATATAATCCTTGTCCTTGAGCACCGGATTCAATGCTTTAAAGAACTTGGGCGCCTCCTCGTTTCCAAAATCATCGTCCATCCCCGGCCAGGAGTTTATTTTGTCCCACCACGAGCTCAAATCGTGTGGCTGCGCTGCCTTTTCCAAAGCATTCAGCGTTGCCACCATATCTCCGGTTATGCCTATACCCGAATCAATATTTTTATCCACCTCGGCAGGGTCAATATCCAAATGGATAATAAGCTTGTTGGCACTGTAGCTGCTACGTTCACCTGTAACGCGGTCATTAAAGCGGCTGCCGACAGCCAAAATCAGGTCAGCTTCCTTAACGGCATTATTGGCACGTTCATGTCCATGCAGGCCTGTCATTCCCAAAAACAGCTGTCTGTAGGCACTAATCGCACCAAGCCCCATCAACGTGCTGACAACCGGGATATGCAACTTTTCACACAAATGCATAGCATCATATTCGGCATTGGCATTGATAACGCCACCGCCGACCAGCATTACCGGACGCTTTGCCTTATTGATAGCCGCTGCAGCCGCTGCCACACGTTCAGCATCAGGCTCCAACGGCTGCAGCTCCGCCAGACGGACTTTCTCAAAATCCATCAGCGCCGTTTGCACATCGCGCGGCACGTCTACCAACACCGGTCCCGGGCGTCCTTCACGCGCCAGCTGGAAGGCAAGTCGCAATGTCTGCGCCAGGTTTTCCGGCTTTTTAACTAAAAAATTATGCTTGGTAATAGGCATTGTAATACCGGTGATATCTACCTCCTGAAACGCGTCATGGCCGATAAGCGCCCTGTTTACCTGACCTGTAATGGCCACCACCGGTACGGAATCCAAAAATGCCGTTGCCAGGCCTGTGACCAGGTTGGTTGCACCGGGACCTGATGTAGCTATACACACGCCCACCTTACCTGAAGCACGCGCAAAGCCGTCTGCCGCATGCGCAGCACCCTGCTCATGCGCCGTTAATATATGTTGTATCGGACTTTGCCGTAATGCATCATAAAAAGGGAGAATCGCACCCCCGGGATATCCGAAAACCGTTGTTACCCCTTCTTCTGCCAGTATTCTGCACATAATCTCTGCGCCGCTTAACTGCATATGCTCACTTCCTTCCGCAAATCTATCTCTTATATTGCCGCATGACCATCATCCAGCGGCGGCCATTCAAAACGTGATTTCTCCACAGCCAGTGACGTATCACCGCGCTCTAAAGCAACAAGGCCGGTCTGTACCATTTCGGTTACGCCGTATGGACGCATGACATCAACAAAAGCGCGTAGCTTTCCTTCATCACCTGTAGCAACAAATATCAGTGACTCACCGGTTACATCCACAGCATGCGCACGGAACACTTCCGCCAGCTGCAACAGCTCCGGACGCTTATTTCCGGCCTTTACCTTAACCAGAATCATGCTGCGGGTAGCACTGGATTTAGGAGGCAGTACCTTGACACGCTCTACCTCAACCAGCTTCGCCAGCTGTTTGGTAACCTGGATAATGGTCGGATCGTCAGCCTCCATCGTCACTGTCATACGTGAGAACTCCGGGTTTTGCGTAGTGCCTACAGCCAAGCTGTCAATATTGAAGCCACGGCGTGAAAACATACCTGCTACACGCATCAGTACGCCAGGCTGATTACGTACAACAATCGATAAAATCTGCTCCATATCTTTCCCTCCTGCAATAACATGTCTACAGCTCTGATGCTCTTACAAATCTGTTAGGCTTGCCGGCATCATCTAATCAGTGTTTTTTTATTATTTCAGCAAGCAGTTTTTTTGTCAACAAAAGTGTAATGTTTGTAAATTATTTCTCAAATACAGCTTATTAGTGTAAACACCATTACAGATTTCAGTGTACAAAAAAGCCCACGCAGCTATTGCCACGTGAGCAATAAAACATCCAACAGCATTCTTTTGTTTAACAGTTGAACCAAATAATCAAAAAGCTCACGTGACCATTCCACGTGAGCCTGATTTATAAGGAACAACTCGTTTTTTACGAAAACGCTACAGTGCCTCGTACACCGAAGCAGAAGTTTGCGATAAATTTCCCATGTTCTTCTCCAGAGCATAAAAAATAAAAGTTTCAGCAAGAGTTTTAAGAGCAACTAAGCAAAATCTTAGCCATTTTAGTTTATCTCATCGTTGGCAAATTTTGACAAAGTTTTTCATAGCTACTCTCAGAGTTCACAGCACTGGAAGCATATGTAAAAAATCTGGCTGAACTTACAGAAACTAGAGATAACTGTATATTTATCAATTCCATACTGTTACTGTGCAACACGTTAATCATGATATTCTATAAGTAGTTTTCTAAATATATTTCATTAACCTTTATCTTCATACATAGCAATACCTGTTTTCATTTTTTATTCTCGGTATATCTGCATTTTGGGTAACTTGAACAACCATAAAATTCGTGTCCGGCCAGCGCCCCCTTTTTCGCCACACGCAATACTAACTTGCTACCACACCTAGGACACACTTTATTCTGCTGAAGCCTTCGCAAATTCATTCTCTCTTGCAGATTTTTTATATGTTCCTGCTTTTGCTCTTCTGTCAACTGTGTATATGGATATAGCAAATCGTAGTACTTATTAATTTTTTCTTGATTAAATATAGTTTTGTTCGTATATTTCTGTATACTAGCAGCTAATTGAAATTGTTGAGTCAATATAACATCATCACTAAAAATAGTTACATCTTTAAATTCGCATCTATCCGAAAACACTATTACTGAATAAATTTTTCCATCAAACAATCCTAATTTTTTTCGCAAATATTTTATGTGTGTTCTATTCTGCCAAACAGGATTATAAAAACGCTCTTTTTGTGTAGAATAACCTTCGCCTAATAAAGATTGTGTCCACCATACATTTCGTTCATTTCCGAAAATCCAACCACCATAATTTTTGCTTTCAAATACATATATTCCACTATGATGTATCATTATTGCATCAATCTCGGTCGTTTCTTTGTTTTCCATCGGCAGATAGCAATTAAACAAAAAACTCGCTCCATCCATCTCATAACGAAATAATGATTTATAAATCTTATATTCGCCATTCTTACCTTTATCAAATTCTACATCCCAAAATGAATTTTTTGTTATTTTTCGATACTGAGATTTATTGTAATTGTCTACTTCTCTGGCACTATGTATACAATAAAGAATTATACACGCTAAAAAAATAATGAAAACTATCGACATGCTTAACCAATCCTCAATATAAAAATTTAATCACAATATTAGTTTATCACTATCATTTCTACTCGGTCAATTCATTATTTATTTCCAAGATAGCATTGTTCAAGAATCATTAGAATAAACCTAAAGGCAAACTATAATCAAAAAGCTCACGTGACCATTCCACGTGAGCCTGATTTATAAGATTGGTGCGAGTGACAGGAATCGAACCTGCACGCCGAAAGGCGCTAGATCCTAAGTCTAGTGCGTCTGCCAGTTCCGCCACACTCGCATATAGAATATTATAGCATAACAGGAACAGCTATGGCAACTGTCCATGTAAACAAAAAGCCGTCCTTCTTTCGAAGAACGGCCTTAAATTCGTGGTGATCCACCCGAGACTCGAACTCGGGACACCCTGATTAAAAGTCAGGTGCTCTACCAACTGAGCTAGTGGATCATTGGCTGGGGCGGCTGGACTCGAACCAACGCATGCGGGAGTCAAAGTCCCGTGCCTTACCGACTTGGCTACGCCCCAAGCTTATTAGTGGTTATTCAGATTCATCCAAATCTGAAAAGGTGGGGTGACTGGTGGGAGTCGAACCCACGCGTAACGGAGCCACAATCCGCCGTGTTAACCACTTCACCACAGCCACCATCTTGTTTCCAAGCTGAATAGCTTGGCGACGAATAGTATTATACTATATTCCCGGCACTGCGTCAATAGGAAAATTTAATTTTTATAAAAATTTTTACGGCAATCACCGGACATAGTCAAAAATTGCTTCGCAGCAGTTAATCAGCGGCGGGCAATAACTTCAATTTCTACATGAGCGCCTTTAGGCAGAGCTGCTACCTGTACAAAGGAGCGTGCCGGCGGCTCAATCTTAAAGGTTTTTGCATAAACAGCATTAATAGCATCAAAATTCTTGATGTCATCTACAAAAATAGTAGTTTTTACAACATCCATGAATCTGAAGCGTGCTTCCGTCAGGATAGCCTCAATATTGTCTAAAACCTGCTGAGTTTCAGCTTCGATAGAGCTTTGAACCATTTCACCTGTTTCCGGATTGATAGCAATCTGACCGGATACAAACAGAATAGAACCTGCCAATACAGCTTGAGAATAAGGACCTAAAGCTTTGGGTGCATTTGTTGTTGCAATAACTTCCATGATTAAAGTCTCCTTTGCTACTTTTTTATTTACGGGCAAAGTATTTTTTCGCCCACTCTATAGCCGAAGGCGTTGCGGCCATACCGCCGCCTGCGGTTTCCTTCAAAGCACAGGGAAGTGCATCCCCCACGCTCTTCATGGCATCAATTGCTTCATCAGCATTAATAAAGCTGCTGATTCCGGCCAACGCCAGTTCAGCTGCCAACAGTGCCTGCAAAGCACAGGCTCCATTACGTTTAATGCAGGGTACCTCTACAAGGCCTGCTACTGGATCGCAGACAAGGCCCAACACGTTTTTAAAAACAACCGCTACTGCCGTACCTACCTGCTGCGGTGTGCCACCAAGCATAGAAACCGCAGCACCTGCTGCCATCGCCGCAGCACTGCCACATTCTGCCTGACAGCCACCCATAGCACCTGCCAGAGAAGCGCGCTCGTTGATTACCATACCGATACTGCCGGCAACCACCATACCGCGCTGCAAGGTTGCAGCATCCAGTCCGCAGTGCTTTTTCAGGGTGAAGAACACTCCCGGAAGTACGCCGCTGGCACCTGCGGTAGGAGCAGCAACTATACGGCCCATAGCCGCGTTGCATTCACCAACTGCTGTAGCATAGATAACTGCATCCAAAGCCTTCTCGCCCAAAAGATTGACAAAGCCTTCGGCGCCTGCAGCTGCAGCCAGCTTTTTGGCATCACCGCCGGTCAGACCACTGTGAGAGCGGACACCTGATAAACCATGCTCTACTGATTTCTCCATGACGTCCAGCATTTCCTGCATCTTCGCCAATAAATCTTCCTGACTGCATTCCAGCTCACGCATATTGTAGTCTATAAGAAATTCGTCTAATGGTTGCTGCCATTCAGCAGCCTCTTTAATCCAGCTGTTCAAAGACAGCATTTCTTTTTTCATGCTGCACCCCTTACAAAACACTGGCGATAAAACGCACTGATTCTATCTGCTGCAGCGCGCTTATAAGATTGATAATCTCCTGCGGCACTGCCTCGTCACATTCAATAACCATAGATGCCATGCCGCCCTTGTCGCTGCGGAACAAGCGCATGGTAGCGATATTTACGCCGGCATTGGCCAAGGTACTGGTAACCAGCGCAATAACACCTCTTGTATCAATATGCACTGTCAAAATAGCAGGCAGGCGTCCAGTGAGCTCCACAGGAAAGCCGTCGATTTCCGTAACCTGTACCTGACCGCCGCCAACAGAAGAACCGACGATATCACAACGGGCACCATTTTCTGCAGTCAGCTTAAAAAGCACAGTGTTGGGATGAGCCTTATTGCCCAAATCAATTTTATGATAGGAATATTCCAGGCCGTTTTTCTCCGCAAAGCTGTCAGCCTGCGGAATGCGTTCATCATCCGGCAGCCAGCCCATCAGGCCGGCAAGCAGCGCCATATCCGTGCCGTGTCCCTTATAGGTTTCGGCAAAAGAACCATGCAGATAAATTTCTGCCTTTACCGGCTTATCGCCAAGAATACTGGCAGCCAAAAGTCCCAGACGAACAGCACCGGCAGTATGCGAGCTGGAGGGACCAATCATCACCGGTCCGATAATATCCAAAATACTCATAAAGCACCTCTATTCATCACTGGCCAGCGAACGATGTGCCAGGCCGACACACAGCTCATTGAGGTTCAGCACGCCAACCCCCATATAAATAGCAACACAAAGATGCTCTCCGGCGCGAGCAATACCTATTTTGCCGCCGACGTTAAAGCCAAAGGCCTTAACCTTTACCTGTTCCAGTGCTTCGTGCGCCGCACCGGCCACAGCACCCGCACCCACATGAGATTCGGTTACAAGTCCCTGACGCTGCGCAGCCACTACGGCACGCTCGACAATTTTTACAATAGAAGGAATAAATTCACCGCCAAAATCAACAGCTGTCGAGCGGATACCATGCTCCGCCAAGCGTTCCTTTACCTTCGTTTCCTCCACGCGACTGGAGGTAAGTGCAATACGCAAGGCAGCACGGCCGATTTCGATGCTGTTGATGCAGCTTTTACCACATTCATGCATGTTAGTCACACCCCTTACAAAACATTTTTCTATCAGCAGGCGCAGAGATTACTCGTCCTCTTCAGGAACCTCTACAACCTCTTTGATTTTATTTTTATCCAGCATTGCTACCAACAGGAAGGTAATAATGCAGATAGGCCATTCAAAGTAAATTACTTCGTTGGCAAAAAGCGGTTTGATGCCTGTCAGCGGGCTGCCGGGAACAAACCAGAGAGCGATGCCGATAAGGCTCACCAATGTAGTCCAGAAAGCAGAGCTGCGACGGCACAGGCCGGGAGCGAACATCGTAAAGAAGAACACACAGGTCAGGCCGCAGGTCATAGACAAACCGGCAATCATCGTCTTAACAATGCCTGCCGCATTGAAGGCAAACCACAGAGTAATCAGGCCGACAGCAAAAACAGACAGACGATTGATGATGACAAATTTATTTTCCGCAACAGCAGGGTTAATAAAGCGTTTGTAAATATCATTACTGAAGAGCGTAGCCGCACCCAGCAGAATAGTGCAGGCAGTAGATACATCCGCAGCCCACAAAGCAGCCAGAGTTACACCGCCGGCAAGAGGATCCAGAGTCATAACAACCTTAGGCATAGCAAGTGCAGCCTGCGCCACCGGCATTTCCGGATACATTGCCTTGCAGACAACACCCAATACAGCGCAGATGAAGCCTACAGGAAAAATCATCAGGCCGGCCAGAACATAACCGTTGCGGGCAGCCTTGACATTTTTCGCACCGCAGGCAATCTGTACAGGGCCCTGCGCGGTAATAGTCTGGGTAATCATAACGATAATCCAGCCGAGAATAGTAGCAAAAGCCAGGCCTGCTACCGGACTGCCCATAACCTCGGGGTTAGGCAGCTTACTGAGCACTGCATCCCAACCGCCTACGTTGGATACAGATTGGATTGCAGAGTAGATAATACCGATATAAATCAAGGTAACGCTGACGATATTTGCCAGACCGCTGGACCAAAGACCGCCAATCAGTGTAATACCGATAAATACCACGGCACTCATAATCATACCGCCATGGAAGGAGAAAATCTCCGGCAACAGCGAGGATAAAATCGCACCGCCTGCCATATACTGCAAGGCAGTAATAACGCACATAATGATAACCAGACCGATTGCAGCGATTGCACGGCCTTTGGTATCATAATAGAACTCAAAGAATTCCGGGATAGTGGAAACCTTCATGGAACGCAGCTTACCTGCTGCCAAAAGGCCCATAACAATAGCACCGATAGACCAGGCACCGTTATACCAGCCTGCTGCCAGACCAACACTGAAGGCACGCTGTGCTACGCCGACTGTAGAAGCAGCACCGACTGCCAGACCGGTAACATTGACAGCTACCAGAATCGTGTTCAGCTTACGTCCGGCCAGCAAAAACGCTGTCGAACCCGAATCAGCCTTGTGCTTAACCCACAAGCTGATGCCAAAAAGCAACGCGATGTACACTACGACAATTACCAACTGAATAGACATAAAAACTACACTACCTTTCTTCCATGCTACAAAAGCATAATACTTGTGCTGTAAGAATATAAACCATGCTACCATCCTACAACGTACAATAATTTGTCTTATATTATACCAACTTTTTTTAGTAAATTAAAGCTCCCGCCAAAACTTTTCTGCAGCGGGAAATTTTTTGAAATAAAATTTACGTAAAATCTTTCTTGCGCAAGCGTAAGAAAAAGGATTTTATTTATTTTTGTCGAATTGTCTAATGTATGTTGTGATACAATGGAGGAAAGAAATATGTTTACTTATAAAACCTGCGGAGTCTGCTCCCGCGAGATTCATTTTGATATAGTTGACGGCAAGCTGCACAATGTAAGCTTTGACGGCGGCTGCCCCGGAAATCTGGCTGCTATCGGCAAGCTAGTAGAAGGGCAGGATGCCAAAGCAGTTGCTGATTTGCTCAAAGGCAATGACTGCCGCGGCCGTGGCACAAGCTGCGCCGACCAATTAGCAAAAGCCATCGAAGAGCATCTGTAATATAATATATAAAGATCGTTGTGACGCAGACGGTGCTTTATCGCAGTGCCAAACTTATATAGGCGTGGGAGAAAGTGCCGGATGCTAGGCAATGGCGACGACGGCGTACTTCTTGTACGTCTAGGAGCCGTTGTGACGCAGACCGTGCTTTATCGCACGTCTACATAAAGGAAGAGGAAAGGAGGAACCCTACTATGTACAAAATTTTAAAAAGTACCGACCAAGGACTGGACGAGCTGGAGCTGGAACATCTGGAAAAGGGCTACTGGCTTGACATAGTGGCTCCTTCTGTAGAAGAGCTGCAGGAAATAGCGGCAGCGACAAAAATCCAGATGGATTTTTTAAGCGCCGCACTGGACGAAGAAGAAAAATCTCGTATTGAAGTGGAAGATGACCAGATTCTGATTTTGGTCGATATTCCTTTTTTACGCAGCAATAAAGATTACGATACCCTGCCTTTAGGTATCGTAGTAACCGAAGAAGGTATTGCCACTATCTGTTTGGAGCCAAACGCCGTAACTGCAGATTTCGGTACGCACAACAGCAAAATGTTCAGCACCTTCAAAAAAACGCGCTTTTTATTCCAGATTCTTTATAAATCCGCTACTCTCTATCTGAAATATATCCGTATCATCATCCGCCGTACGGACGAACTGGAAATTCACCTGCGCCAGTCCATGGAAAACAGCGAGCTCTTCAACCTGCTTGATCTGCAGAAGTCCTTAACCTATTTTTCCACCTCTCTGCGCAGTAATTCCATTGTACTGGAAAGACTGCTGCGTCTGCGCAATGCGACACAGTCCCAGCATCTTATAAAGGTATACGAAGAAGACGAGGATTTGCTGGATGATGTTATCATCGAATATAAGCAGGCTGTAGAAATGGTTGAAATGTACAGCCACATTCTTAACAGCATGATGGAAGTTTTTGCCAGCATCATCAGCAACAACCTGAACCTAGTCATGAAATTTTTGGCATCCGTCACCATCATTTTGGCGATTCCTACACTTATCAGCGGTTTATGGGGCATGAACGTACCTGTTCCCTTTGCAGAAAACCCCTTCGGGTTCCTTATCGTCATCAGTCTGGCGGCGTGTATTGCCATCGGCACTGCCTTCCTGCTTTGGAAAAAGCGAATGTTCTGAGGTCAGAAAATGTCTAAAATTACGCAAGAAAAACTACTCGCCGGAATTATTTTCGGCGATAATGATAACGAAGAATATATTTACCTGCCCGGCGGAGAGGTTGGCAGCGAAGCGCCTCTTTGCGTGCTGGAACGCGGTGGCAGTCGTGAGGACCTGCCTCTTGAAGAAGCGGCACAGCAGGTTCATCGTCTTGCGCTGCGCCCCTGCGCTCATCCTCTGTGGGGCAAGCGTTCATACTAAATCTTAATGCCGCGAGGAGGAATGCAAGATGTATATCCCTAAACTGCATAAAATCTGGCTTTGTCAAAATGACAAGGGCGGTATCTATATGTATCCCAAAATGGCAAATCGTCACGGCCTGATTGCCGGTGCTACCGGTACAGGCAAAACCGTTACGCTCAAGGTGCTGGCAGAAAGCTTCAGTGAAATGGGCGTACCTGTTTTTCTGGCTGATATCAAGGGCGATGTTTCCGGTATGTGCCTGCCCGGTGAGGACAGCGAAGGCTTCCGCAAGCGCTTAAGAAACAAGCTGGGTTTGGAAACAGACTGGAAATTTGCCGGTTACCCGGTACGCTTCTGGGACGTTTACGGCAAGGGCGGCATTCCCGTGCGCGCCACTGTTTCGGAAATGGGACCTGATCTGCTCAGCCGTCTGCTGGAGCTGAACGATACCCAAAGCGGCGTAATGAATATCGTTTTCCGTGTAGCAGACGACCAAGGCCTGCTGCTGTTGGATTTCAAGGATTTGCGCAGCATGGTACAATACGTCGGTGATAATGCTGCCCAGTTCAAAACAAGCTACGGCAACATCACTCCCGCCAGCATCGGTGCTATCCAAAGAGCTTTGCTGCGCCTGGAGGACCAGGGTGCGGATATCTTCTTCGGTGAACCGGCACTCGATATCAAGGACTGGTTTGCTACGGCAGAAGACGGCCGCGGCGTTATCAATTTGCTACATGCCTCCGAACTGTTCCAGCGCCCGCTGCTCTACTCAACCTTTTTACTGTGGATGCTTTCCGAGCTCTACGAAATGATGCCGGAAGCAGGCGATTTGGATAAACCCAAGATGGTCTTTTTCTTTGACGAAGCACATCTGATTTTTAAGGATGCACCGCAATCCCTTTTGGATAAGATTGAACAGATTGTCCGCCTCATCCGTTCCAAGGGCATCGGTATTTACTTTATAACCCAACAGCCTACCGACGTACCTGAAAGTGTACTGGCACAGTTAGGCAATAAGCTGCAGCATGCGCTGCGCGCCTACACTCCTAAGGAACGCAAGAGCCTTAAAGCTACCGCGCAATCCTTCCGCGAAAACCCTGCATTAGATGCCGAAGCTGCCTTAGGCGAGCTTGGCACAGGCGAGGTGCTTGTTTCCACGCTGGACCCCGAAGGTATTCCTTCCATCGTACAGCGTGCCTATGTAATGCCGCCGCGCAGTTATCTTGGCGTGTGTGATGACGCCAAACGCCAGCAGCTGATCAAAGACTGCCCGCTCTACAGCAAATATGCCGAAGCTGTTGACCGCGAATCCGCCTACGAGCTGCTGACACAAAAGGCAGAGGAGGCACATGCGGAAGCCGAAGCGGCAGCGAAGGCTGAAGCTGAAGCCAAGGAAGCAGCGCTGAGAGAAAAAGAAGAAGCCAAGCAGGCCAAGGAAGCAGAGCGTGCCGCCAAAGCTGCGGAACGTGAGCGCATTGCAGCAGAACGTGCTGCACAAAGAAGCAGCGGCCGCAAAACCAAGAGCGTGCTGGACAAGGTATTTGACAGCGCCGTCAATTCCGCAACCCGCACAGTCGGCAGCCAAATCGGCAGCAGGCTGGTACGCGGTATTTTAGGAAGTCTTTTCAAAGGTAAATAAAAAATATAGGACTGACGCACAGCCAAGGCGTCAGTCCTTTTAGTTTAGACATAAAAGCTATAATTATTTTTTGATGACCAGAGCCTGCAGCAGCAAATCCTCGGCAGCATCTGCCGGATTGCCGATAGCATGACCTTCGCCGCTAGGGCAGTGTACCTTATCGCCTGCATGCAGCGTCATAGCCTTACCGTTATCATTATACTCGGCAGTTCCCTGCAGCACCACGATAGTTTCGCTGTTACCGTCATGGATGTGATAGCCAAGACTGCAGCCCGGTTTAAGAGTTACCTTAGCGTACATTACTACGCTGTCATTAAGCATGCTTTCGTCAAGATAATGTTCAATAATTACGTCACCATTGCCACCGAAGCGGTTGGCGCAGATATCTGTTTTGCTGTTCGTTATTTTCATAAGCGAATCCCCCTCTTTTTTTACTGCTTCCATTATATGCCTATTTCGTGCTGCAGGCAAATATTTCTCTGACAGCATATACAGCTTATCTCCTTGACACTTACTGACAAAAACATTATACTTATGCTAACAACTTCATAAACAAAGCTTAGAGTGAGTCTGAAATTTAGCTCATGAAGGGGTACACCACCACGGGTGTAGCTTTTTCATGAGCTTTTTTATTACCCGAAAGGAGAAAATCATGCTTATCAACGGAGAAGAAAAGGCCTTAGGCTGCCCCATCGCTCTCAGCGAGCTGCTTACGCAGCTTGGCTATCGCACTGCGTTTGTTGCCGTAGAGCTTAACGGCACTATCATCAAGCAGGCAGATTTTGGCAGTACAACAATTACCGACGCCGATAAATTGGAAATTGTCAGCTTTGTAGGAGGTGGATGAATGATTAGCAAGGAGGAAATCAATGCCGCACTTGGCAAAGGACTGACACAGGCGCAGCTTGACGCTCTGCATAACGCACGCGTTGCTGTCGTCGGCCTCGGCGGACTCGGCAGCAATATAGCAGTCGCCTTAACCCGTCTTGGCATCGGTCAGCTTTATCTTTATGATTTTGACAAGGTAGAGCTTTCCAATCTCAACCGCCAATATTATTTTCTTGACGATATAGAACAATACAAGGCTGACGCCCTTGTGAAGCATCTGCGCCAGATTAACCCCTACGCAGCTTTGCATTCGCAGGTAATCAAGGTAACAGAGGATAACATCCCCACGCTTTTAGGTGACTGCGATATTATCTGCGAAGCGCTTGATGACGCTGCCGGCAAGGCTATGCTCGTGAGCAATGTTTTGAGCACCTGGAGTTACAAAAAGGTTATCGCCAGCAGCGGCATTGCCGGCTTCGGCCCGGCAAAAAAAATCACCAGTAAAAAAATCACAAAAAATCTTTATCTTTGCGGCGATGGCAGTAGCGATTTTCACGACCTGCCGCTCTGCGGTGCGCGCGTTGCGCTCTGCGCCATGCAGCAGGCACTGCTTGCCGCACGCATTATTTTAGACTTGGAGGAGAATTAAAATGACAAACGATACATGGACTTTAGGCGGACACGAATTTTATTCCCGTTTTATTTTAGGCAGCGGCAAATATTCGCTGGACTTAATCAAAGCAGCCGTAGAACAGGCCGGTGCGGAAATCCTTACACTCGCTCTGCGCCGCGCCAACAGCGGCGCTCTTGCCAACATTCTTGATTATGTGCCGGAAAACGTCACCCTGCTGCCCAACACCAGCGGTGCACGCAACGCGGAAGAAGCAGTGCGCATTGCCCGCCTCGCACGCGAGCTTTGCCACACCGACTTCGTAAAAATCGAAGTAATCAAGGACAGCAAATATCTGCTGCCCGACAACCATGAAACCCTCAAGGCAACAGAAATTCTTGCCAAAGAAGGCTTCATCGTTATGCCCTATATGTACCCCGACCTGCAGAGTGCACGTGACATGCGTGACGCCGGTGCTGCCTGCATCATGCCGCTGGGCGCACCGATTGGCAGCAACAAGGGCCTTTGCACCAAGGATTTTATCCAAATCTTAATCAACGAAATCGACCTGCCGATTATTGTCGACGCCGGCATCGGCAAGCCTTCACAGGCCTGCGAGGCTATGGAAATGGGCGCAGCGGCAATTATGGCCAACACAGCGATTGCCAGCGCCGGCGACCTGCCGCTTATGGCCAGTGCCTTCCGTGATGCTATCAACGCCGGCCGCAAGGCTTATCTTGCAGGCTGCGGCAGTGTCCGCGACACTGCCAGCGCCAGCTCCCCGCTGACAGGCTTTTTGCATGATTGAGGTGGCAGCATGAAGAACGAAGATAAATTTTTTAACAACAGTATTTATGATGAGCAGGCAGCAGCCTTCAGCGAAAAACAGCTGACCGATCCGATGCAGTATCAGGAAGGCATGGAAATTATCGACTCCGATATTTTCGATAAAGTGCAGACTGCCCGCGCCGCTTACGATTATAATAAATATACGGAAGCAGACGTGCTTGCAGCCCTCGCTCACAGCGAGCGTACACCCGAGGACTTCGCGGCCCTGCTTTCGCCTGCCGCATTGCCGCTTCTGGAGGAAATTGCCCGCGCCGCACAGGTCGAGCGCCAGCGTTACTTCGGCAATAACGTTACCTTTTTCACCCCGCTGTACATTGCCAACTACTGCGAAAACTACTGCATCTACTGCGGCTTCAACAGTCACAATAAAATTCAGCGCGCCTGCCTGAGCAGCGAGCAGATTGCTGCCGAAATGCAGGCCATCGCCGCCACCGGCCAGCAGGAAATCCTCATTCTCACCGGCGAAAGCCGCAAGATGAGCAACGTACATTACATCGGTGAGGCCTG
>OFMC01000058.1_pt1 | contig 115946 bp, 100 predicted proteins | sample 1541271 | NCBI WGS metagenome assembly OFMC01 (sample SAMN04209252, study PRJEB22552) | human gut metagenome | biome: gut; material: feces | host: Homo sapiens | place: USA: Oklahoma | reverse complement strand
AAACTTCCTTGGAAACCTTCTTGTCAGAGTCCAACGGCTTCATTGTCGGGAACAGCAAAACATCGCGGATGGCCGGGGAATCCGTCAGCAGCATCACAAGGCGGTCGATGCCATAGCCGATGCCACCCGTCGGGGGCATGCCGTACTCAAGCGCATTCAGGAAATCCTCGTCCGTGTGGTTCGCTTCCTCGTCGCCCGCAGCAAACGCCGCATCCTGCGCCGCAAAACGCTCTCTCTGGTCGATCGGGTCGTTCAGCTCGGAGTACGCGTTGCACATTTCCCACGTGTTGATGAACAGCTCAAAGCGCTCCACCTTCGTCGGGTCGCTCGGCTTCTTCTTCGTCAGCGGAGAAATCGCCAGCGGGTGGTCCATGATGAACGTCGGCTGAATGAGCTCCTTCTCGCAGTATTCCTCAAAGAACAGGTTGATGATGTCGCCTTTCGTGTGGCGCTCCTCATATTCAATGTGGTGCTCTTTTGCAAGCGCCTTCGCTTCTTCGTCGGTCTTCACTTCGTCAAAGTCGATGCCCGCATACTTCTTGATGGCGTCGTTCATCGTCAAGCGCGCAAACGGCTTCGAGAGGTCAATTTCCACACCGTTATACGTGATGACCGCGCTGCCGCACACCTTCTCGGCAAGGTAACGGAACATGTTCTCCGTCAGCTCCATCATGCCGTAATAATCCGTGTAGGCCTGGTAAAGCTCCATCAGCGTGAACTCCGGGTTGTGGCGCGTATCGACGCCCTCGTTGCGGAACACACGGCCAATCTCGTAAACCTTTTCAAGGCCGCCTACGATGAGGCGCTTCAGGTAAAGCTCCAGAGAAATACGCAGCTTCACGTCTTCGTTCAGCGCGTTATAATGCGTCTCAAACGGACGCGCCGCCGCACCGCCAGCGTTTGAAACCAGCATCGGGGTCTCCACTTCCATAAATCCTCTGCCGTCGAGGAAATTGCGGATCTCCTTAATGATCTTCGAGCGCTTTACAAACGTGTCCTTCACTTCCGGGTTCACGATGAGATCGACGTATCTCTGGCGGTAGCGCATATCGGTGTTCGTCAGGCCGTGGAACTTCTCCGGCAGCACCTGCAGGCTCTTCGAGAGCAGCGTCACAGCCGAAGCGTGAATGGAAATCTCGCCGGTTTTTGTCTTGAACACCTCACCGCGCACACCAATGATGTCGCCGATGTCAAATTTCTTAAAATCCTTGTAGCTGTCTTCGCCCACGGCGTCACGCGCCACATAGCACTGGATGCCGCCCTTTAAGTCCTGCACATTGCAGAACGATGCCTTGCCCATGACGCGCTTGCTCATCATACGGCCGGCCACCACAACTTCTTTGCCCTCAAGCGCGTCAAAATCGTCTTTAATTTCCGCGCTGTGGTGCGTCACATCAAATTTCGTGATCTGGAACGGGTCTTTGCCGTCTTCTACAAGCTGAGCGAGCTTCTCTCTGCGCACGCGCAGCACTTCGGTCAGTTCCGCTTCCGTTTCCGGGGTCTTCTTTTCTGCCATTTTCTGCCTTCCTTTCCCCGCCGCACGGCGGTCACAAAAAAAGCGGGCGGATTTTCCATCCGCACCGCCTGATTCTCAATTAAGATACGGAGATGATCGTGTACTCCACGATGCCTGCGGGTGTCTCCACTTCAACGGTCTGTCCGACCTTCGCGCCGACAAGTGCTTTGCCCACGGCGGATTCATCGGAGATCTTGCCCTGGCGCGGGTTTGCTTCGTTAGAGCCCACAATGCTGAAGCTGCGCTCGGCTTCACTGCCGTCCGCACGCTTCGTTTTTACAAATACGGAAGAACCGATGTGCACGGTATCTGCCGCAAGGTTTTCCTTCTCAATGACGCGTGCGTTGCTCACCATTATTTCAAGGTCGGCAATGCGCGCCTCAAGGATAGCCTGGTCGTTCTTTGCTTCGTCATATTCGCTGTTCTCGGAAAGGTCGCCGAAAGAAAGCGCTTCTTTAATTTTTTCCGCAACTTCTTTTCTGCGGTTGACCTTCAAATCCTCCAGCTCAGCCTGCAATGCCGCAAGGCCTTCCTCTGTAACATAATATGCCTTTTCTGCCATAGTAAATAAACCACCTTTATTTGTAATTCCGAAAAACGGGTAAATGCGTACACTAATGTTCTTTATTATAGCGATTTTGGTACCAAATGTCAATGTTTTTTAAGGCAGAAAAGTGTACAGAATAAGCCGTTTTTCCGTCCCATCTTTGCTCATTTCCCCCATCCCCGCCCTACCCCGCACAAAGCCCCGCTTCTTTCATAAAATGCCTTTTCCGTTATGCGATAGATTTCCCTTGTGTTTTATACGGGATATGGTAGAATGAAAGCGTAAAATTAAATTTTCAAACGCACAACATATACAAAGCACAGTTACAAGGAGGCTCATCTTGAAAAAGTATCGGGCATCGGTTTTGATGTTTCTGCTTTTTGAAGGCGTAGCGGTTACGCTGTGGCTCACAAAAAGCAACCTGTTTTATTTATTCAATTTCAGCTACATAGGTTCTTGCCTTTCGGTCGGCTTAGCGCTTTTCACCGCGGGAAAACGCTATGCGCGGCAGTTTGTGCAGCTCGCAGTCGGTCTTTACATGCTCGTGTATCTGGGGCTGATGTCGCAGGAGAACATGCAGATTGAGGGCTTTTGGTACTATCTGTTTTCCGGCGTGTTCGAGGCGGCGACGATTCACTACGCCGTCGCAAAAATTTTCGGCCCGCTGCTTTTCGGCCGCGGCTGGTGCGGTTATGCCTGCTGGACAGCCATGGTCTTAGACTTGCTCCCGTTCAAAGTGCCGCAAAAGCCCCGCAAAGAAAAGCTGGGCACGCTGCGCTATGTGATGTTCGCGCTTTCGTTCGCGCTCGTCTCCGCCCTATTCCTGATGAAGTTTTCGAACCTCGAGCGCATCATGTTCTGGCTGTTCCTCATCGGCAACATTCTTTACTATGCCGGCGGCATCGCGCTCGCGTTTATTTTTAAGGATAACCGCGCGTTCTGCAAATATCTTTGCCCGATCACGGTCTTCTTAAAGCCGATGAGCTATTTTTCACTCCTGCGCGTACATTGCGATGAAAGCAAATGTGTCCAATGCGGCAAATGCCTGAAGGTCTGCCCGATGAACGTCGAGGTCAACAAAGAAAGCCGAAAGCGCAAAAACGCCACGGAGTGCATCCTGTGCTATGCATGCACCAAGGTCTGTCCCAAAAAAGCGCTGCATTAAAACGCTGTAAAACCTATATATAAGAAAAACTACGGTACCCGCAAGCACCGTAGTTTTTTTATGTCCTCTTTTATATCTTCTCTTTCACCGGAATCAGCAAATCGATTTGCTGATTCTCCCGCTTTCCTGACTGTGCAAAATTCAAGCACGGAGATTTTCAGTTTTATCCAAACGCCGTGCGCAAAAGGGTCGTATCGGACATTGTCCGCACAATGGCTCCGTCGGCCGGCAGATATTTCGGCCTAAGGCCCAGAACGGCGAAGTTAAATAACCCGGAAACTTAGGGTTCAGCCGCCGCGCCGCTTCCGTTACGTCTTTCAATGTATCTTTTTCGCAGAACCCGGCGCGCAGAAAAATACGACGAATATGCACATCATACGCAATATCTATATTTTCTTTATCTGGTATTTCGACACCCAAATCGCGCCAAAGCAGCAAACAAGCAAGTGAAGCCTTTTTGTGGCTGATCCCAGAGAACGCCTCCAACCGCTCTACGATCTCCATGGCAGTCACATTGCCCCAGATATTCTCGGCGCAGCCGTCGTATTCCGATGTAAGTCTTTCGGCTGCCGACCACAAATACCGCCCCATATTGCCAGGATAGCGATGCAATGCCGGCTTTGTGCGTAGCAGTGTGCCTATTTCTTCCGACGAGCTTTCTTTGGCAATCTTCCGCATGGAAAAATGCCCTAATCGCTGCGCCAATTTATACGGCAGTGACCATGCGGTCTCCGCTTTCACCGATTGATCTGCGATAAGCCCGAACAAAAATGCGTTGCTGTCACGCATCACAAAATCGCGCTCTGCGTCCTCCAAAAGTCCGCCGTTTAATATGTTTTCTGCCGTTCCGAATGTCATTTCATAATTCTGCAAAGCGTTTAAAATATCCTTATTTTCCACTGTGCACCTCCAAAATCAAGCTTTTCAATACAACTGAATTTCTTAATTTCATTATAGCACAGCTTTTCAGTATCGCAATACAGAATTTCTCGTCCCTGCTTGAGGTGACGAGATTGGGCTCACTTTTCATCTTTCGTCCTCCTCTCGGGCTAAGCCCAGTTTATCACTTTACGCCGCGTCAAAGTCAATAGAAAACATTGCGATTTTTCAAAATCTGTGCTATACTTTTTTCGTATTGTATTGTATCTCCTACGGAGAATAATAACAAGAAAGGAAAATTGAATATGAACAAGAAATTTAACGCAAAGCAGCTCACTCTGCTCGGCCTGATGACGGCGCTTTTGCTGCTGATGTCCTTTACGCCGCTCGGCTATCTGAACATCGGGCCGCTCGCCATCACGTTCAACGTTATCCCGGTCGCCGTGTCCGCACTGGCCCTCGGACCTGTAGGTGGTCTCATCGCAGGATCCGTCTTCGGCCTCACAAGCTTTCTGCAGGCGATCGGCGTCGGCGGTGTGAGCATGCTCGGGTCCACGCTTTTTAGCATCAACCCGTTTTTCTCCGTTTTGCTGTGCTTTGTCCCGCGTATGCTGGACGGCTTTTTGCTCGGCTACATCTTCCGCAGCGTCAGTAAGCTGAACCGCGTCGCCGCGTGCTTCGTCACAGGCTTCGCCGCTGCGTTCTTAAATACGCTTTTCTTCATGTCCGCACTCATCCTGCTTTTCGGGCAGACCGAGTACATGCAGGGCTTGATCAACGGCCAGAATATTCTGCTGTTCGTCTGTGCGTTCGTCGGTGTCAATGCCGTGTTCGAGATGCTCTCGTCCACCGTCATCACCGGCGCCGTCGGCAGCGTCCTCTTAAAAGCCGGGTTTATTCAAACACCCGCTAAAAAAGCAGATTAAAAGGAGGTCCTCCCATGATCTTAGCCATCGATATCGGCAACACCAACATTGTCATCGGCTGCTGTGCCGATGGACAGGTCATTTTCCGCGAACGCGTCTCCACAAACCCCACCGCAACGGTGCTCGAATATGCCGCCATGCTCAAAATGGCGTTTGATATGAACCGCGCAGACATCACCGCGGTTGACGGCGCGATTCTCTCGTCCGTCGTCCCGGCCGTCACGCTCACCATGCGCGACGCGGTGCACAAATACCTGCACCTCACGCCGCTCGTCGTCGGCCCCGGCATCAAAACCGGCCTGCGCATCCACATCGATAATCCCGCCCAGCTCGGCAGCGACCTCGTCGTGGACGCCGTCGCGGGCATCCATCACTATCCCCTCCCGCAGATCATCATCGATATGGGTACCGCCACCACCGTCTCCGTTCTGGATGCGGAGGGCGGATACCGCGGCGGCATGATTCTGCCGGGTGTGGCTGTCTCGCACGATGCCCTCGCAAGCCGCACCGCGCAGCTGCCGAAGGTCGCGTTCGAGCTGCCGAAGCACACCATCGGCACAAATTCCGTAGATTGCCTCAAAAGCGGCCTGCTCTACGGCAACGCCGGCGCACTGGACGGCCTCATCGACCGCATCAATGCGGAACTAAACACCCCCTGCACGGTCGTCGCAACCGGCGGACTCTCCTCCGTCATCGCGCCCCTTTGCCGCAACAAGATCATCTTAGATGACGACCTGCTCCTCAAAGGGCTCTCCATCCTCTTTGAAAAAAACAAACCGAAAAACTGAAGACGCCCCGGCGCTTCAAGTCAATACAATACACACAAAAAGCACGCAGATTTTCATGCTCTGCGTGCTTTCTTTATGTCCGTTTATACGCCGAACCCCCGTCTTTCCGCCTCTTTCAAAAGCGCCGGCTGAATTTCCGGGTACGTCTGGTTTTCCGGCAGAGCGTCGCATAATACAATTTTCTCCATCTCGCTGTGTATCTCCCCAAACGATGCGATTTCCGCATAAAACAGCCCGCCGAACGATTCTTCACCCGTCTCGTTCACGCGCGTTTTGCCCGTCACGGAGTACACGCAGATCGGACGAATCTCAAATTTCACCGCACCCGTTTCTTCCATAAGCTCGCGCTTCGCCGTCTCTGCAATCGCCTCGCCCGTCTCTCTGTGCCCGCCCGGAAACTCCAGCGTCTCGCGCTCCTTGTGCTTACAAAACACCCATTTTCCGTCATGCTTCGCAATAACAACCGCAAAACGCAGCAGTTCGTCTTTCACATCTTCGTAAAACTTAACCGCCAACATAAAACGCCCCCGAATTTTCACGCTCTCTCGTCAATCGTTGTCAAAAGTTTTGCTCAACGCAACCTCACTTTTTCCTCCGCTCCGCCTTCCACGCTTCAATCTGCCGCAGTCGCTCCTTCACCCTTGCTTCGCTGCCCTGTTCCGTCGGTCTGTAATACTTCTTCCCGGCAAGCGAATCCGGCAAGCACTGCATCGCGGTCAGCTTTTCCGCCGTATCGTGCGCATATTCGTACCCCTCGCCGTAATGCAGCTCCTTCATAAGCTTTGTTGGCGCGTTGCGGATGACGAGCGGCACCGGCTCGGATAGCATTTTCTGTGCGTCCTTTTTCGCGCTCTCATACGCCACATACAGCGCGTTTGATTTCGGCGCCATCGACAAATACACCACGGCGTGCGTCAAATTCACCGAGCACTCCGGCATACCGATAAAATGGCTCGCCTGATACGCCGCCACAGCGATCTCCAGTGCGCGGCTGTCCGCCATGCCCACGTCCTCGCTCGCGAATCGAATGAGCCGCCGCGCCACATACAGCGGGTCTTCGCCCGCCTCCAGCATACGCGAAAGCCAGTAGACCGCCGCGTCCGGGTCACTGTTACGCATCGATTTGTGCAGCGCCGAGATGATGTTGTAGTGCTCCTCGCCGGTTTTATCGTACAAAAGCGACTTGCGGCTGATGCACTGCTCCAGCGTCTCCATCGTCACGGTCGTCTTGTCGCCCTCTCGGTGCCCGTTCAAAACGACCATCTCCAGCGTTCCCAGCGCCGTTCGCGCGTCACCGTTTGCAAACGCTGCAAGCATTTTCAACATCTCATCGGTGATCTCCACCGTCTGGTTACCGAAGCCGCGCGGGTCTTTGATTGCGCGCTTCATCAGCTCCACAAGCTCATCCTCGGAAAGTGCCTGCAAAACGAACACCTTGCAGCGCGACAAAAGTGCGGCGTTCACCTCAAACGAGGGGTTCTCTGTCGTCGCGCCGATGAGCACGATGCTGCCCTTTTCCACAAACGGCAAAAACGCGTCCTGCTGCGCCTTATTAAAGCGGTGGATTTCGTCGATAAACAGCAGTGTGCGCTCACCCATACGATGGTTCTGCTCCGCCTCGCTCATCGCGCCGCGAATTTCCTTGATGCCGCTCGTCACGGCGCTGAAATTGATGAAATTCGCCCTCGTCCGCGCCGCAATGATCTGCGCCAGCGTCGTTTTACCCACGCCCGGCGGCCCCCAGAAAATCATGGAAGACACGCGGTCTTCTTCAATCAGCTGCCGCAGCACCTTGCCCTTGCCGAGCAAATGGCGCTGCCCCGCAAATTCCTCCAGCGTCCGCGGCCGCATCCGCGTCGCAAGCGGCATGTCCTGCCCCGCCCGGTTTCCAAATAAGCTCTGCTGTTCCATTTCGCGTCTCCTTCCGTCTGCAAAACCTGCATAAGCTCTGACTTTTTATCACGCAAACCTGCGCAAATTACATTCAATCCGCCTTTCGCAAAAACAGCTTCTCCGAAAGTGCCCCGTTTTCACGCGCAGCTCCACGGTTTTTATCGCTTCAACGTCCCGTCCGGCCGTATATTCACCATGCTTTTTAAGTAATCGATCCATGCAGATAAGCTTTCCCTGTCAAATTCCCGCAGGGCTTTTGCATATAACCTGAACGCCTCTGCATCGCTTTTTTCCATAAGCCGCAGCGTCTTTTCGCACCATTCCACTTCCTGCGCGACCTCCGTCACCGTTTTCTTCGGAAGATGCTCGATGTAGTCAAGGACTTTCGCCTTTAACTGCCCGGCAATGCCGTGCTCATCCAGTACGATTTTCCCGTCCCAAACCTGCACAAACTCCTCCGGGTCATAGTCCGCTGAAAACGTTTCCGCCGGATATACGAACACGTCCAGCACCACGCCGTCCACAATGGACGAATCGTGTGCTTTTTCTTTCCCCGCGATGATAAGCGCGTCAAAGTCGCTATTCAAATTCGCACTTCCGTCTGCAAACGAGCCGTAAACAATAACCGCATCCGGCTGATACGTCTTCTTCAAATAGCCCACAATTTTCTCTGTATTTACCATTTCTTTCACCCAAAAATTCGCTCCACACGTCGTTCAAAACCGCAGAAAAACACACCGTCTTCATGTATAAAGCTCAAAACACGCGAAAACGCCCGCATTAGCCTACACCCCTCCATTTTCAGCCCGATTTCACTGCTCACGGCTGCAAAATCTCGTTCAGCCGCAATTCGACCATGGTTTTCAGGAACGGCAGACCATTTAAATCGGCGTTATCCACGCGAAACGTACACATGCACACACCGGAAATGCGTTTGCCGAACACGGTTTTCATCCGTCCGCCACCGCATGCGCCGCATTTTTCGCAGCGATTCACGTATTTCAGGCCGATCTCCGACGTTTCCGCGTCACCTAACGGCGCTTCATACGCCGCGCTGTCGTCTGACCACACTGTCCACGCATTTTCAGGCTCGTCGGGATCTTTCACTGCGATAAAACATACGCAATTTTTGTCCGATCTCGCCCAATAATAGATCTTTTCCGCCCAGTCGCCCGAGCGGTCGCGGTGAAACATCAGCCCGTGCGACTTCAAAAACGCAGTAAATTTCAGTGCCGTTTCCCGCATTTCGCCGGTCAGATTTTTCGAAATCTCCCGCTCGATCTGCTCTTGCATTACGCTTCGCCCCTCTCCGTTTTCCACCATCATTAACGATTAAAACCGCATTCTGTTTTACTTTTCCACCGTTTTTGCCATCATGGTCAAAAGTCTGCGCACGGCGCGCTGCCAGCGTTTGGTGACGCCCTTGCCGTGCCCGCCTTGATTCCACTCGAAGAATATCTTGCAGCCGTGATTGCTTAAAATCTCCTTCGCCTTTTCCGTGCAGTCGCCCACCGTCCGCATGACGGGCGGGCCGCCGAGCGGTTCGCGGTCGCCGAGGGATAAGTATATTGTGGTGTCCTTTTTAGGCGGACAGTTCTCCAAATATTTCAAAAACTGCGGGTACCACAAAGAGCCGGAAAGGCTTGCACCTGCACCGAATTTTTCCGTTTTCGTCAGTGCCCAAAGCGCAAATAATCCGCCGAGCGAGTACCCCAGCAGCGCACAGTTTTCGGGTTCCGTCGGCGCGCCGAAACGCTCCTCTAAATACGGCAGCGCTGTGTCTGTCAGGAATTTTAAGTAGTCTTCCCCGCCGCCCGAAAACGGCTCACCGGGCCAAATGGGCTCCGCTTCCCATGGGGTGAAATCCCGGCCGCCGTCGATTTCCGTAGAAAAAAATAATACCTCCGGCGCATCTTCGGCGAGTAGCATCATCAGTTTTTCCATCTCCCACCCGCACAGCACATAGAGCCGCTTGGGCTTTCCCTCCGGCAAAAGGCAGGTGCAGCGACGGCCATCGAGCGTGAATACAATCGGATTTTTGGGCATAGTATCCCCCTTAAAAAACGGAAGCCTGTTCGTTCACTGCACGCAAAACGCGGTTTTGTGCACGCTCACGCACACCGTTTTAATCGAACTATTGTTTCTTTTAGCCAGTATAACACATTTTTTCGCAAAAAGCAAGGACATGAGAGGACATCACAGGACATCTTTTTGCACAAAAATCCCGGCCGAAATTTTACGACCGGGATGTTGCTTAAAGCTTCAATTTCAGTTTACTTGCACAACTCATCTGCGAGGGCGTCAATCTGGGCGCGGGAGGCATCGTTCAAGGCGCACTTTACGGTGACGGTGGTATCCGTGTAGGTGAGGTTCTTGCTCGTTTCCAGCATCTTTTTCATGACCTTTGCCGCCATAGGCGCCCACGCGCCGTTTTCGATCATGCCGACGGTGCGGCCCTGATAATTGCGAGCGGTGAGATGGTCGATAAAGTTCTGCATATGCGGGAAAATCGTCGCATTATAGGTCGTTGTAGCGAGCACGAGCTTGCTGTAACGGAACGCATCGGCAACGGCCTCTGCCATATCGCAACGGGCGAGATCTGCGACAACGACGTTCGGGCAGCCGCGCTGGTTCAGTTTTTCGGCAAGCTCCTCCACAGCTTCTTTCGTGTGACCGTAGATGGAGGTGTAGGCGATGACAACGCCCTCGTCCTCGACCGCGTAGGACGACCATGTGTTGTATTTATCAAGATAATAGCCGAGATTTTCGTTTAAAACCGGGCCGTGCAGCGGGCAAATGATGGCAATGTCGAGCGCGGCAGCTTTTTTAAGGAGCGCCTGCACCTGTGCGCCGTACTTGCCGACGATGCCGATGTAGTAACGGCGGGCTTCGTCTGCCCAATCTTCCTCCACGTCAAGCGCACCGAACTTGCCGAAGCCGTCTGCGGAAAAGAGGACTTTATCTGTACTGTCGTATGTGACGATAACCTCCGGCCAGTGCACCATGGGCGCGGTGACAAACGTCAAAGTATGACGACCGAGCTTGAGCGTACTGCCCTCGCCGACGACAACCTTGCGCTCCGGGAAATCCGTGCCGAAGAACTGCTGCATCATGACGAACGCCTTGGCAGAGGAGACGATCTGCGCCTCCGGGTATGTCTCCATAAAGACGGCGATATTGGCGGAATGGTCCGGCTCCATGTGCTGCACAACGAGGTAATCCGGGCGACGGCCGTTAAGCTCCGTTTCGAGGTTTTGCAGCCATTCCACGCCGAAGTGGGCGTCAACCGTATCCATGACGGCAACTTTTTCATCGAGGATGACATAGGAATTATAGGACATGCCGTTTTCTACGGTGTACTGTCCCTCAAAAAGGTCTACGTCATGGTCGTTTACGCCGATATAGCGAATATCTTCTGTTACAAACATGTAAAAGCACTCCCTTATGTTCTGAATGTTCTGATTTCAGTATACCACAGTTTTCGCACGATGCAAATGCTTTTTAAAGATAGTGAAATGCCAGACGCAGCGCAGACAGATTCGATGTGAAGCTGCGCGACCTGTGCCGAAAGCTTGTGAGGAAGAATACCGGCACGTGTGATACGCAAAAACGGCGCTCCCGATTGGGAACGCCGTCTGTATGCTGTTTATAAAACCGATTAGTTGAGGATGGTCTTCTCGGTTTCTTTGTCGAAGAGGTGCATCTTGTTCATGTCGAGAGCGATCGTGATCTTGTCACCGGTCTTAGCGGTGGAAGTCGGCTCAACACGAGCGGTAAGAGCGTTGCCTTCGCAGTTGAGGTACAGATAGGTCTCTGCGCCCATCAGCTCGGTAACTTCAACGTCAGCCGTAGCTCTGGCCTCCGGGTGCTTCTCGATGAACTCCGGCTCGTCGTGTACGTCTTCCGGACGGATGCCGAAGACGATCTCTTTGCCAACATAGTTAGCAATTTCAGCGTTAGCCTTGTTTGCCGGAACCTTAATCTTAGCTGCGCCGAAGGTGACGTAGTAATCTGCGCCTTCCTTAGCGAGGGTAGCATCGATAAAGTTCATCTGCGGGGAGCCCATGAAGCCTGCAACGAATTCGTTGACCGGCAGATCATACAGGTTCTGCGGGGTATCGACCTGCTGGATGAAGCCGTCCTTCATAACAACGATTCTATCACCCATGGTCATAGCCTCGGTCTGGTCATGTGTAACGTAAATAAAGGTGGTGCCGAGTCTCTTATGAAGCTTAGCGATTTCGGTTCTCATCTGTGCACGGAGCTTAGCGTCCAAGTTGGAGAGCGGCTCGTCGAGCAAGAAGACCTTCGGGTCACGGACGATAGCACGGCCGAGAGCAACACGCTGTCTCTGACCACCGGAAAGAGCCTTCGGCTTTCTGTCGAGCAGGTGGGAGATGTCGAGGATACGAGCAGCCTCTTCAACGCGGCGCTTAATCTCATCCTTCGGGGTCTTTCTGAGCTTCAGACCGAATGCCATGTTGTCATAAACGGTCATGTGCGGGTACAGAGCGTAGTTCTGGAACACCATTGCGATATCTCTGTCCTTAGGAGCAACATCGTTTGCGAGCTGATCGCCGATGTAAAGCTCACCCTTGCTGATCTCTTCGAGGCCTGCGATCATTCTAAGCGTGGTGGACTTACCGCAGCCGGAAGGACCAACGAGAATGATGAACTCCTTGTCTTCGATGTCCAAGCAGAAATCTGTAACAGCGGTAACGCCGCCGGAATAGATTTTATAGACATTTTTAAGTGTTACACTTGCCATAAGATTTTTCCTCCTGATGATGGGTTGTTATACGTCAGAGCCTGGCAGCCATATGTGACGAACAACGTCTCTTTTCAATGCATTAAGTATAGCAGAAAATCGGGTCTCTGAACAGTCCTTATTTGCCCAAACTTTTTCCTTTGAGTTTAGTTAAAATAAATAAACGGCAAAAATTCTTGATGCTTTTTGTTCAGATTATTTGTGCAGGTTTTTCAAAAACCAACGCTGCGGCGCTCGGATCGAGAATTTTCGCTTCGCCGGGCGAAAGTGTGGGATCGAGCGTTAAAGCGCCGATGGATTCGCGGTGAAGGGCCGTGACGGTCTTGCCGCACGCTGAAAACATACGCTTGACCTGATGGAACTTTCCCTCCCGAATTTCCGTCCACGCGATGTGAGGATCGTCCTTACTGATTTCGAGCACGGCAGGGGCGAACTCATTTTCGCCGCTTTTGATGCCGGCGGCAAAGCGCGCGATGTCGCTTTCTTCGGCGGGCAGGTCGAGCGTAGCGCGGTAACGCTTCCAGACGTGGCTTTTCGGCGCCAGCATGCGGTGGGCGTACTCGCCGTCGTTCGTTAAAACGAGAAGGCCGGTGGTGTCCTTATCGAGACGGCCTGCAGGGAACAGATCACGGCGCTTAAGCTCCGGCGGCAGGAGGTCTAAAACGGTCTCTGCGCGGCTGTCACGCGTGGCGGTGAGCACGCCTGAGGGCTTATAGAGCATAATGTACACAAACGCGCTGTACCGCACGGGCTTTCCGTTGACGGTGATCTCGTCCTTTTCGGGGTCGATCCGGATATCGCTTTTGCGCACGGCTTGTCCGTTGACGGCGACGGCACCGCTGCGCACCAGCGTGCCGACCGCCTTGCGGCTGCCGATATTTTCGTTTGAAAGGAATTTATCAAGTCTCATGTTGTTTCACTTTCCGTTGGATTTTGTGTGGATTCGCCGGTGTCCGGCGCGGGCGACGCGCTCTCTTTGATGACCGACTTCGGCATCTCATAGCGGGCGCTGTCTGCCGCAAAGCCGTGCATGAAGCCATCCTCTGCGCCGGACGCGACATCGCCGCCGATGATATTGCCCTCAAAGACGAGGAGCGTTGCGAAGACGCCATCGGGCGTATCCGGGTAGTTTGTGATGCGGTAGCGGTACTGCGTGCACTTTTCGCCGGCATAGGGCAAAAGGTCGAAACCCTGCGCCTGCTGCATCGTATTATACGCCGCATAGACATCGTTAAATTTTGCGGGAATGACAACCTCGCGCACATCCTGCGGCTCCGCTTCCGCCTCCCAGCCGAAGGACGTTAAAAACGCGAGGCGCTCCTCCCCCGTCATACCGGGGAATGTCTGCCGCTTTTCGCCGCGCGGGATGAGGAAAAACGCGCTGACGGCTATGGCGATGAGCACAAGCACTGCCAAAATTCGTTTTTTGTTCGCGCCGAGCGATACAATCATATTGCTGCCACCTTTCACCGCAGAAAACCGGGTAAGACTTTCTTTTCGGTCATAGGTATGCGGGGCGGCTATGCTTTATGCTTCCTCGGCGGCGGCGAGAAAATGCACGCCGTACTGCTCGAAAAAGAGCGTGTAGCCGTTAAGATGCGGCATGCCGTTCTGAAAGGTGATCTCGTAGTTTTGGAACGATTCCGAAAGGCCGGTGCCGCGGCACTTGGAGATGCTCTCTTTGAGCGTCCAGTACGTCAAAAAGCGCGCGGCGGGATTGGGGCTGCTTTGTATGTCCCGAAGCTCTGCGGGCGTACAGACGCGCTCTGCGGCACTCCCCCGCACGCGGCGGGGATATTCGGCATCGATGCCGACATTTTTCCACGACACGGCGCAGCAGACGATGCCCTTAGTGTGGCTCAGGCTGATATGGGGCATGTTCTCCCCTTTTAAATACGGCTTGCCGAGCGGAGTTTTTTCCACAACGGGCGATGCGATGCCCCACTCGTCCTTTAAGACGCGATACAAAAGTGCGTAGGCACGGTCATGCAGCTCCTTTTGCGTGAGCGAGGACGGAACGTTTTCCACATAGCGACGCATCAGTTTTCCTTCTTTTCATCCATCCACGCACGCAAGCGGCGAAGTGCTTCGTCTGCGCGGTCGTTTTTCATGGTCGGGAAGGCGCGCAGCAAACGGCGCTGGGTGTGACGCTGAAGCTTGGAGGTAACGCTGTTCCACTGGGCACGGAGGTCTTCGGCAGACTTCTGTGCTTTCACACGGCGGTCTTCCAGCGACGCACGGTATTCTTCGTACTTCTCCGAAAGCTGAGCGCGCTGTGCCTGAAGCTTCTCTTCGAGGACAGGGCGGGCTTTTTCGTTGAACTCCTGCTTCTGCTCGGTGATCTTCTCGTCTGCAAGGAGCGTCAGGCGACCGAGGCCGTTCGAGATAGCGTCGCTCTCTTTACGCAGACGCGCGGACATATCGTTGATGACGGTGAGCTTTTCGTTGAGCTTGCGGATGGTAAGCACGGTGACGATGGTATCCGTGATAAACAGCGCGATGAAAATACCGACCAGAATTGCGCCGAGCGTGAAGGGAATCCAGTGCACGAGCGACGCGATAGCCGTATGAACAATGCGAATGACGACGACGACACACAGGCCCCAGAGGATGCTGAATTTTAAGCAAATATATCCGCCGAGGTTGAAGGGCTGGTTGGAATAGTCCCACCACGTGGTGTGGAAGAATTTTTTGAGCGCCCAACCGCCGACAAGCTCGATGGCGCTGGTGAGCAGCGCGCCGCCGATAAACAGCAAGGGGATATTATCCGAAAACGGCAGCAAAACGAGCAACACGAGCGACATGCCAAAGCCGTAGATAGGGCACACGGGCCCGTTTAAGAAGCCGCGGTTGACGAACTTGCCGGTGGTGACGGTGGCAAAAATGACCTCTGAGCACCAGCCTAAAAACGAATAAATGGTAAAATACCAGAGCAGATCATAAAATGTCATGGGTCTCTCCCTTATTATGGATCGATTTTGAGCGAAAAGGGGCATACTGCACCGTGCCGTGCGGTATGCCCCGGTTGTTCGGTTTTACGGCGTTCTACGCAAATCAAACGCAGATGTTTTCGCCGACAAGGCCGACGTACTGACCCTCTTCTGCCGCTTCCGGGTGCATAAGCAGCCACTTGTTGCGGGCGAAAAGCATTTTGTCTTCCTCGGTCTTCGGCGCGCGCTTTTCGATGTCGGTGTTCGTACCCTTCGGCAGCGCGACGACGCACTTGAAGCCGCCGTCGTTTGCATTGCACGGCGCATAGTGCAGCGTGGTGGCGTAAACCTCGATAACGGTGCCGGCGGGCACGAGGAACGCTTCGACCTTAGACGTATCGTACTTGCCGTTTTCGATGTCCTGCTCGGAGCCGATGAGCAGGATGAGGTCGGTAACGGCGATGTTTACTTCACTATCGCGGTGATATTCGAGACCGTTTAACTTATGGTTGTTGCCGTTGCAGTAGCCGATCTGCACAGGCATGCCGCCGTAGAGCGTGTAGGCGATGTCTTTGGCAGACGCGCAGCTTTCGAGAGACTCTGCACCGGGCACATAGACGACGTTTTCCGGGCAGGGCGTTTCCGCCATGGCGGCGATAATATCGGAACAATCGAGCCCCGTGATGACTTTGCCGTACTTTTTAAAAGCGGCATCCGAAACATTCTGAATTTTCATGGTTTTTTCATCCTTGCTTTCTGTTTTGAATCTAACCACATTATACCGAGGTGCAGAGGAAATTGCAAGACGCTAAGAACGCAAAAAGTTTTGCGCAAGCTTTTTCAAAAGCTTGCAGGTCCTTAGGGCAGCGCCCTAAGCCATCGTCTACAGCCGACAAAACACCTTTTGCCTACACCAAAACTAGGAAACCCAGTTGCATGGGTTTCCTAAAAAGACGAAGCCTTTTGACAAAACGCCCAGACAGAGGAAAAGCTCCCCGAACGTGATTTTCGAAGAGCTTTCAATATACTTCTATTTACGCAGTTGTTACATCATCTCGCGCTTGCGCTTTTGTTTTTTCCAGATGATGATGGCGATGTAGACTGCGAGGAAGACTAAGATGATGGCGATGAGAACAGCGGATTGGCCGGGGCCGCCCATTTTGACCTCTGCCCAGAGCGTATCGAGCAGATTGCTCGTCTCGCTCGGGAGATTGACGAAAACCTCGGTGCGGTCGAGCACGTCCTGATCCGGGTAGTAGATGGGATTTGCGACGGCATCGGGATCAAGATAGTCTTTCGCGGCGGTCTCCGGGGTGGCGTAGCCGACAAAATCCATGTTCGCACCGGCAATTTCGGGGTCACACATGAAGTTGATGTACAGTTCGGCTTCTTTTTTGTGCTCGGCCGTTGCCGGGATGCACATGGCATCGACAAAGTAGTTCGTGCCCTCTTCCGGGACGATGAACTCGATGTTGTCGTTATTTTCGACAAGCGTGCCGGCATCGCCGGAATAGTACGGTGCAAGCCACGCTTCGCCGCTTTCCATTTTGTCAAAAATCTGGTCCATGACGTACGCCTGTACGAGGGGCTTCTGCTCCTTTAAAAGCATAGCCGCCTGCTCCCACTCGCTTTCGTCGGTGGAATTGAGGGAGAAGCCGAGGCGCTCCTGTGCGATGGCGAACGCGTCGCGCGGGTTATCGAACATCAAAATCTTGCCGCTGTACTGCTCGTCCCACAAAATAGACCAGCTGGTGACGGGCCCGGTGACATAATCGGTATTATAGAACAGGCCGACGGTGCCCCATGTGTACGGCACGGAGAATTTGTTTTCGGGGTCGTAATCGGGGTTTCGGAACTGCTCGTCGACGTACTCGAAATTCGGAATGTTGCTGAAATCCAGCTCCGCGAGCATGTTCTCGTTCATGAGCTTTGAGATCATGTAATCGGACGGGACAATGACATCGTAGCTTGCGCCGCCGCCTGCGAGTTTGGAGTACAGCGACTCGTTGCTGTCGAACGTGGTGTAGTTGACCTCGATGCCGGTGCGACGGGTGAACTCGGCATTGACATCCAGCGAGCCCTCGGTGCCGTTTGAAATATACTCGCCCCAGTTGTAGACATTGATGGTCACACCGGTGGGCTCTGCGGTGGGGTATTCTTCGGAAAAATCCCAGTCGTCGGCTTCATCGGCAAAGACGGGCACGACTGCGGTGCAGAGCACCAGAAGCGCAAAAAAGACGGCAAAAAATTTCTTTTTCATCAGGCACGCTCCCTTTCTGCCTTTTTGGCACGGCGCTCTTCACGTCCCTGGCGGACATTGATGATGATGAGCAAGAGCATGATGCACACAAAGAGCACGGTGGAAAGCGCGTTGATCTCCGGGGAGATGCGCTTTCTCGTCATGGAATAAATGTAGATGGGCAGCGTCTGCGTGGTGCCGCTTGTGAAGTAGCTGATGACGAAATCATCGATGGAGAGCGTGAACGCCATGATCATGCCGGTGACGATGCCGGGCATGATCTCCGGCAACACGACTTTAAAGAACGCGCGTACCGGCGGGCAGCCGAGATCCTGCGCGGCCTCGAAGAGGTTCGGGTTCATCTGGCGCAGCTTCGGCAGAACGGACAGGATGACATACGGCAGGCAGAACGTGATGTGCGCGATGATGAGCGACGCCATGCCGAGGCTTTTGCCGCCGAACAGGCTGACTGCCGCGACGAACAGAAGCATCATGGAAACACCGGTGACGATTTCCGGGTTGACCATGGGAAAATTAGTGATGTTCATCATGACCTTTTTCGGCATACGCTTCATGCGGTTGATGCCGACCGCCGCCATGGTGCCGAGTACAGTGGAAGCGAACGCGGAAACAACGGCGATGATCAATGTATTGAGCAGCGCCTCCAGAATATAGCGATCCTCAAACAAGCGCTGATACCAGCGCAGTGTAAAGCCGGAAAACTGGGTGCGGCTTGCGGTATCCGTATCGTTGAACGAGAAGATGATGAGCACGATGATGGGCGCGTAAAGAAAGACGAAGATGAGCGCCGTATAGACTTTGGAAGCCGTTTTCACAGAATCATACCTCCTCCCACATTTTCACCGTCGTCGAACTGGTTCATGATGCCCATGCAGATGAGAATGATGACCATGAGGACAAGTGAAATGGCAGAGCCGAGGTTCGGGTTATACGCCGAGCCGAGGAACTGCATATCGATGAGGTCGCCGATGAGCAGGTTTCCGCCGCCGCCGAGCATTTTAGAGATAATAAATGTGGAAACAGCGGGCACGAACACCATGGTAACGCCGGAAATGACACCGGGCATGCTCATGGGCAGGACAACTTTAAGGAAGACATTGCGGTTGTTTGCACCGAGATCCTGCGCAGCTTCGATGACGCTGTTGTCGATTTTGGTGAGCACAGAGTAAATGGGCAAGATCATGTACGGGATGTAGTTATACACCATGCCGAGGACGACTGCGCCCGCGGTGTTGATCATGTGGATGCGCGGCAGACCGACGGCGGCGAGCATATTGTTGATGAGGCCGTTATCCTCAAGGAGGGACATCCATGCGTAGGTGCGCAGCAGGAAGTTCATCCACATGGGCAGCATGATGAGCAAAATGAGGAAGCTCTGGCGGTTCGGCGCCGCTTTGGCGATGGTATACGCGAGCGGGTAGCCGAGCAGAAGCGAAATAAACGTTGCGAGTGCGCCAAGCCAGATGGAACGCAGGAAGACGTTGGAATACTGGCCGACGCGCGCGATGTTATCTAACGTAAAAGCGCCGCTTTTATCGGTAAAGGCAAAGAACGCCACAAGACCCATGGGCACGATGATGAACAGCGTCATCCAGATCGTGTACGGGGCAGAGATGAGTTTAGTCCTCATGTTCGCTGCCCTCCTCCTGGAGCGCTTCCTCCATTTCGTCACTGAACGTGCTGTAATCGCCCATAGTGCCGGAGTAAACGGACTTCGCCATGACGTGGATGTCGTCCGGAGTGAGCGCAAGGCCGATCTTATCGCCGACGTTGGCGCTGTCGGTCGTCTGGATCATCCACTTGAAGCCGTCAACATCGACGATAATCTCATAGTGTACGCCCTTAAACGTGACGCTGGTGACGACGCCGTTGATGTGTGCGGCGGCGGAGCCGGTGGGCACGATGTCGATATCCTCCGGGCGGATGACAACGTCGACCGGGGCCATTTTGCCGAAGCCGCTGTCGAGCGACTTGAAGCGCTGACCGGCGACCTCGACGAGGTAGTCTTCGATCATGGTGCCGTCGAGGATATTGCTTTCGCCGATGAAGTCCGCAACGAAGGCGTTTTTCGGTTCGTTGTAGATGTCAATCGGCGAGCCGATCTGCTGAATTTCGCCCTTATCCATGACGACGACCGTGTCACTCATGGAGAGCGCTTCCTCCTGGTCGTGCGTGACGAAAATGAACGTGATGCCGATGGCCTGCTGGATTTTTTTGAGTTCGTTCTGCATATCCTTGCGCAGCTTTAAATCGAGCGCGGAAAGCGGCTCATCGAGGAGGAGCACCTTCGGCTCGTTTGCGAGGGCGCGCGCAATGGCGACACGCTGCTGCTGACCGCCGGAAAGCTGGCCGACACCGCGGTGCGCCATGCCGTTTAAGTTGACCATATGCAGCATTTCGGTGACGGTCTTTTGAATTTCGTCTTCTTTCTTACCTTTGAGACGCATGCCGAACGCGATGTTTTCATAGACGTTCAGGTGCGGGAAAAGCGCGTATTTTTGAAAAATCGTATTGACGGCGCGCTTATGCGGCGGCACGTTATTGATCTTCTCGTCACCAAAAAAGACATCGCCGCTATCCGGTGTGACGAAGCCGCCGATGGTGCGCAAAACCGTGGTTTTGCCGCAGCCGGAGGGTCCGAGCAGTGTTACGAACTCGCCGTCACCGATGGTGAGGTTGAAGTTCTTTAAGACCTGCTCGCCGTCAAACGATACTGCAATGTCTTTGAGCGTGATGATTGGTTTTAACATGGAAAGCATCCCCTTTGCGGTTTGGTGGGACCCTTGTCCCCCGAAAGTTGCGCGGTCTTAGTGAATCACACACCCCGGCTGCATGATGCGTACTGCTTCCGCAAAGGATTTTTCACGGCCGCAGGCTTTCGCCCGCGATCCGGCCGCGGCAGGAACACTTTTCCGAACAGGATAAAAGCAACACAACGCTTTGTGTGTTGCCCGTTTTAGCGACCTTTCCGGAACAGCCGATTTTATTTGGTTTTAGATGCAAACGCAATAAGTCCAGTTTACGGAAAAAGTCAGGATTTGTCAACCGCTTTTGCGTAAAATATGAATAAAGTTTGACGATGGATTTGTGTGCATTTTTAAAAATGGGATTTTCAGGAATGTCAAAACGGGATTTATGCGGGTTTGCGAAAAAAAGAGCGCCGCCCGAGAACCGAGCGGCGCCGAAAAGAGAGGAAAAGTATGTTTTTCCTTATGATCGGATTTATAAAGTGGAATGTGCGCGGCTTTGAAACGCAGTGTCATTCAGAGTACGGTCACGCATGGGGCGATAAGCACGGGCCGAATGCACACGACGGCGGCGCATGGGGCGCACGGCAAGCGAAAGACCTAAAAATGCCAGCAGCACAACGGCCAAAAACGGCAGAATGCCCTTTGCAGACCACTTGGCGCCCGCCTGCACGGAGGCGTTGACGACGACAGCCTTCGGCTCTGCGGCCTCGGGCGCAGCCGCGGCGGAAACGGCGCTTTCGGCGTCATCGGTATCGACCGAAGTCCCCGTGAGGCTGTGCAGGGCAGTGCTGAGCATTTTATCTGCCATATCTCTGCCCTCTGCGCGCGCGACGGCTTCCAGCTGCGCGGCGACGGCGGTGTAATCGTCCCGGAGGTCTTCCGTCGGTTCGGCGGAGACGGTTTCGGTATCCGTTATCGCTTCATCGGTCTCATCCGCCAAAACGGGTGCGGCGGCGAGCAAAGCGATAAGCAAGGCCAAGAGCACCGGCACGGCATGACGCAGTGTGCGAAGAATGGCGCTTGCTGCCTCAACACTGTTTTCGGTTTTTATCTGCATTTCTGCCGCCTGCATGCGCTTCTCACCTGACATTCAAAAATTACAAAGCAATAACATTTGTTACACTTCTGTTACATTTTAGCATACAGAGCGCTGAAAAGTCAAGGGGAAATGATTTGAAAAGTGCATAAAAAAGCCCCGTTTTTCTTGAAAACGGAGCTTTCGTTACAAAAGTTACAAGTTATGCCATAACAATGACGCTGAGCACGATATAGACGGCGTAGGCGGCGAGCATTAAAACGCCCTGCCAGCGCGAGAATTTCTTCGTGATGAGCGTGGGCACGACAGACAGAATGCCGATGATGAGACATGCCGGGATATCGACCATGGCGACGGTGGGCGACGTGGGGAGCTTGCTGCCGTAGATGAGCGCGCATACGGGCAGAATCAAGGTCAGATCGATGATATTTGCGCCGATGATGTTGCCTGCGGAGAGCGAGCCCTGCTTTTTCGCGATGGCGGTAAGCGTGGTGACAAGCTCCGGCAGAGACGTGCCGATGGCGATGATGGTGACGGAGATGACGCGATCCGAAACGCCGCACATGGAAGCGAGCGCGGAGCCGTTATCGACAAGGAGCTGTGCACCGGCGACCGTGCCGACCGCGCCGATGAGGAACTTGACAACATTGGTGATGACGGCTTTTTTCGTGACGGGCTCATCGAGCTGCTGACCCTTTGCCCCGCCCTTGACGGCGACGACGGCCTCGTGGATGTTGTCGTACATGGCAATGACGAAAATAATGATGAGCAAAATGCTGGCAACCATGCCGACGCCGTTATCAAACAATGAGAAACATACGGTGACAGCGGCAGCCACGAGCATGAGGATCATTTTGAGCATGTAATCTTTGCGGCGGATCGCCATAGGAATGGCGACAAGCGCGATGCCCATGATGAGACCGAGGTTCGCCGTGACGCTGCCGATGGCGTTGCCGATGGACATATCCACCATGCCGATGCCGCTGCCGGGCGAAAGTGCCTCTGCGGCACGTGCGTCGAGCGCCGCGAAGATGGAGACGAGCAGCTCCGGCAAAGTGGTCGCGAAGCTGACGACCGTTGCGCCGACAATAAGCTTCGGAATGCCGGAAGCTTCCGCCATCCACGATGCGGCATCCACAAAGAAATCGCCGCCCTTGATGATGAGCACGAGACCCACGATGAGCAGCAAGACTGTAATTGCAATTTCCATTTGCAAATTCCCCTTTTTTACGCTTTCAGAGCGTTTTCGTTTTCTTCTTCCGCAAGATTACGCGGAGAAAGACATTATTTCTATTATAGCGGGGAACCGCGGGAAAATCCAGTCTTATTTGCCTTTTTTGTCAAATTTTACGGTTTTATTCATCGGACCCAAGGCTGCGGACGAGCTCTTCGAGCTTTTCGGGGCGTTCTTTAGGAGAAGTAGCCGCGTCCTTCACGGGTTTAGCCGCGCATTTCGAGGTACTCGTCGTAGGTGGTAACGCGGTCGAACGTGCCGCCCTCGGGCAGAATTTCGATGATGCGGTTCGCGACGGTCTGGGTGAACTCGTGGTCGTGCGATGCGAACAGCACGACACCCTTGAAATCGATGAGGCCGTTGTTGACGGCAGTGATGGACTCGAGGTCGAGGTGGTTCGTGGGCTGGTCGAGCAGGAGTACATTGCTGCCGAACATCATCATGCGCGAGAGCATGCAGCGCACCTTTTCGCCGCCGGAAAGCACCTGCACGGGCTTATAGACGTCTTCGCCGGAGAACAGCATTTTGCCGAGGAAACCGCGCAGATATGTTTCGGTGGTGTCTTTGGAATATTGCTCGAGCCAGCGGATGATGGAATCTTCCGTATCGGTGAAATAGGCGGAATTATCCTGCGGGAAATAGGACTGACTCGTCGAAACGCCCCACTTGAATGTGCCGGCATCCGGCTCCAGCTCGCCCATTAAGATTTTGAAAAGCGTCGGCACGGCGAACTCGTTTGATGCGGTGAACGCGATTTTATCCGTGCGGCCGACGGTGAACGTGACGTTATCGAGCACCTTTACGCCGTCTACGGTCTTTGTAAGGCCCGAGACGGTGAGGACATCTTTGCCGAGCTCTCTGTCCATCGTAAAGCCGACATACGGGTAGCGGCGGGAGGACGCGGGCATTTCTTCGACGGTGATCTTATCAAGCAGCTTCTTTCTGGACGTCGCCTGACGGGACTTCGATTTATTTGCGGAAAAGCGCTGGATGAAGTTCTGGAGCTCCTTGATTTTTTCCTCCGCCTTGCGGTTCTGGTCGCGCATCATGCGCTGCATGAGCTGGCTCGACTCATACCAGAAGTCGTAGTTGCCGACGTACATTTTGATCTTGCCGTAATCGACATCGACAATATGGGTGCAGACGTTATTTAAAAAGTGGCGGTCATGGGAGACAACGATGACGGTGCCCTCGTACTCAATGAGAAAATCCTCTAACCATGTGATGGCTTTGGCGTCGAGACCGTTCGTCGGTTCGTCAAGGAGAATCATATCCGGCTGGCCGAACAGCGCGCGGGCCAAGAGCACTTTAACCTTTTCGGTCTGGTTCAGAGTGCTCATGGTGTTATACATATCGTTGCTGTCGAGCCCGAGACCCTGCATGAGCTTTGCGGCTTCGGTCTCGGCGTCCCAACCGTTGAGCTCGGAGAACTCGGCTTCAAGCTCGGCGGCGCGGTTGCCGTCTTCTTCGTCAAAATCGGGCTTTGCGTACAGCGCGTCTTTTTCCTGTGCGATCTCATACAGCCTTGCATTGCCCTGCATGATGGTATCAAAAATGGTTTGGTCTTCGTAAGCAAAGTGGTCCTGTTTCAGAACGGACATTCTGTATTTGGGGTCAAACGTAACCTCGCCCTTACTGGGCTCTAAATCGCCGGACAAAATACGCAGGAAGGTGGATTTACCCGCGCCGTTTGCGCCGATGATGCCGTAGCAGTTGCCCGGCAAAAACTGGAGATTGACGTTTGAAAAGAGGTTCTGACCATCAAAATTGATGGCGACCCCGTTGACATTCAGCATAGTTTGGTTCCTTTCAAATGGTGCTTTTATATTTTTCTTTTTATCTCAGTGCAAACCGCTCCACGGCTTCCGCAAAGCCGTCTTCGATACACGGTGCGACGACGGCGTCGGCAATCACTTTCGCTTCCTCTATGCCGTTGCCGACGACGGCGGCGAAGCCTGCGGCTTTCAGCATGCCGAGGTCGTTGCCGTTATCGCCCGCCGCCATGGTGTTTTTGGGATCGATGCCGAGGACCTTGCAGAGCGAATACAGTGCGGTGCCCTTATCGCAGCCCTTTTTATTGATCTCGATGTTATCGACGTTCGAGAATGTAAGCTCGATGCCACCTAACTTTTGCAGGCGGGCCAAAATTTCCGGGCGGACGCTTTCCGGAATGAACATCATATTGATCTTTTCCGGCTCGGCGTGCGTTTCTTTTAAATACGCGGAGAGGTTGTCCGTGAACGTATAATCTTTTGTGAGGAAGTAATATTTTTCTTCCGGGAAGCCGAAAACGGTGCGGGCTTTATCCGGGTTGCCGCGCTTTGTAACGCCGCGCCCGTGCACGTAGTATTCCACATAAAGCTCGTAATCGTCAAAAATTTTCTGCACTTCGAGCGCGGTCTCGGTGGGAATGAGATCGGTGCAGAGCACTTTGTTTTCCAGAATATCCCACACGGCGCCGCCGTTTGAGGTGATGGCGTAGCGGATAAACGGCAGCTCGGTGAGGCACGGCGGAATAAAATTGCGCACGCGTCCTGTGGCCGGGACGACCAGAATGTCTGCGTCGTTCGCCTTTTCCATGGCGCGGCGGTTGCGCTCTGAAAGCTCCGCGAAGCCGTGCAGCGTGGTGCCGTCCAGATCGAACGCGATGAGCTTGATGTTTCTTTTTGCTTCTGTGTTTTCCATATATACAGATATGGACTGCCGTGCAGTCCATTGCGCTCCTTTCCGAAAGTCATACCAATTAAATATACTGTAAAACCCGGAATAAAACAAGGGTTTATGCGAAATTTGGCAATTTCTCGCCGAAAATTCGCGTGTTTTTTGAAAACGGTTGTTTTCGGCACTATGCAATGCTATACTGAAGCCAACAAAGGACAAGGAGTTGTTTTAATTGATGGATATGACAAAACCGGACATGACCAAAATGCGCCGTGCCGACCGCGCGATTTCCCGCGAGGATGCGCTTGCGGTCATTGACCGCTGCGCTTACGGCACACTTTCCCTTATTGCGACGGACGGCACGCCGTATGCGGTGGCACTGAACGTGGTGCGTGACGGCGAGAAGCTGTTCTTCCACAGCGCAATGGCGGGGCTGAAGGTCAACTCTCTGCGCGAAAATCCGCAGGTTTGTCTGCTGTTTGTGGAAAACCCGACGATCTACGAAAAGGGGTTGACGACGCTCTATACCTCCACTGTGGTGCGCGGCAAAGTGACAGAAGTAACCGATTTCGATGAAAAACGCCGTGCGCTGCGTCTGCTTTGCGACCGTTTTGTGCCGAGTTTGACAAAAGAGGAAACCGGCTGCGTGGAGACGGGGCCGAAATCGACGGGTGTGTGGTGCATTGAGATTGAATCTGTCACCGGCAAGCAGAACCGCCGCATGGGTTGATTTTTAAGAGATATAGAATTGTATAAGGCATAAATGTGTTCCGTAGTGTCGAAAAATTCGTGCTGCGGAACATTTCTTTGTGGAATTTGTTGAAAGAAGCGACCAAATATGGTATACTGAAAAAAATTGTGTGCGATTTAGGGGTTCGTGCACACAAACTTGGAAAAGTGAGGCGTTTTAAAATGCTTTTACCGGTCGTTTTTCTGTGCAATGCACTTTTATTATTGACGGTTTTAAACAGCCGCTTTCGGCTGCTGGCGGAGACCATTGTTTCGGGCGGCGTGTTTGTGCTTTCTATTTTGCTGAATCTGCTGCTCTCCCCTGCCTTTAACGACGCGACGGGGCAGTTCGGCAACGGCATGAATGTGCTCTTATTGCTGGTTGCGGCGGTATTCCTCTACACGAACAATTTGGCGCAGAAGCTGAGCCTTTCTCTTTTGATGATCTGCAACTACGCGTTTTTGCTGCCCGTGACGACCACGCTTTTGAAAGCGCTGCCGTTTGCGGGCGACGGCATATGGTCGGCGGTCATCGGCAGCTTACTGTACATTGTACTGACATTCCTCTCTTTCATGACGCTGGCACACCCGTTTCGCTATTTTGCACAGCGCGGCGTTTCGGTGCTGTCTGTGGGGCTTTGTGCGGCGCTTGTTGTCTGTTTATTCTGCGCAAATGGAATTTTGCCGACTTTTTTCGGACTGAACAGCGTAACGCAGCGCCTTATTCTGACAGCGGCGCTGTACCTTGTTTTGGCGTTTACGGTGCGTGCGGCATTTAACGCGGCAAAGTACCAGGAAAGTGCCTGCACGGCCGAGCACCGCGAGCAGCTGCTCGGCGCGGAGGCGGATTATTTCCGCGCGATGGTGGGCAACGTGACAAACGCAAAGAACGCGCAGGAGCATCATGATTTTGTTTTGCATGAGATCGCAACTGAGGCGCAGGGCGGCAGCTGCGAAGGCGTACTGAATATCATCAAAGAGGAAACAGTTCTGCACGATCCGTATTTACAGCGATACAGCGAAAACCCGTATGTGAATGCAGTGCTGGCGGGCAAGGCGGCCTACGCGGCACACTGCGGCATCGTTTTGGAAAGCAATGTGGAGCTTGGCGCGGTGCGGCTGAAAACCATTGAATTCTGCGCGATTCTGAACGACATGCTGACGCACGCCATCGACTGCGCGGAGCACTCCGGCGCAGAGGAGCCACGCGTGCGCATCACGGCGCTGCCAGTGGAAAACCGCATCACGTTTGAGGCGGTGTACTCGGCGCAGAAAAAACAGAAAAAGCGCACACCGGCGACGAAGAGCTCCGTGAACGACCTTGTACATAAGCTGTTTGAGCCGAAAAAGCCGCAGGTACTCGGCATGGAAGTGGTACGCGGCATTTTGGAGCGGTACAGCGGCGCGATGGATCTTTCCGCGGCGGGCGGTTCCGAAATCTTGCGCATCATCATCAATAATTGACGGTTTTAAATTTACTCTAAGGGGTTAAAACATGGCGGACAAAAAGGGAATTCTTTATAACGAGGCCGCAAAGGCGTATTTTTACGGCGACTGTGTAAGCTCCATTGAACCGTACGGCGGCGGGCACATCAACGACACGTTTCTGGCGCGCACGGAAAAGGGCAACTTTGTTTTGCAGCGCGTGAACGGGTATGTGTTCCCGCACCCGGATGAGATCATGGACAACATGGTGCACGTGACGAAATTTTTGGCGGAGAAACTTGAAAAGGCCGGCAAAGACCCGAAGCGCGGCACGCTGACGGTTTTAAAGACAAACGACGGCAAGGATTATTATATCGACAGTGAGGGCAACTACTGGCGCTCGACGATCAACTTGGAGAACACAACGGCGTATGACTTTGCGGAATCTCCGGAGATGCTGAAAAAATCCGGCGCGGCGTTCGGTGCGTTTCAGAACATGCTCTCTGATTACCCGGCAGAGACGCTGCACGAGGTCATCCCGCACTTTCACGACACCCCGGCGCGCTTCCGGCAACTGATAGACGCGGTACGTGAGGATAAAGCCGGGCGCTTAAAGAATGTTGCGGCCGAGCTGGAATTTGCAAAGGCACGCGAAACGGACTGCGGGCTTTTGATGAACCTGCTTGAGGAGGGCAAGCTGCCGCTGAAGGTGACGCACAACGACACGAAAATGAGCAACGTTTTGATCGATAACGCGACGGGTGACGCGGTGTGCGTCATCGATCTTGACACGGTGATGCCGGGCCTTGCGGCGTTTGACTTCGGTGATTCCATCCGCGCGGGCGCTTCCACCGGTGCGGAGGACGAGACCGATCTGACGAAGGTGCACTTCAGCGTGCCGCTCTTTAAGGCGTACACGGAAGGCTTCCTCGGCGAAGCCGGCAAGGCGCTGACCGAGACGGAAATCCGCACGCTGCCGGACGGCGCGAAGCTGATGACGTTTGAGGTGGGCATCCGCTTCCTTGCGGACTACCTGAACGGCGATGTGTACTTTAAGACGAAGTACCCGCAGCACAACTTAGACCGCGCACGCAACCAGTTCCACGTTGTGGCGGAAATGGAAGCAAAGCGCGATGAGACGCAGGCCGTTGTGGACACGTATTTGTGATGAAATATTAAATTGAATATAGTAAAAAATCCTGCACAGCTTATATTGCGTGCAGGACTTTTTATGTTCAGATTGTTAAATTACTTGCCGTTTTTGAACGCATCCATGTTGATGAGCTCGCCGCCGCGGAGGCGGGATTCTTCGGCTGCGAGCGCCATGAAGTGGCTTTCGAGGGAGTGCTCCAGCGTTGTGGTGCGCTCGGTGGCTTCGGTCTCGTTGATGAGCATATCGAGGAAGTCGTTCACGATGCCGCTGTCGCCGCCGCCGTGACCCTTGAGGTCGTTTGCAAGGAGCTTGACATCGATGATTTCTTCCGGCTCGCCGAAGACGCGGACGTGGATTTTATTCGAGAGCATATCGGCTTCGATCTCACCGTTCGTGCCCATGGCCTTGAAATAACGGTAGCACTTTTCGGTGAACGCGCACATGGTGAAGCTCATGGTTGTGCCGTCCTCGAAGAGGAGGTTCGTCTGCTGGTGGTCGACGACGTTGTTGTCGCACATATAGACGCAGCGGCCGTACTGACCGTTTTTCAGTGCTTCATAGGTGCGTTCTTCGGTGGGGTTCACGCCGCAGGCAACGCCCGCCATCCACGTATTGCCGTTGCGGATGCCCGTTGCGGGGTTCGTGATGTAGATCTTCTCGGCGTCGAACTTGCAGTTTTCCTTCGCTTTGCAGCCGCCGAGGCAGTACGGCGTTGCGCCCTCCGGTGCGCACTCCTTTTTAAAGAGGTGCGTATCGCCGACGGAGGAAATGGCCTTACACTTTTTACCGAGCAGCCAGGTGTAGATGTCCATATCATGGCAGCACTTCTGGAGGATCATGGGGCTTGTCTGGTCACTGTTGCGCCAGTTGCCGCGCACAAAGGAGTGCGCCTGGTGCCAGTAGCCGACGTTCTCGTTTGCACAGACGGAGACGACATCGCCGATCTTTTTGCTGTCGAGAATGGACTTTAATGTATTATAGAACGTGGTATAGCGCAGAACATGACATACGATGATCTTGCCGGGGCAGTGCTTTGCAACCTCGATGATACGCTTGCACTCCTGAAGATCCGGGGAGATCGGCTTTTCCATCAGGATATTATAGCCCTTTTCAAGCGCCGGAATGGCGTGGTTGACGTGCTGGCGATCCATGGTGGAAACGACCATGACATCGGCAAGCTTATCCTGCGCGAGCATTTCCTCTGCGCTCGTGAAGCAAAGCTCATCCTTGATGCCGTAGAGCTCTTTCGCTTTCTGTACCTTTTCCGGGTTGATATCCGCCACGGAGACGACCTTCATGCGGTCCGGGAAAAGCTTCTGCATGGAAGCGTATGTGCTGCCGCGGTCGCCGAAGCCGGCGATGGCAAATGTGATGGGTGCTTTCATGGATTTTACCCCCTCTTCCTTTCGTAGAGAAACGTGATTTAATGGAATCATACAAACGGAAAGGTGCGGGCGAAGACAGGGCCATCGCACACACCTTGCTGCTTTCTGAATTTGATTATACGGGCAATAACGGCAAAAAGCAAGCCGTTTTGGGCTTTTATGCCGTTTTATTTACAAAACGGACTTTGTATCGTAATGGCGGTCCTTGAGCGGGATGTAGGTCTGACCGGTGGGCAGCGCGCGGTACGCCGGGCGGATGATGCGGCCGCCCGTTGTGAGCTCCTCGATGCGGTGGGCGCACCAGCCGGAGATGCGCGAAACGGCGAACATGGGCGTGTAGAGATCCTCCGGAATGCCGAGCATCTCATAGACGAGCCCGGAATAAAAATCGACGTTGGCGCATACTACTTTCTCGTTCCCCGTAACTTTATGGAACGCGTCCGGCGCTAAGCGCTCGATGCGCTCATACAGCGCGAACTGGTCGGCGTAGCCGGTTTTGGCGGCGAGGGAACGCGCCTGTTTTTTGAGCTCGACGGCACGCGGATCGGACAATGTGTAAATGGCGTGACCGATGCCGTAGATGAGGCCGCTCTTGTCCCCCACCTCGCGGCGCAAAATGCGCTCGAGGTAATTTTCCACTTCGTCATCGCTGTCCCAGTGCTGCACATTCTGCATAATGTCCGTCATCATCTGGCGAACCTTGTGGTTCGCGCCGCCGTGACGGAAGCCCTTCAGGGAGCCGATAGCTGCGGCGATGGTGGAGTAGATATCCGTTTGCGCGGAGGAAAGCACACGCGTGGTAAATGTGGAGTTGTTACCGCCGCCGTGCTCTGCGTGGAGCACCATGCAAAGGTCGAGCAGCTGGGCTTCCTCGTGCGTGAATTGGCGATCCTCGCGCAGGGCATTCAAAATCGCTTCCGCCGTTTTGTGCTGCGGCTCAAACGGGTGGAAAAACATGGTCTGTTTATCGTAATGGCGGCGCTTGACCTGATAGGCATACGTCATGATGGCCGGCATACGCGCAATGAGCGAGATGCTTTGGCGCATGTTATTCTCGAGTGAGAGATCGTCCGGGTCGTCATCGTAGGAATAGAGCGTCAAAACGGCACGCGCGAGCTTATTCATCACGTCGCGCGATGGGTTTTTCATAATGACGTCCTCGGGGAAGTATTCCGGCAGCTCGCGGTTTTCGTAAAGAAGCTGACAGATTCGGTTATACTGGCGTTCATCGGGCAACTTGCCGAAGATTAAAAGCCACACGACTTCTTCAAAGCCGAAACGGCCTTCCGCGCGGCAGCCGTTGATGATGTCCACAACATCCATACTGCGGTATGTGAGGCGGCCGCTATCCGGAATCTTCACGCCGTCGCTGATGAGGTAGCCGTGCACGTTACAGACGTGCGTAAGGCCGGCCATGACGCCGGTGCCGTCGCGGTTGCGCAGGCCGCGTTTGACGTGGTAAAGCTCATATTCATCCTTTGTAATCTGGTTATTGGCACGATACTCGGCGCAAAGCTCGCTGACCGTTGTGCTGCTTGCACTTTCGTTTATCAATCTTTCCAAAACTGCTCATCCTTTCCTGCGCGGCTCTTCGCACTGCGTTCCGCACATTTTCGCGTAGTAGATACATAATAGCGCAGAGTTGCGGTTTCGTCAAGCATTTTTGAATTATGAAACTCAATTTCTTTCATTTTTATCTTGATTTATTCTACAAAAATTTAATTTAGCACAAAATATTGCATGAGTGACAATAAGTTTTTTCATATTGAGGTGTAAAATGAAGCTGAAATCAAAATGGCCGGTACGCAGGTTTTTCGCGTTTTTGGGTGCGCTGTATCTGTTTTGCGCGGTAACGCCGCTGCTGTTTGCGGAGAGCGGCACGGCAAAAAGCGAATCTGTTTTTCGCATTTACGACACGGCAACAGAGACGGTCCGCACAGTGAACGATCTGGATTTTCTCTGCGGGGCGCTGCCGTGTGAGATGGCTGTTTCTGCCCCCGACGAGGCGTTAAAGGCACAAATCATCGCGATACACACGCTCTATGACCGCAAGCGGCGGGAAAACACGGGGAAAGATTTTGATTTTACCTGTGACAGCGCGGAAAAGAGCATCTACACGGTTGATGCGGGGCTGACGGACGAAGAACAAAACCGCGTGCGGGCGCTGTGCTTATCGGTGCTCGACAAAGAAATTTATTTTGAAAACGAGCCGATCAACGCGTGTTATTTTGCGATTTCTGCCGGGTGCACGCAGCCGTTTGAAAACGTGTGGCCGGAAAAAAGCTACCCGTACCTCACCGCTGTGGCGTGCCCGAGCGACCTTTTGGCGCAGGGGTTTCAGAGCGAGACAACGTTTACAGAAGACGAGATAAGAACCGCTTTCTCGGAAATTTCATTTGACGATGCGCCGGGAAAGTGGTTCTCGGATATTCAATATTTTGACACGGGATATGTGGAAAAGCTTACGGTCTGCGGGGTGGAAATGACAGGCGTGCATGTGCGGGAGATGCTCGATTTACGCAGCGCGAGTTTTACGGTGACGTATGAAAACGGCGCGTTCACATTTACGACGCTCGGCTATGGGCACGGCGTGGGCATGAGTCAAGCGGCCGCCATAACGCTTGCGGAAGGCGGCATGACGGTTGACGAAATTTTGGAACGGTTTTACCCGGGAACCGACATAAAATAGGAGATGCCCTGCCGTTTTGCGCATCGGCAGGGCAGTTTTCTTATGGCGTGATAAGATTTTACTTTTTCGGGATAACGGGGATCCAGATAGCGGACTCGTAGTCGGTGCTGTCCGGGTCACCGTCTGCGGAATACCACTCGATGTTGTACTTGCCGGCAAGGTCGTACTCCTTGTTGCCGGGCAGCCACTCGCTCCAGACCTTGGTGTTCACGCTCTGCATGGCGTTCGGCAGCGTGCCGACGCACGCGAATTTTGCCCACATGTTTGCGGGCACGGTGTAGAGCTTCATGCCCTGCGGCACCTTGCCACCCTGATATGGGCCCGCGATCATATAGCGAAACTTACCGGGCGCAGGTGCATCCTCAATGCAGATGCCGAATTCGCCGATGTAGTTTTCCATGATGGCGTGCTCAACTTCGGTTTTCGGGCCCTTGCCCGCGAGGATGTTCGGCGCGTGGATTTCGTACATTTCCGTCCAGAAATCGGGGATTTCCTTATACGATGTCTCAAACGAGAACAGGCGCTCGAAGCCGATGACGGTGAATGCTTCTGTTTTTTCTACGGTGTAATTCATTTTACTGCCTCCCTGAATCTTGATGCTGACATGAAGCGGGAGAAAAAGTTGCATTTTGGAGCGGTCGCGGCGCACCTCGGTCGGCGTCGTGCCGTGAAAGCGTGTGAATGCCTTTGTGAAGCTTTCCGGCGTTTCGTAACCGTATTCGAGCGCGATGTCTATGACCTTTTCGTCGGTCTGCGTGAGCTTTAAGCCGGCCTCAAACAGACGGCGGTTGCGGATATACTCGCCGAGCGTGTAGCCCGTTAAGACCTGAAAGCCGCGCTGCAGGTAGATTGTTGAGATGTGCGCGTGCTTTGCGACCTCCTCCGGGCCCGTGACGGTGAGCAGGTTTTGCTCCATGTACTCGATCGCGTCCTTGATGATCGTCAGCCACTCCATTTACGCTCTCCCCTTTCCTCTGTCGCTGTATTCAGTATAGGCGATTTTGCGGTTCGTTTCCTGTCTGAAGGGAAACAAATCTGTCTTTACATTTCAGAAAAAGCGATATCGAGCAGGTGAACGGCGGTTGCACCGCCCATGCGAAGGCATTCATAACAGCGGTTGCAGTAGCACAGCACCGGGATTTGGGGATCAAACTGCGCGGCATAATGCTGCATGAGAGAGGTTTGCAGGTCTTCGGGCAGCTTGTACAGTGGAGTGTTCGGGTAGTTTTTGAGACGCGGATCATCCGTTTCGTAATGCAGGTTGCCGCAAAATATGGATTTTTCACGGTTATGCTCGATCTCTATCACTTCCGCGTGCATTTTCTTTAAAAGGCTGCGCACGGCTTCGTGGATCTCCGGGTGATTGCGGTCGCGCCAGCAATCCTGCACATAGAATTTTTGACCGTTTAGGTTCGGAAAGTTGAAATCTTTTAAGGCATCGAGATATTCCCACATCGACTGCGTTTTCACTTTGTCTTCGAGCGTCTCGCGGCATGCCTGACAGATGTAAAGCGCGATATCCGCAGGGGAAATCTCTCTTTTGTCGACGCGGCAGCAGCCGGCAACCGGCATTTGCTTTTCAAAATACGCTTTGACTTTTTTTGCCGTTGCGGGACTTGCCGCGCTAAAATTACAGCTTGGGTAATAAATGTACATATTTTCCTCCGAATTTTAAAAAATAGCATGCTCCAAAAGCCATTTGGCTACGCCGTCTTCGTTGTTTCCGCCAATGACGGCGGTGGCGGCGGCTTTCAGTTCTTTGTCGGCATTTTGAACGGCGTAAGCTTCGTCCGCAGCGTGGAACATATCAAGGTCGTTTTTGCCGTCGCCGAAGACGACGAGCTTTTCGCAGCCGAGCTTCTCTTTCAGCTCGAGGACGGCGTTCGCTTTGGAGGCGGTTTTCGGCATGATCTCGAGCCACTGCTCGTCGGAGTAGATGTCTTTGGAGTAGACGACGTGGTAGGTTTCGCGGTATTTTTCGTAAAATGGCGCGAGTTTTTGCGGGTCGCCGATGCAGGTGATATAGAAAAGATCGCCGCGCGTGAGCTCTTCTGTCGTATACACCTCGCGGGTACGGGGGTCGTTTACGCGGGTATCGGCAAAGTCCTTCAGGCCGGGCGTGCACTTTTCATAGATAAAGGAAAAATGTTCTCTGCCGTCCACATTTGCGTACACGATGGGGTAGATATTCGCCTTGAAGAGTTCATCTAAAACTGCGTACACGGAAGCGTCAAAATAATTTGCGAGCAAAATTTCCTCCGTGACGTTATCGCGGACGAACGCGCCGTTATAAATGATGAGCGGAAAGTGCGTGTTGAGCCCCTTAGTGACCGTTTTCGCGGTGACAAGCGAGCGCGCCGTGGCGTAAGAAAACAGCATGCCGCGTGCCGTTAGAGTATTGATCGTTTCCGCCGTGAACGGCGAGACGGTTTGGTCGCGGCGCAGCAAGGTGCCGTCTAAATCGGAGACGTAGAGCGTTTTTGGGCCTTTCATATTTTCCCTCACTTTTGAATTTCGGCGATGAGATATTTTCGGAGCTTTTCGAGGTCGCCTTCGGGGAGGTTCTCTGCCGGATGCGTTTTCCGGCTTTCCGTGATGCGGGTAAGCTGTGTTTTGATTTTGAGAGACAGCGTTTGGCAGGATAGCAGATGGTTCACAAAGCCTTCTGCTTCGCAATATTTTTCTATTATTATATACTGCTTTTTTTCACCGTGTCAACCCAAAACAATTTTACAAAAATCAAATCAGTTCTGCGCTTCCTCGCGGTTTGCAGAACGGTACTGGGTGGGCGAAACGCCCACGATGGATTTGAAAATACGGTTAAAATGATTGATTTCTTCAATCCCGAAACAAATCGCCTTACAGAGCAATTTGAGGCCCCGGGGCTTTGCCGGGCTGATGCTGCTCCAAATCGGTCAGCACATGGTTCGCCGTGACAAGACCGACATTCGGCGCGATATAACTGCCTTTGCCAATGACGATTTTGGCGGCGAAATTCTGAAAATAGCAGCCGAACGCGTTAAAATCATTCATATCATCCGGGTCGAAAATCAGATTTTCCGCGCTGCTTACTTCATTGCGGAAAGAAACCGGGAACGGAATATCGCGATTGATGCCCTTTACCTTCTGCATCCACAAGTTTCGCCAGCACCATGTCCAGCCGAGACTGGATTCCTCAAACCAGCGGCCACGCAAAAACTTTTTATCGTAAAACAACGGCATAATAAGTTTTGAAAAAAAGCTGAATACCGGTCGTTCCAAAAGCATCTCCCCCCTTTCCTCCAGTGTAGAGGAAAAAGTAGAAAACCTCCAGCAGAACTCTCTTTTTTGCTTGACGGATACTACGAAAAAAGCATCTTTTATAGCAGCTCCGAAAGCCGCGCCGAGGGAATCGAGAACAATAACAAAAACGTGGTTACAGGGGGTATTTTGCGACTCCTTTCTTGGTTTATGTTTTTAAGGTTTGCTTTTCCGCAAAAAAAACTTTGCACATAAAATGCACAAAGTCTTCTAAACAAGATATTATTTTGCAGGCAGGCTGAGATGGCACGCTGGGTGATCGTTGTTACACTCGTATACGATCGAATAACCCTCATCTTCTTTAAAATTCACCGCGCAGAAGCCTGCTTTCATTTTGACTTTCTGTCCGTTCAAAAACGTCACCGAATGCCAGTCGTAAGCTGGGTTTGTGTGCCAACCTACGGGGACTTTCGGGTTTTGCTCCCCTGTTGTCATATAATCCGTTTGTATGTCGGCGTAAAACGACCGCAGGTTCGCCCAGTCCGTTGCGACCCTTGCCTTATGAAACTGTGCGCTGAAAACCGGAATCGCGACCGCAATGAGTATCGCGATGATAGCCACGACAATCAGCATTTCCATAAGCGTGAAGCCTTTTTTATTTACCCGACGGTACGGTTTTATTTTCTGGAGCAGGACGGTTTTTAACATTTTATCCCCCTATCACAACGAAAAACACAAATACTAATAAAGCCGCGTTTTATTATAATAGATTGGTATTATGTTGTCAACGTTTTACCAGCGTTATCAATTTACCTTGCAGAAAAGCCGTACCGCTTTAAGTCTCATACCAAGCCGGAAAACATTTCCTTTACCGCATCAGCACCTTCAAGCACGATCTGTTCTCCGGCCAAATGGAATGGGTGCGCCGCATGAACAGCATCCGTAATCGTGCGGAGGAAATCGTTTTGACCGAACTTGTATATGAATGACAAATGCCCGTTATTGACTGCTGAACTGCACCCCATTTGTTAGACAGTATGATATACTATCAACAAATGGGGTGCAATTCAAACTTAGTCTTACAAATTATTTCAAGCGCAAAGCGTACACATCTCTGCGGGCGGTAATATAGAGGTATTCCTTATTTTTGCCAGCTTCCAACACGCATGCGGGACGGTCATGAAGCTGGATTGTATCTTTTTTCTCTCCGTCGACGTAGATATATAGTAAACAATCCGGTATATATGCGTCACCGTCCTCTGTCATGGCAAACCCATACTCACCTCGTTCGGCCCAAACAGTGGGGTTTGAAAGGGCAAAGTCATTCCCCACCTGTACTTGCACGATACACTTATTGTATTCGTCTACCAAATAAGCGAGTTTACCCGGACACAAGGGGGTTAAACCGCAGGCTCTGGCCAAAGCGGGCGTATGAACGATAGCGGTCTTACCGTCAGGCGCCAAGTAACAGGCGATGTCATTTTTTGCAAAGGACTCCATCATGTCCCCGCTGTCCCGCCATTGATTTGCCGGATAGTACAGGATATCAGGTTTTGCCTGCTCTAAAGAGACAACGGGAAGCAGCTCCAAAGAAGCTTCAGGAGCTTTGGGATCGATAGCGCAGACACGGATTCTTCTATCGTAGGAAAAGAAAGGATAATAGCAACCGCCGCCAGACTCCCCGCCAAATTCGTCGGTAACCAGTTCCTCTATACCGTTCACCACAGAATTTTTCACCGGCTGATACTCGGTGACAACTAACAGTCGTCCTTGACTGTCACAAGCCAAAGACAGGGGCTGAAAATGCTGGCTCGTCAACAAAATCATTGTCTCTGTCTCAGGATCCCAACGATAGATGCGATACAGCCGAGAGTCGCAAATATAGATAGCGCCATCCGGAGCTTGACACAAAGCATCCGCACAATCAAGACCAGAAATTATTTTTCCAATCTCACCTTTTACATCAGGCAACTTCTTAGCCCTTTCCATATGCGGAATCCGTAGCCTTCCCAGCTGCCAGAACCCAGCTGTTTTTCCCGTATTGACATCAACATACAGATTCTCAATGGTGTACTTCATCTGGGTGAAATTGTGACAATTCAGAAAATCTATATTCTCACAGTTCCAAGCGCGGACAACACTTGGATAGGGATTGTCCACCCAAATAACTCGGAAAGAGTAGAAGTTCGCAAACAACAAGTCGTGACAGTTCGTCATCTCGTATGGCTGGCAATAGGGACCCTCTGCCACCTCTTCTTCAGTTTGCATGCAAAGAAATTTCCAGTTTGCCACGTTACGCAGCAGCACCTCGTGACGCACGTGATGTTCGATAGACACCTGATACATAACACCGGGAGTCTCCGTTTCCGACACGAAAAAACCTGCTTCCGCATAAGTATTGGCCGTCCACACATCCTTAAAAGCACCGCCCCCATTGTCGGTGATCCACAAACTCCAGTACTGCGAGTCCCAGGGACGGTCTGGGTTCACATCCGCTGTGCGGGAGGCGTTGTAAATAGGCACGTTTTCCTGCTGCTGGGTGATCTGGCCATGGCCGCCCACAAACTTCACATCGTTCATATAGGAATTGGCAGAGGCCATCCACTTACAGCCCACGGCCCGGGGATTACGGGACGCGGTGTCGATGCCAAGGCCATTGACCAGGTTCCAACCGCCCCGGCTGGTCTCCAGGACCGCCTTGGGGGCGCCCATTCCGGCCCAAGCGGGGCTGTTTTCCCCGAGGACCAGCTGGGTGGAAATGGGGTTCAGGCCGATAAGGGAGTTCCCCTCCCGCATCCGCAGGGTGTCGCTGAGCAAATATGTTCCCTGGGGCAAATAGACAGTATCGCATTCATCCAAAGCCTTTTGCAGGGCGGCGGTATCATCGGAAATGCCATTGCCATAGACTCCGTAATCTCGGGCATTTTTCCAAGTCTCCTGCGGCGGGAGATCACAGATCTCCCGGAAAAACTCAGGTTCCTGAGAAGCAGGCTCCCAATCCACCAATGTCTTCCGTTCCGGTTCGCTCTGGCCCAACGTGAGGTCATCCCCATGGAAAAGGGTATGGAGCATATACTCGCTTTGTTCGCCCCCTGTCACCTTACCGCTGTCTTTTCCAAGCAACAGTTGCGGCACGTTACGACACCAAATATTCCGCAGATTGATTTGAGTACAACTGTTATTCTCTCGAGAAATCCGAATGGCCGGGCCAGCGATATTTTCCATTACGCAATCCTTCCAGAACAGTTTCTCCCAGTAGCCGTCCATCACGATATCAGCGGCGGGAACGTCCTTGAATTCCACATGGCTTAGAGTCAGTCCGCATTCCCGGGACAGGATGGCGGACTTCCGCTGGCCGGAAAAGGTGCTTTCTACCAGGACAAAAGGCCAGCCGGGAGAGCATTTGGTGGTATAGATGCCGTACTCTCCCCCCAGAAAGACCAAATTCTCCATTTCGTTTCCCACGTCAAAGATACCTGCCTTGCCCTGGCCAACGTCGAACACGCAGTGAGAGACAAAACCGTGCTGGGCAAAGTGGGCCCGCATCACCACGGCGGCGGGATTCCCCTCTTCAATCTGGAAGTCGATGTTGGAAACAGCACTGTAAAAAGTGCCGGCATTGGCGTCTTGGATATAACCTTCCACCCGGGGTGTGTTACCTGTGAACCAGAACATATACACAGCCTCCCCCTTGTCGTCCTGGGGGGCTTCCTGGAAACCGGAAGTGTCCTTTTTCAATACGAACTTGGGACGTTTTTTCCCAAAGCCGATCATGCGTACAGCCCGGGGAAGATAGATAGTCTGACTAACACTGTACACACCCTCTGGGATAAGTACGATGCCCCTCCTGTCCTGCTGTTTAACACTGTCCAAAAGCGCCTGCAGCCGTTCTGTTACGTCATAAATGCCTCTCTCGTCTGGCTGTAAGCCATCGGTCTGCAGAACAACTGCCCGAGGATCATCAGGCTGATGCGTGTACACCGAGTCCGTATGGGCAAAACGATATTGCTTCGTCATGTCAAAAACTCCTCTCAAAAAGTTATTTACTTGAAACATTAACCTTTTACGGCGCCAATAACAATACCCTTTACAAAGTATTTTTGAAAGAAAGGATATACCACCAGAATAGGCAACGCACCCATAACAGCCACAGCCATCCGAATACCTGTGGAGGGCAGCACAAACTCCTCATTTTGCTGCAGTGATTTTGCGGCATCACTGTTGCTCATCAGGAACTGGACGTCCAAAAGCATGCGGTTCAGCAAAACCTGAATACTGAACAAACGGTCATCGCTGATATAGTATAGACCATTGAGCCAGTCATTCCAATAGGCCAGGCCCGCCAAAAGGGCCAGCGTGGCAATGATGGGGATGGACATGGGCATTACCACCTGAGAGAGTATTCGCAGCTCTCCCGCGCCGTCAATCCGGGCAGCCTCGATGACAGCGTCTGGGATGTTGGTGGTAAAGTAGGTGCGCATCATAATGACGTAAAAGGCGTTCATCATCAGACTGGGGAATAGCAAGGCGGCCAAGGTGTTCTTAATGTGGAAGGTCTGCGTCCACATGATGTAGCTGGGCACCAGGCCACCGTTGAACAGCATGGTAAAAAACAGGAAAAAGGCCAGCGCATTGCGGGCGGGCAGGTCTTTGCGGGACAGGGGGTAGGCAAACAGCGTGGTGATAGTCAGGTTGCAAATGGTGCCCACGACCGTGACCAGCGCCGAGATACCATAGCCCCGGACGATATCGGTGGAGTCCACCAAGAGGTATTTATACGCGGCCAAATCAATTTCCCGTGGGATAAAGCTGTATCCGTATTTTACCAGGCTGGTCTCCTTGGTAATAGAGGAAACTATCAATAGTGCAAAGGGAACCAGACAGAATAGCACAAGCAGGATCATGACGGCATTTGCGATGATTTGAAAAGTTTTGCTTCGATCTACCATGGTTTCTATCCTCCTATTACAATAAATATTGGTTGGAAGCCCAGCATCCAGCTGGGCTTTAATCCATCTCATGCCTAAGCTACAATAAAGGGGAGCAACCGGCTGACCATTTCCTCCTTGGGCTTCTATGTCCGTTCGAAAGACTGTCAGCCGTCCCCTTATTGCAGCGTTCGATTTGAGCAGGTTGAGCCATAGAGTTCGCGTTACCCAATAGATTGAATCGGCAATGAGGCAAATCTGTATTGGAGGAATGCAAATGAACTCTGTTGGCATCGACGTTTCCAAAGGAAGAAGCACGGTTGCCGTCATGCGCCCTTTTGGAGAGGTCGTCATCTCACCTTTTGAAGTCCGTCACACCAACAGTGAACTAAGTGCGCTGGCAAGGCTGCTCAAAAGCCTGGACGGTGAGACTCGTGTGGTTATGGAAGCCACAGAAAATTACCATACGCCGGTGGCGAAAGTTCTCCACGACGCAAGATTATATGTTTCCGTCGTCCATGCAAAGTTGATACACGGCTACGGGAACAACGATTTGAGACGGGTCAAAACCGATCGAAAGGATGCCGTAAAACCGGCAAATTACGGCCTTAACCGCTGGCTTACTTTGCCGAGATACTTCCCGGAGGAAGATACCCGGCTCTTACTGAAAAACTGCTACCGCCAGTACAAGCAGTATTCTAAGGTACAAACAGTTTTGAAGAATAATCTGATCTCTTTGCTGGATACCGTCTTTCCCAATGTAAACCGCTTATTCAGCGGATCTACTACGCTACTGTAAAAGCATATTTGGATTCTTTAGAACAAGCCTGATATTTTTACATATATCGCCAGTCAGCCGCCGTTTTTTTGAAACGCTCAGCGGCTTAGAGAAATGTACTCTTTTTTAACTGCTCATTTTTTCTGAATTTTACTCTTGACTTTTATTAGCAGGTCTTTCCCTTTAGAACAGAGCGTTTTCACTGCTGCTCTTTTTGACGATGAAATTAGCGGCTAGCACCAGAAGGAAGCCAATCAAAGACTGATACACGCCCGCAGCGGAGGCCATGCTGATGTTGTTCAGGGACATCAAGCCGCGGTAGACATAGGTGTCAATGGTGTTGGTCACGTCCAGCAGTGGTCCAGAATTCATGGGTACTTGGTAGAACAGGCCAAAGTCAGAGTAGAAGATCCTCCCAATAGCCATCAAGGTAAGGGTGATAATGGTCGGTTTCAGGGCGGGCAGGGTGATGTGAACCACCTGCTGCCAGCGGTTCGCGCCGTCAATGACGGCGGCCTCGTAATATCCCCGGTCGATGCCCACCAGGGTGGCGTAGTAGATGATGCAGTTGTAGCCCAGGCCCTTCCACAGGTTTACCAAGATGAGGATGAAAGGCCAGTACTTGGATTCGGTGTACCAGGAGACGGGCTCCAGCCCCAGGGCGGGCAGGATGGTCTTGTTCAAAAATCCGGACTCCGTGCTAAGGAAGGCATAGACCAGATAACTGACCACCACGATAGAGATTAGAAAGGGGACCAGAATAGTGGTCTGATAGATTTTTTTGGCGGCGCTGGAGTGGATCTCGTTGAGAAGGATCGCCACGGCGATGGCGCAGGCGGTGCCCAGAACGATGAAGGCCACATTGTACAGCAGGGTGTTACGGGTGATGATCCAGGCATCCTTGGTGGCAAACAGGAACTCAAAGTTTTTGAAGCCGATAAAGGGGCTTCCCCAGATCCCCTTGCCGTAGTTGAACTGCTTAAAGGCAATCACGATGCCCGTCATGGGAATGTAGTTGTTGATAATCAGGTAAACAGCGCCTGGTATCATCATCAGGTAAAGGGGGATGAACCGCTTTAGGCGTTTCCCCAGGTTTTTCTTTTCTGTCATCAGGGACCCTCCTTCATTTGATTTATCCCGCAAAAAGAGGCGGAGCGATCGAAAGACAATGCTCCGCCTCTCCCGCAGAACAATGGAATAAATCGTTAATAGATGAGGTCATTCTTTGCTGGCTAGGTACTCATCCAGCTGTTTCTGCTTTTCCTCGATGATGGTGTTGGCGCCAGCGGTCTCCAGCTCCTCCAGGAAGGCAGGCAGCGCCTCGGCGGGGTCAATAGAGCCGCACTCTAGGGCATTGGCATACTTGCCTCTCACGTTCCGAACAGCTGTGACCTCATTAAGGACATTGGCATTGTCCCAGGTAAAGCCCATGGCAGGGGAGACGATAGCAGAATCGTTCCAAGCGGTGGTGTCCTCCCAAATGGTGGGGGAGTCGCCGTCCCACACATAGGAAATCATCTCGTTGGGCCATGCCCAGGGGTTAGAGGTGTAGCCGGTAGTAGTGCCGTCCACGCCCTCAGGATAGGCGATGATGCCCTGCTCCTCGTCGATGAGCTCATAGTGCTTGCCCTCAATGCCATTGATGCAGATATTGGCCAGCTCAGGGTTGATGTACAGCTCATTGAGCACCTGGATGGCGCGGCCGGGCTGTGTGCTGTTGTGGGCAATGTACCACAAGATATCCACGCGGGTGGTAGTGGTGTACACGGGGGTCAGGGTAAAGACCAGCATTTCCTTCGTGGTAGAGCGCTGTTGCTCCACTTCGATGCCGGGCTTGGTGTTGCAGAACTGGCCAAAGCCTCTACCGGCTGCGATCTGAGTAGCAGCCTGATCCGAAGAAGAGGAGGCGTCCGGCGGGATAAGGCCCTTCTTCACCCACTCATAGCGGCGCTCCACGATTTCCTTATACTCGTCGGAGGCGTACCAGTTGATGACGGTGGTGTCATCGGGGTTGGTGCAGTCCAGCAGGGAGCCGATGTCGCCGCCCAGGTCATCGTTGGTATTCAACACTGTCATGGCACCGCCGCCAGAGACCACCGGCCATACGTCGGGGTACATCTCCTTAACGGCCTCCAGCAGAGGGACCAGGTCTTCCTCTGTCTTGATGTTGCTGTAATCCACGCCGGTGGCGTCGGCCATTTCCTTCACGCAGGAGAAGCCCCAGCTCACAGCCACTTCCTTGTTGGCGGGCACCGCGTACTTTTCCCCGTTCAGGGAGGTGGTGGCCCATCTCTCTTCAGGGATCTGCTCCAGCAGGTCGGGACCGTATTCGGGCAGGTATTCCTCCATGGAGATGATTTGTCCGTTGTTGATGGCGGAGACGAAGATGTCGCGGTTGTTGTAGAGCACGTCCAGCTTCTCGCCGGAGGAGAGCATCAGGTTCACCTGGTCGGGATAGCTGCCGAAGCCTACCCGCATGATTTCCAGTGTGGTGTTGTACTTTTCTTCCAAGATCTTACTAGCTGCAGCAGAAACTTCTTCCACGTCTTCCGTTTTGGCGTCACCGGGGATAAGAAGCTTTACCGTGTAGGGTTCTTGGCTGCTCCAATCGGTTTCCTCCGTGCTGGCCTGGTTGCTGGACGAGCCGCCAGCGGTTTCCCCGCTTGTGGCGGAGGATTCTTTTCCCTCTCCTCCGCAGCCTGCGAAAGCTGAAACGAGAAGGGCTGCCGAAAGCAGCATGGTCAAAAGTCTTTTCATTTGGTTTTCCTCCTTCTTTGCGGTGCCTCGCGTTCGCGCTTTTTGCACCGCTTTTTTTATTTCGCTATTATCATAGAATGTTTTGGAAGGAGTTTCTGCCAATAATGTGACTTTCTATTGTTCTAAAAATGACTTTGCTTTCTTGAAAATATTTGGTCATTTCCCCTGCGGATCGCACATTTTACGGTACTCGGAGGGCGAAACGCCAAATTCTTGCTTAAATACCTTGGCAAAATGGGAAAAATTTACATAACCCACACGGGAGGCAATGATGCTGATGGAAAAGGAGGTATTCTTCAAAAGGGACTGGGCCAGCCGCATGCGCTCCTGGATCAGGTACTCCGCCAGGCCGATTCCCATTTCCCGCTTAAAGAGCCGGGAAAGGTATTCCGGGTTGAGGTACAGCGCCTTGGAAATTTCCGAACGGCTAATATTCCTGGTCAGGTTTTTTTGTATATAGGAGAGTATCCGTTCAATTTGAGAGCGCCCTTGGCACTTCCCCTTGCTGGCGCTATTTTCCACATATTCCGTAACGAAGTCCACAAATTGCAGCATCTGGGGAAGGGAGGCGTAGGCTTGCATTATGGCGTCGTAGTCCACTTTGCTGAAAATGTCCTGGTCCTTTTCCCAGTGCTGCATTGCGCCCAGGAACAAAGGAAGAAAATGTTCGTGAAACTGGAAAAGGGTCTCCGGAGTGAGGCCCCCTTCCTGGTTTAGCTGGTTCAGATAGCTGTGGATTTCGCTGCGTACAGCATCCCCTAGTCCCTGAGAGAGCATTCCGGCCCATTTGGGGAATTCCGGCTTGAGAGAGGAGGTGCTTTGCTTTTTAGGCAAGATCAGCCCACAGCTACAGGCCACATTTTGCCTATGCTGCCTGCGAAGCTGCTGGTATTCCTGGGGCAGCCCTTCAAAGCGGACGCAGTCCTTGCTGCAATAACAGGAAAGACCCATGTGCAGTTCCCGGCTGCCAAAGCGGCAAAGGGTTTCTAACCCCTGCTCAATGGACTGCTCCGCCCCCTCTGGAGGATTGTCTGCCAGCGCCAGGATGGCCAGATATATTTTTTGCTCCAGAAAGAGGACTGTAACCTGGTCTGTACAGGCCTGCAGAAGTTCTTCTAAAACATTTTGAATGCCATAGAGCAGAAAATCATCGATTTGGTTTTTGCCGGGCTCCTGTACGGCGATGAGCGCGCAGCGGTAGGCACGGGAGGATGCCAGAAATCCAAAAGCAGCGGCCTTTTCCGCCACCTTTTTGGGGCCACGCCGGATCTCCAGAAGGTATTCCCGCAACACGTTTCGTCGAAAATTCAATGTCTCCCGCTCTACACTTTTCCCCAGGGCTTCATATACCTGAGAAAGCCCCTCCTCCTGCAATTGCTCTGCCGCTCTCCAAATAGCCGCTTCAATATTCTCATAGCTTGCAGGCTGTAAGAGATAGTCCACCGCTCCCAGTTGCAGTGCTTTTTGAGCATAGGGAAAATCCGCGTGAGCTGTGAGGAAAATGCACTTGGTTTCCCGGCCCTGCTTTTGCAGCCATGAAACAAGGCTTAGACCGCTTTCTCCAGGCATCTCGATATCGCACAGAAGGATGTCGATTTTCTCCCGCAGGAGAAGATCCTTGGCTTCTGCGGCGCTGAGAGCGCTGTAAACTTTCTCAACATGGAGCGCGCGCCAATTCACGCCGTCCAGAATCCCGGCAACCACGTCGGGCTGGTCATCCACCACTAAAATTTTCATGTTCCTCTGCCTCCTTGGTTGTTGTAAATCCTTTGCGCTGCAAGGGGAAAATAAGTTCAAATTCGGTGCCGGGCTCCAGATTGCGGCAGGCAAAGCCGCAGTCCCCTCCATAGAGCAGTTGAAACCTTTGCCGGATATTGGACACGCCAATGTGATCCTCCCGGTATTGAAAGGATACCTGCCCATTGAATTCCCGAAGCAACTCTTGCGAGAGACCGGGGCCGTTGTCCTGGATGACGGCATCCAGCCTGCCACCCTCCTCGGAGGGGAGGTGGCGCACTTCTAAAAAAATCTCCAGCCTACGGCCCGGGACAGTCGCGTATTTGCAGCTGTTCTCCACAAAGGTCTGCAAGCAGAGAGCGGGAACCTGGGCGCCTTCAAGACCGGGTTCTATCTCCATGTGGAGCTCAATGGATTGCGAGGTGATGTAGTGCTGCATCTGAATGTAATTTTCCACATGATGCAGTTCTGTCTGCAGGGGGACCATATCCTGGTTGTCGTGAAAAATGTAGCGCACATGATCCGAGATCATCAGAATGGCGGTTTGGATTTTTTCATAATTTCGCCCCTGCGCCATGCCATAGAGGGACTTGAGAATGTTGAGGAAAAAGTGGGGTCTGATCTGCAGCTGCAGGTATTGGAGCTGGGCGTACCGGTACTGCAGTTCTTTTTCGTAGGCTGCAATTTTCATCTGCTTGACGCGATCCATCATCTGATTGAAGGAGGTGCTCAGGTGCTGCAGCTCCTCCACCTTTTGATCCTCTTGGAAACGAACGTCCATCTGGCCCTGGCGGATTTTTTGCAGGGCTGTCTCCATCTGCTCCATTGGGTGCAGGTACCAACGCTTCAGCAAAAGGAAAAACAGGGGAAGAAGGAGAAGCACCAAGGCGGAAGCTCCCAGAATGGAAATGGAAAGGACGTTGATTTTGCGAAGGCTTATGGGAGAACTTTCAGCGAAAACAAGATACATGTTGCTGGTGGGGGAGTAGCTTTGCACAATAAAGTAATTTCCGGAAAAATAGGCCTTTTTCTGGTGAGGCTGAAGGGTTACCTCCTTTCCCACAGGGTCCAGGGTGAGGGGAACCCCCTCTCCATCTGCGAAAAAAAGGAAATTCTCAGGGGAGTCGTGAGGAGAGAGATTGGTTTGAAGCGTTTGGTCCAGTGGAATAAAACAGAGGGTTCCCGCTGTCTGGTTGCGGAACAGCCTGGCCAGATAAAACTGCTGCCCAATTTGGACGGGCTCCCAGGACTGGAGGCCTGCGTAGTCCCAACAGACGGTCAGGTTTTGGGCAAAGTCTTGAAGCACGTCCTTTTCCCCGTAGGAGATCATGCTGTCGTTGTATGCCCCGAGCACCATGTGGTTGGCCTGGGAGATGAGCAGCAGGGCGCCGATGGAGGGCTCTAAGGACATGAGGGAGTGGTATTCCTTCAGCACGTTGTAGGAATACTGGTATGCGTTAAAATCCGATTGGTGATACAGCAGCTTGCTGTGGCTGTAATCCAAGGCCCAATAGCTAGAGATAGAATTGGCAATGCGGCTTATGTCGTCATCCAGGGCGTTCTGGTGCAGAGAGAGGATCTCCCGGCCGTTTTGCGCCATCTCCTCGTTGAGGACCCGGAGAAAGTGGGAGCTTTGGATCGCCTGTAGCAGGAACATAGGGATTAGAAACAGAAGGAGCATCATTTTCTTCATTTTTCGGATGGAAAACAACTTTTTCACAGGAGAGCCTCCTTGCCCCCTAAAAGCGGCGGACGGAATCGTCCTTCTGTTTTTGCTCCGGGGCTTTTTCAAATGAGTCTTCGGGACTTTTGTCACAACTAAGTATAATAGCCCTATTTCACAAAATCAAGTGGTCCTATGTCAAAATTTAGTACAAGTTGAAATGAGAGATTTCTCCCAAATTCAACCTGCCAGCAGCTCCGCCTTAATGTGTGCTCTTTTATATACTCGCTCGAATTCATCTGGTGACATAAAGTCGCAATGACTGTGAATTGTGGAACTGCTTTTTCTCTCAAAATGAGAGAAAAGCTAATTATTCAATTTTTATCCGGTATCCAGAAAACCGGGTACATATCACAAGCTGCTGCGTTTTCCTTTACTTATTGTTTTAGAAAGTTTGCAAATCGTATAAAGCTGAAGTAAGCAGAAAGGGTTCAGGGATTTCCCTGATAAGTGTCGTTGTGGTATCACAACGGCGATGCTTGCGATATAATTATTTCGGCGACAGGATAGTATTTTTGAATAAACATGGTTTTCTCTTTTCTTTGTAAACTTAACTGTGGTAAATCAAAAATTCTTTTCTAGTTGCTCAGTTCCTAAGGTATAATGAAGGGGATCGGTCTGACGAGGCGATGCATGAGCTGCTACGCTCGTCCAGCAAACTGTCAGCCGCCTCTCATTGTATCGTTCGATTTATGCAGGTTGAATTGAAGGAGTCAACTCCCACATTCGAATAAAAACACAAGCTGAATCGGCACTGAGTAACAGCGGTCACCGAACATGATTAGGAGGTTGAAATCCATGACAAACAACATCATCACAGCTGTCGGAATTGACGTCTCCAAAGAGAAAAGCATGATTGCCATACGGCACCCGGGTGGAGAGATTTTGCGTATTCACCGCACGGAACAGCCCAAACAACAAAAATTAAAAACAATCGCCTTAACACACTCTCTTTTTCGGGTAGTACGGGAAGTAACAGGGGGTAAGGTGTGGAGAGGGGGGAGCGAGCAGCGACCGCTTCGCTCCTGCAAAAGGGCAGAATTTCCCTAAGGCGTCCCGTTATCTTTTTTGATTGTGTCAATACAGCGAATATCGGTTACAAAATTCAAGTGCCCGGAACACCGAATTCATACCCAAAATATAAAAACAGCGTTTCTATTCTTTCTTTTTAGAAAGTTAGAAACGCTACTTTTATAATATGCTAATTTGCTGTTTGTTGCGGTCAAATGGGTTCTTATCTGCAGAATTTTGAAGGCGTATCATAAACAAATTTAAGTGCGTTGGACTCTGGTCTTCAATATCAAATCTACGCCTATTTCTACGCCCAAATGACATGAAATTGTATGGCTCTACATGGAGTTTTATGCTTGCATAATTTTAGAAAACGCAGTAATCATGCGGGCTTACGGACTTATATGAAAGTATATAGATATATGAAAAAGGTCGGTCTGCGACGATACCTAATTTCATCTATAAAACCATCTTTCTTTGAATGTAGTCATGATGTAAACTCATACTTAATCAGTATAGCATATTCCCCATGCGACTGCAAGAAAATTCTGTGATTTACAGGGGGAAGTTTTTTAAATCTGTTGTGGATAAAATCACCATATCACGCCCATGAAGTAGAAAGCAAAAGAAAATCATGTTGCTTCAAGACGAACTGTTTTTATAGAATGAATAAAATTATATCAACAAAAGTCTAGATACTATTGACAAATACCTTGCTAATCAGTATCCTTAAAACAAGAGTTATCGTATATTAAACCGATACTTTACAGTTTGGGGTGAAGATCGATGAAACGGATTTTGTCCATGGAATTAAAAAAAGCGTTTTGGAACAAGAGATTTTTATTTTCTTTATCAGTCGCTCTTTTTTTATCTTTATTAAGCGGCTTTTTACAAGTCCGGGGATATATCATCAGAACAAGGTTTCTAAATACACCGGCATACCAAAATGTTGCTGACTGGGGAAAAGACTATCATCTTAGTGCTGAAACTATGGCAGATTTCTGGATTGGCATGGATTTTTCAACCTGGTGCGCCACGGCATTTTTCTTTTTACTACCCTTGCTGGCTGTCTTACCTTATGGCAGCTCGCTCCACCGGGAATACAAAAGTGGGTATCTTAATTTGATCACGCCGCAGATTTCCCAGAAGCGCTATTTTGCGGCAAAGTTTTTGGCGTCGTTTCTGTCCGGCGGCGCAGTGATCGTTCTTCCTATGATTGTCAACGTGATTTTTGTCGCCTGTACGGTGCCGATGCGTCTACCGTCCGTATTGGAAGTGATCTATAACGGCGTATACGGGTTTGGGTTATGGGCGGAGGTCTTTTATACGCACCCGGTTCTTTACATTCTGCTCTATCTCTTGCTGGATTTTCTCTTTGCCGGCGCGATTGCCACAATTCCCATGGCACTTTACAAACTGAAAAACAGAGGACTGGTCTTAATTCTTCCGTTTCTCACGCTGATGGTTTTTCACATTTTCCTTTCCCTGCTTTATCGGTTCATTCCTTTCTGCCTGTCGCCTCTCGATTTCCTTCGCGCGGTAAATGTTTCTCCGTATGGCGCAAATTTGTGGATCGTAGCCGCAGAGTTTATACTGCTTCTTCTTCCGGGGATGCTCACCGTTTTGGCTTGGAGAAAAAAAGATGTTTTATAGAATTTTTGCTTTAGATGTAAGGCGATCCTTACTCGGCAGATGGAAAAGATTTTCGGTTGCACTGCTCTTTTTTGTTCTGGTAGCATTTGCATGCAAAATCAGCTTTTCAAACGCATACCTGCAAAGCCCGCAGCTTTCTCCTTTTGCGGCGCTTACGTTAGGTGATTTTCTGCTCTATGCCTTTGGCGGCTGTGACGGCGTCCGCAGCGCAAGTTTATTTGGGTTTGACAGACCGTTTGAGATTCCGTTTCAGTGGCTTTTGCTGGTCCTGCTTGCGGTGTATATTAACTTTGACTTGACTGAGGAAAGCTCTGCGGGCGTGAATGTACAATTACTTCTTCGTGCCGGTGATAAAAAGCAATATTGGTTATCGAAAATTCTGTGTATTACTATCAGCACAAGTTTATATTTTGTGCTGGGTGTGATTGTGACACTTGGGTGCGGTTTTGCCTTGGGTGGAGTTTCTTCTTTAGAAATAGATAAGTTAATTTTAAACGTGATGAACCTTTCTTCTATGGTTCCTCGAGAAGCCACCAGCCCCGCTTTTATTCCGACCTTGTTGATGGTATGGTTTGCCATTCTAACGATCACGTTGCTTCAGCAGCTTATTTCACTATTCATCAAACCGATTGGAAGTTTTTTAGTCATGGCTGTATTTTTGTTTCTGTCTGCCTATTTTATGAAACCTTTTTTCTTTGGCAATTATGCCATGATGATTCGAAACACCCTCCTTTGTGAGGGCGGAGTCGATGCGGCGGAAGGTATTTTGATTTTGTCGCTTGTAAGTTTAGCATCGATAGCAGGAGGTTGCGTTGTTTACGACCGCAAGGATATTTTAAGCAAGGGGGAATCCTGATGTTTCTTGAAGTGAAAAACGTTACAAAATCCATTCACGGCGATGTTGTGATCAAAAACGTATCCCTTTGCTCCGAGCGCGGGCGTGTGATCGGCCTACGTGGAATAAATGGTTCCGGCAAAACGATGCTGATGCGCCTAATCAGTGGATTGATCCGCCCCACGAAAGGACAGGTTTTGATCGACGGAGAAGTCGTATCGAAAGACATACCGTTTCCGAGATCCTTAGGCGTGCTGATCGAAGGGCCGGCCTTTTTGGACGATTATTCCGCTATGGATAACCTGAAACTCATCGCATATCCCAAAGGAAAAGTGGCAGAGGATGAGATCAAGGCTGTTTTATCGGAAGTGAGGCTGGATCCGAAAAGCCGTAAAAAATACAAAAAGTTCTCTTTGGGCATGAAGCAGCGCCTCGGCATTGCGGCGGCGGTTATGGAGCACCCGGATTTGATTCTGCTCGATGAACCCACAAATGCGCTGGATGAATCCGGCGTTGACATGCTGGGGGACATCGTGAAAAAAGAAAAGGAACGCGGCGCAGTCTTGATCGTTTCCTCGCACGATCGGGATATTCTGGAGGATATATCCGATGAAATTTACGATTTAGAGCAGGGAGAGATCGTTCGGCACAGCATAAAGGGGGAGGCGCGAAGTGAAGGCTAAGAAAATCTTACTATGCGCAGTCAGTCTGGTTTTGCTTCTGCTCATCGTCGTGCGCATCGTCCATGTGAATACCAATGTGTTGACGATCCCGGAAGAGCGCTATGCGCAAAACCAGTGGGTAGAGCTGAACGGTGCCTTTCAGGAAATGGATGATGAAAACACGGAGGGTTATTCTGTAAGAATACTTGGTGCGGAACAGCTGACCTACAATGAATTTCTGGAAAAATACGGCGCGTCGGAAAATCCCCCGGAGGGAAAGGACGATATAGAGACTGTGCTCGATGTCGAGTATGAGTTTCGCAATGTAGGTAATTCAGACGGCTATCTTCTGCTGATTCAATACATGATTGCAGGGCCGTACTATTCGCTGATTTTCGATTCGACCTTGTGGTCTGTATGCACGCCGACCGGCGAGGGACAACTCGCAACCGCATTGCAGGAAGATACCACGTATTCTTTCCATGTCCCGTACATTTTTGCCGGCGGCTTTTCTAAAGACTTAGAAGGCGAAAAACTCGCCGCCGTCGTTTCACGTGTCCCTGTCAAAAAAATGATTGAATTTACGTTGTAATCTGCTTTATAAATAAACAAAAAGAAAACGGGCTTCTGCCGAATTGCCGCGGCGGGGCCCGTTTCTTTATGTGTGAACTTGCGATGTGTGCAATCTTGTTCTCTTATGCGTTTTCCTGTTCTGCGAGTTTTCTGCCCATGAGCACGCCCATGCAAGAGGCCATCATCAGGCCGCGCGTCCATCCGCTGGCGTCGCCAAGGCAGTGCAGGTTGTGAATGCTTGTGTTGAGGTCCGTGTCCATCTTCACGCGGTTGCTGTAAAACTTCAGTTCCGGCGAATAGAGCAGCGTCTCCACGGCAGCAAAGCCCGGAACGACGTGATCGACCGCCTGAATGAAGTTGATGATGTTCACCATAGCGCGGTACGGCATGGCAGAGGTGATGTCGCCCGCCACCGCGTCCGGCAGAGAGGGGCGCAGGTTCGAGCGAGAAAGCTCTTTCTGCCACGTGCGCTTGCCGTCCAGAATATCGCCGTAGCGCTGCACCAAAATGTGTCCCGCGCCCAGCATGTTCGTCAGCTCGCCCACCTTCTGCGCGTATTCGATCGGCTGATTGAACGGCTCGTTGAAGTTGTGGGAGCACAAAATGGCGAGGTTTGTGTTATCGGATTTTTTATCTTTATAGGAATGGCCATTTACGACGGCGAGGTTGTTATCGTAATTTTCCTGGCTGACAAAGCCGCCCGGGTTCTGGCAGAATGTGCGTACCTTGTTTTTAAACGGCTTCGGGTAGCCGATGAGCTTCGATTCATACAGAACGTTGTTCACGGTTTCCATGATCTCGTTGCGCACCTCTACGCGCACGCCGATGTCCACTGTGCCCGGCGCATGGGCGATGCCGTGGCGGGCGCAGAGCTTGTCAAACCAATCCGCGCCGCGTCGGCCGGCTGCCACAACGGTCTGCTTTGCGTAAACGTCGTATTCGTTCTGACCCTCCGCAACGTGCACGCCGATGCAGGTGTCGTTCTTCAAAATGAGGTCGCTGCACGCGCAGCCGAAGCGAATCTCCACGCCGTTATGCAGAAGATATTGCTCAATCGCGTAATAAATCTCCTGCGCCTTCTCTGTGCCGAGGTGACGGATGGGGCAGTCGACGAGCTTCAGGCCGGTCTGGATGGCACGCTTGCGAATTTCTTTGACGGCTTCCTTTTCGCTCACGCCCTCCACGCGCGTGTCCGCGCCGAACTCCAGATAGATGGAATCCGTGTATTCAATAAGCGACTGTACGGTGTCTTCGCCGATCAGCTGAGGCAGGTCGCCGCCAACCTCCGGGCTGAGGGACAGCTTGCCGTCCGAAAACGCGCCCGCACCGGAAAAGCCTGTTGTAATATGGCAGTACGGCTTGCAGTTCATGCAGCGGCCGGTCTGGGCCTTGGGACATTTGCGCGTTTCAATGGAATGGCCTTTTTCCAGCAGCAGAATTTTCTCCTTGCTGCCGCGGCGCAGAAGCTCCATCGCGGTAAAAATGCCGGCAGGACCGGCGCCGATGATGACGATATCCGTGTTCATGTTTGACCCCAACTTTCTAAAACTAACAGATGAATTTGCGTATGAATTTCAAAACACAACTCTATGCAAGACCCGGTTTCGGGTAAATCGGCACATAAAAAGGCCGCCCTGTGCCCAAACGTATACACGAAGCCCGTAAGCGGCTTCGGTATAGTCGGCACACAAGGCGGCCGGTAGAGACATTCACCCAAGTCGTGAATTTATATGACCGATCAGCAATTCAGAATTATAGCAGCTAATTAAACCTCTGTCAAGCTTTTTTGCGCATAAAAATGCAGGCTTTTGCAAAATATCTTGCAAATTTACTTATTTGGTGAACTTCTCGCCGTCGTAAATGAAGATGCCCGCGCCCGCGCCGGTCTTTTTGCCGTCCAGAAGCCATTTTTTAAAACAGCGGCGCTGGGTGGTGTTCTCCGGCAGCTCGCTGTTCGGCTTCTCAAAGTCCTTTGCGAACACACGCCACTTGTCGTGGAACACATCGTATTCCTCGCTGTCGTAAATATAGAAGTCACCGATGAAATCGACCATATTGAGCGTCTCGGGCAGAATTTCGCGGTTCTTCGGGAACAAAAGCCAGGAGTGGCAGCGGAATACCATCGGCTTGCCATCGAGGTCTTTTTTGTAAAATTCGTAGGCTTTTTTATAAGATTCGATGCGCGCCTCGCGGTTCAAAGAACCGCAGGACGGAATGTGCATGTTGTAAACCGTGTCACCGGGATTTACCGTGTAACCGCCGACCGTCACGGGCGTGTCGCCGGAGAAGTGTACGGCCTCATACTGCAAACGGCCCAGTTTAAAGCGGTGCATCGTGTAGAACCACGGGTACCAGCTTGCGACGAATGTGCCCCAAATGCCGTATACGTCGTGGCACTCGATGAGCTTGAACTTTAGGTCGGCGATGGTGTCCCAGAACAGCTCGTCCGTCAGGCCCGCCGCTCTGTAATTTTCGCGCAGACGTTCGCTTGCAAGCGTAAGGAACAGAAAATCCACCACGTGGCGGTGCAGCCCTGTCCGCTCCGAAAGCGCGTCCATGTGCGGCACAATGGGCTTCCATTCCGCGCCGTATGCGCCGTCAATGCCGTAATCTTTAAAGAGCAGCGTCTCGGCAGAGACCAGCTCGTCAATCGCGCCGGGCGTCGTCACGAGCGTCTCGCAGTTCTCGCGCAGAGAAGCGCGGCTCGCTTCCGGCAGATCAAGGTTTTCAATAAAGCAATTTAAATAATCGAGTGTGTACATACAGATCCTCCCAAAGCAGCGTTTTTCCATAGAAACGCGTTTATCTCATTCTATCATTTGTATATGCGCGGCGCAATGGACTTTTTGCACAGCAGAACACACCTGTTTTTGTAGGAACGGTGCACAGCACCTGTTTTTGCACGGTTTTCTCCGCTAACGCTCAAAATACAATCATCCTTTCATCACATTTCGTAAGTAAAATTTAAGAAACAAAACAAAGAGGAGGGCGAAAGCCATGGCGGACTATACCGGCATATTTGAGCGCGTAGAGCAAAAATATCTGCTTGATTCCTTACAGTTTGAGGCGCTCTGGGCGGTTTTGGAGCCGTATATGCGCCCCGATGAATACGGGCGCTCCACCATATGCAACATTTACTTTGACACCCCGAATTATTTGCTGGCGCGACTTTCGGGCGAAAAGCCCGTCTATAAAGAAAAGCTGCGTTTGCGTACCTACGGCGTGCCGAAAGCGGAAAGCCCGTCGTTTGTGGAGCTGAAGAAAAAATATCTGGGCATTGTCTACAAGCGCCGCATCGTGATGCCCTACGGCGAAGCGTATGACTGGCTCGTCAACGGCAAAGCGCCGAAAGAGAACAGCCAGATTGCAAAAGAGATTGCATGGTCACTGCACTATTACGGCGATTTAAAGTCCGCTATGGCGCTGTGCTACGACCGTGTGGCACTTTACAGCCGCGAAGACAGCGGCCTGCGCATCACATTCGATACCAACATACGCTTTAGAGAAGAAATTACCGACCTGCGTCAGGGGGACGACGGGCGACTGCTGTTAGAGCCCGGCGAAACGCTGATGGAAATCAAAGCCGGCGGCGGTCTCCCCACATGGCTCACCGATATGCTGAGCCGCTTTAGAATTTACCCCACGTCGTTTTCTAAATATGCCAGTGCCTATAACACCCACGGCACGCACATCGTGCATGCGTCCAAAATAATTCATTTGATTTCAGAAAGGATATTCCCATGGAAACCATGTTTGCAAGCTTCACCTCGTCCGGCATCACCGTATCTTCGTTTTTGATTTGCTCTCTCGTTGCGCTGCTTTGCGGCGCACTCATCGCGTTTACGTATACGCGCCGCACGCGCTTTACGCAAAGCCTTGTGCTCGCTGTCATTTTACTGCCGTTTGCCGTGCAGACCGTCATTATGCTCGTCAACGGCAACGTCGGCACGGGCGTTGCGGTCGCCGGCGCGTTCGGCCTTGTCCGTTTCCGCTCCGCACCCGGTAACGCCAAAGACATCTCCGTCATCTTCGTTGCTATGGCCGTGGGTCTCGCCTGCGGCAGCGGCTATATCGCGCTCTCCGTGCTCTTCACGGTCATTGCGTGCGCCGTGCTGTATTTGCTCGTCTTCTTCCATATCGGTGCAGACCGCAGCGGCGAAAAAGAGCTCAGCATCACCATCCCTGAATCGCTCGATTACACCGAGGTGTTCGACGATATTTTCAAAGAATACACCACCCACGCAGAGCTTACGGAAGTCAAGACCGCAAGCCTCGGCAGCCTCTATAAGCTGCACTATCGCGTGCACCTTGCGGACGACCGCAACGAAAAAGAATTTCTCGATGCGCTTCGCTGCCGCAACGGCAATCTTGAAGTGCGCTGCGGCCAGCCGCATACTCCCGTGGAACAGCTGTAAAGAAAGGAGCCTTCCTTTATGAAACCGAATCGTTTATCCACGAAAAAACACACCCTGCGCTTTGCTGTCATTCTCTCCGCACTGGTCTTAGCGGGTTGCGCCTCCACACAGTCGACCACATCGTCTACGTCCGCATCTTCCGCTTCCTCTACTGCGAGCACGGTCAGCACCTCTGAGGAAAGCGGTGCAGACGAGACCGATTCTACCGGCGGCGCGATGAACGGCACCATCGGCTCCGTCATCGAAGCAAATCTTTCCTTTAAAAATAAGGATTTCTACATCGATTACAGTACGGAAGACACCGTGAAGATCGACCTTTCCGCGCCAAAGGAAGCAGACGGCGTTAAGGTTTCCGGCAGCACGGTCACCATTACGGAAGCGGGCACGTATGTCCTCAGCGGCACGCTCACGGACGGCCAAATTATCATCGATGCCGGTGACGAGGATGATGTGCGCCTTGTGCTCGAAAACGCGAGCATCACCTGCACAACGACCGCACCTATCTACGCGAAAAACGCCGATAAAGTCATTATCAGCCTGCCCGAAAACACCGAAAGCACCGTGACCGATACCGTCACCGGCACGGACGGCAACGATGAACTTACCGCCGCGATTTTCGCCAAATGCGACCTTTCCGTTAACGGCACGGGCACGCTGAACGCCAACGCCAACGCAAATGACGGCATCACGAGCGAAGATAAATTGAAAATCACCGGCGGCGTTTTGAATATCACTTCGGCAGACGACGGCCTCGTCGGCAAAGACGCTGTGCTCATTAAGGACGGCACCGTCCATATCACGGCTTCCGGCAACGGCATCAAGTCCACCAAATCCGAGGTCGATAAAGGCTATGTCTATATCGGCGGGGGTACTGTGAACATCACCGCCGAGCAGGACGGCATTCAGGCGGAGACCAGTGTTCTCATTTCCGCGGGCGAAGTAAATGTCACCGCAGGCGGCAGCGCGAATGGAGAGCAAAAAACGGGCAATGCTATGTTTGGCGGCGCACAGAGTACAACGACGGACGAAACCCTGTCTACAAAGGGCATCAAGGCCGAAGCCGCGCTCGACATCACCGGCGGCACCGTCACGGTCGATTCCGCAGACGACAGCCTGCACAGCAACGATTCGATGACCGTTTCAGGCGGCGGTATCACCGTAAAGTCCGGCGACGACGGCCTGCATGCAGATAACACCCTTACAATCGAGGATGGCACCATCGTGGTGGAAGAGTCCTGCGAGGGCCTTGAAGCCATCGACCTCACCATCAACGGCGGTACGATCGATGTCACCGCAAGCGACGACGGTCTGAATGCTGCAGGCAGCTCCGTTGACGGCGGCTTTGGTACCGCGGGTGCAGATACGCTCACCGTCAACGGCGGCACGCTCACCGTAAACGCCTCCGGCGACGGGCTCGATTCCAACGGTGCGCTTACGATTAACGGCGGTACGGTGTACGTCAGCGGCCCCACCGGTGACGGTAACGGCACATTTGACTGCGACGGCGTGTTTACCATCAACGGCGGCGTTGTGCTCGGCACAGGCAGCTCCGGCATGCTGAAGACCCCCACAACGGATTCCAAACAGAACACGATCAGCGTCAGCTGCACCGGCAGCGCGGGTGACACCGTAGAAGTGAAGGGCGCGGACGGCAACACGCTCGTTTCCGCCGTGGCTCCGAAGAACTTTACGAATGTCACGTTCAGCACGCCGGACATCACCGAGGGCGAAACGTATACAGTCTATGTAAACGGTACAGAAGCCGCGAGCGAGACCTGCTCCGGCGTTGTCAGCGGCGCTACGGGTATGGGCAGCTTTGGCGGCGGCCCCGGTAATATGGGTGGTCGGGCTCCAAACGGCGGTATGGGCGGCCAAATGCCGAACGGTAACGGCGGCACGCCTCCGCAGATGCCGGGCAACACCTCCGATACCTGATTTTCTCTTGTTTTCCTGTGCGTCAAAATATGAACTTTTCGTAACAATTTCGGCTTTTTCGCAAAAACTCGCACACCTTTTGTCAGGGAGAAAAGGAACCTGTCAATTTCCGTCGAAAACGCGCGAACGATTCTATTTGAACTTTCAAGACCCCCTTGCTATAATGGCATTACTGACAGATTTACCACCCATCCGACAGCCTCCGCTCTAAAAGTACAGCGGGGCTGCCGGGCCGGATCAGGAAGGATGAGAGATTTTGAGTGAACAGGAATTGATGCTGCGCGTAGCAGCCAAACACGGCGTAGACGGTGAAACGGTCCGCGAGGAGATTGGCAAAGCCCTTCGCACAGCGAAGAATTCTTCAAATGCCGCAGCCCGCGCGTTTTGGAGCGCCATCCCCGAAGATGCCAGCGACAAAGAGATCGTGCAGTGCATCGCCGCCCTCTTGTTGGGTAGCGCCGTGGAGGAGCAAAACTGAACAGCATTATCCGTAAACTCAAAAAACACGGTGCAGCCGAAATGAAGCTGCACCGTGTTTTTGTTGTTTTGCAAAATCACAGAAATAAAGGTCGCGCTTTTGGCTCGGCTTAAAACGACCGGTTCGTGCCTTGTCACGATATCCTCTGTCTTTCCTCGTATGCAGAGAGATTATTTTATCACTCTTGCCCTTACAACCGGCGAAAGTGCCGCCAGCTTTTCGCGCACGTCCTCCGTCACGTCGCCCGTAACGTCCAAAATGGTGTATGCCCAGTCGCCACGCGATTTCGAGAGCATGTTCTCAATGTTGATGCCCGCTTCACCGCACACCTGTGTGAACGAACCGATGGTATTTGGAATGTTTCTGTGCGCAAGGCAAATGCGTGTGTCCGCACCGCGTGCCATGGAAATATTCGGGAAGTTGACGGCATTTCGGATGTTGCCGTTTTCAATGTAATCCTTCAGCTCCTCTGCGGCCATCACAGCGCAGTTATCCTCGCTTTCCGGCGTGGAAGCGCCAAGGTGCGGGATCGCGATGACGTTTTCGACCCCGAGCAGCGCGTCATCCGGGAAGTCCGTCGCATACGCGGCAACGGTGCCGTCTGCAAGCGCCGCCAACATCGCGTCGGTATCGACGAGCGCCCCGCGCGAGAAGTTTAAGACGCGCACACCTTTTTTCACTTTTTTCAAAGCGTCCGCGCCTATGAGTCCGCGCGTCGAGTCATTTAGCGGTACATGTATTGTAATGTAATCGCACTTTTCAAAAATCTCATCCACGGAAGCGGCCTTCACAATGTCGCTCGAAAGGTTCCATGCAGCGTCCACGGAAAGGAACGGGTCGAAGCCGTATACCTGCATGCCGAGCGTCTGTGCGGCGTTCGCAACGAGCACGCCGATCGCGCCAAGACCAATCACGCCCAGCTTTTTGCCGAGAATTTCCGGACCCGCAAACGCGGATTTTCCTTTTTCAACCTGCTTCGAAATGTCTGCCGTGCCTTTTAGTGTCTGCGCCCATTCAATCGCCGGGACAATTTTTCTCGACGTCAAAAGCAGTGCCGCCAGCACCAGCTCCTTCACGGCGTTGGCGTTTGCGCCGGGTGTGTTGAACACCACAATGCCGGCTTCCGCGCACTTTTCCACGGGAATGTTGTTCACGCCCGCGCCGGCCCTCGCGATTGCAAGCAGACTATTGGGCAATTCCATGTCGTGCATGGCGACGGAGCGCACTAAAATGCCCTCCGGGTTCTCAATTTCGGCAGCGTATGTATAGTTTTCGCCCAAACGGTCGGTGCCGAGCGGGCTGATCTTATTGAGGCAAAGTATGTTGTGCATCAGGCATTCTCCTTTTCAAAGTTCTCCATAAACTGAACAAGCTTCTCTACGCCCTCGCGCGGCATCGCGTTATAGATAGACGCGCGCATGCCGCCCACACTGCGGTGGCCCTTCAGATTCACAAAGCCCGCAGCGGCAGCTTCCTGCACGAATTTTGCGTCTAAATCCTTGTCGCCCGTCACAAATGTCACGTTCATAATGGAACGGCTTTCTTTTTCGGCGCAGCCCTTAAAAAGCTTTGAGCGGTCGAGGAAATCATAGAGCAGCACGGCCTTTTCCACGTTGCGCTTTTCCATCGCCTTCAGCCCGCCTACTTCGTTTTTCAGCCATTCCAAAACGAGCTTGCACATGTAAATGGAGTAGCACGGCGGCGTGTTGTACATGCTGTCGCTTTCCGCGTGCGTCTTATACATGAACATCGTCGGCGTTTTTTCCTGCGGCTCGCCGATGAGATCCTCGCGGATGATGACAATGGTCAGGCCTGCCGGGGCTACGTTTTTCTGTGCGCCCGCATACAAAACGCCGAATCTCGAAACATCGATCGGGCGGCTCAGAATGCAGGAGGAAATGTCCGCCACAAGCGGCACGTCACCCGTCTCCGGCAGCGCATGGAATACCGTGCCGTAGATCGTGTTGTTCATGCAGATATGGAAGTAGTCCGCGTCCGGGCGGAACTCCTTCGGGTCAAGGTCGGGAATGCGGCTGAAATTCTGCTCTTTCGAGGATGCCACCACTTTGCAGTCGCCAAATCGCGCGGCTTCCTTATACGCTTTTGTGGAGAACTGGCCGGAGAGCACATAGTCGGCCTTGCGGTTTTTCGTCATCAAATTCAGCGGCACCATCGCAAACTGCGAGGATGCGCCGCCCTGCAAAAAGAGCACCTTGTAGTTATCCGGGATCTCCATCACTTCGCGCAGAAGGCTTTCCGCACCCTTGATGATCGCGTCATAGACCTTAGATCGGTGTGACATCTCCATCACGGACTGGCCTGATCCTTCATAGTCGAGCATTTCGGCAGCGGCTCTCAGAAGAACGCTTTCCGGCAGCATAGAGGGGCCGGCAGAGAAGTTGTACACACGGTTCATAGTAAGATCTTCCTTTCTTTGGCGCGTTAAATCGCACCGGATAATAAAATAGATTTGCCTTGCTTTACCGCGATTTCTTATAGCACTGCGGTAAAGTTTCCCCTATTATACATACAGCAAAACGCAAATGTCAAGTATAAATTTGTTTTTGGAATAAAAACAGGTGTATCTAATCGGTGGACAAATATCGAATGCTGCATTTCGTTCGTGCCCCATGCACAAATACAAATAAATTGTCCACCTTCTGCTGACAAGTCCGCATTTTTTGGCCGCAAGGCAAAAAACGCGGCAAAAAAGCACTTTAAAAACTATCTAAAAGTACAGAACATTTTCCATAACGGATTGATTTTTTGGAAATCTTTTTGTATAATAACAGAAACAAGGACACTTTAGGCTCAAAAAGAGCAAACAGACCCGTGTCCGAACTCGGCGAAAGGGTGAAGCTTTCATGAAGGTACAGAATATTGTCAACATTTTAAAGGCGGAAATACTGGCGGAGGGCGACCTTCAGGAAGAGGTCAAAACCGCATGCGGCAGCGATATGATGAGCGACGTGCTGGCGTTCGTAAAGGATCAGTCCGTGCTGCTCACGGGCCTTGTCAATCCGCAGGTGGTACGCACGGCGGAAATGATGGATATGCACTGCATCATCTTTGTGCGCGGCAAGCGCCCGGATGAGACCGTGTTGTCGCTCGCACGGCAAAAGGACATCACTATCCTCGCAACGCCGTACAGAATGTTCACGGCGTGCGGCCTCCTATACGAAAACGGGTTAGAAGGCGGGTGTGACGTATCATGAGTATGCTGCAACTTCGGTATACAGTCCCCGGCGATGATTTTACCCGCGCAGGCGAAGCTTCGGGCGATGTAAAGCATAAATTAAAGAAACTCGGCTATAACCCATCTGCCATTCGCCGCGTTTCCATCGCCATGTACGAGGGTGAAATCAACATGGTCATCCATGCGGGCGGCGGCGAAGCCAATGTGGACGTGGACCCGGATAAGGTTGTCATCGTGCTCACCGACCACGGTCCCGGCATCGCAGACGTGGAAAAAGCCATGCAGGAGGGCTGGTCCACCGCGCCGGATAACGTGCGGTCGCTTGGTTTTGGCGCCGGCATGGGCCTGCCGAACATGAAGAAGTATTCCGACGAAATGACGATTGATTCGGTCGTGGGGCAGGGCACCACGCTCAAAATGGTCGTTTACGCGCAGAGCGAAAAATCGTAAGCTCTGCATAGGATAATGGAGGAGGCGCGTTAGATTGGGTATTTTTTTCCACTCGGTCACGCTCGATGAAAGCAAGTGCGTAGGCTGCACAAACTGCATCAAGCGCTGCCCAACGGAAGCCATTCGCGTGCGCAGCGGCAAAGCGGTCATCATGAGCGAGCGCTGTATCGATTGCGGAGAGTGCATCCGCATCTGCCCGCACCACGCAAAGCGTGCAAAGCATGACCACCTTTCCATGCTGGAAAAGTTTACATATAAAATCGCGCTGCCCGCACCGTCTCTTTATGGGCAGTTTAATAATTTGGACGACCAGGATTATGTTTTATCCGGCCTTAAAAAGCTTGGGTTCGATGACGTCATGGAGGTTTCCGGCGCGGCAGAGCTTGTCAGCGAGGCTACCCGCCGCCTGATGGATGCCGGCACCTTGCAGCGCCCCGTCATCAGCTCGGCTTGCCCGGCTGTCGTGCGTTTAATCCGCGTCCGCTTCCCGGATCTCTGCGACCACGTTCTGCCGCTTTTGTCGCCCATGGAGACTGCGGCAAGGATTGCAAAGCAGCAGGCCATGCAGAAAACGGGCCTGCCGAAAGAGCAGATCGGCTGCTTTTTCATCACGCCGTGTCCCGCAAAGGTTACGGATATTCGCATGCCCATCGGCATCGAAAAGTCGGAGGTAGACGGCGCCATCGCCATCAGCGAAATTTTCCCGCAGCTTTCAAGCCGCATGGATAAGCTCACGCCAAAAGATCTCGAATCACTCTCAAATTCCGGCATTATCGGTGTCAGCTGGGCGACCTCCGGCGGCGAATCCTCGGCGCTGTTAAAAGAAAAATATCTCGCGGCGGACGGCATCGAAAACGTCATCCGCGTTTTGGAGGAGATTGAAGACGAACGCATCGGTGAGCTGGATTTCATCGAGCTCAACGCCTGCTCCGGCGGCTGCGTCGGCGGCGTGCTATGCGTCGAAAATCCGTATGTCGCCATTGCAAGATTGCAAAGATTGCGCAAATATCTGCCCGTCTCGCAGAATCACTTGGAGAAAAACAAAACCGTCCCGGAGGAAATGAACTGGGGCAGCGGGCTGGAGTTTTCCAATGTTTTAACGCTTTCGGAGGATATTTCCCGCGCCATGGAAATGATGATGGAGATCGACAAGGTGGAAGCGGAGCTGCCGGGGCTCGATTGCGGCGCGTGCGGCGCACCGAGCTGCCGTGCCTTTGCGGAGGACACCGTGCGCGGAAGCTGCCGCAAGGAAGACTGCGTGTTCATCCTGCGCAAGGAGATCCGCCGTTTTGCGGATTCGCTCTCAAATTTAGACCTTGACGGCGGCAAACGCACAAATGATGACGAATAGGGGGAAGTAAAATGCAGATAGGGGAAATGGCCGAAGCACTCGGCTGGAAGCTTTTGACCGAAAATACAGATACAACGCGCGAAGTAAAGGGCTGCTACTGCGGCGATCTTTTAAGCTGGGTCATGGGCAGAGCCAAAGCGGACGACGCGTGGCTTACCGTCATGGGCAACGTCAACGCCATCGCGGTCGCATCGCTTGCCGATACCGCAGGCATCATCCTTGTAGAAGATGCCGTTTTGGATGCAGATGCCAAAGCGCGTGCCGAGCAGCAGGAAATCGCCGTGTACGGTACATCCCTGCCTGCCTTTGAAACCGCGCTCAAAATCGCTTCATTACTGGGGTGAATGTATGAACAGCTATCGGTACGACCTGCACCTGCACTCGTGCCTTTCTCCGTGCGGCGATACGGACATGACGCCGAACAACCTCGTCAATATGGCGGCGCTGCTCGGCTGCGACATCATCGCGCTCACGGATCACAATACCTGCCGCAATACGCCCGCTGCGGTAAAGGTGGGGCAGGCCACGGACGTGCTCGTCATTCCCGGTATGGAACTCTGCACCGCCGAAGAAGCACACGTCGTCTGTCTGTTTGAAACGGTCGAGGACGCACTCGCGTTCGATAAATACGTCTGTGCGCACATTCCAAAGGTGCCGAACCGCCCGGAAATTTTCGGCGAGCAGTGGATCTTAAATGAGGACGACGAGAAGATCGGCGAAATTTCCGAGCTTCTCATTACCGCAACAGACATCAGCATCAACGATGTGCAGGCGCTCGTGAAAAAGTTTAACGGCGTGGCGTTTCCCGCACATGTCGATAAAGACGCGTACAGCGTCACTGCGTCGCTCGGTGCTATCCCGCCGGAAGCGCAGTTTTCCGCGGCAGAGCTGTCCCTTACTGCCGATGCCGCACAGCAGCGGCTTCTGCACCCGGAGCTCGAAAGCATGATGCTTCTGCGCAGCTCTGACGCGCATTACCTGCATTTGATGCCCGAAGAACACCAAACGGTGGAGCTGCCGGAAAAAACCGCCAAAGCGCTTTTAGATGTGCTGCGTGGGTGCGGTGCAGGTAAATTTCAAGCTTTATAAGGAAAAACGCCAAGCTGTGTGCTATGCGAATTTCGCATAACGCACAGCTTTCGTCGTTTTTACCAATATGGCCAAATCGCCGAATTTTCGTTAAATTGCATAAAATTTCGTTAAATCTCGCTCCTTTGAAAATTAGCTGTTTCTAACTCGTGCAAATCGGAAGAAAACGGAATAGATATACTTTTATCGATATAAAATATCGATAAAATGGGTGATATTTCAACCTTTTCACGGCAAATCTATACTGTTTTTGTATACTTTAACAAATGCCCGAAAACGAAATTTTTGTGCTGTACGCTAAAAGAACTGACAAAAATTTCGTCATGGGTTTGACAAACTTTCGTTTTTAATTCTTTTTTAGAATTATTACGTATGTCGATTTTGATATAATTCATAAAGATGTATGAAAGCTCTCCGCCCAATAGGGGCGCAGACCGAACCATACCTGAATTTAAACATAATTTTATCAGGGAGGAAATAAAATGCAAAAGCGTATCAGTACCATTCCGTTTACCGATACTCCCGAGCAGCATGAGAAGCTCCTCGCAGTCATCGAGAGCCTCAAGAATGAAAAGGGCGCCGTCATGGCTGCACTGCACAAGGCGCAGGATATCTACGGCTACCTGCCGATCGAAGTGCAGAAGGAGATTGCACGCGGTCTCGATGTATCTCTCGAAGAGGTCTACGGCGTTTCCACGTTCTATTCTCAGTTCTCGCTCACTCCGAAGGGTAAGTACAACATTTCCATTTGCCTCGGCACCGCATGCTACGTTAAGGGCGCAGATAAGGTTCTTGACCGTCTCGTTGCAAAGCTCGGCATCCAGCCGGAGGAATGTACGCCGGACGGCGTGTTCTCGCTCACCGCATGTCGCTGCATCGGCGCCTGCGGCCTTGCACCGGTCCTCACCGTCAACGAAGACGTTTACGGCCGTCTCGTTCCCGAGGACGTGGATAAGATTCTTGCAAAATACACAGCGTAAGCCATGCGCGAGCTTTCGTTGAATGTGATGGACATTGTGCAGAACTCCGTTCGCGCGGGCGCATCGCTTATCACGGTGCGGGTCGCGGAATCGAAAAAGCACGACACCTTAACCATCACGATAACGGATAACGGCTGCGGCATGAGTGCGGAGCAGGTCAAAAGCGTCATCGACCCGTTTTTCACCACACGCACCACCCGCAAGGTTGGGCTTGGCGTGCCGCTTTTCAAAATGGAAGCGGAAATGACGGGCGGCTCGTTTCAGATTGATTCCGAAGAGGGGAAGGGCACCAAAGTCACGGCTGTGTTTCGTCCCTCGCATGTCGATATGATCCCCCTCGGGGACATCGCGTCCGTTATCCATCTTTTGATCACCTGCAATCCCGAACTCGATTTTCTCTTTACCCACAGCGTTGAAGAAAAAGAGATCACCCTCGATACCCGTATGCTGCGCGAGCAGCTGGAGGGCGTTCCGTTTACGGAGCCTGCGGTATCGGCGTGGATTCGGGAGTATCTTGCAGAGGCGGAGGAAGAGCTTAAGTAGCTCTCGTAGTATCAATGCGCAAGGCGCAGAAAGGAAAAGCCACATGAAATCATTAGCTGAACTTCAGGCAATTCGAGATAGAGCAAAAATGGCGGTCAACGTCCGCGAAAATTCCGAAGCGAAAACACGTGTTCTGGTCGGCATGGCTACCTGCGGCATCGCAGCAGGCGCAAGACCGGTTCTCACCGCCATCTCGGATGAGGTCAATAAACGCGAGCTTCACGACGTCCTGGTCACGCAGACGGGCTGCATCGGCATCTGCCAGTTCGAGCCGATCGTCGAAGTTATCGATGAAAACGGCACCAAGACTACATACGTAAAAATGACACCGGAAAAGGCACTGCGCGTTGTCAACGATCACATCGTTAACGGCAATGTCGTCACGGAATACACCATCGGTGCAAATCAGAAATAAGGAGGTAAAACTATGTTTCGTTCCAATGTTCTGGTCTGCGGCGGTACGGGCTGCACGTCCTCGAACAGCGAAAAGATCATTGAAAAGCTGAAGGAGGAAATCAGCGCCAAAGGTCTGGATCAGGAAGTCAACGTTGTTCGTACCGGCTGCTTCGGCCTGTGCGCACTCGGCCCGATCATGATCGTATATCCGGAGGGCGCGTTCTATAGCCGCGTCACCCCGGAAGATGTCCCGGAAATTGTTGAAGAGCACCTGCTCAAGGGACGTATCGTTCGCCGCCTGCTCTACAAGGAGACGGTCGTCGACGAAAGCACTACAAAATCCCTTAACGAGACCACGTTCTACGCAAAGCAGATGCGTGTCGCACTGCGCAACTGCGGCGTGATCAACCCGGAGCAGATCGACGAGTACATCGCGCTCGACGGCTATCAGGCAATCGGCAAGATTCTCACGGAGAAGATCCCGCCCCAGCAGGTCATTCAGACCATGCTCGATTCCGGCCTCCGCGGTCGTGGCGGTGCAGGCTTCCCCACCGGTCTTAAGTGGAAATTCGCAGCGGCAAACGATGCCGATCAGAAATATGTATGTTGTAACGCCGACGAGGGCGACCCGGGTGCATTCATGGACCGTTCCATTCTGGAAGGCGACCCGCACAGCGTCATCGAAGCCATGACCATCGCCGGTTACGCCATCGGCGCAACGCAGGGCTACATCTACATCCGTGCAGAGTACCCCATCGCGGTTCACCGTCTCCAGATTGCCATCAACCAGGCGAGAGAATATGGCCTGCTCGGCAAGAATATCTTCGATTCCGGCTTTGATTTCGACCTTGAGATCCGCCTCGGCGCCGGCGCATTCGTGTGCGGCGAAGAGACTGCGCTTATGACCTCCATCGAAGGTAAGCGCGGCGAGCCGAGATGCCGCCCGCCGTTCCCGGCACTCAAAGGTCTGTTCCAGAAGCCGACCGTTCTGAATAACGTTGAGACGTATGCCAACATCCCGCAGATCTTCCTCAAGGGGCCGCAGTGGTTCCGCAGCATCGGCACAGAGAAGAGCGCGGGCACCAAGGTGTTCGCACTCGGCGGCAAGATTAACAATACCGGCCTTGTTGAGGTTCCGATGGGTACCACCCTGCGTGAAGTCGTCGAAGAAATCGGCGGCGGCATCCCGGGCGGCCACAAGTTCAAGGCTGCACAGACCGGCGGTCCTTCCGGCGGCTGCATCCCGGCGTCCCTCATCGATACACCTATCGATTATGACAGCCTCATCGCCATCGGCTCCATGATGGGCTCCGGCGGCCTCATTGTTATGGATGAAACGACCTGCATGGTCGATATCGCAAAGTTCTTCCTTGAGTTCACGGTCGATGAATCCTGCGGCAAGTGCACCCCGTGCCGTGTCGGCACGAAGCGCCTGCTTGAGATTCTCAACAAGATTACAAGCGGCAAGGGCACACTCGAAGACATCGATAAGCTCGAAGAGCTCTGCTACTACATTAAGGAAAACTCCCTCTGCGGTCTCGGCCAGACAGCGCCGAACCCGGTTCTTTCCACACTCAAGTATTACCGTGATGAGTACATTGCGCACGTCACCGAGCATCGTTGCCCGGCAGGTGCCTGCAAGGCCCTCACGAATTACGTCATCGATGCGGACAAGTGCAAGGGCTGCACGCTCTGCGCACGCAACTGCCCGGTCGGCGCCATCTCCGGCACTGTCCGTGAGCCGCATGTCATCGATACGCAGAAGTGCATCAAGTGCGGCGTCTGCCGTGAAAAGTGCAAGTTCGGCGCCATCGAAAAGAAGTAAGGAAGGAAGTTGAGAATAGCATGGATATGGTAAATATTAAGATCAACGGCATGTCCTACGAGGTCGCTGCCGGCAGCACGATCCTCGAAGCCGCAAGAGAAGCCGGAATCGACATTCCCACCCTTTGCTTCTTGAAGGACGTCAACCAGATCGGCGCATGCCGTATGTGCATGGTCGAAGTTAAGGGCGCGAAATCGCTTGTTGCCGCCTGCGTGTACCCGGTAAACGAGGGCATGGAGGTCTTCACCAATACGCCGAAGGTTCAGAAATCCAGAAAAATGACACTGGAGCTCTTGCTCTCCGTGCATGACCGCAAATGTCTCTCCTGCAAGAGAAGCGGCACCTGCGAGCTGCAGAAGCTCTGCAACGATATGGGCATCGACAGCGAGAACCGCTACGAAGGCGCCGTTCCCGCCGGCAAAAAGGATTACAGCACCCTGCACCTCGAAAGAGATAATGCAAAGTGCATCCTGTGCCGCCGCTGCGTGGCAGCCTGCCAGCAGCAGCACGTCGCCGTCATCGGCGCGAACAACCGCGGTTTCGATACCGAGATCGGCTGCGCATTTGAGATGCCGCTCAGCGAAGTGGCCTGCGTTTCCTGCGGTCAGTGTATCGTAGCCTGCCCGACAGGTGCCCTCACCGAAAAGGACAATACCCAGCAGGTCATCGATGCCATCAACGATCCGGAAAAGGTCGTTGTCGTGCAGACGGCTCCGGCTGTGCGCGCAGCGCTCGGCGAAGAGTTCGGTATGCCGATCGGCACGAACGTAGAAGGCAAGATGGTCGCAGCCCTGCGCCGCCTTGGCTTCGATAAGGTCTACGATACCGATTTCGGTGCCGATATGACCATCATGGAAGAAGCAAACGAGTTCATTGACCGCGTGAAGAACGGCGGCAAGCTGCCGATCATCACCTCCTGCTCTCCGGGCTGGGTCAAGTTCTGCGAGCACTACTTCCCGAGCCTCACAGAAAACCTCTCCACCTGCAAGTCCCCGCAGCAGATGACCGGTGCGCTCATCAAAACGTGGTTTGCGGAAAGAGAAGGCATCGATCCGAACAACATCGTTTCTGTTTCCGTCATGCCGTGCGTCGCGAAGAAATTCGAGATCAACCGTGACGACGAAGACGCAGCCGGTGTGCCGGACGTTGATATCTCCATTACCACCCGCGAACTTGCCCGCATGATCAAGATGGCACAGCTCAACTTCGCAAGACTGCCGGAAGAGGATTTTGACCCGGTTATGGGCGTTTCCACCGGCGCAGCTACGATCTTCGGCGCGACGGGCGGCGTTCTGGAAGCAGCGCTCCGTACCGCAGCCGACGTGCTTGAGGGCGTCGACCACGATAACATCGAGTACAAAGAGATTCGCGGCACGAAGGGCTTCAAGGAAGCTGTTTACAAGGTTGCCGGCATGGATGTCAAGGTCGCTGTCGTCAGCGGTCTGAATAACGCAAACGAGCTGCTCAAGAAGATCGAAAGCGGCGAAGCCGACTACCACATCGTGGAAGTCATGTGCTGCCCGGGCGGTTGCGTAAACGGCGGCGGCCAGCCGATTCAGCCGTCTACGGTTCGCAGCTTCACGGACATTAAGGCCCTGCGTGCAAAAGCCCTCTACGATGAGGACGCGGCCAAGACGCTCAGAAAGAGCCACCTGAACCCCGTCGTCAAGGAGTGCTACGAATGGATGGGCGGCGAGCCCGGCTGCCATAAGGCACACGAGCTGCTGCATACGTCTTACGTCAAGCGCGATCGTTTCTAAATTTAAATTTAAGGTGTTTAAGAGCCACTGCGAGTAATCACAGTGGCTCTTTTTATGTCGGCTCCCTCTGACAGAGAGAAAGGGAGTGATACAGCGTGCTAATGAACTTCACGGTACCTTTCACTTAGAAAAAAACTGTGTATATAAAAAGAGCGGCGCAAAGCCGCTCTTTCAGGGAACCCATGCAACTGGGTTCCCTACAATTTGAACGTCCCCCGGACGTTCAAATCTACCTTCCTAGTTTTGAGTTAGGCAAAAGTATTCCGAACTCTGCGGAGTTCGGCTTAGGGCTCAGCCCTAAGAATCCGCGACCTTTTTTGAAAAAAGGTCGATCAAAAACTTTTAACCCACGTTTTGCGTCATCACTGTGCTACCGTTTCCAACAGCTCGCAAATATCCATGGCTGCATTTTGATTGATAACTGCTCTCTGCCGTTTGCGCATTTCTTCCGCATTTCCCGGCTCCGAAAGCCTTTCCACCGCCGACAAAAGCTCTGTTTCTGTGTTTTCCACCTTTACGGCGATACCCTCCTTGGCAAAAAACTCCGCGTTGCGGCTTTCGCACCCCGGTATCGGCGAAATGTGCACAAGCGGCACGCCCGCCGCGGCGCTCTCCGTAGATGAAAGTCCGCCCGGCTTCGAGATAAACACGTCGCTTGCCTTTAAATACAGTGCCATTCTGTTCGTGCTGTGCATCGGCGTGATTTGCCCATTTTTTGTAAATTCAGTTTCCACGCTGTCAAACAGTGCCTCATTGCTGCCGCACAAAATGTTGAGGTCGCAGTCTGCATTCTGCTCCAAATACGGCAGCAGTGCCCGCACGGCATTTATAATTGACCCCGCGCCCATGCTCCCGCCGGAAAGCAGCAACGTGCGCCTGTCTTTCGGCAAGTTAAGCGCTTCCCGCGCTCTGTCTTTCGAGATGGTATCATCGGAAAAATCCAGCCGCACCGGGATGCCCAGCGGCCGCAATTTTTCCACAGGAATGCCTCGCCCGGTGAAATCGCTGCTCAAAAGCGGGGAGGGCGTCACGTACAAGTCGCAGTCCGATTCCTCCGTAAACGGAACGCAAGTGTAGTCCGTCGCAATAAACACGAACGGCGGTGTTTCCATGCCGTTTAGCCGCATGTGCGTCAAAATCTCCGCCGGGTACAAATGCGTGCAGACGATCACGTCCGTTAGGTGTTCCGCAAGGTATTTCTGCATGTACGGCGCCATTTTGCCGTTGATGTGGTACACCGGCGAACGTCCCGGCAGCTTACGGTACGCGTTACCGAGGTCATAGACCGCGCCAAACAGCTTCGGGCTTTTCTGTACCAACTTTATATAGGTCTGCCCGACTTTATTTGCAAGCTCCTCGCTCACCAACGTGTACGGGTCCATGCGCACGGCGTGGTGCCCGCGTTCCGTCAGCGCCTCAAAAACCGCTTGCGCCGCCGTGTTGTGCCCGCCGCCCGTGCTGCAGGATAGAATCAGTGCTTCCATGCAAGTTTCACCTCAAAGTGTTCTTTTTCCTCGGCACTCATAAAGAGCTTCGCGAGCACCGAAGCCGCAATCAGCAAAAAGCCGAAGACGATATAGCGGTTTGGCTCCAGCCAAACCGTGCAAATGGCCGCCAGAATATACGTCGCCACTGTGCGGTAATAGTTCGGGTTGATTTTAACAACGCACGAAAAGAAAATGAAGATGCCCGCCAAAACGCACAGAGGGATCCAGTGCGGCAGCAGCCCCAAAAAGCACCCAAACGTTGCCGCAATGCCTTTGCCGCCGTGCTTAATGTCATAAAACGGCAGAATATGGCCCAAGACCGGCGCCGCCATCACAAAAGAGAGCATCAGCGGGTTTTCGGGCAGTTCTCCGCTGCGGTACAAAAAGACCGGAAAAAAGCCCTTTAACAGGTCGCCACACAACGTAAACACGCCGCACCGGAACCCGCCGTATGTAAACGCATTCATTGTGCCCGGGTTCTTGTCCGGGCTTTCCGTCATAATGTCTGTCTTTTTAAAGATCAGCCCACCGAGCCGCGCAAACAAAATACTGCCCAGCAGATACCCGAAAATAATATATAAAGCGTCGCGCACTTCCATGTTTTTCTCACACTCCCCAAAAATTTCGCGCCACAAAAAATTCACAATTTTGCCGAGAGTCTCGTCTTGACAACCTCTTATAAAGTCATTATAATATGAACCATTGACACTTGTCAATTTGACATTTGTCCAAGTTAAGTGAAAATATTGCGAAACAGGAGGGAATGTCTATGTATCAGGGAAAAAATCCAACGGCGCTGCAATCGCAGAACCTCATCACAGAGGCACTTTTAGCACTTATGGAGGAAGAGCCGTTTCAAAAAATCACGATAAAAGCCGTTTGTGCCCACGCCGGCGTTTCACGCCAGACGTTTTACTCGCTGTTTGAAAATAAAGAAGAGGTCATTGGGCGTCGGCTCGACCAACTTTTTGAAGAATACCGTAAACGGTTCATTGAGGAAAAGCGCGCTTACACCATTCGCAGTCTATGTGATTCTATTATGGAGTGTTTTGTGGAGCAGAAAAAACTCCTCAGTCTTCTGGTCGAAAATCATCTGGATACATTGGCTCGCGAAAAATCGGAAGCATATCTCCTGCATTTGGACAATATTTTCCACGCTTATGACCACGAAGATCGTGATTACGCCATTTCATTTCTTGCCGGCGCGATCATCAGCATGGTGGTTTACGCTATTCGCAAGGATGATTTTACGGATAGCCGCAAAATTTCGAATCTTGTGCAAAAGATCATTACCGGCCAATATTTTACAATTTAACTCCGAAAATTCCTATAACAAAAACCGCTCGGGCTTTACGGCTTCGAGCGGTTTTATATTACAAGAAGGATTATTTGTGGTAGAGGTTATTGTCCTCATACGTTGCTTCGCACGTCACGTTGATGCCAAGGCGTTTGAATACGCTGTCGTCTACCGAGCCGAGGATTACGCTGGAGTGCAAATCACAGCCGCTCAGCTCGTCCAGCTTCTGCATGGCGCGCATCGCGTTTTCGTCGGTCGCCGCGCTGATGGCGAGCGCCACCAACATCTCATCGGTGTGCAAGCGCGGGTTTCGGCTCTGCATGTAGTCGGTTTTCAGCGTCTGAATAGGCGCAATGACCGTCGGCGAAATGAGCTTCACCTCGTGCGGAATGCCTGCAAGCATCTTCAAAGCGTTCAGTGTCAACGCAGAGGAAGCACCCAGCAATTCCGACGTGCGCCCCGTCACAATCGTGCCGTCCGGCAGCTCTAAAGCTGCCGCGGGCTGTCCTGTCGCTTCCGCGCGCTTCAATGCTGCGAGCACGACCGGGCGATTCTCCGGCTCCAACTTCAGCTGGCGCATCAGGTTCTCGATTTTCTGTAATTCCGCTTCGGAAGCAAGACCTTGGCGCACAAGGCACGCCGTCTTAAAGTAGCGGCGAATAATCTCCTGCTTTGAGGCTTCGCGGCACACTTCATCGTCGATGATGGACAGACCCGCCATGTTCACGCCCATGTCCGTCGGGCTCGCGTACGGGCACTCGCCGTAAATCTGCTCAAACATCGCGCGCAGCACGGGGTAGATTTCAATGTCGCGGTTGTAGTTTACAGTTGTCTCACCGTACGCCTCAAGGTGGAACGGGTCGATCATGTTCATATCATTCAGGTCAGCCGTCGCCGCTTCATAGGCAAGGTTCACCGGGTGCTTTAAGGGAAGGTTCCAAATGGGGAAGGTCTCAAACTTCGCGTAGCCCGCCTTAATGCCGCGCTTGTGCTCATGGTAAAGCTGCGAAAGGCAGGTTGCCATTTTGCCGCTGCCCGGGCCCGGCGCCGTCACCACAACAAGGGAGCGCGTCGTCTCAATGTAGTCGTTGCGGCCGTAGCCCTCGTCGCTTACGATGAGCTTCACGTCGGAGGGGTACCCCGGAATGCGGTACTGGCGGTAGACCTTCAGTCCCAGTGTCTTCATGCGCTGCTCAAAAATCGCCGCGGAGGGCTGGTCTGCGTACTGCGTCAGCGTGATGCTGCCCACATATAAGCCGAAGCCGCGGAAAATATCAATCAAACGGATGACATCCGTGTCATACGTAATGCCAAGGTCGCTGCGGCGCTTGTTTTTCTCAATGTCGTTCGCGTTGATCGCAATGACAATCTCCGCCTGGTCTTTCAGCGCCAAAAGCATCTTGATCTTGTTGTCCGGTTCAAAGCCCGGCAGCACGCGTGAAGCGTGGAAATCGTCAAACAGCTTGCCGCCGAATTCCAGATACAGCTTGCCGCCGAACTGGTCAATGCGCTCGCGAATACGCGCAGACTGCAGCTCGATATACTTCTGACTGTCAAAACCGATTTTCTTCATGGTCATTCCCCTTCCTTAATTCATACGTCTCATGCGTCCTAAAATAAGCCCCTTTAGGGTGCATTTGAAAAGCCGTAAACTTGTTTTCCGATACACCCCGAATACAGTAAAAAAGCGGGCGTTCGGTATCTGCCCGCGAAAAATCTGTTTTTAGTATAGCAAAAAACGCGCTTTTTTTCAATAGCAAATCTTGGTTTGCGCCGCCTAATTTCGACTCTCTTCCGCGCGAGATATTGTCAGTATCTTCAAAAAGTGGTATACTGTTTATTAAATCGAAGTTTAATTTTAACGGCGGTACAGGGAGACACTTTTCATGAGCGAGCAAAAGCGAAACACAACGAAAAACCAAATATGCCTTGGGCTTTTGGCGCATGTCGATGCCGGTAAGACCACACTTTCGGAAGCGATGCTGTATGAAGGCGGGCAGCTCCGCCGTCTTGGGCGCGTCGATCATCAGGACGCGTTTCTCGATACCGACGTGCAGGAGCGCGAGCGCGGCATCACCATTTTCTCAAAGCAGGCCGTTTTACCGCTCGAACATACCGCGTTTACGCTGCTCGATACCCCCGGTCACGTCGATTTTTCAAGCGAAATGGAGCGCACGCTTCAGGTGCTCGATTACGCTGTGCTCGTCATCAGCGGCACAGACGGTGTGCAGAGCCACACGCGTACGCTGTGGCGGCTTTTGGAGCGCTATAACGTCCCTACGTTTCTCTTCATCAACAAAATGGATCTCGACGGCGCAGACCACGATAAAGTCTTAGCCGAGCTGCAAAAGCTCAGCACCGGTTGCATCGATTTCACATCTCCCGAAGCGGAACGCGATGAAAACATCGCCGTTTGTGACGAAGACACGCTCGCCCATTACCTCGAAACGGGCGAAGTCGAATGTCCCGAGATTAAACGCCTCATCAAAAATCGCAAGCTTTTTCCGTGCTGGTTCGGCTCGGCTTTGAAGTTAGACGGCGTAAAAGAACTTTTAAACGGTCTTGAAATGTACACCGAAATGCCCGAATACCCTAAGGCTTTCGGCGCGAAGGTCTTCAAAATCGCACACGATAATCAGGGCGCACGGCTTACGTATTTGAAGGTCACAGGCGGCGCTTTGCCTGTTAAAATGGTGCTTAAAGGCGGCGTGTGCGAAAACGTATGGGCAGAAAAAGCCGACCAGCTCCGCATCTATTCCGGTGGGAAATTCCGCCTTGCGGAGGAAGTCACCGCGGGCGGCGTGTGCACCGTAACGGGTCTCACGCACACGTATCCCGGGCAGGGACTCGGTGCGGAGGAAGACACCCCTGCGCCCGTGCTTGAAAGCTTTTTGACGTATCAGGTCTTCCTGCCGGACGGTATGGAGCCGCACACCGCCGTGCGCTGTTTGCGCGTTTTGGAGGAAGAAGACCCCCAGCTTCATGTCGTGTGGAACGAGCAATTACACGAAATTCACGTGCAGATTATGGGCGCGGTGCAGCTTGAAGTTTTGCAGCGCGTCTTAAAAGAGCGCTTTAAAATGGAGGTCACGTTCGGCACCGGCAGCATTGTCTACCGCGAGACGATCGAAGACCCCGTCGAAGGCATGGGGCATTTTGAGCCCCTGCGCCATTACGCCGAGGTGCACCTGCTCTTAGAGCCCGGCGAGCGCGGCAGCGGTATGCGTTTCGGCACCGTGTGCAGCATGGATGTGCTTGACCGCAACTGGCAGAATCTCATTTTAACGCACCTTGAGGAGCGCAGCTACCCCGGCGTGCTGACCGGCTCGCCCATCACGGATATGAAAATCACGCTTCTCATCGGCCGTGCGCATTTAAAGCACACCGAGGGCGGTGATTTTCGTCAGGCCACCTATCGCGCCGTGCGCCACGGCTTATTACAGGCGAAAAGCGTGCTTTTAGAGCCGTGGTACGATTTCCGATTAGAGGTTCCGCAGTCGCAGGTCGGCCGCGCCATTTCGGACATGCAGCGCCTTTGCGCGGAGTTCGAGCCGCCGCAGACCGAGGGTGAAAACGCCGTCATCACGGGCTTTGCGCCCGTCTCCGAAATGCAGGGTTACACCTTGGAGGTCGCATCGTACACGCGCGGGCTTGGCAGCCTTATTTGTATGCCGAAGGGCTACTTGCCGTGCCATAATGCCGAAGAGGTCATCGAGCATATCGGCTACGATGCCGAGCGTGATTTGGAGAACACCGGCGATTCCGTCTTCTGTTCGCACGGCTCCGGCTTCGTTGTGCCGTGGCGCGAGGCGGCTTCCCACATGCACCTCGAAAGTGGATGGAAGCCCAAAAAGCCGGGAACAAAATCTGCCGAAACCGAAGCTCCCGTGCGCGCCGCCGCACAGCTGCCGCCTGTGTTCGACGATGAGCTGCGCGCCATTTTTGAGCGCACCTACGGCCCTATTCGCCGCCGCGATATGCAGCCGCAAAACGCCGTTCGCGCCGCCGAAAGCAGTGGAAAAAGGGAATGGAAGGTGCCGGAAAAGGTCTTCGAGCCTGAGTATCTCCTCATCGACGGCTACAATATTCTCTTTGCGTGGGACGATTTAAATAAGGTCGCCGAAAAGGACATCGACACCGCTCGACAGATTTTAATGGATAAAATCTGCAATTATCAGAGCTTCAGCCGCAGCACGTGCATCCTCGTTTTCGATGCCTATCGCGTCCCGCGTGACGTGGAGGACGTTATCCGCTACCACAACATTTCCGTTGTATTCACAAAGCAGGCGGAAACGGCGGATACCTACATTGAGCGCGCCACATTTGAGATCAGCAAAAAGCACCGTGTGCGCGTCGCCACATCCGACGGCGCAGAGCAGATGATTGTGCTCGGTCACGGCGCGCGTCGTGTTACGGCCTCCGAATTCAAGGTGGAGGTTGATGAAGCGAACAAGCGTATGCGCGAGGTCATCGCCGATTGGAACGAAAAAGAAAGCGCCCGCCACGCGCATAAGCCTTTCAAAAATTTAACGGATCAAACGCAGAGTAATCTGCGTGCGTATACAGAAAACAACAAAACACAAAGAAAGGAAAATGGAAAATGAAAGTCTTACTCTTAAACGGAAGCCCGAAGGCGAACGGCAATACTGCTGTTGCTCTGCATGAAATGGTGGATATTTTCAACAAAGAAGGCATCGAAACGGAAGTTATTCATGTCGGCAACAAAGACATCCGCGGATGTGTGGCATGCGGGCAATGTTCTAAGCTGGGGCACTGCGTTTTTAACGATCTTGTCAACGAAGTTGCGCTGAAATTTGCGGAAGCGGACGGTCTTGTCGTCGGCAGTCCGGTGTATTATGCCTCCGCAAACGCAACACTTGTTGCGCTTTTGACGCGCCTGTTTTACAGCACTCCATTCGATAAAACGATGAAAGTCGGCGCCGCCGTTGTGGCTGCCCGCCGCGGCGGCCTTTCCGCCACGTTCGACGAACTCAACAAATTCTTTACGATCTCCGGCATGCCCGTCGCGTCCAGTCAGTATTGGAACAGCATTCACGGCCTCGCACCAGGCGAGGCGAAAGAGGATTTGGAGGGTCTACAAACCATGCGCACCTTGGCGAGAAATATGACTTTTTTGATGAAGAGCATTGCGCTCGGTAAGGAAAAATTTGGCCTGCCGGAAACGGAACAGCACATCGCAACGAACTTTATTCGGTAAAAAATACTGCTAAAGCAGCAAAGAAGCACAGTTAAGCGACAAAGAGCATCTTTGCTGATTTTTCAATATCCTCTATTAAAAATATAAATTTATCCGCAAAATGGCAAAAATCTCCCATGGCAAAAAGCCAAGGGAGATTTTGTTTATAGATCAACTTTTAATATATTCGGGTTTATTTCCAGTCGACTGTTCCGGCTTCGACGTAGCGGGACTTCTCAAATACGGAGATCATCAAGGTCGGATCGGTCGTGCCGAGATCGCAATACGTAAGCCCCAGCGCCGTGCCACTGCTTTTATCCTGCCACTCGAGATATTGAGTACCGGTACCGTTGTCGTCTTGAACGGCAGGTGCGCCGAAGGTTTCGGTGAAGCGTTTGCTTGCGGCTTCAAAATGCTCTTCTGCCGTGCCGCGCGCAAGCTGTTCGTGGAACGTCACCGAAAATAGCTTGCCGTTTTCGTCAAACTGCGCATCAAATTTGCCGGAGCAGTCTGCGGACTGCACGATGTCCTCCGATGAATAATTCGTATATGCGAAAGGTGCTGTCGCGGGGCTTTCGCTGACCATTGTCAGCTTAGAGCCGATAGCGGATTCAAGTTCCGTCGTGTCGATGCCGAACGGCGCAGTGGAATACGCATAGCCGGTCTTGGAATCGAATCGGAAAGCGTCTGTCTCTTTCATGGTTGTCTTAGACGAACAGCCGACAAACGTGAGCATCAAAACAAGGGACAAAACCAATGCGAGCTTTTTCATAAAACGACCTCCTATGATGATGTTAGGATTTGTGCCTGCGCTGACGGATACGGCGGTGCAAATGAATTTGTGTTATGAATTTGGTTTAAAATTTGCTGAAAAATATCACCTACGAGTATAGTTTTTAGTGGTATATTACACTTGCATGATATCATGTATAAGAGGGTTTGTCAATATATATTTAAAAATTGTTAGAAAAAAAATAGAACAAAAAATCTCCCTCTGTGCCGAAACACAAAGGGAGACTGTTTATAATGCTTTGCTTTTAGAGCAAGATCGAATTAGAGAATGATGCTCTTGCCTGTCATTTCTTCCGGCTGCGGCAGATCCATGATCTTCAGCATGGTGGGTGCGATGTCCGCGAGAACGCTGCCCTCACGCAGCTTGCACGGATAACCGACAACGCAGAACGGAACCGGGTTTGTGGTGTGTGCGGTAAACGGTTCACCGTCATCATCGACCATCTTGTCTGCATTGCCGTGGTCGGCGGTGATGAGCAGCACGCCGCCCATCTCGTCGATGGCTGCTGCGACCTTGCCGACGCAGGTATCGACAGCCTCAACGGCAGCCTTTGCAGCCTCGAACACGCCGGTGTGGCCGACCATGTCGCAGTTTGCAAAGTTCAGAATGATCATATCGTACTTGCCGGACTTGACGGCCTCAACCATCTTATCCGTGACTTCGTAAGCGCTCATTTCCGGCTGGAGGTCATACGTTGCGACCTTCGGGGACTTGACAAGAATGCGGTCCTCACCCGGATACTGCTTCTCGACGCCGCCGTTGAAGAAGAATGTGACATGCGCATACTTCTCGGTTTCGGCAATGCGGAGCTGCTTGAGGCCCTTATCGGAGACGTACTCGCCGAGGGTGTTTTTAAGACTCTGCGGCTTGAATGCGATCTCAACGTTCGGCATCGTGGCGTCATACTGCGTCATGCAGACGTAGGTGAGCGGGAAGAAGCCATTCTTGCGGGTGAAGCCGGTGAAATCCGGGTCTACGAATGTGCGGGTGATCTCTCTTGCGCGGTCCGGGCGGAAGTTGAAGAACACGACGGAATCGCCGGATGCGACCGGAGCGCCGCCCTTGATGACGCACGGCACGACGAACTCGTCCGTGACTTCGTTTTCATAGGATTTCGATACAGCGCAAACCGGGCACGCGAACTCTTCGCCTTCGCGGCAAACCATGGCGTTGTAAGCCTTTTCTACGCGCTCCCAGCGGTTGTCGCGGTCCATCGCATAGTAGCGGCCCATGACCGTTGCAACCTTGCCGACGCCGATTTCCTTCATCTTCTCCATGAGCTCCTTGACGAAGTCCTTGCCGGAGGAAGGCGGAACATCGCGGCCGTCGAGCAGGGCATGAACATAGACGTTTTCAACGCCCATCTTTTTTGCCATTTCCAGCAGACCGTAGAGGTGCTGGTTGTGGCTGTGCACGCCGCCGTTGGAAAGCAGGCCGATGAGGTGCAGCGCGGTGCCGTTTTCTTTTGCGTTATTCATGGCGTGTACGAGCGCTTCGTTCTCAAAGAAAGAACCGTCCTGTACCGCCTTCGTGATGCGGGTAAGCTCCTGATAAACGATGCGGCCTGCGCCGATGTTGGTGTGGCCGACTTCGCTGTTGCCCATCTGGCCGTCCGGCAGACCGACGTCCATGCCGGAAGCGCCGATCTTTGTAATCGGGTTTTCAGAGAACAGCTTATCGAGGTTCGGTCTCTTAGCGGCGGCAATCGCGTTGCCCTCCGTTTTAGCAATTCCGAAACCGTCCAGAATCATGAGTACAACAGGTCTTTTCATAGTGGAGATGCCTTTCCTTTCAACTGGAAAAAATCTTTCGGTGGAAAAATCAGCCCTTGGTGGCTGCGTCTACGATGGCTGCGAAGTCGTTCGGCTTCAGGGAAGCGCCGCCGATGAGGCCGCCGTCAACGTCCGGCTGTGCAAGAAGCTCAGCTGCGTTGCCTGCGTTCATGGAGCCGCCGTACTGAACAGTGATGCCTTCTGCAGCCTTTTCGCCGTAGAGGGACTTGACGGTCGCACGGATGACAGCGCAAACTTCGTTTGCCTGCTCTGCCGTGGCGGTCTTGCCGGTGCCGATAGCCCAAACCGGCTCGTAAGCGATGATGATGCGCTTAAGCTCTTCTTCGGTTACGCCGCCGAGTGCGATCTTTGTCTGCATGGCAACGAGCTCATCGGTGATGCCCTGCTCGCGCTGCTCGAGGTACTCGCCTACGCAAACGATGACGGTGAGGCCTGCGTCAAGCGCAGCTCTTGTTCTCTTCTGAACCGTAACGTCGGTATCGCCGAAGTAGGTTCTTCTCTCGCTGTGGCCGGTGATGACGTACTCAACGCCGCAAGCCTTCAGCATTTCTGCGGAAATCTCGCCGGTGAAAGCGCCGCTGACCGCCCAGTGGCAGTTCTCTGCGCCGATCTTGATGTTGGTGCCCTTAGCCGCCTCAATAGCGGTTGCGATGTCTACATACGGCACGCAAGCGACAACGTCGCAGCCTGCGTCCTTAACGAGCGGAGCAATGGCGGTGATGAGTTCCTTTGCCTCCGCAGGGGTTTGGTTCATTTTCCAGTTGCCGGCGATAACAGCCTTTCTAACAGTCTTGTTCATGATTTTCTATTCCTTTCCGTCGGTTAAAAACCGTTTTTATTGAGACAACAATACGGGAGCAGAGGCAAGCTCCGCTCCCGTTCATGCTTTTAATTATTTCTCGTTGAGGCAAGCAATGCCGGGGAGCTCAAGACCCTCGAGGAATTCGAGAGAAGCGCCGCCGCCCGTGGAGATGTGCGTCATCTTATCCGCGAAGCCGAGCTTCTCAACAGCCGCAGCGGAGTCGCCGCCGCCGATAATGGAGATTGCGTTGCTGTCTGCAACTGCCTTTGCAACCGCGATGGTGCCGTTTGCGAAGTTTTCCCACTCGGAAACGCCCATCGGGCCGTTCCAAACAACGGTGCCTGCGTTCTTCACGGCGTTTGCGAACAGCTCACGGCTCTTCGGGCCGATATCGAGACCCATCCAGCCTTCCGGAATGTCGTCGGAATCGACGATCTTCCACTCGGAGTCTGCACTGTACTCGGTTGCAACAACGTTATCGACCGGGATGAGGAAGTTGATGCCCTTAGCCTTTGCCTTGTCCATCATTTCCTTAGCGAGCTCAACCTTGTCGTCCTCGCAGATGGAGGTGCCAATCTCGTGACCGAGAGCCTTGAAGAAGGTGTAAGCCATGCCGCCGCCGATGATGAGTGTGTCGACCTTTTCAATCAGGTTGTTGATGACGCCGATCTTATCGGAAACCTTAGCGCCGCCGAGGATTGCAACGAACGGACGCTTCGGGTTCTCGAGCGCGCCGCCCATGATGGAAATCTCCTTCTGGATGAGGTAGCCGCAGACAGCCGGGAGGTAATCTGCAACGCCTGCTGTGGAAGCATGTGCACGGTGTGCGGTGCCGAATGCATCGTTGACATAGATCTCAGCCATGGAAGCGAGTGCCTTAGCGAAATCCGGGTCGTTCTTGGTCTCTTCTGCATGGAAGCGAACGTTCTCGAGCATGAGGACTTCGCCGTCCTTCAGAGCTGCAGCCTTAGCCTTAGCGTCCGGGCCTACAACGTCTTTTGCCATGATGACTTCCTTGCCGAGGAGCTTGGAAAGCTCTGCTGCGACAGGCGCCAGGGAGAACTTCTTCACGTCACCCTTAGCAGCTTCGAGTGCCTTAGCGGTCGCTTCGGCCTGCTCTGCTTCCGGCATAGCATCGATCTTCTTCTTCTCCTTCTTGTCGAGCTTTACAACGTCGTTGAAGATGTTGTGCGGGCGACCCATGTGGGAGCAGAGGATGACCTTTGCGTTGTGGTCTACGAGATACTTAATGGTGGGCAGCGCACCGACGATGCGCTTTGTGTCCGTGATGACACCGTCCTTCATCGGGACGTTGAAATCGCAGCGGACAAGAACGTGCTTACCGGCAACGTCGATGTCTTCTACGGTTTTCTTGTTGAGGTAGTTCATTTTCGTACACTCCTTTAAGAAATATATTGAGTTACGGTTATACGTTTGGTTGGCGGACAACACCGCCTACGGAATTTATTTTATACCAAACGGAAGATGATTTCAAGAGATAACGCGCAAATTGCACACTTTTTAGCGCAAATTTTTCATTTTTGCGATTTTGTACGGATTTTTATTTCGCACCGTTCGCGTCTGCCGCGTCCCAGTCGTAGCCGCGCAGGCGACCGGCTTCGGAAAGCGCGGGAAAATCCCACTGGCGCAGGACTTCGTAAACGCCGATGGCGATGCTGTTGGAGAGGTTTAAGCTGCGCGCTTCCGAAATCATGGGGATGCGCACGCAGCGGTCTTTGTTTTTGAAAAGCAGGTCTTCCGGCAGGCCGGCTGTCTCTTTGCCGAAGAAGAGGTAGCAATTATCGGGATAGTGTATATCCGTGTGCTTATGGACGGATTTTGTGGAGAAAAAGAAAAATTCGCCGCTGTTTTTTGCAAAAAATTCGTCGAGCGAGTCATAATAGGTGATGTCGAGCAAATGCCAGTAATCGAGACCGGCGCGCTTTAGCTTTTTGTCGTCGATTTTAAAGCCCATGGGGCCCACAAGGTGCAGCCTTGCGCCCGTGGCGGCGCAGGTGCGCGCGACGTTGCCGGCGTTTTGGGGGATCTCCGGCTCGACCATAACGATATTCAAAATCATTGCTGTCAAAGTCCTTTCGGGAAGAATGATGTATGTTTTTGTAAAAAGGGGGAAACTAAACGTGACGGCTGTTTTGTATGTTTTAAAAGCCGCAATCTGGATCTGGAGGTTTGATGCCATGTATAAGCAGAGCATGAACGTTGTGAAGGGCGTGGGTCTCGGCATTGCCGCAGGCGCTGCCGTGGCTGCCGTTTCGTCCGCGATGATGAACGGCGGGAAGAAATCCGCCAAGGCGCGCACAAAAGAGGTGCGCCGCAGCACCGCCAAGGCTGTGCACACGGTGGGGCAGCTCATTGACGGCGTAGAGAACATGTTGAAGTAACTACCCGCGGTCGCAGTGGCAGCCCAAAACGCCGCTGTGGCCGAATACATAGATGTTGCATGGCGTGCGGCGCTCGCCGGCGGCTGCGGCGCATTTGAGCGTCAGGGAGCCGGAAGCGGGCTGCTCGTAGCACCGTTGCAGTCGGTTGCAGCACCCGCCCGCGATGTCGCGCCAGCGGCATGCCCCGGCGTTTGTGCAGTGCTTGATGCACTCCATATCGATGTAGCGCTGGGAAATTTCGCCGCCCGCGTGGTAATCACCGTTGGAGATGAGCAGGTGCGCAACGGCGAGGTCGCCGATAACGTTTGAAAAGTGGCTTTCTGTGCCGTGGTGCGGCGCTTTGACGATATAGTAGCCATCAAACAGCTTCCCGGAGATGCGGCGCAGCACTTCATCGGACACGTCGCCGGTCATTAGAATATCGAGGTTCGACGGGCCGCGGCTTCGGCGGTTGTGAAAGACGAGGGAGAGGTCGTTCTGCGTTTCGGTGTAGACGTTGCGCACGACGGATTGATTTAAAATGTCCTGAATATCCGGCGCGGCGGGGGAATGGGCGAGGTTGCTGCGCATATCCTCCATGCGATCTAAGAGGTCGCGGAGAGAATCAAGCAGGATGCGCCGTCTGCCGGGCGTGGCGCGGTCGGACGGCGCGAAGGCCGTTTGACACTGCATGTAGAGCCTAACGAACGCATCCTTCGTCTCCAAAAACTCCGTTTCGCGCCCGGTGTGAAACGGGGAAGAGAGGCAGATATTGAGGTTTTCGACGGCTTCCGTCAGGATGGCATCGAACGGGAAGGGCTCGTTACGCGCAGGGGAGAGCACCTCGTAAAACGCGCCGTCAAATGTGAAGATGTCGCCGCCGCCGAGCGTGAAAATGCGGTCTGCGCCGACAGAATCATTGAGCGCGTCGAAAATACGCAGGCAGGTGGTGTTCACCTGCGCGAAGTCACTTTGCGGCACGGCGAAAAAATGCGCGAACACGGCGAACTCCAAAACGGGATTTACGCCGCGCTTATCGCACGGGAGAGCGGGGAGGTATACGCGGTCAAAGTAGCCGGGATCCTTTTTGACTTGCTTTAAAAAGCCGCTCATGTGGTCGCGGTGGTAGTGCGTGAGCAGAAACTGGCGCTGGGCGGCGGGCGCATAGCGGCTGAAAATTTCGTTAAAACGGCGGTCAATCTCCTCTTCACCGCGGCGGGCGTAGCGGCTGACGGAGCCGCAATCCACCATTAAAATCTGCCGGTTTTGCCCAACGAGGACGGTGCAGTCGCCGTATTCCACATCGTGCAGTTCAACGCGGTCCATTACGCTTTGTCCTCGTTCTGCACGTGGCGGTACAAAATGCCGTTTTCATAGCGGTCATCTTTCCACTCGCCGGTGTAGACGACATTGCCGTTTTTGTCGAACGCCGTGCCGTGACCCTGCCGTTTACCGTTCTGCCAGCCACCGGAATAAATCAAGTTGCCGTCTGCATCGAACAGGGTAGCTTGACCCGCTTTTTCGTTGTTTTCATATTTTTCGACGAACACGCAGTGCGTTTCGGGGTCGACGGAGACACCTGCGCCCTGCTTTTGGCCGTCGATGATTTGGCCGTTGTAAATTAAATCGCCGTTTTTATTGAAAATCGTTGCCATGCCTTGCGGCTTACCGTTTTGCCAGTGGGAAATGTGCAGCGCGTGGTCGCTTTCGCGGAACGAAACGCCGAAGCCTTCGCGCTGATCGTCTTTGAAGTCGCCGATGTAGGAGACGGCGCCGCTGCGGTAGTGGTGCACGCCGAACCCCTCGCGCAGGTCGTTTTTGTACTCGCCTTCATAGAGCGTGATGCCGTTGTTGTTCACGGTGCGGCCGAAGCCCTCGCGTTTGCCGTCTTCGGAAAGGTCGCCTGTGTAACGGAGCGGCGCGCCGCCTCTGATGAGCGTGATGCCGTTTTCTGGGTCGTCCTCCTTTGCAGGCAGGAGCTTATCAAGCAGAGCACGTGCCTGCCGGAGCTCTTCCGGCGTGATGTCGGGGGCGGAGTCTGTTTTTGGCGTTTCTACGGGAGCAGGTTCTTCCGGAGCTTCTTCGGGTTCTTCTGCGGGAGTGTCCTCAATGGGGGCTTCTTCGACTTCTTTCGTCTCGGGTTCTGTTTCGGACTGCGGCTCGGCTTCGGGTGCTTCGAAAGCAGCTTCTTCGAGAACGGGCTCCTCGGAGGCAGCTTCTTCGGAAGCGGGTTCCTCTTCGGTAGATTCTGCGGCTTTTTCGGCGGGGTCGCTCAGGAAATCGACAAGTGCAGGCTCGGTGAGGTTCCCGAAAGCGGGCAGTTCAGACTCCGGCTCGGTCGTTTCGGGCACATCGCCGTCCTTGACCTCCCAACCCATGGAGAGCATGACGGAGGCGTTTTTATTCTGCTTCAGAAATTTGATGCGGCGCTGTTGCTCTTCACGCGGGCAGTAGGCGTATTCGCCGCGCTCATCGGCGACGAGCAGAAGGCGGTCGCCGAACTGGGCGTTTTGCAAACTCTGCTCGGCGGTTTGGAATGCATACGGCACGGGGAACAGCACGGTTTCTTTCGTTTTGCCGGTGGAATCGTTATAATCGAAGCGGATGACGGCGTCGCGGTGGTCGTCCGGCTTAAAGGTAATGCGCGCGCGGCGGTCGTCATCGGGAGAGAAATACTCCGTGCGCATCCACTGCATTTCACCGTCGTAGTACACGCGGGCGCGCAATGCGCCGTAGGCGTTATAAAACGCGATGCCGCGCTGACCGCCGTTTGTGAATGCGGCTTCGAGCGTATTTTTGCCTGCGCGTTTTTTCCATTTTATAGTGCGGCGGGAGAGCTTGCCGTGCACCTCGCCGGAAAGCCCGTCGAAAATGCCGCGGGCGCGGATATGTACGGTTTTGCCGGATCCGAAATAGCTGCGGCGCGCTTCATAAAGGGCATCGTGAAACGAAGACAGCGTATCGAGCCCGGTGTAGCACACGATGTAGACCTTACGGTTCACAAGGCTTGCGCTGAGAGAAGTGGCGTTATGTTCCGTCATCTGAACGACCTTTCTGCGGGAAACAGGCACGTTTCCCGTCTTTTCCGTTGATATAGTTTCAGTATACCACGAAAGGACGTTTATTTCAATCACACGGTTCCTTCGGATTTTAACTTGCGAAATGCTTTAAAATCTGCTATGATATTGTATCATCGTTCTATACTATAATAGATGAAAGGATCGCGCGGCATGAAAAGTGTGAAGAAAGAAGTCTCGTTCAGGCGAAAACTGATGACGGCTGTATTGAGCGTCACGCTGCCGCTGATCGCGCTGCTTTTGTTCAGCAACCTGTATTCCACGCAGGCATTTAACAGGAAAATTGCGGATTCCAACATGCGCACGATGGATTACCGGGCGGGGCGCATGGAGGAGCAGCTCGACTCTGTGAACGATTTTCTCACAGGGTTGACGGTGAGCGACGATTACCGCACGCTTTCGGGCGGTGAGAAAACCCCCTTAAAGGCGTATCTTGCAAGCTATACGCTCATTACGCAGCTGAAAACGGCGCTGCCGGCATACGGTGATGTGGGCGCGTTTTTCATTTACAGTGTGCCGAGCGATGCCGAGCGCGATATTTTTGACGATTCTATCTCCTACGCGCAGAAGGAGCGGCTGCGCGCTTTTGTGCGCGACGCGGTGGAGAACAACACGTATTCGTACAATATGCAGTGGCGGCACGCGGAGATCGGCGGCAAGGCGTATTTATTCCGCTTTTACGGCGGGCGCGGCACGTATCTTGTGGCGATGGTGCCGTTGGCGGCGCTGGCGGACGTGCGCTACATGCAGATTGATACCGACGCGGTGATGTTGTTTTCCGACAAAAACAACGAGCCGCTGACCTCTGTCGATTTTGTGGAGGGAAACGGGATCAATCTGAACGGCGACTATGAGAACTACTTTATTTCGGGCGGGAAGCAGCGGTATATGATCGTGGGCCGCGATTTGGCGGGTACGGATTGCAGGGCGATCCTTGCCGTAAATGAAAGCGGGTATTTCGGCTCGCTCGATGGCTTGCAGGCGGCGCTGCTGGTACTCTCTTTACTGGCGCTGGTGCTGATTCCGGTCATTCAGTGGCGGCTGACGAACTCCATCTCGAAGCCGGTAGAGGGGCTGCGCAGCGTTATGGAGCATATCCGCGCCGGCAATCTGGAGGCGAAGGCTGAGGGCAAGACGAACATACGCGAATTCAACGAGGTGAACGAGACGTTCAACACGATGATGACGCAGATTAAAGACCTCAAGATCGAATCATACGAGCACGAGATTGAGACGCAGAAGGCGGAGCTGCGTTACATGCAGCTGCAGATCCGCCCGCATTTCTTCTTAAATTGCCTCAAAAGCTTATATGCGTTGGCGGAAGCGGGCAAATATGACCGCATTCAAAAAATGATTTTGGAGATCTCGAAGCACATACGGTATATTTTTACGGACAGTATGGAGCTTGTGCCGCTTTCGCGCGAATTAGACCACATTGAAAATTACATCGAGATGCAGCGGGGGTCTTCGCAGTACCCGCCGATGTGCCGGTTTGACATTGACCCGCGTTTACGGGACTTGCCGATCCCGCCGCTTTCTTTGCAGAGCTTTGTGGAAAACTGCGTGAAGCATGTGTACTCGCCGGATTACGTTTTGGAAATTGAGGTGAAGGCAACGGTGCTGCGCAGCGGCGCGGACACGTTTGCCGACCTGACGGTGACGGATAACGGCGGCGGCTTCCCCGAGGACGTGATTGCGGAGATCAACGAGCCGGACAGCCCGCTGTACGCGCAGAACCACGTGGGCATCAACAATGTGAAAAAGCGCTTGCAGCTGATTTACGGTGACCGCGCTTTATATGCGTTCTTTAATCGGGATATGGGCGAACGCATGGGCAGTGTATCTGAAATTTTGATTCCGATAGACCTCGCAATGCTGCATGCGACGGAGGACGAGCCGGACGGAGAGGAGGCTTTCAACGGATGAATGTATTGATCGTAGATGACCAGCCGGAAGTTGTGGAGAGCATGGTGACCGGTGTGAACTGGAAAAAAATACCCGTGGAGCAGGTGTTTACGGCATACAGCGTGAAGGAAGCGCAAAGCGTTTTTGAACGCGAGCGCATAGATGTGCTGCTGTGTGACATTGAAATGCCGCCGACAAACGGCTTTGCTTTGCTGCGTTGGGCGCAGGAGCGGTTTTCCGGCGTGGTGTGCATTTTCCTTTCTGCGCACGCGGAATTTGAATATGCGCAGGAGGCCGTGAAGCTTGGCAGCTTTGACTACATTTTGCAGCCTGCGCCGTATGCGGAGATTGAGGCGGCGGTGGAGCGCGCGGCCGGAAAAGTGCGCGAAGCGGAAAACCAAAGGCGGTACAATGCTTATGCGAAGTACCGTGGCGAGGACGAAAGTGCGGAGAAGGAGCCGGACAAGACGGAGCAGACACCGATACAGCGCGCGATGACGTATATCCGGCGAAACATCGACAAGGATTTAAGCCGCGCAGAGATTGCGGACGCAATCTATTTGAACCCGGAATATCTTTCCCGCTTATTTAAAAAGGAAACGGGCGCCTCTTTAAATGATTATATTGTGACGGAGAAGATGCGCGCGGCACAGTCTTTGCTGAGTGACACAAACATCCCGGTGAGCCTCATTGCGACGAAGGTGGGGTACTCGAATTTCTCGTATTTTTCGCAGGTTTTTAAGAAATACACGGGCATGTCGCCGGTGGAATACCGTGCGGCAAAGCGGCGGTCTAAGCTGTAAAGCGCGTTTTCTTTCGGTAAACTGTTGTAAAACTGTCACAAAATGTAAAATCTGTGTAAACGGGTGAAAGACAGAAAATACATCTTGCATTTGAGAGAGGGACACCCATATGGGTTTTCCTCTTTTTTTATCGATATAGAGTATCGATATGCAGGATTGTAAAGAACATCCTGCAAAGTCTTCACAAACATGTCACATTTTGAATAGGAGATGTCACGAAATTTGCAGAAAAGATGCGGATTTTCTGTTACTATATATGTGTAATTTGACCGCGAAGGCTAAAAATAAATTTATCGCGGGTCGAAAAGTATGAAAGGAAGTAAGAAAATGGCAAAGAGACTTGTAGCAATGCTCATGGCAGCAGCGCTGACCCTCTCCCTGGCAGCTTGCGGCAACGGCGGTTCTTCCAGCTCCACCGCAGACTCCAGCACATCTTCCGAATCTTCCGCTTCTGACAGCGCTGCAGCTGATAGCAGCGATGCCTCTTCCGAAGCAGAAGATCTGAAAGAATCCGAACTTGTAACTCTCAACATCGTGACGATGTCAGGCGGTAAAGAAGAATCCGGTATCGCACAGGTTGAGGAAGCAATGGACAAGATCCTCGAAGAGAAGTTCAACGTGAACGTTAAGCTTTCCTTCCTCCCGTACAGCAGCTATGCTGACCAGATCTCCCTGATGCTTTCCTCCGGCGAAGGCGTTGACCTTCTCCCGGTTTACATGGTCAACTACACGGCTTGCGCTGATTCCGGTCAGCTCTATCCGATGGATGATCTCATCGAGAAGTACGGACAGGGCATCATTGAGCAGCTCGGTTGGGACAACATCAACTGCGGTCGCGTAGGCGGCGAGCTGTTCGGCCTCACGGAGGGCCGTGACCTTGCGGCTTCCCAGGGCTTTGAGTACAGACTGGACCTTGCTGAGAAGTACAACCTCGACATGGATTCCGTTAAGACCCTCGAAGACCTCCACGATGTTCTCGTTACCATTAAGGAAAAAGAAGAAAACTGCTGGCCGGTAGCTGTTTCCGCCGGCGAAAACATCCGTAACTGGGGTTGGGACTCTCTGGGCGACGAGATGGTTAACCTTGGTGTTCTCCCCGACATGGCTACGGACACCACCGTTGTGAACCTCTACGAGACCGAGCAGTACAAGAACCTCGTTACCACGATGTACAACTGGATGCAGGAAGGCCTCATTCAGGCTGACGCCGTGAACACCACCGAGACGGCAACCACTCTGATGGACGCAGGCACTGCATTCGGCAGCTTCGTTAACCTGAAGCCGTACTATGCAGAAGAGAACAACGCGAACCTCCAGAACCCGATCGGCACGGTTGAGCTGATTCCGGCACTGGCTTCCACCGACCGTGTTACCATGGGTCTGTGGTCCATCGCAGGCAGCTGCGAGCATCCGGAAGCTGCTATGAAGACTCTGAACGAGCTTTACAGCAACCCGGAGCTGAGCAACCTCTACATGTACGGTATTGAGGGCGTTCACTACGAAGTAATCGAGGAAGGCGCTGTTACGAACGGTCAGGACAGAATCAACTATCCGGACGGTCTTGATGCAACGACCACCACTTACAGAAAGTCCGGTACTTGGCTGATGCCGAACCAGTTCATCGGCGACATCTGGGGCACCGATCTCCCGGCTGATTACTGGGATGCAACGAAGACCTTCAACGAAGAGTCTCAGAAGTCCGCAGCATTTGGCTTCTCCTTCGACGCAACGCAGGTTGCGAACGAGATCACCGCTTGCACGAACGTTGTTAACAAGTACCACAAGGCACTCGTTTGCGGCGCTCTTGACCCGGAGACGACTCTCCCGCAGTTCAACTCTGAGCTGAAGGATGCCGGCATCGATGCGATCATCGAAGAGAAGCAGGCACAGCTCGACGCTTGGCTGGCTGAGCAGAAGTAATTTACTTCACAATTAGACTTAAAGAAGCTGGAGCGAGATTCGTTTCAGCTTCCTTGTGAAAATCCGTGTCTTTTTCCCGAAAGGGAAAAGGGCATGGGCGTGTACAGAGAGATGACCTTTCTGTACATGCCCATGTTCTTTTGGAAAATTTCAACGGAGCAGGACGAAAACAGATTGAAAGGGGTTTCTAATTATGCCGAATAAATCTGCCGCACTGGAAAAAGAAATGAAAGTGCGCTCGGCAAAACCGAATAAGTGGCTGCGCTTTTACCGCTGCATCCCGCTGTATCTGATGTTCCTTCCGGGCGCCCTGTATCTGCTCATGGATAAGTATATCCCGATGAGCGGTCTGATCATCGCCTTCAAGAAGGTCAACTGGCGTAAGGGCATCCTTGCAAGTGACTGGGTGGGTTTCAGCAACTTCACCTACCTTTTTAAAACGAAGGACGCTTTCAACATTACGCGCAACACACTGCTTTATAACCTGTGTTTTATCGTGCTGGGCACCGTGATTGCCATTACAATCGCGATTCTCTTAAACGAGATTACGAGCAAGCTGTTCAAGCAGGTGTACCAGACCATCATCCTGATGCCGTACCTGATCTCCATCGTTGTGGTCAGCTATCTGGTGTTCGCAATGCTGAGTTCTGAATCCGGCTTTATCAACAACACGATCTTTAAGGCACTTGGCATTAATCCGATTTCCTGGTATACAGAGCCGAAGTACTGGCCGTTCATTTTGGTCATCGTACATATCTGGAAGGTGTTCGGCTACGACTGCATTCTCTATTATGCAACGCTCGTCGGCATTGACCACGGCTACTATGAGGCGGCGGTCATCGACGGCGCAAACCGCTGGCAGCAGATCCTTCACGTTACGCTGCCGAGCCTTCTGCCCACCATCATCACGCTGACACTGATGTCTATCGGCAAGATTTTCTATTCCGATTTCGGTCTGTTCTATCAGGTGCCGATGGATTCCGGCCCGCTGCTCGACATTACGAGCACGATTGATACGTACGTTTACCGCGCACTCATCACGCTGAACGATTACGGCAGATCTTCCGCAGCAGGCGTTTACCAGAGCGTTGTCGGCTTTATACTGGTCCTGTGCGCGAACCTTGCCGTTAAGAAAATCGGCGGCGAAGAGAACGCACTGTTCTAAGGAAGGGAGAGAGAAACACCATGGTCGAAAAAAACAAAGGGTTTCAGGTCGGCGCACACATTGTGATGATCATCCTTTCCCTGTGCTGCATCTTCCCGTTCCTTCTGCTCATCGTGTCCTCCATTACGGACGAGCAGGAATTGATCCGCAACGGCTACACGCTGTTCCCGAAGGCACTCAGTCTGAATGCTTACCAGTACATGTTTAAGAGCAGCAACAAGATTATCTCCGCGTACGGCATCACAATCCTCTCCACAGTTGTGGGTACGGTGTGCGGTCTTTCCATGACAATCCTCATGGCTTACCCGCTTTCCCGCCGCGACCTGCCGGGCCGCAACGGTCTTGCGTTCTACGTGTTCTTCACGATGCTGTTCTCCGGCGGTCTTGTGCCGACGTACATCATGTATACCCGTTACATCAAGGTGAGCAACACGATTTGGGCGCTTATCATTCCGTCCCTCGTGGTCAACGCGTTCTACGTGATCATGATGCGCACGTACTTCTCCACGAACATCCCGGAAGCTGTTATTGAAGCGGCGCGCATTGACGGTGCGGGCGAGTTCAGAATCCTGCTGACGATCGTTCTGCCGATGAGCGTTCCGATGGTTGCAACGATGACACTGCTTATCGGTCTTTCCTACTGGAACGATTGGAAAAACGGTCTCTACTATCTCCAGCAGAACAAGAGTCTTTACAGTATACAAGTCCTTTTGAATGACATGCTACGAGACGTGCAGGCGCTGAAGAGCGGTATGGATGCTGCGGCTGCGGCTGAGATTACGGCGAACATGCCGAGCACGGGCATCAAGATGGCAATCGCCGTTGTCGGTGTTCTGCCGGTGCTCATCGTTTATCCGTTCTTCCAGAAGTACTTCGTTAAGGGCATCACGATCGGCGCTGTTAAGGGCTGATTTGATCAATCAGATATTCTCTTTGCCAACATAATAATAGAATGACAAAAATCACCTTCGCGGTTTTCCTCCGGCGAGGGTGATTTTGTTATGTACGGGTATTTTGTTGCGGTCGTTGTTTTATGTGTTTTCTTCGTTTAAGTCCTGTAATCTAAGGCCGGCAGTGCCGGTGACGGGCAGGGAAAAGACGATGGCTTTCGCTTTGGTCTCAAGCCCGGCTTCCTGCATAATGGCAGTCATGACGTTGTTTTTATCCGCGTGCTTTACGACGATGAGCACAAGCTCTTTTTCACTGGCGAGGGAAACGCCGAGGAACTTTTCCGCGCCCTCCATGCCGGTGCCCTTCGCGTGGATGACGGTGCCGCCGCCTGCGTTTTCGCGGCGCGCTGCGGCCATAATCTGCTCGGTATAGCCCTGGTTTGCGATGACGACCAGAAGCTCGTATTTGGTATCTTTCAAGACGCTTTCCTCTCCTTTCTGAAACGGCTGACCGTTCGTTAAAAACTCCAGCTGACGTTTGCCGCCGATACTGCTGAGCGGCATGGTGAACGCGATGCCGGTACCGGGAATATCGATGAGCATGATGGTCTGCAGTCCCTTTTGCACGGCACTCCAGACCTTGCCGGTGACAACGGAAAGCAGCACGGCTTTTTGCGTGGCTTCAAGTCCGAAATCGTTTAGAATTTCGGACGCGGCGGTGCCTTTGCCGAGCGTGCTGAGCACGACCTCAATCCCATAGGTTTTATAAAATGACAGGAATTTCTGGCTTTGGTTGCGGTCTGTAATGGTAATCATCCAGTATAAATTGTCGCCCATAAACGCCCTCCTTTACAGTTCGATGATCGCGTTTTCGTCCATATCGGCGAATGCGGCGGGTGCGGCGGTCTCCGTTTTACGGCGCTGCATGAGCTTTGCCGCGAGGCCCATGACCTGAATGGTGATGAGCGGCGTCATGGCGACCATGGCAACGACACCGAAGGCATCTGTGACCATATTGCCGCCGACGGCCGTGCACGCGCCCTGTGCGAGGGGAAGCAGAAACGCCGCGGTCATGGGGCCGGAAGCGACGCCGCCGGAGTCAAACGCGATGGCGGTGTAGATCTTCGGGACAAAAAACGAGATGATGAGCGCGAGCGCGTAGCCCGGGATGAGGAACCACAAAATCGAAATGCCGGTGAGGACGCGGATCATGGCGAGCCCGAGCGAGATGGACACGCCGACGGAAAGCCCGATGCCCATGGCCTTGGCGGAGATGGCGCCGTCTGTGATCTCCTCGACCTGACGATTGAGAACGTACACGGCGGGCTCTGCGCGAACAATGAAATAGCCCATGACCATAGCGACGGGAATGATGACAGCGGAATATTTATAGGAAGCTAACTGCTGCCCGAGGTAATGACCGGCGGGCATGAAGCCGACATTTGCACCGGTAAGAAACAGCACAAGGCCGATGTATGTATAAACGAGGCCCATGCCGATCTGGAATAATTTGCGCTTAGAAAGCCGCAGAACAAGAAACTGCGCCGCGAGGAAAAAGAGAATGATCGGCAGGAGAGAGACGGCAATCTCGATGAGGTAGGTCGGGATACCGGTGCGGAACAGCTCGAAAAGCTCCGAGGAATCCTGCATTTCGGGCAGGATGGGCGGCGTGTAGGTGCTTTCATTCGGATTATAGATGATGCCGAGGATCATGACGGCCAAAATGGGGCCGATGGACGAGAGCGCAACGAGACCGAAGCTGTCGTCTGCCGCATGGCGGTCGCTGCGGATGGCCGAGATGCCGACGCCGAGCGCCATGATGAACGGCACGGTCATGGGGCCGGTCGTCACGCCGCCGGAATCGAACGCGACGGCGAGAAATTCCGGCGGGACAAAGAACGCCAGAAGAAACACGACGGCGTAGCATCCGACAAGCAGCGGCGGCAGCGCGATGGAAAACAGCATGCGCAGAAGCGACACGACGAGGAACACGCCGACACCGCATGCGACGGATAGAATGAGAATTAAATTCGGCACGGACGGCACCTGCGATGCGAGCACCTGTAAGTCCGGCTCCGAGACCGTGATGATAAAGCCGAGCAAAAACGAAAGCGTGATAACGGCACCGAGCTTTTTCGTTTTTGTCATGGCGGTACCGATGCGCTCGCCCATGGGGGTCATGGCGGTCTCTGCGCCGGTGGTGAAGAACATCATGCCGACCAAAATGAGCACTGCGCCCATTAAAAAGCACAGCAGAACGCTTGGCGAGAGCGGCGCAATGGTGAACGAGAGCGCCAGCACGATGGTGATGATGGGAAGGACAGCCTGAAGCGCTTCCTTCCATTTTTCAGAGAGGATTTGTCTTAGCTTCAATCGATGCCTCACGACCTTTCTTATGTGTTGTGGGGTGGTTGAACGAAAATCACTTTTATTATAGCATAAAAACGCGTGTCTGTGACGATTAAAATTGTGAATTTTTCAAAAAATGTATAAATCTAAACCAAAACGGAAATAGAGATGAAAACGAAAAGGCTGCCCGGCAAAGTGCGGGACAGCCTTTTTGGATGAAATTATAGCTTTGAAAGGAGCGCTTCGACGTGGCTTTGTGAGAACGAGGGTTTGTCGCCCATGGGGAACGGGATATGAAGCGCCTTGTATTTGGCGGCGCAGATGTTTTTAAACGGCAGCCACTCGATTTTCTCCAAATTGGAGAACGACTCCGCGAGAGCTTTGACGGCGCGGAGGCTCTCAACCGTATCGGAAAGACCGGGCGCGACGACGTGGCGCACCCAGAGGGGAATATGCATCGATTCCGTAAGGCGCATGAAATCGATCGTGTGCTGCAAGGAGCCGCCGCAGTGGGATTTGTACTGCGCTTCCGTGGGGAACTTGATGTCGCAAAGGACGAGGTCTGTGTGCTTGAGAACCTGCTTGGCACGGGAAAGGTCGCCGGCGCCGGCGGTATCGAGCGCGGTGTGGATGTTGTGCTCATGCAGGCGCCGGAATAATTCCGCGACGAACTCGGGCTGCAAAAGCGGTTCGCCGCCCGAGACGGTGACACCTCCATTTTCGCCGAAGTAGGGGCGGTAACGGAGGATTGTTTTGCAGAGATCCTCTGCTGTGTAGGGCGTACCGCCGGTTAAGTCCCACGTTTCGGGGTTATGGCAGTAGGCACAGCGCAGCGGGCAGCCTTGCAGAAAGACGACGTAGCGCAGGCCGGGGCCGTCTACCGCGCCCATGGACTGTACGGAGTTGACGCGGCCTTCCATCAGATTGCCTCATGGAATGTGCGGGAGATGACTTCGCGCTGCTGCTCTTTGGAGAGACGGTGGAAGTTGACCGCGTAGCCGGAAACGCGGATGGTGAGGTTGGGGTATTTTTCCGGGTTATGGTAGGCATCGATGAGCGTTTCGCGGTTCATGACGTTGACGTTGAGGTGATGCGCACCCTGAATGAAGTAGCCCGAAAGGAGCTGGACGAGGTTTGTGATGCGGTCTTCCTCCGTTTTGCCGAGGGCTTCCGGAATGATGGAGAACGTGTTCGAGATGCCGTCGCGGCAATAATCATAAGAAAGCTTTGCGACGGAGTTGAGCTCTGCGAGCGCACCGGATTTATCACGGCCGCTCATGGGGTTTGCGCCCGGGGCGAGCGGCTCGCCGAGTTTGCGGCCATCCGGCGTGTTGCCGGTCTTTTTGCCGTACATAACGTTGGAGGTGATGGTCAAAATGGACAGCGTGTGCTGTGCGCCGCGGTAGAGCGGATATTCGCGCAGGGCATCGTAGAAGCGGCGCACCTGCTCGCAGGCGATGGAATCGACACGCGGGTCGTCATTGCCAAAGCACGGGAACTCACCCTCGGTCTCGAAGTCGGTGACGAGGCCGGTCTCGGGGTCGCGGATGCAGCGCACCTTGGCATATTTAATAGCGGAAAGGGAGTCTGCCATGCAGCTCATGCCGGCGATGCCGAACGCCATCAAACGGCGGACGTTCGTATCGTGCAGCGCCATCTGGCTCTTTTCGTAGGCGTATTTGTCGTGCATGTAGTGGATGGTGTTCATGGCATCGACGTAAGTTTTTGCGAGCCAATCGCGGTAGAAATCGAGGCGGTTGAGGAGGCCGTCAAAATCGACGTATTCGTCCGGCCAGACAGGCATTTCAGGTGCGACGCGGGTCTTTTTCACTTCGTCCATGCCGCCATTGATGGCGAGCAGGACGAGCTTTGCAAGGTTTGCGCGCGCACCGAAGAACTGCATATCTTTGCCGACGCGCATGGCGGAGACGCAGCAGGCAATGGCGTAATCATCACCGAATGCGGGGCGCATAACGGTGTCGCTCTCGTACTGGATGGCATCGGTGTCGCAGGAGACCTTCGCGACGAAGCGCTTCCAGTTTTCCGGCAGGTGCTTTGACCACAGCACGGTGAGGTTCGGCTCCGGGGACGGGTGGAGGTTATAGAGCGTATGAAGCATGCGGTAAGAGTTTTTGGTGACGAGCGTGCGGCCGTCCTCGCCGGTGCCGCCGAGGGACTCGGTGATCCACATGGGGTCGCCGCCGAAAAGCTCGTTGTATTCAGGTGTGCGCAGGTGGCGCGCCATGCGGAGCTTTAAGACGAAATCGTCCATGATCTCCTGTGCGCCGGATTCATCGAGTACGCCTTCTTTGAGGTCACGTTCAAAATAAATGTCAAGGAATGTGGAGGTGCGGCCGAGGCTCATGGCGGCACCGTTCTGCTCTTTGATGGCGGCGAGATATGCGAAATAGAGCCACTGCACAGCCTCGCGGGCGTTTTCTGCCGGGCGGGTGATGTCGTAACCGTACATGGCGGCCATTTTCACCATGTCCTTGAGCGCGGTAATCTGGTCGGTGACTTCTTCGGAAAGGCGAATGGTATCGGCCGTGAGGGGATTTTTGCCGAGGTCGGCTTTATCTTTCTGCTTTTGGAGAATCAAACGGTTTACGCCGTAGAGCGGGACGCGGCGGTAATCGCCGATGATGCGGCCGCGGCCGTAGGCATCCGGCAGGCCGGTGATGATGCCGGCGTGGCGTGCGGCGCGCACGTCATCCGTATAGGCAGAGAAAACGCCGTCGTTGTGGGTCTTGTGGTATTTAAACTCCTCTTCGATTTTATCGGAGACCTTGTAGCCGTAGGCTTCGCAGGCGGAGCGCACCATGCGCATGCCGCCGAACGGGTTGCAAGCGCGCTTTAACGGCTCATCGGTCTGGAGGCCGACGATGATCTCGTTTTCCTTATCAAGGTAGCCGGGGCCGAAAGACGTGGCGGTGATGACGGTTTCGGTATCGATGTTCAAAACGCCGCCGTTTTGCTGCTCGGCGCGGCAGAGAGCCTCGTACTTTTCGAGCATTTTTTCGGTGCGCGCGGTCGGGGGCTGCAAAAAGCTTTCGTCGCCCGTGTAGGGGGTGTAGTTTTTCTGGATGAAGTCGCGGACATCGATGCGGTCCTGCCACTTACCGCCTTTAAAATCTCTCCAAGCGTTCATAGTTTCCCATTCCTTTCCGGCGTTTTGCCGTGCAAATTTCCTTGTTTTGGAAGCTGCTGACATAAAAACAGGGCAGTGCTTTCAAAACACTGCCCAGACGGTCGGCTCATTTTCATACTTTTGCTCCACGATGTCCCCATCTTGTATTCCGTCAGTCACAAAAGTACTTTAGCTTGTGGTCTTATTGTACACGCAAAAGTGCGAAATGTCAACTGTGAATTTTACGTTCGATGTACTCCATCTCTTTGTCGAGCATAACGGGGGTGAGGGAAACGCCGAACAGGTGCTCGATAAGGCCGGTTTTTAATAGCTCCTCCGGCGTGCCGCTTTGCATGATTTGGCCGTTTTTCATGAGAAGCAGGCGGTCACAGAACTTGAACGCGAGGGGGAGCTCGTGCAGGACGATGCCGACGGCTTTGTTTTGCGCTTTGAGCGTAGAGAGGAGCGCCATAAGCTCGAATTTATGGTGCGCATCAAGGTAAGTAGTGGGCTCATCGAGCAGGACGACGTCGGTGTTTTGCGCTAAAAGCATGGCGAGGAACACGCGCTGGCGCTCGCCGCCCGAAAGCATGGGCAGGCGGCGGTCGGCAAAGGCCGACACACCGGCAGTTTTAAGCGCGTTTTGAATGACGGTGCGGTCTTTATCGGACAGCGTGCGCGAAAAGCCGAGGTAGGGATAGCGCCCATGGGAGACGAGCGTTTTGGCGGTGATATCCGGCACGGCCCTTTGCTGCGGCAGGAACGAGACGCGCCGCGCGAGAGCTTTGGGGGCAAGGGCAGCGATGTCGGTTTCCGCGGTACCGCCGCACAGGGTGATGCTGCCGGAATCCGCTTTAATAAGGCGGCAGAGCGCGCGGAGCAGCGTCGTTTTGCCGCAGCCGTTTGGGCCGAGGATGCCGGTGACTTCGCCGCGGCGGAGTTCGCCCGAGACTCCGCGGAGAATTTCGGCGTGATTTAACGTGACGCAAAGGTCAGCGAATTTTAAGGCGGTGGAAAGGTTTTGGTTCATTCGAGTTTTCCTCCTTTTTTGCGCACGATGAGGAAAAGGAAGAACGGGCCGCCGAGCAGCGACAGTACGATGCCGACAGGAATCTCATACGGGGAAAACAGCGTGCGGCTGAGGGTATCGCACAATAAGACGAATGACGCGCCGAAGAGGGCCGAAAGCGGCACTAAGATGCGGTGGCGCGCGCCGATGAAGTGGCGCAGGATGTGCGGTACAATGAGCCCCACGAAGCCGAGAAGCCCCGAAAAGCTGACTGCGCCGCCTGCAAGCAGGCTGGCCGTCATGAGCAGGAGAAAGCGTGTTGCTTGCACACGCATGCCGAGCGACTGCGCGGTCTCATCGCCGAGGGAGAGAACGTCCATTTCGCCGGAAAACAGCACGGCAAGGAGCAGACCAAGCAGGATGGCAATCCACGCAGGGGTGAGATTTTGGTACGCGATGCCGGAAAATCCGCCGATGAAAAAGGAGCTGGAGTTATAGATGGTATCCGGGAAAAAGGTCTTTATGGCGTTGCTGCCGGCGGTGAAAACACTGCTTAAGGCCACGCCCGCGAGGGTGATCGTTGTGCGGGAAGCACCGCTTTTAGCCGCGACGGCATAAATGAGCAGCGACGCGAAAAGAGCGCCAAGGAATGCTGCAAACGGCAAAAACGCGGTGGCTGTGGGAAAGACGGCGAGCAAAAACAGCACGGCAAAGCCCGCCCCGGCGTTGACACCGATGATGTTCGGTGCGGCAAGGGCGTTATTTAAGACATTCTGCAAGAGCACACCGGAGACCGCAAGTGCTGCGCCCGAAAGCGCGGCGGCAAGGGCGCGCGGCAGGCGCACGTAGAACAGGATGCGGCTGTCGGGCGTTAAACTGCCGTTTTGCAGGGCAGAGACAGCTTCGCGAATAGAAATTTGTGCCGAGCCGACACAGAGGCTCAGCACAAAGGAGAAAACGAGCAGCAAAAGCGCTGCGGGAAATAAAATTTTCTTACGCATCTTCGTTCAAAAGGTGCTTTGCAATGTATGCGTAGCTCTCGTCCCAGCGGTTTAAGGGCTTATAGTGGAAAAGGTCTTTCGGCAGATAGATGTAGCGGCCGTTTTTCACGGCGGAGAGCTCGCTCCACGCGGGGTTATTTTCGATGTTCTCTGCCATGTAGGTCTTGGCGTTTTCTTCGCTGCCCATCGTCATGACGAGGATGTAGTCCGGGTCGGCTTCGATGACGGATTCCAAGCTGAGGTCTTCGAGCAGGCTTTCGTTATCGTCTGCGATGTTGTGCGCACCGAGCTCTTTTAAAATGGCGCCCGCAACGGTGTCATCGCCTTTGGCCTTGACGCCGGTGGAATAAGCGCGCAAAAGCAGGACGGTGGGAGCTTTCTGTCCGGAGAGCTTTTCGGCTGTCTCCTGCTTTATAGATTCAATGCGCTTTAAAACCCGCGTGACTTTTTCGTCGTATTTTTCACCGTCCGGGTCGTTGACGGCGCAGAAATTCAGCATGATCTTTGCATAATCCATGACGTTATCCATGTGAAAATAGCCGTGGGGAATCTGCATATCGGTGAGGGCAGCATCAAGCTCCGCGTGGGCGGGCAGGTCGGCGGATAAAATCACGTAATCCGGGGAGAGTGCCGCGACGCTCTCAAGATTCGGCTCCATGACGGTGCCGACGAGCGCGGTGTCGTCATCGATTTCGATGCCGTGCTCGTCTACGGCATCTTCGGTAATACCGGCGAGTTTACCGCCGGAGAGCAGCCAGCACTCGGCAAACGAGCCGTAAAGGGAGACGACGCACGGATCATCGGGAAGCTCCGTTTTGGTGCCGTAGGAATCCGTAATGGCGCGCTCGGAGGCGGCGGTCGTTTCGGGAGCGGCGGAGGAGCTTTCAGGGGTGGTTTCGTTTTGCGCCGGGGCAGCGCAGCCGGAAAGGAGCAGCACGGCGGAAAGCGCGAGCGCTGCGAGGGACTTGAGTTTCATAGGGTATCCTTTCGGAATTATTTTGCGAGGATCTCCTCACGGCGGTTCAGAAGATCATCGGAGAAGACGTCGTGCTCGAATTTTTCGATGCCAAGACGGTCAATAGCTTTGCCGAGGCGTTCTTTGGGCATGGCGTTTTCCTTGAACCAGAGCATGGTCTTCTCGAGCAGAGGCTCAATCTCCGCGCGGGTGACGAAGCGGCTGAGCGGTGTGCCCATGCGCGTTTGCTTGCCCCACGTGCCGCCGACATAAATGCGGTAAACGACCGGACTTTCGTGGCGGACAGCCTTAAACGGACATTTGCCGGTGCAGACGCCGCAGGCGAGGCACTTTTCATCGATATGTAATTTGCCGTTTTCGACGTGTGCAGCCTTGGAGGGACATGACTTTTCCACCATGCAGACCTTGCAGCCGCGGCAGGTGTCTTCGTCGAAGATCGGCACGCGGTGGCCCTCGATGCCGAAATCGTTTAAGGAAGGCTTCATGCAGCTATTCGGGCAGCCGCCGATGCCGATTTTGAACTTGTGCGGCAGTTTGACATTTGCCCAGCCGACGTAGTATTTTTCGTGCAGCTCTTTGGCGAGCGCCTGTGTATCGTAGTTGCCGTAGACGCACGTGGTGCCCTTACATGCGGTGACGGGGCGTATTTTAGCGCCGGTGCCACCGAAGTAGAGGCCACGCTCGGCAGCGTAATCGCAGGCGGCGTCAATCTGCTCGAAGGGGATGCCGACGATCTCGGCGGACAGGCGGGAGGTGAACGTCACCTTGCCGCTGCCAAATTTTTCGGCAATCTCGGAGATGGTGCGCAGGTCGGCAGCGGTGAAGACCGCGCCGGCGCAGACGAGACGGCCGGAGAAGCACTCTGTACCGCGATTGATGAGGAAGCCGCGGCCCTTGACGGACGCGATCTGTTCGGGTTTTAACATGATGAACACTCCAATATCCAAGCAAAATATTCCCTGTAATTATAGCCTTTTTTGGGGGGAATGGCAAGAAATGCGGGTGATTTTTGCAAAAGAAATGAAAAAACCGGGCGAAGTATTGGATTTTCCTTTGAACTGTGTTAAAATAGCTAATAACAAATCATCTTCTGTTCCGGCGGCGTTTTGAATGCGCGCCGAAAAAAGAAAGGCGAAGTGAGCTTTTATGAAACGAAGCATCCATTATAAAAACATTTTGAAAACGGCGGTCACGGCGGCACTGTGCGCCATGATAATCCTTGGCACCGCGGCGTGCGGCAAGGGCAGCGCCAAGGCGGAGCCCTCCCCCTCCCCGAGCGTGGAGCCTACCGCAACGCCCGTGCCGGTCGAAAAAGTGAAGGTGGCGACCATCAACGACATCGACGATTCATTGAATGTGCGCAGCGAGGCTTCGACGGATTCCGAAATTCTCGGCACGGCAGAGGCCGGCGAGGTGTTCGAGGTTGTGGCACAGGACGATACCTCCGAGTGGGTGGAAATCTCTTATTTTGGGCAGAATGCGTATGTGTTCGCGGAATTTGTGACGATCAGTGAGAAAGAGAAGACCGCACTTGCGACCGCGACGCCCTCGCCGACCCCGAATGCGGAAGACGGCACGACCGATGACAACGGGGACAGCGATGACGCGCAAAATGGCAGCGAGGCATCGCCGACACCCGCTCCCACCGCAGAGCCGACGCCGAATGCGAATAATCCTATCATCGTAAACGGCGGTAACCGAGAGAATACAAGCTCCGGCAGCACATCAGACGGCATGACGGCAGAGACTATTCGCGATACGGAAGATCCGGAGAGACGCTGAGGTAAACTATGAATGTGTTAGTTATAGGCTGCGGCCTGCTTGGGCGAAAAATCGCCCGCACCATGGACGAAATGGGTTGGGACGTTTCTGTTTTAAGCAACATTGAAAGCGACTTGGAACTTTTGGAAAACGATTTCGAGGGCGTGACATTCCGCGGGTTCCCGATGGATATTCGCAACCTGCGCGAAGCGGGCATTGAAAGCTGCGACGCGGTGGCGGTGACAACGGCGGACGATAACCTCAATATCACGGTGGCGCAGATTGCGCGCGATTACTTCGGTATCCAAAACGTGGTGGCGCGTGTTTCCGACCCCGCGCGTGAGTTGATTTTTGAGCATATGGGATTGCATACCATTTGCCCCACAAACCACGCCGGCGACCGCATTGTGCGGATGCTGAGCGGCGAAAAATTGAACAAGAAACTCGAGTTCGGTCTGCATACGGTCGACTTTGACGTGCGGCCGGCGGAGCGGCATCAGATCGGCAAGAATGTGAGCGAACTGCGCGGCAACCCGGGCGAAGTGGTGTTCGGCATCATCCGCAAAAGCGGCGCGTTCGTTTTAGCGGGGCTTGCACCCTTGAAGCCCGAGGCAGGCGACGAGATTGTGTACAGCCGCGCAATCGATTAAGGGGGGAAGTGCCATGAACATTGTCATTATGGGCGGCGGCAAGGTGGGCGAAAGCCTTGCGCGCCGCATTTTGGAGGGCCGCCGCCACGAGGTGCGCATCATCGAGAGCGACCGCGCGCGCAGCTTACAGCTTGCAAACGCGCTGGATGTGGAGATCATCTGCGGCGACGGCACGAACATTGACATGCTGGAAAACGCCGGTGTACGTGACGCCGACTGCTTTATTGCGATATCCGGTGACGATGCGAATAATCTCGTTGCGTCGCAGCTTGCAAAGCAGTATTTCGGCGCGAAAAAAGTGATTGCCCGCGCAAACGACCCGCGCAATTTGGAGACGATGCGTGTGCTTGGCGTGGATTATGCGGTGAGCAGCACGGAAATCATTGCGCAGATGATTGAGCAGGAAGCGAACCTGATGGAGTTTCATCTTGTGGCATCGCTGAACAAGGGCCGCGGTCAGATTTGCTCCGTGACGCTTGAAGAGAATTCGGCTTTGCACGGCAAGTCGGTGCGTGAGGTGGTGTTTCCGAAGGGGGCGCTGCTGATTTCCATTGTGCGAAATAACAAGCTCATCATTCCGGGCGGCGACACGGTGCTGCAAGCGGGCGATGAGATTATTGCGGTATGCGAGGAACGCGCACAGAAGGCACTTATCCGCCTGATGAACAGCACGCATGCGGATGAGAAATAAGTCGATTTTTTTATGATTTATATAGCAGGAACCCCGTAGGCACGTTGTGTGTTTACGGGGTTCTGCTTTGTTCATTTAATTCTAATGATTTGAGGGGCAAATCATGCAGGGAACCCATGCAACTGGGTTTCCTACGGTTCTGGTTTTGTGGAGGCAAAAAGTGTTTCGCGCTCTGCGGAGCGCGACTTGGGGCGTTGCCCCGAGCCTCCATAAACTTTCTGAAGAAAGTTTAATCAAAGACTTTTAACGTTGCGGTATTATGAATTTCGGCGGCTTTATTTTACAGCTTTAAAGTGCTTTGTGACGCTGGTGCCGTCTTCGTAGACGTCTCTTGTCAAATTAAGGCCTGCGTTCATCAGCATGGCGCCGGAATAGACGGTGCCGGTCTCCTCGTCCTGATAGTACGTTTTGGGGTCGAGGCCGCGCAGGCGCTGCACGCAGTAACGGGTCTCGGGCTGACGCATGACGACGGCAGTCATCATGGCTTCCTGTTTATCCGGCGAAACGAACTCCCACGCGCAGTAGAAGTCGTTCTCGGTCGGGGAGACGAGGCGGTAGAAATCGCCCTCGCGGACAAGGCGGTGATATTTGCGGTAGTCGGCGATCTGCTGCTTTACTTCGGCTTTTTCGTCGTCGGTGAGCTTTCTGGGGTCTAACTCGTAGCCGAATGTGCCGCACATGGCGACGTTGCCGCGGGTTTTAAGCGAGGTGCGCGGGCGGGCTGCGACGTGTGCGCCAAACGAGGAAATAGGGTAGCACATGGACGTACCGAACTGAATGGTGAGGCGCTCGATGGCGTCGGTGTTGTCGCTGCACCAGATCTGCGGGGAATAATACAGCATGCCAGCATCGAAACGTCCGCCGCCGCCGGAGCAGTTTTCAAAGAGGATATTCGGAAACGCTTTGACAAAACGATCCATGAGGTCGTATGTACCGAGCACGAAGCGGTGCATGACCTCCTTCTGGCGCTCCGGCGGGAGCAGCGCAGAGCCGACCTCGGTCAGATTGCGGTTGAAGTCCCATTTGACGTAATCAATCTTATTTTCACTGAGGACTTTATACATCTGCGCGAAGATATTATCGCGCACGTCTTTTCTCGTCATATCGAGGACGTACTGCAAGCGTGCGGGGGAATTTTCACGGTTCGGCACGTGCAGGCACCAATCCGGGTGGGCGCGGTAGAGGTCGCTGTCCGGGGAAATCATCTCGGGCTCATACCAGATGCCGAACTTTAAGCCCTCTGCGTTGACGCGCTCGATGAGGGAACTGAGTCCGCCTTTGAGCTTCTTTTCGTTGACATACCAGTCGCTGAGGGAGGAATCGTCGCTTTCGCGGTGGCCGAACCAACCGTCGTCCATGACAAGCATATCGACGCCCATTTTGGCGGCTTCGTGTGCGAACGCGACAAGTTTATCATCGTCAAAATCGAAATATGCGGCCTCCCAGCTGTTGATGAGCACGGGGCGTTCCACATCGCGCCACGGACTTTTGATGAGGTGCTTCATGTAGGTGCGGTGGAAAATGCGGCTCATCTCGCCGAGACCTTTATCGGTGTAGACCATGACGGCTTCCGGCGCGGTGAAGGATTCGTTTGGCTCCAGGCGCCAGGTGAAATCGGTGGGGTTGATGCCCGCGAGAAGGCGTGTGGCGTTCAAACAATCCACTTCGGCTTCAATGGAGAAGTTGCCGCTGTAAATGAGGTTGACGCCGTAGACTTCGCCGTTTTCTTCGGTGGTGCCGTGGGCTTTCAGCGCGACGAACGGGTTGTGGTTGTGTGAGGAGGAGCCGCGCTTGCTCTGGATGGATTGAATGCCGTGGCAGAGCGGGCGCTCCGTAACGGTGCGCTCCTTTGCCCACTTGCCGTAAAGGTGCACCATGTCGTAATCCATCGTGTTGAAGTCGAGGCAGGCGCTGAACACACGCTCAAGCTCCATGGCGCGGTCGGACGTATTCGTCACGACGGCGTGACGCGTCATGACGGGCAGATCTTTGTAAACGGTGTAGTAGAGCTTCACTTCGGCGTTTGTCGTTTGGTCGAGCGTGGTGACCTCGAGCGTTTCGCTGTCACCGTTTTCGTCGCGCAGAGACGGCATGCCGGGCAGCGCAGGCTTTTCGCTTAAAATGCGGTGCGAAACGTAGCGGATGTCGGTCGCGATATTGCCGTCCGCGTTGCGGATTTGGAGTGCGGAGATGCGGAAATCGCCGGTGCCGTTGCAGGAATATTCGCTCGGCTGTGTATCCGGGGAAAACTCCGTGCCGACGTAGCCTGCGGCGTCGGGCGTGAAGGAGACGAAGTAGCCGCGGTCCAATAAATAGCGCATGTCGCAGTCCGGCAGGTATGCGCCGTAGTAGAGGTGCAGCAGGCGGCCGCTGTCATGCACGACAAAAACGTAACTGGAGGAAGCGGTATCCAGCTTGAAAATTTTCTTTTCGGCATCAAATAAAATCGCCATAAAATCGTTCCTTTCGGGAAAACATAAAAATTCGGGCAGAGAAATATCCGTTTATAACAACAGTATATCGTTTATGCGGCTTTTGCGCAATAGGCATTTGTTGCATAAAGTTGGCGGTTTGTGATGCTACGTACGGCGCGGGATTCGGCATTTTGCTAAAGGCGGAGATGAAATTTGGTGGAATTGTGATAGAAACAGCTTTTTCGGAAAAAATAGCTTTACTTTTCTCTTGGTTTGTATTATAGTTAATGTGATGTGGAAGCGGTTACACATTATAAAGGACTGTATGTGTTCGCTTTCGAATGTCTTTTGAAAAAATATAAAATGGAGGAACTACAATGGCTAAAATTATCGGCAATGCACTCCCGAACATCCCGTGGCAGGATAAGCCGCAGGGCTACGATAAGCCGGTTTGGCGTTATGACCACAACCCGATCATTCCGCGTGATCTCATCCCCACTTCCAACAGCATCTTCAACTCCGCAGTTGTCCCGTTTGAGGGCAAGTTCGCTGGCGTTTTCCGCTGCGACAACCGCTCTGTTGAGATGGACATCTTCGCAGGCTTCTCCGATGACGGCATCAACTGGAAGATTAACCACGAGCCGATCGACTTCCAGCCGGCTCCCGGCTGCGACCCGTGCGTAACCCGCAAGGAATATCGCTATGACCCGCGCGTTTGCTGGATTGAGGACCGTTACTACATCACCTGGTGCAACGGTTTCCACGGCCCGACGATCGGCGTAGGCTATACCTATGACTTCAAGACCTTCTATCAGATGGAGAACGCTTACCTGCCGTATAACCGCAACGGCGTTATGTTCCCGAAGAAGATCAACGGCAACTTCGCAATGCTGAGCCGTCCGTCCGACACCGGTCACACCCCGTTCGGCGACATCTTCTACAGCGAGAGCCCGGACATGACGTATTGGGGCAAGCACCGCTATGTCTTCGGCACGAGCAGTCACTCCGGCTGGCAGTCCAAGAAGGTCGGCCCCGGCCCGATTCCGATCGAGACTGATGAAGGCTGGCTGATGATCTATCACGGCGTTCTGAACTCCTGCAACGGCTTCGTTTATCGCTTCGGCGTAGCGCTTCTTGACCACGAGAAGCCGTGGATTGTGAAGGAAAGAGGCAACTTCTATGTCTTCGGTCCGGAAGAGAGCTATGAGCTCACCGGTGACGTGCCGAACGTTACGTTCCCGTGCGCTACCCTGACCGATGCCGACACCGGCCGCATCACCATCTACTATGGTGCTGCCGACACCGTTACCGGCATGGCCTTCACCACCGTTGACGAGCTGCTTTCCTACATGAGAAAGTACCCGCACGAAGTATAAGACACCATTGTACAAAGACCGCCTGACGGTTTAGCACACTGTTGTCTTGATCGCTTTGTTTAAATTAGAATAGCTTTTTCGCAGGCGCTTCCGTTTTTTCGGGAGCGCCTGTTTTTATGGAGTGATTGTATTTTGCGGCAAAATCTGGTATAATAAGCAATGAAAAACCGCGATGGGCGGAAAACGGTTAGGAGCTGTATGAATATGAAAGAGTATGTTATTGAGAAAACGGTGGGTGCGCCGGACTGGGTGAAGGTGCCGGAGCTGCAGGTGGACAACATTTGCTGGTTGCCGGACGCGGGCGTGCGCATGGAGCAGCAGATTTGCCACGACGACGAGAAAATCTACGTGCACCAAGTGGCGCACGAAAAGAACATCCGCGCGGAGCTGACCGATAAGCTCGGCAGCATCTGCACGGACAGCTGCATGGAGTTTTTCTTCTCTCCGGTGCCGGAGGACGGGCGGTACTTTAACATGGAGCTGAACTTGAACGGCGCGATTTTCCTTGGCTTCGGCCACGGCAGAGCAGACAGCATCCGTTTGATCCCGGAAGACCACAAGAAGCTTTTTAACATCCGCACGAACAAAACGGCGGACGGGTGGGAAATCTTTTATGAAATTCCGCTCGAATTTCTGCATGTATTTTACCCCGATTACGACTTTAAAAGCGGGCGTGTGATCCGCGCGAACTGCTTTAAATGCGGCGACCTCACCGTGCAGCCGCACTATATGATGTGGAATGAGACGACGAGCGAAACGCCGGATTTCCATCGTCCGCAGGACTTTGGCCGCATGATCTTCGCGTAAACCGCAGTATTCAGCGGGATATTCATGGATTAGTCCAATATCTTTTGCCGAAGCCCGCGCAGAATTGTCGTTTTTCCAAGTTGCAAGGTGAGCGAATTTCCAGTAAAATAGTAATAATGGGTAAATGAAAAATATCGCAAAAGTTTTGCATAGCTTATGCGCCTGACGCAAAACTATCGTTTAGAGTATTGCGTCGGCAGGAAAGGATTGGTGTGCATATGCCACTGGAAAGGATCGACAGTTATTTTAACGGCGCGGTGGAGTCTTATGACGAGCGCTTAAAACGCAGCGCAGAGGATGAAGACGGCTACATTCGCCGCACGGCGGAGTTTTTCCCGAAGAAGGAGCACCTGCACATTCTGGACATCGGCATCGGCACGGGCACGGGTCTTACGGCAATTTTAGAGCAGAACCCGACGATTTATGTGGACGGCATTGACTGCGCGGATAAGATGCTCTCGGAAATTCCGAAAAATCTGCCGGAGCACAAGGAGCGCATCCGCACGATTTGTGGTGATTTCTTTAAATATGAGTTGGAGCCGGAAAGCTATGACGGTGCGGTTTCCATGATGGCGCTGCATTATTACAGCCGCGAAGAGAATTTGGAGCTGTTTCACCGCGTGTGCCGCAGCATTAAAAAGGGCGGGTTCTTTCTGTTGAGCGACAAATTCGCGCCGACGCAGATGTATGAGGACTTCTGCCGTTCCGAGTTTGAGCAGAAGCGCAAGGAGCAGCATTTGTCGGCAGACGAGCATTACTATTGCTTTACGCCGCAGTATGTGGCGGGCGAAGCGGCGCTGCTTTTCAAAGCGGGCTTTGCAGAGGTACGCGTGTGCTGGGCGAAATCCAACACGGCAGTGCTTCTTGCCACAAAATAAACAAATAACAGTTGAAAAGCCGGTCGAACTGCGTACAAATAAACGGTACGCGTCTTGACCGGCTTATTTTTTAATGCTATAATGTTTCAAAAGCAACTATTTTGGGAATGGGTGAATACTTTTGGAACTCTTTAACGCACAGCATGTTTTGCACGGCGAGCCTGTGACGGGCGAGCTGCCGTCTACGAACTCGCTTTTCAAAACGACCATCAACATGGCGTGGCCTTCGATGGTGGAATCGTTTTTGGTGGCGCTCGTCGGCTTTATCGATACCATCATGGTGAGCACGCTGGGCTCTTACGCCATTGCAGCGGTGGGCCTGACGCAGCAGCCGAAGTTCATCGGTTTGGCGCTGTTTATGTCGATGAGCACGGCCATCTCGGCGCTGGTTGCACGGCGTAGGGGCGAGCAGAACCGTGAAAGCGCGGTGCGCATTTTGAAAACATGCATTCTGGTCGCCGTGATTTTGACGGCGATCATCAGCGTTACGTTTACGGCGTTTGCAGACCCCATTATCCGCTTTGCGGGCTCGGCGGACGATACGCATGAAGCGGCGGTGGAGTATTTCCAAATCATCATGGGCGGCATCGGGTTTACGACCGTGATGATGATCGTGAACGCGGCACAGCGCGGCGCGGGCAACACAAAGATCGCGCTGCGCACGAACATGGTCTCTAACCTTGTGAACGTGGTGTTCAACTATCTTTTGATCGGCGGCAACTTCGGGTTTCCGGCGCTCGGCACGCGCGGCGCAGCGCTTGCGACCGTCATCGGCTCTGTGCTCGGCTGCGCGATGAGCTTGCACTCCATGTTCGCGAAGTCCTCTTTTGTGTATATCCGCGGCGTGAAAGGCTTTTTTACCTCGAGGTTTGACGTGCGATCGCTGCTTAACGTCGGTTCCAGCGCGTTTGTGGAGCAGATTTTCCTGCGCATCGGCTTTTTGCTGTTTGCCATCACCGTTGCGAACCTCGGCACCACTGCGTATGCTGCGCATCAGATCGGCATGAATATGATGAGTTTGACGTTCTCGCTCGGTGATGGGCTTTCGGTGGCATCTGTGGCGCTGATCGGCAGAAGCCTCGGCGAAGAACGGCGTGACCTTGCAAAGCTGTACGCCTCCATGTGCCAGCGGATCGGACTTTTCTGCGCGTTTGTGATGTCGATGATCTTCCTGTTCTTCGGCAGAAATCTCTATGGCCTGTTCTCGAGTGAGCAGGAAATTCTCAATATGGGTGTCATGATTATGCGCATGCTGTGCGTTATCATTTATCTCCAGATCACGCAGGTTATCTTCTTCGGCTGCCTGAGAGGTGCGGGCGATACGAAGTATACCGCGTTTGCGTCCATGATCAGCGTCGCCATTATCCGACCGGGCTTAAGCTGGCTGCTGTGCTACCCGCTGGGACTGGGACTGCTTGGCGTGTGGCTTGGGCTGTTCGGTGACCAATTTATGCGATTCTGCCTTGGATATTTCAGAATGAAGCAGGGTAAATGGCTGAAAATTAAGATTTGACGAGTTTACGACAACGATAGCGGAGCGACGAATAAAGTCTTTGTCCAACTTTCTTCGAGAAAGTTGGTGGGGTCTTGGGGCAACACCCTAATTCGTCGTTCGCAAACGACGAAACACCTTTTGCCTAACCCAAAACCAGGAAGGCAGCTTGAAACATCCGGTGGGCGCTTCAAGCGTAGGGAACACAGTTGCATGGATTCCCTGAAAGGCGGTCTGCGACTGTCCTTAGAAATTCAAACAAGATAAAATAGAAGCAAAAAGTCTCCGTTTTCCCCTAATCAAAAAGGAAAACGGAGATTTTACTTTATATACCTAGAATTTCACGCTTTTTTGCCATAAATTCTTCTTCTGTAATAATTCCGGCATCAAAGAGTTCTTTGAATTTTTCAATGGCAGCAAATTGTTCTTCGTAATTCATATTATTTGAATTTGCTGCTATTTCTTTATCATTTATAGCTTGGTCAACTGCGCCAATTGTATGAATTGTGTTTGCGAGAGTGGTTTTGACGGAATTTATTCCTTTATGCTTTTTTCCAAAACCGCCAACTAAGGTACCCATAATCCCGTTTTCGAGGGCATCTTTTACAGTATGTACCGTGTCAATACCAAGCGCATCATCTAGTGTGTTTATAGCACCTTTTACTTTATCTGCACCACGCGCCTGCATGGACTTTCCAGTCAGAAGTTTCATAATAGCCATTTTGAATTTAGAAATTTCAAGAATGGAGTCGAATTGCAGTGTTAAAAATTCGGACGAGAAATAAACTTCAACAGTATTACCTTTTTGAATGACCTGAGGTTTTTCATCGTAAATTTTAATTTCCTGAATCGGGTAGCATATAAATTCTTTTTCGGCTTTTGAAAAAATACCTTTTTTAATTGAAAATTGAATTATAAGGTTTAAATTTGTAAGCAGAAGTTCAGATGATCTCTTTAGTGTGGTTACAATCACAGGACCTTTGTATAAAACGGATTCATTTGATGAAAGAACATATTCTGGCATGAATTGCATCTCCAATCTATAAAGTAATATGGTCTTCATAATATCCCATGAAATTTTCGCGTAAGGTCTGAGGCAATGTCTTAGGATAAATACAAATATTACTTATATTGATAAGTATAGCAACTTTTGAGGGGAAAATCTATATAGCAAATATAAAAATCTCTGTTTTTTCGGGAAAGAAAAACAGAGACTTTTATATTTTAAAATAGTGATTATTCCACAACGACCGTGCAGTGCTCGGTGCCGTAGTATTCCATCGCGGAGATGACCTCAGGGGTCAGGCGCTCACCGCATACAGCAAGCGGCACTGCGGGTGGGCAGCTCACGTTGGCGTCTGCCAAAATGCGGTTTTCGCACTCGGAAAGCGGCAGCGTTTCACTCGGCGAGAAGAGCGCCTCGCGCGGGGAAAGTACACGCTCGGCATGCGGCGGCACAGGCGGCTTTGAAAGGATCGCCGGGGCGGGCAGAACGGAGAGCAGCGCGCGCTCGAGACGGGCGAAATCTGCGGGTGTGGTCTCCGGCGTGAACATCATCACAAGGTGGTCTGCGTCGGAAAACTCGCAGTAAATGTTGTGGTGCGTCAAAATTTCCGCCAGAGCTGTGCCCGTGTAGCCGAAGGACTTCGGCAATAAGCAGAGCTTTGTGCGCTCCTCGCCGCAAAGAGCATAGCCGTGCGCACGGAGCTTTGCTTTCAGCGTGTCAAGACGCTCCGCACAGGCTTTGAGCTGTGCGGGAAAAGATGTTGCTAAAAGCGGATTCATTGCGTCGAGCGACTGCAAAATGAGGTAGGACGGGCTCGTGGACGCAAAGAGCGCCATGGCGCTTTCCGCACGCTGCGCGAACATGTCCGGCGTGCCGTGCGCGATGTGCAGATACGCGCCGCCCGTTAAGACCGGCAGTGTTTTGTGTGCGGAATCACAGCAGATGTCTGCGCCGAGCTGCATGGGGTGCATGGGCTCGGGCAGAAAATGCAGGTACGCGCCATGGGCGTTATCGACGAGCAATAATACGCCGTGTTTTTTGCAGACGGTGGACAGGGACTTGATGTCCGCAATGTTGCCGAGATAATCCGGGCTTGTGATGTACACGGCGGCAGGGTTTTCCGATACGATCACGTCTTCGAGCTGCGCGGGGGTGATGGCGCAGGAAATGACGCTTTCCGTGCCGTAGATCCAGCGAATGTCAAGGTCGAGCAGCGCTGCGGCCGTCATGAAGACCTTGTGTGCGTTGCGGCCTGCCGCAATGACGGGCTTTTTGTGATTTGCGCGGGCATGCAGCAGCGCAAGATACAGCATGGCGCGGATGCACAGGGACGAGCCCTCGGCGGAGTAGACCGTCTTTTTGGTGCCGAATAACGCGGCGGCGTTCGCTTCGCTTTCGCGGATGATGCCCTCGGCGTGGTAGAGCACGTCTGCACCCTCAATCTCGGTGAGGTCGAGCGGCTCGGGGCCGAGCAGCGCGGTGCCCTTGTGGCCCGGCATGTGCATGCGCAAAGCGCCGCTATATCGGTAGCGGCGCACAAATTCGCAGATTGGCGCGGTTATCATGCGTTGTTATCCAATGCCTTGGAGGCTTCGAGCATGATGGCGCATTCCATGCGTTTTTTAAAGAGCTCGCAGCCCTCTTTGTAAACACCGCGGACGGAGCCGGTGGCGTGGTAGGCGTTTGCGGCGCAGCCGCCGGAGCAGTACAGTCTTGCCCAGCAATCGCGGCACTCGGGGTGAGCGTACACGTTGCAGGAGGCGAAATCCGCCTGAATTTCCGTGTTCGTCACGCCTGTCCAAACATCGCCGAGGCGGAATTTTTCGTCGCCGACGAACTGGTGGCAGGGG
>OFMC01000030.1_pt1 | contig 147695 bp, 121 predicted proteins | sample 1541271 | NCBI WGS metagenome assembly OFMC01 (sample SAMN04209252, study PRJEB22552) | human gut metagenome | biome: gut; material: feces | host: Homo sapiens | place: USA: Oklahoma | reverse complement strand
TATGGCTGAGGCTGTTCGTAATCAAACAATTCGCCCAACTTACGCTGTTCCCAAGGGTCAGTAAAACCAGCAAAGCGAATTTCGGGTACAGACTCACCATCTTTCGGGAACATTTTTTCAAGCATCGATTTTTTAAAGATGACAAGCTTGTCATACTTACGCTGATGAAGGGTGATGAGGCGGTCGAGGTCGGCGAAAAAGCTCCCGAGGTGATTTTGCTCAACTACATTTGGAACGCTTAGAACTGTTTCATTAATTGATTCTTTCGATAGGCTTGGCAATCCCGTCGATTCGTCTTTGGATTTCCAATCAACATTCGAAAAGGAGCAGAGGGCAAACTCGAGGTTGATATCTGACTTTGGAATTGCGTAAAACAGCGTGTCAACCGTCCAAAATGGTGCTTTTAAAAGATAAGGCTTATCGATAGTCCCTTTTCTACCGATGCCAATAGCGTCACGATTATGCGACAGCGCCTCGCTAACGCTGGTCATATACCCGCCGGTTCCATAAACCGGAATAGGCCCTCCATCAAGATGTTTGTAGTCACGTCCGCTGCAGACATCTACGATTTCTGAGAACTTACGCTGTTCCCAAGGGTCAGTAAAACCAGCGAAACGAATCGCGGGTACTTTCGCCTGTTCAGTCATCATTCGCCTCCCAACAGGGTCTTCAGCTCGGCAATACCGGCCATATCGAACTCATTGCCGGTTAGTTGACCAAGCATATTGCCAAGTTTTGCCTCAGCCTGTTCGATCTGTTCGCACACATCAGAGTATGTGGTCGAATACTTGTCGTTCAGCGCATTCACCGCTGCAATCAACTCATCAACAGCCGTCTGAGGGAGCTCCTCAAGCTTGCGCTGCAATGGTTCCACCCACTTGGCAGCAAGCAAGTCATCAGCATGTTCATCGCTCAGTCCTTCAATAACGGTCCGGGTCTTTTCATCAAGCGCTGAACGGAGATTCTTAACGTTCTTTTTGACTTCACGCTCTTCATCAAACAACCGCTGTGCACTCACAAGAGCACGGTCAAAGTCAGTCTCGGGATGCTTGCCGATAGACTTCACTGCTTTCTTCAACTCAGCGGCAACAAAAGAATCACCATCCTCACTGATAGCACCGGTTGAGCTCTTGTCGTCTTCATCCATATTTTCAAGAATGTCGGCAATCTCACCACTAATCTCTCTTAACCGAGATTCATATGTAACAATTTCCGCAAGATCAGCAGTAAGCAGTTTGCTTTGCACAAGATCGAACGGCAGGATATGTCCAGCCCAGCCATCCGGCACTTCGACATCCTTACCGCCTTTCTTCTTGACAACCATGTTGGCGTCAACTTTGCGAACGGCGTCATGGCCCTCGCTCTGTATGGTTTCAAGGTCGGTGGAGATGGTCTTTTGCCAACTATCGTCAAGCACCTGATACGCCGCATAGGCGTCTACGAGAGGGATACCAGCCAAACGACGCAGCAGATCATTTGCCAGAGTCTCCTCTTCGGCGGCAATGCTCACATTGGCGGCATTACCCACCAGTTCATCACGCAGATAGGCAGGATAATCGGTGAATACCTCACGATATCGCTGGATATAGGCACTCACACCAGAATCAGCATTCACTGCCTCGCGAACATCTTGCACAGCGAGCCTGGCCGAATGGCCGTTCTCCTCAGCAAAGAGACGTTGGAGCAATCCCGGGAACACGTTCCAATACTTACCGAGCGCATCGATATCCTGCTTGGGAATGCCACCAAACATGGTGGAATACACGTCCCAACTTTCGGCACTTTCAGAGGAATCCACATATCGGGGAATATTGAGGTTGTAATCGTTCTGCCGAATCTCATCAATGCTCACCAAACGGCTGAACTTATCGATATCACGATTCCCCGTCACCGCATCCACGATGCGTTTGATATCGCTCGCACGCAGCTTGTTGTTCTTGCCTTCCTTGGTGAAGTATTTGGAAGCGTCCACGATGAGCACATGATCGTCGTCGCGATGTTTGCGCAGCACCATCACGATGGTGGGGATGCCGGTGCCGAAGAAGATGTTCGCGGGCAAGCCGATGATGGCCTGAATGTGGTGTTTCTCCACCAGGTTCCGGCGAATAGTGCCTTCCTCACCGCCACGGAACAGCACGCCATGTGGCAATACGATGGTCATGATGCCGTCGTCGCGCAGATGATAGAGATCATGCAGCAGGAAGGCATAATCAGCCTTGGACTTAGGCGCAATGCCATATTCGAAACGGATATCTTCGCCCGCTTCCGGCGGCTCCCAGTTCTGGGAGTAGGGAGGATTAGAGACCACGGCGTCCACAAACAGCGGCTCATAGGTCTCGTCCTTCGTTTCGTCGGTATCGAACCACGGCCAGTCACTTTTTAACGTGTCACCGTTACGAGCCACAATATTGTCTGGCAGTATGCCACGCATGACAAGATTCATACGCGTGAGATTGTAGGTATTCTCCTTGAGTTCCTGTGCGTAATACTTGATGTCATTCGGATTGCCATTGCGACGGGCCACAGCCTGACCGATATGGATCAGCAACGAGCCTGAGCCACTTGTGGGGTCATAAATGTTGATTTCTTCACGACCAGCAAGATGCCAGGCCACTATTTCGCTCATGAGCTGAGAAACTTCGCTCGGCGTGTAGAACTCACCGGCCTTCTTACCCGCATTGGAAGCGAAGTTGCTAATCAGATATTCGTAAATGAAGCCGAGGGTATCGTAATCCTGCCGGCTGTCCATCGGAATGTCCTTGATGAGGTAGATGAGGTCGCGAGCGGCCTTGCTACGGCTTTTCTCATCGGTACCGAGCTTGGATAGACCAGTCTGCAACGTGTCGAAGATGCCGGCGAACACACGCTTGCGGGCTGGATCGATGTTGCGTTCAAAAGCGGAAAGCGCATCACGTACGTCGGCGATGGTGAAATCGCTTTGGCTGGCAATCCATGTGGAGAACAGGTTGTCGTAGGAGATAAAGTAGCCGCACAGATCACGTACATACTGCACGGTCTCGGCATCATTCTCATCCAAGCCCTTGAGATCTTCATCTCCCCAGTCTTCAGCACGAAGACGCGCAACTTCCGTCTCTGAAAGGAACTTATAGAAGATAAAGCCAAGGATATAGTCTTTGTATTCATTCGCCTCGATCTTGGAACGCATCTTGTTGGCAGATTCCCAGATTTTGGCGGCAAGCTGCTGCTTATTCATTCATATGCTCCTTGTGCCCTAAGCTCTTTCATTACTCTTCATCAACGTATTCATTGAAAACGTCACTGTCCACGGCTTTGATTTCGTAAATCTTCCGCGTGCTGACACCGAATCCATGTTCAATCATCAGTTGCGCAAGCTTATGCCCATCAATAAGAATGATGTGCTGCCTCTTCGCATAGGTAATCGCCTTTTCCGTGAATCTTGCAGTGGTGACAAACAGCCCTTTGCCTCCGCGCCCAGTAATAGCACCTACGAATGCTTGAATATCTGGTCTGCCAACGGATTTATCTTCGGCATAACGTTTGGCCTGAACATAAATCAGATCAAAACCAAGCTTGTCTTCCATGATGATTCCATCTATGCCTTCGTCCCCCGAGATTGGCGTCATCTGGCTTGCGGAGTCGAAAGCTCCATACCCCATTTTTGCCATCAGATCAAGAACAAACCGTTCAAACGCAATCGGAGAGAGCTTGAGCACCTCTGAGAGCAAGTCATCGGCAAGCCGCATGTTGATTGATGAGAATGCACGGTCAAGTGCCTCATCTGGAGTTTCCTCGGACGAATAAGCTTCGCTTTTCTTCTCCAGGCCGCCATCGACCGTCGTATGCGTCGAAGAATCACCATTCAGATTCTTGAAAGACCGGAATGACTCATAACGTTCCAGATAATCATTATCTATCTGCGCACCCGAAGCAAGGGCCTCTTTGCCGGGTCTCGTTATGCGATATGTACCACGTTTGGGACTTTCTATGAGTCCGGCTTTCTTAAGGTACGTTCTAGCCCAACTAATGCGGCCATTGAGGACACGCGAACGGCCGCTAGGTAGCAGACGGCTGCGTTCTCCTTCTGTCACTGCAAACTCATCAGCAAGTAACGTTAGCATCTCACCAGATGCATGAATCTTGCCATCAGAGAGAATGCGAAGCATCGGAACGAAAAACTCGTCATATCTGGGAATTGTCATTGTCCGCCTTCGTTCCGTTACAGTCGTTTATCAATGATACGGCAAACATCACGGAAATACGCCTCCGCTTGGGAACAGCGTAAGTTGGGAGACGTTGCGTCTTCATTTGATTACGGCTTGAACGCTGCTGCAACAGAATACGATGGCCAAAATAAATATCTGCGTATCACCGACATTGATGACGAAACCCATGAGTTCTCGAAAAGCGATCTTACGACGCCGTTAGCTGACCTTGCAATGAGTGCAGATTATTTACTGAAAGAGGGCGATCTGCTCTTTGCTCGCACAGGCGCGAGTGTAGGAAAAACATATCTGTACAGGCAATTCGATGGAATGGTCTACTTTGCTGGATTCCTTATCCGTGCCCGAATCGGTGAAGGCGCTGACCCCGAATTCGCCTATCAGGCAACCTTGACCGATGCATACAAGAAGTATGTTGCCATAACCTCGCAGCGGTCCGGGCAGCCTGGTGTCAATGCGCAGGAATACGCAGATTATCAATTGATGCTTCCTTCAAAAACGGAACAGCAGCAAATCGGGATGACATTGCGATCTCTCGACGACCTCATCACCCTTCATCAGCGTAAGCGTCTATCTATTCGGCAAAGGAGCCCCGTGTGGTCATAAACACAATAAACGAAGAAATGTCATTCTGCGATTACTACTCGCAATGGGTCGACGTCTACAAGGAAGGCGCGATTCGGGAGGTGACGATGAAGAAATACAAACTCACACAGGCGTGGCTGAGAAAGCTTATCCCTGATCTTAAGCTTTCTGAGTTCGATCGTGTGAGTTATCAGAAACTCATCAATGGATACGCCGAACATCATGAACATCAAACAACGATGGATTTTCATCACCAACTGAAAGGGGCCATTCTTGATGCTGTTGATGAGGGCCTAATTCAAAGAGATCCCACTCGAAAAGCAATCATCAAAGGGAAGCAGCCGAGACAAAAGAAGACGAAATATCTTAACCAATTCGAACTTCATGCTGTCCTTGCTGACTTGAAGCTTGACCCGATACCTAACTGGGACTGGCTGATATTGCTGGTGGCAAAAACCGGTTTACGTTTCTCCGAAGCATTGGGTCTTACTCCTGATGACTTTGATTTCGTCCACCAGACTTTGTCTGTCAATAAGACTTGGAATTACAAGAACGGAGGTGGCTTTGTTCCAACAAAAAATGCTTCTTCGGTGCGTAAAGTACAACTTGATTGGCAACTCATCATGCAATTGTCCGTCCTGCTGAAGAACTTGCCTGACGACAAGCCTATCTTCGTGAACGGTAAGGTGTACAACTCGACCGCAAACGGTATTCTGGCCCGGCATTGCAAACAAGCCGGAGTACCCGTGATCTCGATTCACGGCTTGAGACATACCCATGCCTCATTGCTGCTGTTTGCTGGCGTTTCAATTGCGAGCGTGTCCAAGAGACTGGGGCATGCAAGCATGAACACAACGCAGGAAACATATCTGCATGTCATCCGTGAATTGGAGAACAAAGACGTTGACATCGTGATGAGAGCCCTATCCACCCTTATTTAGCAAACCACAGACGCTTACGCTGATGAAGGGTGATGAGGCCATCAAGGTTTGACATGAAATGCCCGATTGCCTGCATCTCGGATTTACACTCCGGCATGAGAGTTGCGAAAGTCGCGAATTTAGAAATCCAGTGCCTCTCATGGCTCACAGGCGTGTAGGCAATATTTTGCAGTACCTGGTATGCAAAATGAATGTCTTCGTTTTTGTCGCGAAGAGTCAGCAGTTTTATAGCAGAACTCTTGACTTTAAAGGGGAAATCAACAAAATGGCTCGAAGTCGTAAAATCATCAAAAATGATAACGGGATGCTCAGGGCTCGCCATCTTAATCCCCTGCTTCTCATTTGTGTATCCCAGAACGAAACTTTGACCGGCAGTCAAAACTGGTGTGGGGAAGGAATCGTCATACTCAGTTCCCCTCACAATATATGGCTGAGGCTGTTCGTAATCAAACAATTCGCCCAACTTACGCTGTTCCCAAGCGGGCATCGGCACTAGATGAAGCAGGGTAGACGGGATACGAGTGGCTGGCCGAACATACGCAATACATCTACCGGCGACTTGGACACTACCATTTCCGCTGTTAGCCACACTTATCGCGATAAGTGTAGCTAACGACGATTGGAGCGACACCTTACAAGCCATGAGAGGTATAACCGTTCCCTTCTATTTTGAAAAACTTGAATAAGTTAGATTTTTTCAAAATAGGGATGCGTCGAAAAGACGCATAAACGCACGAAAAATGCGGGCATCCGACATGCAGTGTTCATTGAATCACTGTATATCGGATGCCCGCAATCGTTTCAAGCCGATTGAAGAGCCTTAGCTCAGCCGCCCATCAGCATCACGCCTTAACAACCTCTACGATCAGCTCGGCACCTTCCTTCACCTCGAAGGAGGTCGCCAGCGTCTCGTGGGCGATCAGGTCGCGGAACTGCTCGACCTTGGCCACGTCGTCAGCAGGCACGGTCAGCACCAGCGAGATGCGGTCCGCGATGTCCAGATCGGCAGCCTTACGTGCGTCCTGCACAGAACGAATCACGTCGCGGGCGTAGCCCTCGGCCAGCAGATCGGCATCCAGCGCGGTGTCGAGGATTACGAAGCCACCGGTCGGCAGCGAGGCGGAGACCGAAGCGGCGGCCTCGGTGGCGTTCTCCTCTTCCACGCGGTTGATCAGCTCGTACTCGCCTTCGACCAGCGCAAGGTCGCCGGACGGCGTCGAGACCACCGGTGCACCGGACGCGGCATCAACATGCCAATCGCCGGACTTGGAGGCCTTGATGGCGAACTGCACCTGCTTGCCGAGGCGCGGGCCCGCAACGCGAGCGTTCACACGCAGCTCGTGCACGATCTTCAGACCGTGGGCGGCGGCGTCTTCCAGAGTCGAGAACTCAATATTCTTAATGTTTAATTCAGACTTCAGCAACTCGTCGTATGACTTGACGGCGTCCACGTTCTCGACCACCACGGTGAGCTTGGAAAGCGGCTGGCGCACGCGGATCTTGGCGGCCTTGCGCAGGGACAGGGTGCCGGAAACAACCTCGCGCACCTTCTCCATCGCATCCACCAGAGCCGGGTCGTCGACCAGCACGCAGCCGAGTTCGGTGTCTTCACCGGTCTTCTCGTCCACCACGAACGGCCAATCGGCCAGGTGCACGGACTCGCCGCCGGTCAGGCCGCGCCACACGGACTCGGCTTCCATCGGGGCCAGCGGCGCAAGCACGCGCATGAACGCTTCAAGCACGGTGTACAGCGTGTTGAACGCGGACGCATCCTCGTTCCAGAAGCGGTCACGGGTGTTGCGGATGTACCAGTTGGTGAGCACGTCGATGAAGTCGGAGACCGCATCGCAGGCGTCGGAAATCGCGAACTCGTTCAGCGACTTCTCGGCGGCCAGCACCAGGCGGCGGGTACGGGCCAGCAGGTAGCGGTCCATCTCCGGCAGACCGGCGACCTCGTCCGCGCGCAGCTGGCGGGCGTCGAATCCGGCCCCGCCGTTGGCCGCGTTGGCGTACAAGGTGAAGAAGTAGTAGGAGCTCCACACCGGCAACATGACCTGGCGCACGGTGTCGCGGATGCCATCGGCGGTGACGATCAGGTTGCCGCCACGCAGAATCGGCGAAGACATAAGGAACCAGCGCATGGCGTCGGAACCGTACTTGTCAAACACGCCGTTCACGTCCGGGTAGTTGCGCAAGTGCTTAGACATCTTCTGACCGTCGGAGCCGAGCACGATGCCGTGGCAGATCACGTTCTTGAACGCCGGGCGGTCGAACAGGGCGGTCGCCATGACGTGCAGCAGGTAGAACCAGCCGCGGGTCTGGCCGATGTATTCCACGATGTAGTCGGCCGGGAAGTGCTGTTCGAACTTCTCCTTGTTCTCGAACGGGTAGTGGAACTGCGCGAACGACATGGAACCGGACTCGAACCAGCAGTCGAGCACATCGGAAATACGGTGCATGTGCGACTTGCCGGTCGGGTCGTCCGGGTTGACGCGGACCAGGTTGTCGATCCACGGACGGTGCATGTTGATGTTGCCGTCCTTGTCGCGCGGATAGTCGCCGAAGTCGGCCTTGAGCTCTTCGAGCGAACCGTAGACGTCCACACGCGGGTACTTCGGATCGTCGCTCACCCACACCGGGATCGGGGAACCCCAGAAGCGGTTGCGGGAGATGGACCAGTCGCGCGCGTTGGCGAGCCACTTGCCGAACTGACCGTCCTTGACATTGCCCGGGATCCAGTTGATCTGCTGGTTCAATTCCAGTAGACGCGGCTTGATCTTGGTCACGGACACGAACCAGGAGGACACCGGCTTGTAGATCAACGGGGTGGCGCAACGCCAGCAGTGCGGGTAGGAGTGCACGTAGCTTTTCTCCTGGAAGAGGATCGCGCGGCGTTCTTCCGGAATCTCGGCGAGCGGGCCGTCGCCGGCGCGCAGGTTGCGCAGGATCGGCAGGTTGGCGTCGAACACGAAATCGCCCTCGTAGTCAGGGCACTGCGCGGTGAAGCGGCAGCCATCGTCGAGCACGTCGGTGCTCTTGATGCCGTGCGCGTTCAGCGTATTCATATCGTCCTCACCGTAGGGAGCCTGGTGAACCAGGCCGGTACCTTCGACGGTGTCGACGTAGTCGGCGGTGAAGATCGTGTAGCCGTTCGGGCCGGGCACGTGGCCTTCGGATTCGGCCTCGTCACCCGCGAAGTACGGGAAGACCGGGTAGTAGCGTCGGCCTGCCAGCTCGTTGCCCTTGAGTTCGCGCACGACCTCGTAATTCTCGCCGAGTTCCTTCTCGTAATGCGGCAGCAAATCCTTGCCGAGGTAGAACTTCTTGCCAGCGAACTTGCCTTCGGTCGGGCGGACCTCGACGTAGTCGATGTCGGCGCCGACCACGATGGCGAAGTTGGTGGGCACGGTCCACGGGGTGGTGGTCCAGAAGACGGCGTAGGCGTCGTCCTCATCGCGCATCTTGACGGCCACGGATACGGTGGTGTCCTGGCGGTCCTGGTACACGTCGGCGTCCATGCGCAGCTCGTGCGCACTCAACGGCGTGCGGTCCTTCGGGCAGTACGGCAGCACGCGGTAGCCTTGGTAGGCCAGGCCCTTGTCGTAGAGCTGCTTGAAGGCCCACATCACGGATTCCATGTACGGGATGTTCAGGGTCTTGTAGCCGTGCTCGAAGTCCACCCAACGGGCCTGACGATGCACGTAGTTCTGCCATTCGTTGGTGTACTTCAGCACAGAAGCGCGGCAGGCGTCGTTGAACTTGTCGATGCCCATCTTCTCGATCTGGTCGACCGAGTCGATGCCGAGCTCCTTCTGCGCCTCAAGCTCGGCGGGCAGGCCGTGGGTGTCCCAGCCGAACACGCGGTTGACCTTGCGGCCCTTCATGGTCTGGTAGCGCGGGATCACGTCCTTGGCGTAGCCGGTCAGCAGGTGGCCGTAGTGCGGCAGGCCATTGGCGAACGGCGGGCCATCGAAGAACACGAATTCGTTCTGGCTGTGGTCGCCGGAAGGGTTGCGTTCAACGGACTGCTGGAAGGTGTCGTCCTTGTCCCAGTAGTCGAGAACGGTCTCCTCCATGTCGGGGAAGCTGGGGTTCGGCGCGACGTGCGCGGTCTCGCCGCCCTCGCTCGCCTTGGGATATACGTTTTCGCTCACCGTAAATCTCCTGTTAGTACTGTGCACTGGTCCTACAGGAGCGTCATTGATGGCGATTGCCGGGCGCCGACATGTGCCGGCTGGGTTCACGAATGTCACGTACCGAACCGTGGGGCCGATCGCGTCAATCGCCTCGCAGCCGGAACTGACTGTGTTCCGCCCGGAACAGCCCTGTCTGCCGTTCCTGCCTACGAGGACGATGACGGGCGCTGGTATGCGCTCCGCACCGCGGTACCACCTCGCTTATCGCACCGGTTGCGCCGCTCCGAACTGTTGCACTCGGAGCCGCGAGCCTGCGCGACCGCTTGTGTTCGGCTGTCTCGGGCCGATCCCGTCGGTTCTACTGGGCGATTGCCGCCGTTCTTCCGAAGACTCCCCGCTGATAACGGATCACTGCCTCACAACAGTGCATATCCTAACACGCCACGCGGTCAAATCGCCGCCCACGGCCACGGCACCGTCAGGAGCCCGATTTAGATTGGGACCGGCCACCACGGACCGAGAAAGGATTGTCGGACAATGACGTATGATTTCACGTCCATCATGAACAGGCATGGCATGGATTCGATCGCGGTCGACGGACTGGGCACCGACCCGGGATTCGCGCCGGACCCGCCACGCGAGGGTTTCGACGTCATCCCCATGTGGGTGGCGGACATGAACTTCCCGACCGTGCCCACGATCCCGCAGGCCATTATCGAACGCGCGCAACACCCCGTCTACGGGTACTTCTCCCCCACCGACGACTATTACAGCTCCATCATCGACTGGCAGTCCACGCGCAACGGGGTCACCGGATTGACCCGGGAGGCGATCGGCTACGAGAACGGGGTCCTGGGCGGTGTGATCAGTACGCTGACCGCGTTCGCCGCCCCCGGCGACGGCGTGCTGCTGCACAGCCCGACCTACATCGGGTTCACCCGGAGCATCGAAAACAACGGCTACCGCATCGTCCACAGTCCGCTCACGCTGGACGAGCGCGGCGTATGGCGCATGGATTACGAGGATATGGACAGGAAGCTCAAGGAGCATCACATCCACGTGGCCGTGTTCTGCAGCCCTCACAATCCTTGCGGGCGCGTGTGGGAACGTTGGGAAATCGAGAAGGCCATGGAAGTGTACAAGGCCAACGATTGCGTGGTCATTTCCGACGAGATTTGGTCCGATTTGACTCTGGGGAACCACCAGCACATCCCCACCCAATCGGTCAGCGAGGACGCACGCAACAGGACCGTGGCGTTCTACGCGCCCAGCAAGACCTTCAATCTCGCCGGACTGGTGGGAAGCTACCACATCATCTACAATCCCACACTCCGGGACCGCATCGTGGCCAAAAGCTCGAAATGCCACTACAACGACATGAACGTGCTTTCCATGCACGCGCTGATCGGCGCCTACCGGCCCGAAGGCCATGAGTGGCTCGACGAACTGAAGGCGGTGCTCACCGGCAACGTCGATTACGCCTACGACTACATCACCAAGCATTTCCAAGGAGTGAGTCTGGCCAAACCGGAAGGCACCTACATGCTGCTGCTCGACTGCGAGCAGTGGTGCGAACGCCACGGCCTGAGCCTGCCCGAGTTGGAGAAACGCGGCTGGGATGTGGGCGTCGCATGGCAGGACGGCGACATGTTCCAGGCCCCCTACAGCATCCGCGTCAATCTCGCATTGCCCTTGAGCCGCGTCAAGGAGGCCATGCGCCGCCTTGACCAATACGTATTCAACGCGTAAACGGCATGCATCCGCGATTGCGGTGTCCTGGAAAGACGAATGCCGTCAACGAGGTTGGTGCCCGTTGGCGGCATTCGTCATACGTTGGCCGAACCGGGCGAAACCCAAGTTGCCAAGTTGCCGTGCGCTATGAGGTGGATGCCGCCAGCGGACGTGTACATCTGACCGCCCGATATGCCGGTGCCACCGATGCGCCGACGCTGCCGGCATTCGGATTGGAATGGACACTTCCCAAGCAGTACGAGAACCTGCGCTTCTACGGCCTTGGCCCCGAGGAAACCTATCACGACCGTCTGCACGGTGGCAAGCTCGGCATTTTCGAGCGCACCGCGGCCGAAGACAATGCACCGTATCTGGTGCCGCAGGAGACCGGCAACCATGAAGACTTGCGTTGGGCCGAAGTGCTTGACGCCCAAGGACACGGCATGCGTATCAGCCAGGCCGGCAGCGAACATTTCGCGGCGAGCCTGTTGCCGTACAGCTCGCTCATGCTGAAAGAGGCGACCCACCAGAACGAGTTGCCGCCGGTCCGTCACACGTTCCTGCGCCTGTTGGCCGCGCAAATGGGCGTGGGCGGAGACGATTCATGGGGCGCGCCCGTCCATGAGCAGTACCAGCTGCCCGCCGATCGCGCCTACACGCTCGACGTGAATCTGGAACTGTTCTAACAGCGATAAAGAAGCTCCCTCTGACGAGGGAGCTTCTTTATCGCACAGAGGGAGCTTCTTTATCGTGCTGGTACGAAACTGTCACGCACCACTAGGGTGGTGGAGATGAAGGTATGGTGGTGCAGCGTGCGCCGACTGGAGATGGCCTCGGCAAGCATCGTAATCGCAGTATCGGCCAGCTCATTCTGGTCGATATCGTAACTGGTCAATGTCGGCGAAGTGTACTGGGCGATGGCCTGGTTATTGATACTGATCACACTGGTATCGCGAGGCACCAGCACTCCCGCAGCGGTAAACGCCTGCAGTACGCCGACTGCAATCGAGTCCGCAGCCACGATGAACGCATCCGGCATGTCATCTCGATGATCGTTAACCGCTTCCTCCCCTAGAGTGCGCCCGGTGTCCACAGTGAACGCGCCTTGCGCGTAAATCAGGCCTTCCGCATCCAGCCCCAAACGCTCGGCCCAATTGCGGAATGCGGTTAATCGGCCGTCTTCCGGATATTCGTGCAAACCCATCGTGAAGCCAGTACCGCCGATATAGCCGATGCGTCGTTTGCCCGAGGACACCAACATATCCAATGCGTCCAAAATGGTTTGGCTTAAATCCGGTTGTACCGAATCGAACAGGCTGGGCGCAGGATTGATGTCGATGAATACGCCATAGGGCAATACCAGATGGAGCTTCAACAGTCTATCCGAAGAGAGTACGGACGGTCCGATGGAGATGAAGCCGTCGAAATCACCGGCGTCGGCAATCAGATCGTCGATATGGGAAAACGACGTGAGTTCCATGTGCTGGGCTCTGGCATTGTCGCCGAGCACGGACCGTAGTTCATCGAAATAGGCGTCCGCCAGTTCTTCCTCGCGGATGGCGTTGTCGAGTACGGCCACACGGCGTGGCAATGCGATACGGCGTGATCCGGTAGCGTAGCCAAGCTGCTCGCTGACCTCGATGATGCGACGTCGCGTCTCCTCTTTGACAGACAATGTCGGGTCCCCATTGAGCAGCCGGGATACCGTGGCCTGCGAGAAGCCTGATTTCTGTGCGATTTCCTTCATCGTGACCATAGTTGAGCCTTCCACGCCTCAGTACGTAACAATACGCAGTATTTCAGTAAATAACTTTACTGCATAGTGTAACTCACGTCATGCGGGTATGACGCCATATGGTTGCAGCATCGTCGACCCGCAGCGCTGATGAGAACGTGCATGTTTCAGGCCCTCCGATAATTATCGGGCAGGCGGGAATCCCCAGACCGTGGAGTCAATGCGCTGGATTTTCCCGGACTTGTCAAAGACAACGGTGATGTCCGGCGCAGTAAAACTGCCGGTCGAATCCCCGAATCGGTACGGATCACTCCAGTCGATAACGGCATGCATCGTCACGGTCCGAGTTTTCGCGTCATAGGACTCATTCGAGTACTCGATACTGTTATGCGTGGCCGTAGTCCCGCCCAGGCCGCCGCCATTGCCTTGATGCATTTGCTGACAATACTTCGTAAAATCCGCGCCGAGAACATTCGACACTGCATAGCGCCTAAATGAACGTGTTAGGTCTGCACCAATTCACGGCCGGCAATACTCCACACTTCTCAGTAATCAATTCGTACCAAACCGCTCACGAATCTGAGCAGCAGTACCATAAGAGGCTTGCGCACCGACCCCAGTCGCGGCGTACGCGGAAACGTACGAGGCCAACTGCGCGCTGTCCGCCAACGCATGACCCGAGGCAAGTCCGGCCAGAACCGTGCCCATAAAGGCATCTCCGCACCCGGTAGTGTCGATGGCCGCAACCGCAACTGGCGCAATACGATAGATATCATCACCATCGATGACCACCGACCCATCCCCGCCAAGCGTAATTACCGCCTGATTAAAGCCGAAGTCATGCATCTGCCGCGCCACATCAGACCAGTCCAGTCCATCCCAATCGTCATCGTCAGGCTCGGCGATGTCCAGCAGCTGTGCCATTTCATGTTCATTGACCAGCAGAATGTCCGAAGCCTCGATAAGTTCAGCGGGTAGTTCAGCAACGAATGGCGAATCGTTGAGCAATACCTTGAGCCCGGCATCATGGCAGAGGCGAGCGCATGCCGTGACCGTTTCCATCGGACTCTCCAAACACAGTCCCAGTACATCGGCTGAGGTCAGATTATCCCGCATCGATTGAATATACTCAACACTGACGTAAGCGTTAGAGCCGGGAGAATAAACAATCGTGTTCTCTCCTGCCGCGTCTACGGTGATGACCGTGGTCCCGCTGGCCCCATCCACGTGCCGAATATAACTGGTGTCCACACCGGTATCGTTCAATGCTTCAAGCAAAAAATCCGCATTAGCGTCGGAACCGAGCACACCAAACAATCGGACTTTGGCTCCAAGACGAGCGGCCGAAACAGCCTGATTCCCTGACTTGCCACCAGGAAGCACCCGCAACGGCCCTCCTAGCACTGTCTCCCCCGGTTTGGGCAGACGCTCGGTGGTGACGGTATAATCGGCATTCATCGAGCCAACGACGGACACGGCCCCATGAATGCAATCAAGAGAAACAAGCGTTTCATCCATAGCAGGCATGATATTCCCTTTCTGAATGATAGATGCTGTTGGTGCGGTAGTCTGTTCGATCAACATGCTCCGCACCAGCAGGCGCAATCAGACATTGCGTTTTGCCGTAAAACTCTTGCGAAATACGAACAGTACAATCATCGACAACACCGAAACCGCACACATAATCCAGAACATGTTGGAGGTCTGCGCTTCCACACCACTGCCAACACCGAACAGACCACCCTTGCCCATGGTGTCACTGGCCATGAGACTGGAGTATACGCCGACTCCGATAGAGGCCGAAGTGTTCATCATCAGATCGAGAATTCCTACGCCACGACCATTCTCCTCGACCGGCAACGCATCTGACGCAGCGTCGTAGATTGGCGTATATACAGCGGTAACACCAGCAATGAACAAGCAGGCAAGAAAAGTCAGCACTCCGAACCCACTCTTAATACAATCGAAGCAATAATCATGCCGACTCCGGGGAACGAGAAGTAAATGGCAATGAGCGCAGCAAATACCGCCAATATTCGCAATCCTGCGCCAACACACGGCTCTCAACATAGAAAACCGCACCCCAACCACCGGATGAGAATTGCTTCAACCCGATAATCGAGGTGCGGTTTTTGCAGGCGTACCGGCTACTCCAGCTCCACCGCGCCGGTGTACAGCTGGTAGTACTCGCCCTTTTGCGCGATCAGCTCGTCATGCGAGCCACGCTCGATGATGTTGCCATGGTCGAGCACCATGATCACATCGGAGTTGCGCACGGTGGACAGGCGATGGGCGATGACGAAGACCGTACGGCCCTTCATCAGGTTATCCATACCAGCTTGCACAACCTCTTCAGTGCGCGTATCAATCGAGGACGTGGCCTCGTCAAGGATCAGCGCAGGCGGATCGGCCACCGCCGCGCGAGCGATGGAGATCAGCTGGCGCTGGCCCTGGGACAGGCCGGAACCGTCGCCTTCGAGCACCGTGTTGTATCCCCCGGGCAGCATGCGGATGAAGCTGTCCGCATTGACCAGACGCGCGGCCTCGATGCATTCCTCATCGGTGGCGTTCAGGCGGCCGTAACGGATGTTGTCCATCACGGTGCCGGTGAACAGGTTCACGTCCTGCAGCACGATGCCCAAAGACCTGCGCAGGTCAGGCTTCTTGATGCCGGCCACGGAGATACCATCATACAGAATCTGGCCTTCCTGAATGTCGTAGAACCGGTTGATGAGGTTGGTCACGGTGGTCTTGCCGGCACCGGTGGCGCCGACGAGCGCGATCTTCTGGCCGGGCTTGGCGAACCAGGTGATGCCGTGCAGCACCGGCTTGTCCGGGTTGTAGCCGAAGGTCACGTTGGTGAAGCGCACGTCGCCGCGCAGCAGGGTCAGTCGGCCGTCGGGCGAGGTGATCGCCTGCTCCTTGGCCTTCATCGCCACCTCGCGGGCCGAGCCCTTGAGCTTTTCTGCGGCCTTCAGAGACCTCGTACCGTCGTCGCCGACCTCGCGCTTCCATGCCCAGTGGCCGGTCTCGTGGTCGACTTCGGTCATGGTGCGGCCATCCTCGCCAAGTTCCACGTTCACGAGCGTCACGGTGCCCTTGTCTTCCTCGATGGGCTCATCCATCAGCTTGAAGATACGGGAGGCACCGGCGAGCGCCATCATCACCATGGTCAGCTGCTGAGAGACCTGACCGATCGGGTTGATGAACGAGCGGGACAGGGTCAGCAGGGAGACGAGCGTGCCGAGGGTGAGCGGCTTGACGCCGGTCAGACCGATGTCGTTGACGCCGGCCAGCGAGACGGCGGCGCCGACGATGGCAAGCAGGATGTAGAGCAGGTAGCCCATGTTGCCGACGACCGGCATGGTGACGTTGCCCCAGGTGTTCGCTTCGGCGGACGCCTCGAAGAGTTCCTCGTTCTTCTCGTCGAAGGTCTTCTGGGTGGCGTCTTCATGGTTGAAGACCTTGATGACCTTCTGGCCGTTGACGGATTCCTCCACGAAGGCGTTCACGTCGCCGATCCACTGCTGCTGCTTGACAAAGTAGCGGCCGGAGCGGCTCACGATCTTGCGCACGATGAAGTAGAGCAGAACGGTGAACACGATTACGAACGCGGTGAATGGAATGGACAGCCACAGCATGGACAGCAGCGCCGCGACCGCGGAGATAATCGAGGAGAACATCTGCGGGAACGACTGCGAGATGGCCTGGCGCAGCGTATCGGTGTCGTTGGTGTAGTGGCTCATGATGTCGCCGTGCTCGTGGCTGTCGAAGTAGCGGATCGGCAGCTTCTGCTGGTGGGCGAACATGTCGTCACGAATCTTCTTGAGCGTGCCCTGCTCGACGGTGACGATCAGCCACTGCCACAGCCAGGACGCCACGATGCCGGCCACATACAGGCCCGCCATCAGGCTGATGGCCCGCAGCAGCGGGGCCCAGTCGGAGTTCGACTCCCCCACCATCGGCAGGATGTACGTGTCGATGAGCGACTGGAGGAACAGCGCGGAACCGGCCTGCGCGGCGGCACCGACCAAGATGCACACCACGATGGCGATGACACGCCACTTGTACTGGAAGATGTAGTTGAAGATGCGCTTGATGGTGCCAGGCTCGGCTTTGCCCATGGCGGGCTTGCGGTTCTTGAAACTCTGGTCGTTGCTCATCGTGCTTCTCCTTCCTTGGTATCGGCTGCATTGGCATCAGCTGCGCTGGTATCGGCCGTGGGCATGGTCACTGTCACCGTCACGGTTTCGGACGGCTCAGCGGTAGATGACTCAGCAGCCTGTTCGGCAGCGGCCAGTTCTTCGGGCTGGGCCTGGTTCTTGGTCTGGGATTCGTAGATGGAACGGTATTCATCGCAGGTGGCGAGCAGTTCGTCGTGTGTGCCGGACGCCATGATGCGGCCGGAATCCATCACCAGAATCATGTCGGATTCCTGCACGGAGGCCACGCGCTGGGCGATGATGATCTTCGTGGTGTCCGGAATCTCGTTGTGGAACGCGGAACGGATCAGCTTGTCCGTCTTGGTATCGACGGCGCTGGTCGAATCGTCGAGAATCAGAATCTTCGGCTTCTTCAGCAGCGCACGGGCGATGCACAGGCGCTGGCGCTGTCCGCCGGACACATTGGTACCGCCCTGCTCGATGTACGTGTCGTACTTATCGGGGAATTCCTGAACGAATCCATCGGCCTGCGCGAGCTGCGCAGCATGGCGAATCTCTTCATCGGTGGCGTTCGGGTTGCCCCACCTGAGGTTTTCGGCAATAGTGCCGGAGAACAGCACGTTCTTCTGCAACACCATGGCCACCTGATCGCGCAGCGCCTCGAGATCGTAGTCGCGTACATCCACGCCGCCGACCTTCAGCGAACCGGAGCTCACGTCGTACAGTCGCGGCACGAGCTGTACCAGAGACGACTTTGCCGAACCAGTACCGCCGACGATGCCGACGGTCATGCCGGAGCGGATCTTCAGGTTGATGTCGTCAAGCACGGGCTTTTCGGAACTGTCGGAGTAGCGGAAGGTGACGTGGTCGAATTCGATGGAGCCGTCGGCCATGTCAGTCACCGGCTGTGCCGGGTTCTGCACCGTGCTTTCCTCCTGCAGCACCTGGCAGATACGCTCGGCAGAAGCCTGAGAAATAATCACCATGACGAAGATCATGGACAGCATCATCATGGCCATAAGGATCTGCATGGCGTAGGTGACCAGTGCGGTCAGGTCGCCGGTGGTCAGGCCCACGGCGGGGTTGTTGCCGGAGGCGACGATCTGCTGTGCTCCCATCCATGCGATGAGGATCATCGAACCGTAGATGCAGATCATCATCAGCGGGCTGTTGAAGCTCATGATGCGTTCGGCCTTGGTGAAGTCCTTGAAGATGCGCTGGGAGATGCGGCCGAACTTGGAGACCTCGAAGGATTCGCGGTTATAGGACTTGACCACGCGGATGCCCTGCAGGTTCTCGTCGACCACGTTGTTCAACGCATCGTAGGTGTGAAACACGCGCTCGAACACCGGATGCACGAGCACGGCCAGACCGCACAGGCCGATGGCCAGAATCGGGATGCAGGCCAGGAACACCATGGAAATCGACGGGGAGATACGGAACGAGAACAGCCAGGATACGACCACCATAATCGGGGCACGCACGCCCAGACGAATGATCATCATGTAGGCGTTCTGCAGGTTCGTCACGTCGGTGGTCAGTCGGGTCACGATCGAACCGGTGGAGAACCGGTCAATATTGGTGAAGCTGAAGCCCTGCACCTTCTCGAACTGGTCCTTGCGCAGGTTCTTGGCGAAGCCCGCGCCGGCCACGGCCGCGTACTTTCCGGACAGGAAGCCGGCACCCAGCGAAACCATCGCGCACACCAGCAGAATCACGCCGAACTTGACGGTGGCCGGCATGCTGCCACCGGTGATACCCTCATCGATCAGCGAAGCCATGATGGTCGGAATCAGGATTTCCAGAATACCTTCGACCGCCACGAACACCGGAGCCAGGATGCTGGCTTTCTTGTATTCACGAATCGAATGGCCCAGCGTGCGCAGTACATGTTTGGGCTTGTCCGGTTCGACGGCTTTGCGCGCCTGCGCGATTGCCTCTGCGGTATCACTCATTCGTTCTCCTCCTTCGTGTTAGCAACCTCCGCTCCGTCTTGATCGGGAGCCATCACCACAGGTGACTGAGGGAGTGTTTGATGTTCAAATTCATGTTGTGCGCGGTCGATGTTCGCGCGCATGCGACTGACGTAGTCACGTAGGGCTGCTTTCTCGCTTTCGGAAAAGCCATCAACCAACAGACGTTCGACGCGTTCGCCGTTCGCTTTGAGATCGGCGACGATGGCGTCCGCCTTATCGGTCAGGACGATACGCTTGCAACGGGCATCATGCGCCACCGATTCGCGGGCAATAAGCCCTTTCTTTTCCATAAGCGCCAGCACGCGCGAAGCGGTGGAGCGGGTGATACAGAACTTCTGTTCGATGGTGTGCTGGTAGATTTCACGATTCCGGTTACGAGCCAGGAACATGATGATATGCGCGTTGCCGCCAGTGGTCTCCTTAGCGGAAAGCGGCATGCTCTCACCGAGATAGCGGTCGACGGCTTTGGTCACCGCACGCATCTCAATGCTGAGAATATGCTGATCCATTGTCCTCCGTACCATGCGAGGCCGTGCGCGTATGCGCCTTCACCCCACATTGTTGCATACGCAACAATTCATGATAAAGAGACCCATATACAACAGTTGCATATACAACAATCGGCGTGTTGCCTAGACAACGAATCCCACATATGCCCTATACACAAACTGGCTCCCTTCTCTGAATCTCAGAAAAGGGAGCCGGCAGTTTGCGTAGTATTACTTGCTCAGCTTGGCGTACTCGTCGAGCATGAAGGCGGTGATTTTCTTGCCGCCTTCGCCCAGCAGGGTGGGCAGCGAGTTGATGGGCATGGAGTTGAGGAACATGCGCATCATCGCATTATCCGGAAGCTTCGGCAGCTCGCCGGCCTCGCCGGCGGCGGCCACGGCGGCCACGATCTTGGCGCCGAACGGATCGGCCTCCCACTCGCCGTAGGTGGACCATTCGGTGAGCGGCTGGGTCTTGCCGTCGCCATCGAGGGCCACGGTCACGGTCTCCGCAATATCGCGCGAGCTGGTGCCAACTTCGATGGCGTATTCGCCAGACTCCACATGCCAGTCGTTATACTTTTCGGACCAGTAGGCGAACGCGCGCTCATCAAGGTCGATGGTCACGGTCTTGGATTCGCCGGCCTTGAGGAACACCTTGGTGAAGCCCTTAAGCTCGTGCTTCGGGCGGGCCACGTCGGCCTTGCCCGGAGCCACATACACCTGCACGGTTTCGGCGGCGTCCACATCGGAGGTGTTGGTCACGGTGGCGGTCACGGTGGCGGTGTTCGCGCCGGTCTTGGCGGCGGTGACGTCGGCGATCTCGAACGTGGCGTAGCTCAGGCCGTAGCCGAACGGATAGTCCACAGCCTTGCCGTAGGTGTCGTAGTAGCGGTAACCGACGAATACGCCCTCGCCGTAGTCGACGTGGCCCTCCTCGCCCGGCCAGTTCGTCATGCTCGGGTCATCGTTGATGTCCAGCGGAATGGACTGGGCGAGCTTGCCGGACGGGCTGACCTGGCCGAAGATCACATCGGCGAGCGCCGGGCCACCGGACTGGCCGAGCAGCCAGGATTCGAGGATGCCCTTGGCGTTCTTGGCCCACGGGGCCACGGAGACCACGGAACCGTTGGACAGCACGACCACGACGTTCTGGTTCGCGGCGGCGACCTGTTCGAGCAGGGCGATCTGCTTGGCGGGCATGTCGAGGGTGTCGCGGTCGAAGCCCTCGGATTCCGCGGCTTCCGGCAGGCCCAGGAACATGAGGACAACGTCGGCGTTCTTGGCGGTTTCCACGGCCTCGGATTCGAGGGCCGGGTCGGCCGGTTCCAGATCGAGCGTGAAGCCGGGGGCGAAGTCGGCCTTGATGCCGCGCTCGGCGAGCGTGTCGAGGAAGCTGGTCATCTTGGTGGGGGTGATGTGGGAGGAGCCGCCGCCCTGGTAGCGCGGGGTGCGGGCGAATTCGCCGATAACGGCGATCTTCTGGGGCGTGGCGGACGGATTGGCGACTGGGTCGGCGTTCAGCGGCAGAATCGCATCGTCGTTCTTGAGCATCACAATGGATTCAATAGCGGCCTGATGGGCGACTTCATCGTGGGCGTCCACATCGAAACGGTAATTATCGATGCTCATTGCAGCGCGGGTCTTGTTTACCAAGTCAATCATGCCCTGAGCCATACGATCGAGCTGGGCGGGGATGATTAGGCCGTCGCGGACGGCGTAGACAATCTGGTCGTCGGTGTAGCTCGGCGGCATTTCCAGATTCAGGCCTGCATTCAGGGAGGCCCCACGGTCATGATCGGCGCCCCAGTCGGACATGACGATGCCATCGAAGCCCCATTCGTCGCGCAGCACGTCGGTCAGCAGCCAATGGTTTTGTGCGGAATGCACGCCGTTGATGCGGTTGTAGGAGCACATGATGGTCCACGGCTGGGCCTTCTTGACGATGTGTTCGAAGGCCGGGAAGTAGATCTCGCGCAGGGCGCGCGGGCTGATGCGGGCATCGACGCGCAGTCGGTCGGTTTCCTGATTGTTGGCGGCGAAGTGCTTGAGCGACGTGCCCACGCCCTTGGACTGCACGCCTTCAACAATGCCGACGGCCTCATGACCGGCCAAGTACGGGTCTTCGGACCAGTATTCGAAGCAGCGACCGCCGAGCGGGTTGCGCTTGATATTGACGCCGGGGCCAAGAATCACAGCCACCTTCTCCTGAATGCACTCCTCAGCCATCGCCTCACCAACCTTGTGAATGAGCTCAGGATTCCAAGAGCTGGACAAGCCGGCGGCCGGCGGGAAGCAGGTGGCGGGCACGGAGTCGTCAAGGTCGGTCTCACCGGCGCTGGAGGCCAGGGACTTCCTCAGACCGTGAGGACCGTCAGTGATCATGTAGCCTGGGATGCCTTTGGACTCCACGCCCTGCAGATGCCAGGCGTCGCCGCCGGAGGTGAGGGATGCCTTCTCTTCCAGGGTCAGATCCTTGACGGACGGGTAGGTGGACTCGCTCATGTTGCCCCTTTCCTTAGGTTGTGCGGTTGTTGTTGCGTTGTTTCGTTGTCGTGTTGTGTTCGTCGTTGTGTGTCGTTTCCGGCCCAGTAGGGTTGCTGTTGGTTTGGAACGTTGGCTGAGGTTCCTCCACGAACCTCAGTCGTCGCTTTTCTCGACCAACCGGTTGGTAGGTAGATTATCAAAATCTCCGACACAACACGCCGAAATCATTTGGAACCACTACTAACCGACCGTAAGGTTGCCTGTATGAACGCCCCCTCCCCCACCGATACCGATCGCCGCACCGCGATTCTCGACGCCGCCGTCGAATCGTTCGGCAAGCTTGGCTATTACGGCACGTCGTTGCAACGCATCGCCACCGAAGTGGGGCTCACCAAGGCCGGCGTGCTGCATTACGTGGGCAGCAAGGAGGGACTGCTCAAGCTGGCGCTGACCGAGGAATACGACCGGGTCACCGAGTCGATCAATGCCGCGATGGTCGCCCAGGAGCGCCCGCTCATCGCGGACATGTGGCGTCAGGTGGTGGCGGTGAACAACAAGCGGCCCGCGCTGGTGCACATGTTCTCCACGCTGAGCACCGAGGCACTTGACCCGGCCCATCCCGCGCACGATTACTTCGCCGACCGCGAGCGCCGCACGGTCACCATGGCGCTCAATATCAACTGGGCCGTGCCGGAAGGCGTCAATGTCGAGCATGTGCTGCAGGCCGGGTTCTCGATGATGGACGGCCTTCAGCTGCGCTGGCTGCGCACCCCCGGCCAAAATCTCAATACCATGTGGGCCGACTGCGAGGACGTGCTGATGCCCCTGCCCCTGTGGGACGGGTATCGCTGAGCACTTTGGCTGCAGTTGCGGCTGTGATCCCGCATAACGCTTCTCACCACGCAGAGTGGGGGTGTTCCACACTGATAGAACACCCCCACTGTTGGTTCGGCCGCACGAACGGCGATCAGATATAGCGCTTGCAGTAGTCGGCGATATCGCAAATCACCTGATGTGCCTCGCCCGCTTCGGGATCGCCGGCCTGGACGATGTTGAACACATGGCCCAGCACCCGCTCGCGACCCTTGGGCCATACGCTCATCGCATGGTCCTTATGCCGGGCGTGCAGAATGCGTGCCAGTTCGTAGGTGTTGTCGGCGATGAAATCCTCCACGCTGGTGATCATGTAGATCGGCGGCACATCGCCGTCCACGATGAGCTTGTCCAGATCGAGATAGGGGTTGACCTTGATGTGGTCGGCGGGCGTCTGCAGGTAGCCCTCCATGTAATAGCTCAGCGCATTGGCGTGCACGCCGCCCTGCAAACGGAACATGCCGGAGGTCACCACCAGGGCGTGCACCTCGATGCCGGACTGCCACAGGCCCAAGGCGCCGGCCAGCTGCGTCGAACCGTTGGCCGCGCAGAGGTACAGGGCCAAGGCGCCGCCGGCCGAATCGCCGGTCACGCAGACGCGCTCGGCGTCCAGGCCGTATTCGGCGCCATGGTCGCGAATCCAATCGAGCACGGCCATCGCATCGGCCAGCTGGGCGGGGAAACTCACCGAGGGCACCAGCCGGTAGTTGGCGTTCACCACGGCGAACCCTTGGCGGGCGAGCAACATGTCACGGCATTCGTTGTTCTCCTTGTTGCCGTAATACAGGCCGCCGCCGTGGAAGTCCACGATGACGGGCAGAGCCGCGCCTTCCTCCGCATCCGCGAGAGTGTAGATGTCCAGCAGATGCGCGGCGTCGCCATCATGCACATAAGCGATGTCCTTCAATCGGCTCACATCGTCCGGCAGCAACTGGGAGGCGAGATGCGCCGCGTCCCCGGCGGTCATGGCCTTCACGTTGGCGGCGAACAGGTCGCGCGCTTCCTGACTGATCATTGTCGTTCCTTTCAATCGTTATCGAAACCGTATCTCAGCCACGCACCGGCAGCACGATGGCGGACGGCGTGGCGCCGCCCATGTGAATGGTCTGGTGGGCCACCTGCGTGCCGGTCTGTTCGCTCCACAGTCCAGCGTGGTTGGTGTGTACGGAGTATTGCGGGAAATCGGAAGACGAGATATCGCAGCGGATGCGCGACCCGGCGGGCACCATCCAGCAGATGCCCCACATGTCGATGCTCACGCGGCGGATTTCGCCCGGCTTGTACGGCGCGGCGTCCGGCGTATCCAGCCCGATCGTGGTGATGGAAGTTCGGTAGTTGCGCGCGGTGCCGTCCGGGTCCACGCACATGAGCTTGGCCGTGAAGGCGGTGTCCGGAGCGCTGGATGAGACGTACAGGTCCACACTAATCGCGCCTTGGATGTGCAGGTCATGGTCCAGCGGCTCGGATTCGAACGTGATGACGTCATCGCGCCACCCGGGTTCCGGCTGGATGCGTGCGCCAATCTCGTCCATCGTGGTGAGCAGGGCCTCGCCGCCTCGGGTCATGACCGGGTTGGCCGGATCATAGTCGTATTCGGCGGCGCTCGCGGCTTGCGGAGCTTCGGCCGTCAGTTCGCCGGACTTGAGATAGAGCCTGACTTCGTCGGCGCCTGCGGACGGCAGCGGCCAGGAGTCGGCGACATGCCAGGAATCGCTGCCGATCTCGTAGTACTCGACCTGCCGCATGGGGGTCTGCTTCCGCTTCAGGGTCAGGTCGAACCATTCGAGCGCGGCCGGCACTTCGGCGGCGTCGAGATGCTTCGGTTCCAGTCCTTCCAGCGGATTGAGGAAGTAGTGGTTCCAGCAGCCGATGCGCAGCCAGGAGTGTTCCTTGACCTGCTCGTTCAGCGCGGCGTACCCGGTTAGGGCGCTGCCGAGGTGGTGGTCGAACCAGCCCTCGTGGATGAACATCGGCACCTTGACCTTGGAGGGGATGGACTTGAGCAGTCCCCAGAATCCCTCACCCCAGTAGGCGTCGGCGCCCTTGGGGTGGCTGATCCAGTCACGATACCAGTCAAGGCGGCCGCCCCACATGTCCTCGTCCACGCTCATCTGCGGCAGGTGGAGGGCGGATTTCATGTAATCGGCGTCGACCGGATATCCGGCGTTCTGCATGGCCCAGGCGGTGAGCACGTCACAGCGGAAGGAGCCCTTTTGGTAGGCGGAGGCGAACCGGTCGGTGCCGTAGTGGTTGGCGCAGATGGAGGCCACCTTCGGCGTGGTGATGTCCGCCACGGTCCAGCAGGTCAGGGACAGGTACGAGGTGCCCCACAGGCCGATCACGTCGATCCAGTCCTGATGTTCGCACCAGGCGAGCAGGTCGGCACCGTCGTTGCGCTCGTTGACGTTCGGTTCCCACGTGCCGCCGGAGGTGTAGGTGCCGCGGCACCATTCGCACACCATCGCGTAGCCGCGCCGATTGAGATGTTCGCCGTGCAGCTTCCACAGCTCGACCTGCTGCGGGTAGGGGCAACGCACCACGATGGTCGGGTACGGGCCGGGAGTGGCCGGGCGGAAGATGTCGACCGTCAGCTCGACGCCGTCGCGGCAGGTGACCTTGGTTGTTTCGGGCTCGGCCGGCTCGTATTCCGGCTTGAATCGGGAGGATTCGTACTGGCTGGTGATGTTGTTGAGATATCGGGTCATGAAGTCGTCTGCGTCACTCATGAATACTCCTTATATTCCTTATATATACGTTTGTCTGGAATCGGTTTTGCCCGGCCTCACTTGGCCTGCTTCGTGATTTCCTTGAACGGGCGCATACGGAATCCGATGACCATGCAGGCCGCGGCGACCACGTACAGGGCCATATTGCCGACCAGCGACGGCACATAGGAGCCGGTAGCGTCGAACACGGCGCCATGCGCGGTGACGGCGATGGCGGAGGCGACCGCGCCAAACATGGAGACGATGGACAGGATCTCGCTGTAATCGCGCTGGCCGAAGGACTTGCGGATGACCCACGGCAGGGCGACGAGCACGACGCCTTGGCCGAGTCCGGCCATGAAGCCGGCGGCGATGGCCGGGGTGGGCGTGGTGGCGACGGCCATGAGACCCCAGCCGGCGAGGCCGATCGCGGAGTAGATGACGATGGTCAGTTCCGGCTTGAGATAGTCGAGGAGGATGCCGATGGTGGCCTTGCCAATCGCGGCGCCGAACATGATGCCGGAGACGACCAGTGCGCCCTGTTCCAGCGTCAGGCCATGGGCGATTTCATGGCTGGAGACGTGCTGGACCAGCGCGGCCACAATCTGCAGGAGCACGGAGACGAGCACCAGCAGCACGAACGTCGGGGTGCGGTAGGCCTTCTTGGATTCGATGCCGGGCAGCTCGCCGGCGGCCTGGGCGTCATCGGCGACGGCAGCGGAGACGCTATGGCCGTAGGCCTGCTCGCCCTTGGCTTCGTCGGGGCGGAACTTGAACACCAGCAGGGAGAACGGCAGGATGCAGATAACGAGGATCAGTGCGGTTAGGCGGTAGGAGGTCTGCCATCCGAGATTGGTGATGAACCAGGAGACGACGGGGTTGAAGATGGTGCCGCCGATGCCGGACAGGCCAAGGGCGATGCCCATCACCATGCCGAGCTTGCTTTCGAACCAGTTGGCGAGCAGCACGCTGGGGGCCAGGGAAATCGGGATGACGTAGAGAATGCCCATCAGCGCGAATGAGATGTAGAACTGCCAGACCGCGTTGAAGAAGGACTGGGCGAGGAACAGGGCGGCGACGCCCGCGATGCACACGCTGATCAGGATGCGTGAATCGAGCATCTTCATGACCTTGCCCGCGAACAGCATGGTCACGGCGCCGGCGATAGCCATGATCGACGAGGCCAATGCGATCTGCGTGCGCGAGACGTTCAGTGTCTCGCCGAGGACGGTGAAGTACAGGCCAGGCGTGTTGACGATCAGGCCGAATCCGACCAGGGACAATACGCAGCAGCCGATGAACACCAGCCAAGGGCGGCTGGACGACTTGGTTTGGGTGGACATTCGAACCTCCATGTTCGCTGTTGTTTCCTCCTGCGTGCGCCGGGTCGGTTCCATCATTGAATCTGACCGGCGAACCAAAGGTAAGCAAGTACTTACTTTTGTTATTAGGTAAGTTACTACTTACTTTCTAGCGTGTCAATGCGAGACACGCCGGGATGACGGCTATCATGGCTCATATCGCAGTTGGGCCGCCGGGCGCGGACCATCCAAAGCCGGACGAAAGGAGACATGCCATGGGAACGCGCGGAGAAGAACGCCTCAAGGCGATCACCGATGCCGCCACCGAAGTGGTGGCCGAGCGCGGCTATTACGGCATGACCATCCAGGAGGTCTCCGATCGCGTCGGCATCACGCAGGCCGGGCTGCTCAAATACGTCAAGAACAAGAACGGGCTGCTGATGCTGGTGCTGCGTCGATACGAAGATTCCAGCGAAGCCGGAGACTACATTCAGAGCAAACTTGCGCTTACGCCCGAACAGCGGGAGCTTTCTCCTCTGCTGATGCCCGAGTATTACCGGACCATCGCCGAGGACACCATGAAACGCCCGCAACTCACACAGCTGTATCTGGTGCTGCGTGCCGAAGCCATCGACCCCAATCACCCGGCGCACGAGTACTACGCCCAGCGTGGCGGACGGCTGCGCGCGCAGATCGGCAGCTATCCGTGGAAGCTGCCGCCCGAATATAACACCCCGCAGAAGATCGGGTTGCTGTCGATGTGCGTCGGCTCGGCCATGGAGGGCTTGCAATCCCGCTGGCTTGGCGAGCCAGACATCGACTTCATGTCCAGCTGGTCCCAGTACGAGAACATCCTGTTCCCTCGCCCCCACTGGAACGGCTACCGCTGAGCCGGCCTTTCATTCGGGCTATAGCCCCATCGTTTCGACTGCGGCCACGATATGTGTGACGGTACCCGTTTTCCGCACTTCATCGAAAGATTTCTTTACCAACGATTGCGGATAATACCGCCCATCACGCATACGCCCGAGACCGATGCACCAGACCTCATTGCCTGCGTACAGTACGATCCTGCTATTGCCCGACACTACGACATGTGTCACCTTTGACATATCCATGGCATCGGTCAGGACATCTGCCTTCTTCTTCAACCATTGCACATCACCATGAGGACTCACTCGCTTAGGTGAGATTCTGCGTCCCCTAAGCAAATCCTCATAGAGCTTTCTAGGAGGAAGACGACATCGCTTGGAATCATCCAGATAGTAATCCAAGCCACATAGATGAGCGAAATTTCCCGCGTCCCAAACAATGGCAAGAGTCAGATCATCTTCACAGTGAATTTTTATTGAACGGCCTTCAAGTCGCTCATGATACAGGAGAGCCGCAGCATGGGCTTGCGCCAATGCATACTCCTTTGTCTTCGTTATATTCACGGCTCCCCCTTTGCCGAAAAATAAGGGAGGGACATCTGAGCCAGATGTCCCTCCTGAGATGAAAAGCCATGTTTTACAGTCTTCTGCATGACTATCATCCACTACTTTCGAAGTGGAATCGGTAGTGGCTTCGGTTGGCCCAACCGTATCACCCAGCCACTGGGCTAGGCACCCTGCTTTCGCGGTATTCGTCCGCGCGGACGAATCAAGTGCCAGCGGCAGCTGACTTCTCATCTCGAACCCGCAACCCACCCCGCCGCAAAGGATAGGCCGGGTCACGAAGCTCATTCTCTACCTTACACAATTGGCTCGAATCATGCCACCAGAGAGCAATTTCGTTCTCATTACACCATCCAACCAGCGTGCCAGACGTGAGTGAAATCCCAAGGGTCGAGGCGTGACGTGTCGGATTGTGGGTCGATGGTAGGCAAGAAATCATGATTACCACGTAATTGGTAGCTCCAATAAATCTGCCCGGCGGATGCGCTCCACGCTTTGCGCTGCATGGCGGCAACCTCGCGGTAAATAGAGCCTCTGATTGATGTACTGTGCATAGCGTTTTCCTCGGAGCGACCGCCATCGCCCGAATGCTTAGCGATCATCCGATTTACCAGATTGTTGGCCACACACCACTCCCCCACGATCACTGGCGTATAGCGCGCTGCTCGGCGGATACGGCGTTCATTCCAGCGCACGAATAGCCTATAACAGCTCATCATCCATCGCTCCGGAATCATACGGAATAGCGGAAAATGTTCGGCCATGATCAGATAGATATGCGTATCGAGCATGACGCCCCGCATGCCCTCCCGCACAAACCAGTCCCGCCAACGGCCCAGTCGGAAGCCGTCATGGAACACGATGGCTTGGTTCTCGGCCAAAATCGGGCGCAACCGGCGATACGACTCACGGTAGAAACGCTTGAGGAACACCATTGGAATCGGCCCACTCCTCCGTGCTTCAAAGCTATCCTTTGCCTGCCTGCTCGATGACGACGTAGCATACGTCAACCAATCGATCGGCTCATTCAGCACCTCGATACCGAACAGCGCCGCGCGATCACGGTACCGTTTGGCCAAACGAGTCAGCACATCCAGCGCATAGGCGACCGCTCGCGGGCTATGATGCCAGCGCACCACGCCGGTGAGGCCGCCATTGTCGAATCCGTTCTGTGAGCCGGGCACCGTGTGCAGGTCGATAAGAATCTTGAGACCGGTACGCTCAGCCCAGTCGAACGCCCTGTCCAAGTACTCGATGCAGCCCGGATGACCGGACACATCCCCGAAGATAAAATACGGCACAGGAATACGCACCAGATTGCAGCCATGCGCGGCAATGTTCCGAAAATCAGCTTCAGTGATATACGTGTCGCGATGCCGCGTCAGCAGAGCCTCCAACTCAGCAGACTCCGTAGCCCGATGCAGCCAGATCTCGTCCGCTTCGCCGCTGGCGGCAAAAATCCCCGGCTTCATCCACTTTTCCAGCACCAGCCAGTTACCGAGGTTCACCCCATTGATCTGCTCGCCAATGCCCAGCGTGCCCAGTGCCATTAATGTCACCCGCGCTAATCGTTCAATGCTTCGCCGTAACGAACGACCAACCCCTGATTCACACGCTCAAATTCGGGGATGTAATCAACGATGATGGCATCTACAAGACGCCGGGCGCGTTCCTCATCGTAGATATGAGCAGAATCATTGCGATCGCGCAGCATACACAGCCACAACGATTCGTCCATAAAATCGTAATATTGGAAAGCGGTTTTGAGCACATCTCGCGGAGAACCGGAAGCGGAAACAGGGTCTCCCTCATAAGCCAGCAGCGCCTTGAACAGTTTCCAACCAAGCTCAAACTGCAACTCGAACTTGTCAATGATGCCGCTCTGGATGAAATCATTGCTGAGATCCTGTTCGGGAGCCTTGCGCAGCGACTTCAGTGCGGAAACGTAATTCTCATACTTTTTCATACAATACCTTTCCGCTACGCTCAATCTCCGCCCTCAGCGACTCGGAAATCGGCTCATCCAGATTAATGACATCAACTTTAAGCAGTGACCACAGATTGTCCTGAAGGTTCTGCTCCAAGCGATTGAAATCGGGGCAACCGGCCACGGCAAGATCGATATCGCTTTTAGGCCGGTTCACACCCTTTGCGCGAGAACCGAACAGCACGACCTTGCGAGCGCCGGCATCAGCGGCGAACGTACGAATCTGTTCGTACACGTGCTCAATAGGAACCATGACGCCTCCCGCCGTATGCAGAAAATCCCGGACCACCCGCGCTTCCATCATACGGCCGCGGCCCGCTCACCGCACGGAGCTCGAACCACCCGAACGCGGCGACGCAGTTGCGGGAGGCGGGCTGGCGCTGTAGGGTGTGCGGGAAGTTCCTGACGCCTTTTTTCAGGAGGTGAATCCTCATGTTCACCACGTTTTCTCTGGCCGTTATTCTCGACTGCACCGTACGCATCGTGCTTGGCACGGCATTGGGCGCACTGATAGGGCTCGAACGCCAGTTGCGCGCCCGAAGTGCTCGGCGTGCGCTGGGATGTGGAGCACATCACCACGTCCGATTGACGCCGGCCGGCGGCGACGCAACAGCGCAACAAGCCGAAAAGCGGGATGCGACATCGAGCCGCATCCCGCTTTGCCATTACCGAGCCGTTGCCTGACTCATCTACGCCACGGTGAAAGTGGTGCGCTTCAGGTCTTCACGACGAGAGGAGTGGCCAATGAGCAGTTCGAATTCGCCGGCCTCGACGATGCGGTTGGCGTCCGGGTCCACGATGGTGCAGTTCGCCACCGGGATCTCGAAGGTGACGGTCTTGGCTTCGCCGGGTTCCAGTTCAACACGCTTGAACGCCTTCAATTCGCGGTCGGTCCAGCTGTAGGAGGTCACGATGTCGCCGATGTAGGCCTGCACGATCTCCACGCCGGCGCGCTCGCCGGTATTGGTGAGGGTGATTTCAGCGTGTACGGTGTCGGTTTCGGCAAAGGTGCCGTCGGCATTGCTTGCGCCGCCCACGATGGTCGGTTCGCCGTATGCGAACGTCGTGTAGCTCAGGCCTTCGCCGAACGCGAACGCCGGATCCTGGGTGAGGTCGGCGTACCGGTCGCCGTGCTGGCCGCGGATCTGGTTGTAGTAGACCGGCAGCTGGCCCGCGTGGCGCGGGAAGGTGATCGGCAGTCGGCCCGACGGGTTGGTCAGGCCAAAGATGATTTCGGCGATGGCCTGGCCGCCGCGCATGCCCGGGTTCGGCGCCCACAGGATAGAACCGGTGCCGGTTTCGGGGTCGTTGACGCGCTTGGCGAATACACTGGACTCGCCCACGATGGAGGCGGGCAACACCTGCGGCTTGGAGCTGATGAGCACGGTGACCATCGGCTTGCCGGTTTCGCGCGAGACGGCGGCGAGCTCGTCGAGCAGGGCGTTCTGGCCACCGAGCAGTTCGAGCGTGGCGGTGGAGCAGGTTTCGCCGACCAGCTGGACCACGTCGCCGACCACGGCCACGATCAGATCGGACTGGCGGGCGTTGGCCACGGCCTCGTCGATCAGGGCCTGGTCCACGGCGGCGGAGACGCCGATCTTCGGGCGGGGCTGGCCGTCCGGGTAGAACTCGCCTGCGGGGTCGGGCACGAGGTCGATGACGTTCGCGCCGCGCGAGTAGACGACCTCGCAATCGTCGGCGGCGAGCTGGATCAGGCCGTCGAGCACGGTGGCGATCATGTCGCGCGGCTGGCCGTCCGGCATCCAGGAAACCTGACCGGAGTTGCCGGTCCAGTCGCCGAGCTGGTTCTGGGCGTCGTCAGCGAGCGGACCTACCACGGCGATGCGCTTGGCCGTGTTCGCGGCGAACGGCAGGGTGCCGTCGTTGCGCAGCAGGGCGACGGATTCGCGGGCGAGTTCCAGGTTGGTCTGCTGGTGTTCGGCCGAACCGATGACCGCCTTGATGCGTTCGGCGTCCGGCAGACGCGGGTCTTCGAACAAGCCGAGGCGGAATTTCAGAGCTAGGATGCGAGCTACTGCGTCATCAATCAGGGATTCGTCGAGCAGACCGGTTTTTACGGCTTCGATGGCACCCTCGTAGAACTGCGGGGTGGTCATGACCAGGTCGTTGCCGGCCTTGACCGCGTCGGCTGCGGCGTGCACGTAATCGGGTTTGACGTGCTGCTCCCATACGGAGCGGCCGACGTTGTCCCAGTCGGTGATCAGCGTGCCGTTGTACTTCCATGCGCCGCGCAGCTTGTCGGTCAGCAACCATTTGTTGAATGTGACCGGCACGCCTTCAATGGACTCGTAACCCAGCATGAACGTACCGCAACCTTCTTTGGCCACGCGCTCGAACGGCGGCAGGAACCAGGATTCGAGCTTGCGGTGGGAGAGGTCCGCTTCGGAGGCGTCGCGGCCGCCTTGGGTTTCGGAATAGCCGGCGAAATGTTTGGCGCAGGCCAGGATTGCGTTCTTTGGCAGTTCCTCACCGGCCTTGGCACCGCCTTGATAGCCCTTGACCATGGCGGAGGCGAGTTCGCCGATCAACATCGGGTCTTCGCCGAAAGTCTCATCCACACGCCCCCAACGGGTATCTCGGGCGATGCACAACACAGGAGAAAACGTCCAATGTACACCGGTACAAGAGACCTCCTCGGCGGTAGCACGGCCGGCGGCCTTGACCTTGTCCGGATCCCAGCTGACAGCCATGCCGAGCTGGGACGGGAAAATAGTGGCGCCCGGCCAGAAGGAGTATCCATGGATGCAGTCATCTCCGATAATCAACGGGATGCCCAGACGCGTCTTCTCATTGACGGTCTTGGCGGCACGAGATAAATCCTCGGGGCTGGTATGCAGAATGGATCCGACATGCTTATTCACGATGAGATCCTCAAGATCGCCGCCGCGGGCGTCAAGCTGCATCATCTGGCCGACCTTCTCTTCAAGTGTCATACGAGAGAGCAAGTCGGCGATTCGCTCACCAGCGGGCAAATCAGGATTCTTGTACGGTAAGGTTTCAGCAGTTGCGGCAGGCGTAGTGTTGTCGGTCATACGAAGTCGCTTTCCTCAGTGAAATCGAACAGTTTTTTAATTACCAATTGGTAGTTTATCTATTGACAGCATACAACACGCTTATGCCGCGCGCATCACATACACCAAAACGACCGTATGTATGCGACCCCTTCGTTCGCCCGCATACTTACTGCCGCTATCAAGCACAAGCCTCGGTTCAAGGCACACAGCGAATCAGCGATACCCGTCCCATATCGGCGAAGGAAATATCGCCGGCTCCAGATCGGCCCATTCATCGCATAAGTCAATGGCCGGCCCCCGTAACCACCTCAGTTGCACACCATCCATGATCTCCAGAGCATGGCGCAACGTGGGCCGGACCTCCTCAAACGAGGTGAATTCGGAAGGCAGGTTCCAGTTGTATGTCGAATAGTATTGCCATATTGAATCCCGACGATTGGCAAACTCGTCATGTAACGGATGCGCAGGATTGAACGATTCGACCTGCAATATCGAGAACAGCTGAACAAGCATGGGGCGCGTGGAATTGCAATGTACCAAGAACCTCAGATATGCGGGCAATCTGAAATCATCGGGCCCTGAACCAGGCAGGCCGGAGGCCATGAAGTCTTCCACACTGCCAAACGTGTTGTAATTCTCGTGATACACCGCGGCAAGCAGGTTATCTTTGCTAGGAAAATATCGCAAAACTCCCTGCTTGGTAACACCGACCGCATCGGCCACATCCTGCACAGAAGTACCGTTGTAGCCACGCTCGGAAATCAGTCGCACGGCGGCATCGAGAATTTCCCGCCGGCGTTCCCCCGGCGACTTGCGAACACGCTTATGCTGCAATGAATTCCCAGCTGTCATATCCGCCAGTCTATCCGCATTCTCCCCACTCCCATGCGCAACCACATCCAATATCCTTGGCCGGATATGCAAAACGGTGCCAAAACAAAACATTCTGTCATGCCTTCGACACCGATATCGCGCAATAGTTTTTTCTGTATGTGCTTCTTCGCTTACTCCTGGAACACGTCGGGGTGCTTCAGATCGCCGGGAATGTCGGACAAGAGGCCCTCCAATCCCAAGAATTCCTTCCAGAAATCGAGCGGCTGGCCGTATGGCGAAGCCTCGCGACCGTGGGCCTGAATGTTGGCCTTGGCCTCGAACACCTCTTCCTCGCTGATGCCCTCGAAGTAGCTTTCCAGACGTTCACGGTGCTCAGGCACGTAGAACAGAGAGGACACAATCTCCGTCAGACGCTCGGCACGCTCAATCGGCAGTGAATCCCAGTGACGCAGTTCGATGAAGTTCTTCAGACGTACGTCATTGAAGTGCGTGGAGATGATGTGGTTGATCTCGTACGGGTTGAGTTCGCGGTCTGGGTACACCTCCCCCGCGTTCTCACGGAACGCCGGGCGATGCAGTTCCTTGGGGCTTGCTCCAGAAGCCACAGCTTCAGGGGTATGGGTCAGGTCAGCGAACATAAGCGGCGTGGACAGCACGTCGATGGCGTAATCCTCCCAACCATAGCGATCATCGAACAGGCCGGGCAGCACATTGGTGCGCTGGAAGTCCAGATAATCCCACATACGCTGGCGCAGCAGCGGCCATGGGTTCGTCTCGCCCTCAAAATACGGGGTGTTACGGAAGAAGTAGGCCAGAATCGGACCGATAACCGTGCCCAGACGCAACTTTTCGATGGAGTCGCGCTCATCCACATAATCAATGCTGACCTGAGTGGAGGCGGAGCAACGCATCATGCAGGGGCCAAACTGACCCACGCGGCCGAGGTAGTCGGTCATTGCATCGTAGCGATCCTTGGGGTTGACCGGCACATCCGCAAAGCTGGATTTGGGCTGGTAACCATAGTTGACCAAGCGGAAGTCGAGATCGTCAAGAATCGGGTCGAGCTCGCGACGGAACTTGGAGTACAGCGTATTTAGGTCGCTCGGCTTCTTCAAAATGCCGATTGAGGTTTCCACCTGTCCACCGGGCTCGAGAGAAACGGCGACGCCGGAACGGCTGAGACCCACCAGATGGCCGTTCTCCCAGTATTCCTTCTCCTCGTCGTAGTACGGAGCCAAGCGTTTGAGCAATGCCTCGATGCCATTCGGCTCGTAGTAGCTTACGGCAGTGTCGTCGCTGTTGTGCACGGGCAGGTGCTCGATCTCCACACCGAAGCCACCGGTGCCACGCTGGGAGCGACCGTTCTCAAAGAACTTGAGCAGGCTCTCGACATGCTTGGGGTTCGGCTTGGCGAGTAGGTGCGCGTAACTGATTCGGGGAGTAACCATGCTTTGTATCGTATTCGAGCCGGCCGGCGCGCGTGCCCGAAAGCCCGCAATACGCTATACGAAAAACCGATAGCAGGCTCCGGCCCGGTTTCTCGCTCTAGAGACTCCCCTCAGTCGCTGCGCGACAGCTCCCCCCATAGAGGGGAGCTTAAGTGTATGTGCGTTCAGTCCGCGGAGGTGAAGCCCTGCGGCTCGCCGGTCTCGGCGAACTTGGCGTTGTGGGCCTTCTTGGCAGCGGCAATCATCAGCTTGATACGGTTGAGCTGATTGGCCTCGGAGGCACCCGGATCGTAATCGATGGAGACGATGTTGGCTTCCGGATGCAGACGACGAATCTTGCCGAACATGCCACGGCCGGTCACATGGTTGGGTAGGCAGGCAAACGGCTGCGCACAAATCACATTCGGGCAACCCTGTTCGATAAGCTCCAGAATCTCAGCAGTCAGCAGCCAGCCCTCGCCGGCCTGTACACCGATGGAGGTGACTTCAGCAGCCTTCTTGACAAGCTCGGGCATCGGCTCGTCCTGCTTGAACTTGCCGTGCGAGGTGGCCAGTGCGGCCTTGATAGGCGCGTTGTACAGGTCAAGACCCTTGCGCATCAAGGCGTAGAGCGTCTTGTTGCCACCCATGCCGAGGTTCTTCTCGTTCCAGTCGGTGATGTAGGGGCGGGTGGTCATGAATTCCATGATGCCGGGCACTACGGCCTCGCAATCCTGGGATTCGATGACGTCGACCACATGGTTGTTCGCGTCCGGCTGGTACTTGACAAGAATCTCGCCGACCACGCCGACACGCACCTTGCGTGGAATATCACGCAGCGGCAATGCATCAAAGGATTTCACGATCTCCTTGGCCAGCACGTTATACGGCAGATAGCCCTTCTTGATGCTCGGCGTCTTGGCTGCGGTCTTGGAATAGCCGTGATGCTCGATGGTCTCACGCACGATGGTGTCCCACAGCTCGTACAGCTTGTTGGCCGAACCTTTCTCCACCTCATACGGGCGTACGCGGTAGAGGCACTTCATGAGCAAGTCGCCCAGAATCAGCGCCTTGATGGCACGGTGCAGCAGGGGCGGGGTGGCCTTGAAGCCGGGGTTATCTTCGAGGCCCTGGGTAGAGATGGCGATGACCGGAATCTGCGGATAGCCGGCATCGACCAAAGCCTTGCGGATCAGGCCGAAGTAGTTGGTCGCACGGCACATGCCGCCGGTCTGGGTGATGGCGAGCGCTACATGGTCGGGATCGTATTTGCCTTCCAGAATCGCGTCGATGAGCTGGCCGACGACCATGATGGCCGGGTAGCAGGCGTCATTGTTCACGTATTTGAGGCCGGTTTCCACATCGCCACGGCTCGCGTGCTTCAGGATGTCGAACTTGTACCCACCGGAACGAATCACCGCTTCGACCAAGGACATATGAATCGGGCTCATCTGAGGGCCAACAATCGTATAGTTCTTCTTCATGTCCTTGACGAACTTCTCACGATGCGCGTATCGGGACATGGTGGCGTTGTTGTGGCCGGACTTCTTGGCATTCTTGGCGTTCGCCACGCCGGTGATGCCGTCCGAAGTGCCATTCTTGTGGGCGACTGCGGCCTGTAGGTCGCGTTCGGCGGCACGCTTGGAGGCCTCACGCATCGACTTGGTGAGCTTCGGGTTGGCGGCCATGGTCGTATCGAGCAGAATCTGACGGCCTGGAGTCGGCGCGGTGGAACCGGTCCTGCGGAAGCCGGTGGGCTTGGAACCCTGTACGGACGCAGACTGTGCAGATTGTGCCGTCTTGACGGCGGCCTGCGCTTCAGCGAGTACGGCCTTGGCCGCTTCAAGATCGGACTCGGCCTTGACCTTGGCCGCTTCAAGATCGGACTCGGCCTTGACCTTGGCCTCTTCAGCGGCACGCTCAGCAGCGGCCTGCTTGTCTTCCAAGGCCTTGGCAGCAGCTTCTTCACGAGCCTTATTGGCTTCGCGTTCCTCGACGGCGGCCTTGAGCGAGCGCAGTCGAATCTTGGCTGCACCCAGGTTGGAGACCTCGTCAATCTTGAGCAGCGTGTACACGTCCGCCTTGTCGGCCAGAATCTCGGCCACCTGATCAGTGGTGATGGCGTCGAGGCCGCAACCGAAGGAATTGAGCTGCACAAGCTCGAGGCCCGGATACGAGGCCACGAAGTGTGCGGCCGCGTACAGGCGGGAGTGGTAGGCCCACTGGTTGGTGACGCGCAGCGGCATCTTGGTGACCGTGCGGTCGCCTACATGGCGGAATCCGGCGGCGTTCTTGGAACGTGGGTCGGCTTCGCCCTCGGAAAGGAATTCGGTGAGGTTGAGCTTCTCCCCCGGCTGCAGTTCGCAGATGGAATCCTCGGAGAGCACCACCATGCCGAGCGAGCAGATGGTTTCGGGGATGCCGTGGTTGATTTCGGGGTCGATGTGGTAGGGACGGCCGGCGAGCACGATGCCTCGGCAGTTGTGCTCTTTCATATAGGCAAGCGCGGTCAAACCTTCCTGCTGCACGTCATGCTTGAAGACCTTGTCTTCGGCATAGGCGGCTTTGACCGCGGTTTCGGCCTCTTCGTGGGTCACGTTGGCCCACGCAAACTCTTCGACGATGCGGTCAACCATGAGCTCATGGTTGGCAAGGTTGAAGTACGGGTGCATGTAACGCACGTCATCCTCGCGCAGCTCAGGCATGTTGGCGCCGACGACGAGCGGATAGTTGGCCACAACCGGGCAGTTGTAATGATTGTCCGTGTTGGGCACGAGGTTCTCCTCGTAGCTCACGCACGGGTAGAAGATGGTCTTGACGCCCTTGTCGAGCAGCCACTTGATATGGCCGTGCACCAGCTTGGCCGGATAGCAGATGTTTTCGGAGGCGATGGATTCGATGCCGGTCTCGAACAGCTCGTGGGAGCTGCGGCCGGAGATCATCACCTTGAAGCCCAGCGTGGTGAGCAGCGTGAACCAGAACGGGTAGTTCTCGTACATGTTGAGGGCGCGCGGGATGCCGATTTCGCCACGGGTGGCGGCCTTGTCGGTAAGCCTGCGGTAGGCGAAGCAACGCTTGTACTTGTAGTCGTACAGGTTCGGACGGTCGGAACGCTTCTTCTTGGCGTCACCACCGCGTTCGCAACGGTTACCGGTCACGAAGCGCGAACCATCAGAGAACGTGGTGATGGTGAGCTTGCAGTGGTTCTGGCACAGCTTGCACACGTCACGCTCGGTGGTCATGCTCATGTTGTCGAGTGCGTCGCCGGTCAGGATGGAGCTGGCGGTGTGGGCCACGCCGTCCACGACAACGACATGGACTTCGGGCTTGGCCGGCTCGGTCTTCTTGAAGGCTGCGGCCTTGGGCTCGGACTTGAGTGCGGGCTCAGCCTCGGACTGTTCCTCGGACCCATCGGCCTTAACCACCACATCCAAGTGGTCGGCCTCATCCTGATAGTGCATGCGGGCGGTCAGGGCGGCGCCGAACGCGCCCATAAGGCCGGCGATGTTCGGGCGGGTGACCTGACGTTCGGTGAGCAGCTCGAAGGCGCGCAGCACGGCGTCGTTAAGGAACGTACCGCCCTGGACCACCACAGTGTCGCCGAGTTCGCCGGAATCACGCAACTTGATGACCTTGTACAGGGCGTTGCGCACCACGGAGTAGCACAGGCCGGCAGCGATGTCCTCGATGGAGGCGCCTTCCTTCTGCGCCTGCTTGACCGAGGAGTTCATGAACACGGTGCAACGCGAACCGAGGTCCACCGGATGGGTGGATGCCAAAGCCTTTTGCGTGAATTCCTGAATCGTCAGGCCCATGGACATGGCGAAGGTCTGCAGGAACGAACCACAGCCGGACGAGCAGGCCTCGTTGACGGCGATCGAGTCGATGACACCGTCAGTGATGGCCAGATATTTCATATCCTGGCCGCCGATGTCGATGACGGCGGTGACGCCGGGGCTGACCATTTCGGCGCCACGATAGTGGGCCATGGTCTCCACCACGCCCTCGTCCAAGTGCAGTCCGGTGGTGATGAGGCCTTCGCCGTATCCGGTGGCGCAGGAGCGTGCGATCCACGCGCCTTCGGGCAGCTCAGACTGAATCTTCTTGACGATGTTGATGGCGGCGGTCAGCGGGCTGCCTTCGTTGTTGGCGTAGCTGGACCAGACGATTTCACGGTCGTCGTTGACGAGCGTGGCCTTGATGGTGGTGGAACCAGCGTCGATGCCCAGGAAGTGCGGGCCGTGCGCGCCTTCAAGGGTGCCGATGTGGATGTGTTCCTTGTGGTGGCGCTTGTTGAAGTCCTCGCGATCGGCCTCGGTGGGGAACAGCGGCGGCATGGTGGGCGTGTTGGAAGGCAGGTTCTTCAGCTCGTCCAGACGCTTCAGGATATCGTCGCACGTGTGGGCCTCGAAATAATTGCCCTGATCGTCGGAGTCTATGTCGGCCTGCAATGCCGAACCGTAGGCCACGTACAAGTGGGCGTCGGTCGGCACGATGAATTCGTCGACCTTGCCCTCAAGCGCGCGCTGGAATGCGGCGCGCAGCTCGGACATGAAGAACAACGGGCCGCCGAGGAAGATGACGGTGCCGTGAATCGGGCGTCCGGAAGCCAGGCCGGCGATGGTCTGCGTGGCCACTGCGGTGAAGATGGAGGCGGCCAAATCGGGCTTGGCGGCACCATCATTGATGAGCGGCTGCAAATCGGTTTTGGCGAACACACCACAACGCGAGGCGATTGGATACAGGTTCTCGTAGCTCTTGGCCATCTCGTTGAGGCCGGCGGCGTCGGTGTCGAGCAGTGTGGACATCTGGTCAATGAACGCGCCGGTACCACCTGCGCACGAACCGTTCATGCGCTGTTCGGGCGTGGGTTTCAGGTAGGTGATTTTGGCGTCCTCGCCGCCGAGCTCGATGATGACATCGGCCTGCGGGTATTCCTTGTCGATTGCCTCGGTTTCGGCGATGACCTCCTGAATGAAAGGCACATGCAGATTGTCAGCAAGCGCCAGACCGCCGGAACCGGTGATAGACAGGCGAATCGGTTCATCGCCGCGTCCGAGGTCCACAAGCTTCTTGTGGATGTCGACCAACAGGCCGGCCACGGTGGCACGCACGTTGGCGTGGTGGCGTCGGTAATCGGAGAAGAGGGTGTCTCCCAGGGAATCGGACTGATCAAGCACCACGGCCTTGACGGTGGTGGAACCGATGTCCAATCCCACACGCAGGGGCTTCGGGTGTGAAGCGGGCTTTAGGCTCGCGTCAGTGGCGATGTCAACCATGTGTTCCTCTTAATTCCGACTTCCGGGAGTGCACGCTTTGAGGCATCATGAACCGTTTCGGGACGGCTGGCAGATACCCTGCGGACGGCTTCGCCCGGCTACTTCTTATGGAATATTAGTCCGACCACCTGCCCAACATGGCACGAGGCGAGGCGATTTCGCTCACGGGAAGGCCTTTTCCCAACAGTTCCAACGATATTGCTGAGTGCGGCATTCCAGAACTGCTACTACGAGGCCTGTTGGCCTTCGCCGGCTTCGCGGTCTTTCAAATAGATTTCGGGGATATCTCGTTCTTGATCGTGGAGCTTGGCCCAGATGACCGGTTCGCCGGCTTCCAGAGACTTGGGCACATCGAGGATGCGCTGGTTTCTGGAGCCGCGGAATTGCAGCAGCGAGTCCTTCTGGTCTCTGAGGTAGCGGCCGTCGACGAGAATGTCGATGAGATGTAGCAATTCAAGCTTGTCTGGGGTTTCTCCGGGGCGCATGAGTTCTTCCCATGTGTAGCCGGTCCACGACCAGATATCTTTGGTATGACCGAATTCCTGGCGGATACGTTGTGCGAGCGGCACCAGCACGGGAGTGTTGAGGAATGGCTCGCCGCCAAGGAACGTAATGCCTTGCACCCATGGGGCTTTCAAATCTTCGATGATTTTGTCTTCAAGTTTTTGCGTGTATTCGTGGCCGGCTTGGAAATCCCAGATGGAGGCGTTGAAGCAGTCGACGCAGTGGAAGGGGCAACCGGAGACGTAAAGGGAGTTGCGCACGCCTTCTCCGTCGGTGACAATGAAGGTTTTGTAGTCGGCGATCATCCGCTTGGACATGCGCCGGCCATCCCATTGACCGGCTTTCGGATCGTTGGCAAGACCGTTGGAGGGTACGGAGGGGCCACGCCCGGTCTCGCCGGCCGCAAAGTCATGGCGCTTGGGTTCGGGCTTGGTCGTATGCAGCTCCGGCATGATTCCCTCCTTACGGAAAGCATTAGCTCCCGCTGGCGGGAGCTGTCCGTCATCAGACGGACTGAGGGTGGTCAACACCATAAAGGATGACCGCCCTCAGTCTCGCTTACGCTCTACAGCTCCCGTCAGCGGGAGCAAGTATAAACCCTACTTGGTCTCTTCGAACCACTCGCGAGTGGTTCCGTCATCCAGCGTCACACGACCGGTTTCGCCGCTCATGTGCTTGACTCGGTGGGCAATTTCCTCGTGACGGCCGTGCACCATCGGGCGCTGGACCGGGCTGCCGAGATAGCCGCAGGTGCGCTTGGTGACGTTGCACTTGTCCGGGTTGGAGTTACCGCACTCCGGGCACTTGAAGCCTTCCTCGGTCGGCTCGAAGTCGCCCTGGAAGCCGCACACGAAGCAGTGGTCGATCGGGGTGTTGGTACCCAGGTAGCCGATGCCGATGTTGTAGGCGTAATCCCACACGGCTTCGAGCGCCTTCGGGTTGTCCTGCAGGCACGGGTACTCGCAGTAGTTGATGAAGCCGCCGGAAGCGTAGTACGGGAAGTCCTTCTCGTAGCTGAGCTTCTCCATCGGAGTGGGCTGCAACCACACCGGGTAGTGGAAGGAGTTGGTGTAGAAGTCGTGATCAGTCACGCCTTCGATACGGCCGAACTTTTCACGGTCCATGCGGTTGAAGCGGTCGGTCAGGGATTCAGCCGGAGTGGAGTACACGGAATAGTGGTAACCCTCCGCTTTGCTCCACTGCTTGCACAGCTCGTTCATGCGCTTGACGATGGACAGCGCGAACTCCTTGCCTTCCGGATCCCAGCCGTGGTCGCGAATCCAGTTCTTGCCATAGAAGACCGCAGTGGTCTCGGCAAGGCCGATGTAGCCGAGCGACACGGTGGCACGCTCGTTCTTGAACAGCTGGTCCACGTTGTCGTTGGCACCAAGACGACCAAACGCACCAAAGCGGAACAGGGTCGGGGCGTTGACCGGGGTGGCTTCCTTGCAGCGCATGATGCGGAACTGGAGGGCCTGATGGGCGACTTCCATACGCTCGTCGAACAGCTTCCAGAAGCGAGCCTTGTCACCGTGGGATTCGATGGCGATACGCGGCACGTTGACGGTGACCACGCCGAGGTTCATACGGCCGTCTTCTTCATCCTTGCCGGTCTCCGGGTTGATCCAACCCTGCAGGAAGGAGCGGCAACCCATCGGAGCCTTGAAGGAGCCTGTGATCTTGACGATGTTCTCGTAGAACACCACATCCGGGTACATGCGCTTGGTGGCGGACTCGAGGGCAAGCTGCTTCAGATCGTAGTTCGGGTCACCCGGGTCGGCGTTCACGCCGTGCTTCACAGTAAAGACGAGCTTCGGGAAGATGGCGGTGTGGTGTTCCTTGCCGAGGCCGCGAATACGGTTCAGCAGGATTGCGCGCTGCACTTCACGAGAGAACCAGTCGGTGCCGAGACCAAAGCCGACAGTCACGAACGGGGTCTGGCCGTTGGACACACGGTTGGAGTTGATCTGGTATTCCATGGTCTGCATGGCATCATAGATGGCCTTGCGGGTACGAATCTTGGCGAGGATTTCACGCTCTTGCTCAAGTTCGTCAACGTCGGTGTGGAACGGGGTGTCCATCGGCAGCGGTTCACGGGAACCGAAATGCAGCTTGGCGGGCTCGTTCTTCTTGGCGCTCTCGACCTGACGACGGGCGAATTCAACCGGCATGCCGTCGGGGATGGTCTCACGAGCTTCCTCAAGGAACTTCTCGTAATCCTTCTTGGCATACTGGGCAAGATGCTCGTCGGCACGGTTGGCGGTCTGGCCACCATACTGGCTGGAGGCCACGTCCTTCATGATCTGGGTAATCTGGGTGGCCGCAATGGCGATGGACTTCGGGGAAGCCATCGGAGCGTTGCCAAGAGTGAAGCCATTGGCCAACATGTCCCAGAAGTTCGGCAAGGAGCAGTTGGACTGGGCAGTGAACGGCGAATAGTCGGCATCGTGGAAGTGAATGTCGCCCTTCATGTGGGCGTTGGACACCGCCGGCGGCAGCATGTTGAACGCGGCGGCCTTGGACACGGCACCGGCCAGCAGATCACGCTGGGTGGAGTAGACGTTGGAATCCTTGTTCGCGTTCTCGTGAATCAGGGTCGGGTCATGATTAATGAAGCGAGCAACGGCCTCGTTGACATCAGTGGCCTTGGCACGCTGAATGTCTTTGTCGAGACGGTAATTGGTGTAGGCGCGAGCCACATCGTACAGGTGGGCGTCAATGAGGGCGTGCTCCACGAGATTCTGGATGTCCTCGATTTTGGCGGGGCCGGTGTAACGCCCCTTGATTTCGCCTTCGACTTGGTTGGCGAAACCACGGATCATGGCATCTTCTTCGGGGCCGACTTCCTTGTTCAGGTCGCCGAAAGCAGACTTGACCGCAGAGATGATGTTGATGGGGTCGAAGTCGACCACACGACCATCACGCTTCTCAACGAGCACGGTGGAGGCCTTGGCGGCCACCTTGGTCTCGTTATCGGTGACGGTTTCCTCCAGCACCTGTGCGCCCATCGGGCACCCCTTTCCTATAAGGCGAACACTCTCCTGAGTTCCGCATTTTGGCCGCACTCGACGTGGGCCACACGAAATTACATTGATATCGTTTTCTTGAACCTCTAGAAGAATACGGCATCCCCACCCCTATATCTAGTGCTCAACAGTGGTGTGTCGAACTATTTATAGGGTTTTTCGGCTATTTTTCGCCAAAACTACAAGTGTGTGATTAGCGTAACTGTTTTCTGCTCGCGTGTCGCACAGCGAGCTCACTGACGACTCTCAATCGTCAGTGCAACGCATATCTCACTCCTCTTCATAGCACCCGTTTCTTCGCCATAATGACTCCTTTCTTCTGATGCACCAGACCATCTCCATCATCGGCTGATACATCGCTTCGTACGGTTCTTGCATTCATCATCACACCGTTTTCAGGCGACGGTAAATTTTTACCGTCATCAACCAACGCACTTATAGTGGAGTGCATGACTACTGCAATGGGCTACTCATCTACCGGCCGTCCACCGACCGCCGCTTCACTGGCCTCGTCTGGCTTTGAGCCGGGTCAAGGCACTTTCGCGCCCGATCGGGGCGCCATCAATCTGCCGAATGAGCCTCGCCCTATCGATCAGCTGCCTGCACGCGCCGCTGAAACCACCGCGCAAAATCCGTGGCCGGTAAGCGTGCTGAGCCAGAAGTTCTACGGTGCCGTGGAACGATGGCCGTCCGCGTGGGTCACCGGCCAGATCACGCAGATCAATACCCGTCGCGCCGGCTCGGCCTACATCACGCTGCGCGACGACTTCGAGGATATCGCCATGGAAGTCAATGGCTTCGGCAGGTTCGCGGCCGCGGCCAGCCAGTTCGTTCAGGGCGACCGCGTGGTGATTCACGGCAAACCGAACCTGTGGATGAAGCGCACTTCGCTGTCGTTGCGCGGGGACACGATTCTCAAGGTCGGAGCCGGTGGCAGTCTCAAGGCCATGATCGACGAATTGCGCAAGCAGCTTAAGGGCGAGGGCCTGTTCGATGCCGATCACAAACTGCCTCTCCCGGAGTTTCCGAAGACTATTGGCCTGATTTGCGCACCTCAGGCACGTGCGGAAGGCGATGTGATCACCAATGTGAACCTTCGTTGGCCTTCCGTAACCTTCAAGGTGGTCCATGTGCATGTTCAGGGCGAGCAATGCCCGGCCGAGGTGGTTCAGGCCATTGCACAACTCGATGCCGACCCGAGCGTGGATGTGATCATCGTGGCCCGTGGCGGCGGCTCGTTTGAGGATCTCATCGGTTTCTCGGATGAGCGTGTGGTTCGTGCGGCGTATGCCTGCACTACACCATTAATCTCCTCCATCGGGCATGAGGATGACTGGACATTGCTGGATCTGGTCGCCGATCTGCGCGCCTCCACCCCTACCGATGCGGCCAAGCGCGTGGTGCCGGATGTGCGTGAGCAGTCGCAGCTCATCGAAGGTGCCATCGACCGTATGCGACTGCGGGTCCGTTCGCGCGTGGAGAACGAGATTCGACTTATCGAGGGATATGCGAACCGCCCGAGCCTGACACAGCCGCACACCATGCTTGAGCCTCATCAGCGCTTAATTGACGACTCGTTGCAACGGCTCGATATCGGGCTGCGACGCATCGTGGACGATGCCCAGCTCACCGTCGAGCGAGCTCACGCCTCACTGACCGCACTCAGCCCGCAATCCACGTTGAACCGAGGCTATGCGGTGGTGCAGTCCGCCGATGGCCACGTACTAGACGATGCTTCGCAGGTAAGCCCTGGGGATGGCATCACCGTCACCTTGAAGAAGGGTGTCATTACCGCAACCACCACATCCGCAACCGCGTGACACGCCATACGCAGCCACGCATATATACCGTATATATAAGGAGAACATCATGACCGAAAACGCCACATCCACCGACATGAACACCCCCGCCACGTCCCTGACGGACAAGGAACGCGAGCTCATCGCCCAGATGCCATATGAGGAGGCGCGCGACAAGCTGATTCAGGCTGTCCAGGCACTGGAAACCGGCGGCCTCAATCTTGACCAGTCGATGCGTCAATGGGAGATCGGCGAGGCCTTGGCTAAGCGCGCCCAGGGTCTGCTCAACGACGTCCGTGCCAAGCTCGACCAAGCACAAGCCGAGCAAGCCGCCAACGAAGCCACCGCAGGCACGCAGTCCAACCTCGACTGAGTTGCCTCCCGGCGCGGCATCCCGCGGCTCGCACCTGAGTCCGGACTGGACTGAGTTCTGCTTCCCGGCATACGATAGTGGTGATTAGGCCACATTGGCAGCAGTTTATAGAAGGGAAATCCCATGTCAACGTTGATTCTTGTATTCCATCCGCATCTTAAGGACGGCTCGCGCGTGAACGCCCGCCTGCTCGCCGAACTCACCGCACAGGGCGAGGACGACATCATCGTGCGCGACGAATACGCCGAATACCCGAACTTCTCCGTCAACGCCGACACAGAGCACGAGCTGCTGGAGGCTGCCGACCGCGTAATCCTTCAGTTCCCGTTCTACTGGTACTCCTCCCCCGCGCTACTCAAGGAATGGGAAGACGAGGTCATCACCGCCGGCTGGGCCTACGCCGGAGCCCATGCGTTGAAGGGCAAGGAGCTCAAACTGGTGGTCACCACTGGTTCCGACGCCGCCAAGTACCGCAAGGACGGCGAGTACAGCCACACCATGGAGGAGCTGCTAAGCCCGTTTGAGGTCGTGGCGTACAAGGTCGGCATGAACTATGCTGAGCCGTTCCTGGTGCAGGGCACCGCCACCATCGGCGATGCGGAGCTGGATCAGGCCGCCGCCGATTATGTTTCGGCGATTTTGGACTGAATAAGCTGAGGCCGGGTGCAAGTCGCACCCGGCCTTGTTGTTTCGCGGGCTAGCCGCGGTCTCTCCCAGTCAGCCTGCGGCTGACAGTTCCCTCGTCAGAGAGAGCTTATTTTTTGGATCAGAGGGAGTTGATAGCTACTTCTTCAACGGCACGTAGATCACGTCGTCAATGAGCTCGCGATAGTGCTCAACGATTTGCGCGCGACGGGTCTTCAGGCTCGGGGTCAGCATGCCGTTGGCCTCGGTGAATTCGTCTGGCAGAATCTCGAACTTACGAATCGACTCGGCGCGGGAAACGCCCTCGTTGGCGGCGTTCACCGCACGCTCCACCTCAGCGTGAACGATGGCGTTCTTGGCCAGCGAGGCCAGATCGGGTTCCGGTTTGGCGCCCTGGGATTCCAGCCAATTGTTGGCATCCGCCAGATCCAGCGTGACCAGAGCGGCCACGAACGGCTTCTTATCACCAATAACCAAGCACTGGTTGACCACAGGCGAGGTCATCACGGAAGCCTCAAGCAGACCCGGCGACACATTCTTGCCACCAGCGGTGATGATGAGGTCTTTCTTACGGCCGGTGATGGAGATGAAGCCATCTTCGGAGATATCGCCCAGATCGCCGGTGTGCAGCCAGCCATCAGTGATCTGCTGGGCAGTGACCCCAGGGTTGTTGTGGTAGCCCTTGCACACCAGCGGTCCTTTGACCACCAGCTCGCCGTCCTCGGCAATGCCGGCGGTGATACCGCACATCGGCATGCCGATGGTGCCGATGCGGTTGTCCTCTGGCAAGCTCACACACACCGGGCCGCAGGTTTCGGTCATGCCGTAGCCTTCCAGCACCGGCATGCCGATGCCGTTGAAGAAGTGGGAAAGCTCGGAGTCCATCGGAGCGCCGCCGGTGATGGCGAAGTCGGCGTTCGGACCGAAAATCGTGCGAATCTTCTTGTACACCACCTGCTCGTAGAAGGCGTGGGCGATGCGTCCGGTAATCGGCAGCTGCTCACCCTTCTGCTCGGCCTTGGACCATTCGCGCGCGTTCTCGGCGGCGCGCATGAACATCTTGCCAGCGAATCCGGTGCCGGCGCGCTGGGAGGCGGCATTGTAGACCTTCTCGTACACACGCGGCACGGCAAGCAGCAGCGTGGGGCCGAAGGTCTCGAAGTCCTTGACCATCGTCTTCATATTGGAGCTCAAGGCCAGCGAAATCGTGCCGCCAAAACTGAAGAATTCCAGGAATCGGGCGAACACATGGCTCAGGGGCAGGAACAGCAGCAGACGGCGGTTGGGCCATGCGCCGGCACGAGGCATGTACTGCAGCGCGGAAAGCACCAGGAAGGCGAAGTTGCGGTGGGTCAGTTCCACGCCCTTCGGGGTGCCTGTAGAGCCGGATGTGTAGACGATGGTGGCGCGGTCGTCGCCGTGGGAGGCTTCCTTGTATTCCCAGAATTCGGCGTCGGTGACGCTTTCGCCGTAGGTCTTGATGGCGTTCAGACCGCCGGCCTCGATTACGAACACGTTGCGCAGGGTGGGCACCTCATCGCGCACGGATTCGATCTTGTCACGCTGCCCGTCATCTTCGGCGATGGCGAGCGTGACTTTGGAATCGTTGAAAATCCAGCTGACCTGGCTGGCGGAGTTGGTCTCGTACACCGGCACGGTGAGCGCGCCGATGGACATGATCGCCATATCCAGCGCGGTCCATTCCCAGCGGGTGTGCGAGACGATGGCGACTGAATCGCCCTTGTTGACGCCAAGTCCGATCAGGCCCTTGGCCAGATCGATGACCATGTCACGGAATACTTGGGCGCTGTACGGGTGCCAAGTGCCATCATCGCCCTTGTATTCGATCATGGCACCTTCGGGATCGCGCTTGGCGCGGTTATCGAGCAGATCGAACAGGTTGATGTCGCTGTCAATCGGCTCCTTGACGGGATTGGTGAACTGCTTGACGATACGAGTATCGTTTATGGCCTTATCAGCGATGTTTTCAGTCATACTCCCCATGTAACTCCACGGATGCTACAAAACACGCCGCGAAACAATGGATTGTCCAGACCAAATGGCCCCGGCAATCCGTTATTTCGGGCAAACCAGGTAAATCTGTCGCACCGTACATTCAGCAGATTACTCGGCGGAGTCATTGGCCTTTTTCAGCTCGTCGCGAATCTCCTGCAACGTGGCGAGAGTCTGCTCTTCAACGCTAGGCCCCTGTTCTTCAGCGTCAGCCTCATCCTGGGCAGCAGTGAGATCACGAAGCTTATTAATCGGCAAAATCACGCAGAAATACACCGCCACGCCAACAAGCAGGAAGTTAATCAGCGCGTTAAGAATCGCACCAAATGAAACAGTCGAGTTGTTGAACGTGATGGTCAGCAGTCCGGAAAGATCCGGTACGCCGCCAATCATGCCGATTAATGGACTGATGAGATTGTCGACGATGGAATTGACCACAGCGGTAACGGCAGAGCCCATCACCACACCTACCGCCATATCAATCATCGATCCGCGCGACAGGAATTTCTTAAAGCCATTCAACGGACCTTTATCGGTCAAAGCAACAACTTTGCGAGCGGTTCCTCCCGTGGCCTTGGCAAAGTCGGTGGCAATATTCATGGGATTGTGGTTACTCATAACGGCACTCCTTACGAAATTCAGACACTTCACTTGTATCCGACTGGTTTTTCCCACGACCCCATTATGCCGCTTGTTGGAATATCCCTATACCACTGCGGCGTTCCCGTACATGACTATGTACGAGAACGCCGCCAACCCTGCTTGCAGAGAACCTGTTAGAGCTGTTTAGAACTGGATGTAATCGACTTCCGTATGCTCGCCGGTTTCCAAGTATTTCGCCACATCATCAGGACCGACGAACACCAGTTCGACCGCTTGCGCAATCATCAGATTGACACGATCCATTGGCGTAAGGTTTTCGAAATAGCCGTACACCGGGATTCCCAGCGCATGCGCATATCCGATTTCGAACATCGTGCCCGGGTCCTCGTCCATAAGATTGGCGACCACGGCTTTAGCAGCATTAATGCCATGGATATCGTCCGCAAAGCATCCTTCAGGGCCTACTTCTTCGATCTGGCTGACAAACCGCGGCTTGAACAGTACCTTGCCATGGTCTTCCAATATCTTTTCCAAACGTTCCATACTTGCCGTTTGTTCAGGATCAAAGAACGGACCGGCCACATAGAAGTCATACTGTTTGTCTTCACTCATGGTCTCTAGTCATAGCGCAGCAACGTCGAACGTCAGCCGTTATTTTCACTGTATGGACAAGGGGTCGTATTGTGAACATTGCTACGGGATAACCGTCAACGACTACGTACGTTGCCCACGATTGGCGCATGCCGCCGCTCTTGCGCCGTCCGCACTGCCAGCCCGTCAGCCGCGATTGACGATTTGCATGGCGCGGCCATCGTCCATCAGGTGGAAGCCATGCTTCTGGTAGAACGGTGCGTTTTTGCTTTCCTCAGGCATGACTTCCAGCAAGAAGTAGTCGCGATACTTAGCCTTGACCAGTTCAACGAGATGGCTGCCGATATGCTGCCCGTGATATGCCGGATCTACCAGCACCCAATGCATATAGGCCACCATTTCGGTATCGTCGAGCACGCGAACCAAGCCGACCAAATGGCCGCCATCCCATGCGCTGATCACCGTATCCGAATGCTGCAATGCCTTGAACAACCGTTCCGGCCACTGCGCCGATTCCCAACCTACCGACTTGAACAGCGCCTCAACCTGCTCAACAGTAAACCGCTTCTCTTCCGTGTATTCGATAGCCATGGACCCTCACGACAACCGTGAAGCCCCACATGTCTTTGCATAGTTTCACACGACGGGATGATGGATAGTGGAACCTATACGTTTACACATGCCTAATGCCCATGGCTCATCACCGATGAATAGAGGCTGAGATACCGTCATGTTTCCGAAGCCAAGTGCCCGAGATCGGATTCGAACCGACGACACCCGCTTTAGGAGAGCGGTGCTCTATCCACTGAGCTACTCGGGCAACGACGTTTCATTGTACACGGCCACACGCCCAGTCGCATCATGTTCGCGTGGCAGCTTGCGCAAGCCATCCGGCAACCTGAGCAAGCCACATGGAGGAACCCGACATCAGGTCATGGCCCGGTCTTTCGTGCCAGTTTGGTGCGAACTGCTCTTGCGCACGGCGAAAAGACACTGAAAGACAAGCCGTACACGGTACAGTGGCAAATCGCACGAAAAGCAAAGTAACAGTAAACAAGCCGGAGGAAAGGGCAGCATGGCAAAGGCACGGAGTACTACCACAGGCGCAAGCGTACGAGCTCGCGCCGCTGCCAAGCCACGCTCTGCCAGAGCCACGGCACGCCCAGTATCCAAGTCTGCCGTGAAGCCACACAAACGGCATCGTCTGCTTGGTTTTCTCGCCACGATGTTCGCGCTTCTTGCCCTTGCCGGCGCTGCCGCCCGCGCGCTGCCTGCCGATTTACAGGAACTGCCATTTGCGCCGATTGTGGTATCGGCAACGCCATGGTTCACGTTGCTTGGCTTGATTGCCCTGCTGTTGGCCATCGTGTCGCGGCGTATCCTTGCCGCACTAATCGCCATCGCCGCAATCGCATGCAATGGCTATTGGCAATATCCGTTCTTCTACTCGACCGATCCACTCCCCCAAGCCGCGCAGAACGCCGTGGCCGCAGCCTCCCCCAACACCAGCGATGCCTACGCGCGCGTCATGACCTTCAATGTGTATAAGGGGCAGGCCGACCCGCAAGCCATCGTCGAGCTGGTTCGCGATCAGCGCGTCGAAGTGCTTGCTTTGCAGGAGACCACCGAGGATTTCGTCAAAAAACTCAATGAGGCTGGTATTGAGCATTATCTGCCGTATGCGCAGGTCTCATCGTCTGACGGCGTATTCGGTAACGGCCTCTGGTCGGCCACGCCACTTGCCGATCCGACCGACGATGACGTGAATTCCAGCGCCTCATTCATGCCCGGCGGCACGGTGGATATGGGTGGCCAGCAGATTCGATTCGTATCCGTGCACACCACCGCTCCCGTACCCGGCTACTGGCGGCAGTGGAAGCGATCGCTGGATGAGTTGGGTCTGATGCGCGAGCATACGGATACACGGTATATTTTCATGGGCGATTTCAACGCCACTTACGATCACACGCCATTCCGTGATTTTCTTGGCGACCGGTTCGTGGATGCCGCACGTGAATCCGGACATGGGTTTACGTTCTCATGGCCCACGAACCGTGCGGCTGTGCCAATGTTCGCCGGTATTGACCACGTGGTGCTTGATCAGGGCATGAAGGCCGGACAATGCAAGGTGGTCAAAGTCGAGGGCTCTGATCATGCGGCATTGTTGGCTACCGTGGCGGTTGGGTGATTCCCCTCAATAGGACTAGAAACCGAGGCGGGTGCGGCCGAATTGGTCGAGCCAGCGCAAAATCGCGCCTTCACGCAGCGCCCACGGGCAGATCTCGACTTCCTGAATATTCAGGGCCTTCATGATCTCGTCGGCCACCACGCCGCCGCCCACAATCTGCATCGTGCGTTCAGGCGTGATGCCGGGCAAAGCCACGCGCTGCTCAGGCGCGATCGCCGCCAAACGAGGAATCCAGTCTTCCAACTGCTCACGAGTCATAATCCATGAATCTTCGCGGCCCGGCGCACGCATCACCGCACCGCACAGGCGAGCCAGCGAGCGGAAGGTCTTGGAGGTGCCAACTGCATGATTCGGGTGCTTGGATTGCGGGAAAACCTTGACCATCGGCTCCAGAATCTTGCGCACGTTCTTACGCACGTCTTCCAACTCGTCGGGCGTGGCCATGCCGGAAGGCAGAAATTCAGTGGTGACGCGGCCCGCGCCAGCCGGGGCGGAAAGCGCTACGGTCGGCTCTTCGTCGGAGCCCATCGCCACTTCGAGCGAACCGCCGCCGATGTCCAGCACCAGCAGTCGGCCGGCATCCCAACCATACCAACGGCGGGCGGCCAGGAAGGTCAGGCGAGCCTCATCCGTGCCAGACAGCACAGTGACGCCCTGACCAATCAGTTCCTCGATCTTGTGAATCACTTTGTTGCCGTTCGGCGCCTCGCGCAGGGCGGAGGTGGCCATAACCAGCAGCTGGGTGATTTCGTATTCCTCGGCCAGCCGCATGCACTGGGACACGGCTTCCAGAATCGCCTCGATGCCGGACTTCTTGATTGAGCCGTCGTCCTTTAAATACTTCATCAGGCGCACTGTGGATTTGGTGCTGGCCTCGGGGTCAGGGCGAGCGCCGGGGGCGGCGTCGACGATAAGCATGTGGATAGTGTTCGAACCGATATCAAGCACACCAAGTCGCGTGGTATGCGAACGCAGATTGACCATGATTCCTATTCCTGACCTTACCTAACCCGTGATGGCCGAACAACGGGCCGACCATCGCAATCAGCCAGCCGTGCGCCACCATGGCGAGTCGTTCGGCCGGCAACCAACACCGTGAGGCCAGCCGAACATCACACAAACTCGACTACTGTACAACAATCACACCGGCTGCCGCGCCGTTCACAGCGATTCGACGAACGTTCCGAGACGTTCCAGCCCCTCGGTCAGGGCCTCACGTGAGGCGGCATAGCTCAGGCGCACATGCGTATCCGCCGTGGCCGCGCCGAAGTCGCGGCCAGGAGTCAGAGCCACATGGGCTTCATCCAGCGCGCGTTCGCAGAACGTCCAGGCATCCAGACCAGTGCGGGAGATGTCGAAGTAGGCGTAGAACGCGCCATTCGGCTCCACCTCAACCGGCAAACCGATGCGCTTGAGCCCGTCAATCACAATGCGGCGACGGGCCAGCAATTCCTGACGACGAGCTTCGCATTCCGCCAAGCTTTCCGGCGTGAAGCAGGCGAGCGCCGCATGTTGCGTGGGCGTGTGGGCGCACAGGTAGTAGTTGGTGGCCAGATCGTCAACCGCTTCCAGCACAGTGGGCTCGTCCGGCAGAATCGCCCAGCCGAGGCGCCAGCCGGTCATGCCGAAGAACTTGGAGAAGCTGTTGCATACGATGGCATCGGGGTCGCAGGCCAGCACGGATTTGACTTCGGTACCGTCCGGCTCCCGGTCAGCCAAGTCGAGGTAGGTTTCGTCCACGATGCGCCATGCGCCGCGGCTGGCGGCCAACTTGCACACCTCGTCCAATACGTTGAAGTCGATGGTGGTGCCGGTGGGGTTGGACGGCGACGTGATCATTACGGCCTTGGTCTTGCTCGTCCAGTACTGGCTGCACAGGTCGGCGGTCAGGTGGAAGCGGGTGGCGGCCGAGGTCGGCACATCGATGACCCGGCCTTCAAACGACCGCACAAGTTCGCGGTTGCATGGGTAGGAGGGGTCGGCCACAATCACATCGTCACCGGGGTCCACGGTCAGCGCGGTGGCCAACAGCAGAGCGGCCGAACCGCCGGCGGTCACGCAGATACGCTTGGGGTCGATGCCAAGGTCATGACGCTCGCGGTAGAAGTCGGCGATGGCCTGACGCAGTTCAGGTAGGCCCATGGCGGCGGTGTACGGCAGGGCCCGGCCGTCGTACTGTTCGCGCATGGCGTCGCGTACGGCGGGCGGCGCGCCGAAATCGGGCTCGCCAAGGCTTAATTTGATGACGCTGGTACCTTGGGCGATCATCTTGTCTGCTTGTTCGCCGAATACCATGGCACGGAAGGGATTGGCCTCACGCGCTCGGCGGGACATGACTGGAGACGCGGCCGGAGATTGGGGCTGCTGCGCTGCTTCGTTTTCCATATTTCGGTTCTATCCGCCTCACGGGACAAGGTTTCTTCTTCTATAATCACTGTAGGTCGATTGAGTGCACCAACCCGCATTCAAGGAGGAATAATGAGTCGATTCAATGGCAAGCGCGCCGAGTTCGAGGCCAGCGGCGAAAAAATCAACGTCGCGATTCTGGGTGCGGGCCGCATAGCTCACACCATGGCCGGCACCCTGACCCAGATGGCTGAAGATTCACTGTATTCCTCATGGATTCACCCGTATGCGGTAGCGGCCCGTGATATTACGCGCGCGCAGGCTTTTGCCGACCAATGGCATTTTGACAAGGCTTATGGATCGTATGAGGAGTTGGTGGCGGACCCGGATGTGGATCTGGTGTATATCGCCACCCCGCACAGTCTGCACGCCGAACAGGCGATCCTGTGTATGAAAGCCGGCAAGAACGTGCTGGTGGAGAAGTCGTTCACCGCGAACGCCGGGCAGGCACGTGAGGCGCTGGCCGTGGCCGAGGAAACCGGCATGCTGTGCACGGAGGCCATCTGGACGCGCTACATGCCCAGCCGCAAGCTCATCAACGAAGTTATCGAGTCCGGCGAGATCGGCGAGGTGAAAGCGGCGAGCGCCAACCTGTGCTATCCGGTGTCCGGCAAGGCACGTATGACCGATCCGGCCTGTGCCGGTGGCGCGCTGCTCGATGTGGGCGTGTATCCGCTGAACTTCCTGGATATGGCGGTCGGCGCCGACCATGGCCGTACACTTGATCATTTCGATACGTCGATGGTGCCCGCCGAAACCGGTGTGGATGCGCAGAATTCCACCACGTTGTATTACAGCGACAGCACGATGGCCGTGTCCACCAGTTCGATGCTGGTTTCCTCCGACCGCGGCGGCTATGTGTGGGGCACCGAGGGTTATCTGGTGGTCACCAATATCAACAATCCCGAGTCCATCGACATCTATGACAACGCCCACAAGCCCGTGCGCAGCATTGCGGTGCCGCCGCAGTTGACCGGTTATGAGTATGAGGTGGCCGATGCGGCCAACGCGCTGCTGGACGGCAAGATCGAATGCGAGGCGATGCCGCACGCCGACACCATCCGCATCATGGAGCTGATGGATGCGATTCGTGACCGTTGGGGCCTGAAGTTCCCGTTTGAATCCTGATTTCAGCTCCCCTCCAGAGGGGAGCTGAAATTATTCCGCTGAATCTGCATCTCCTTCAACAATCTGCTCATACAGCCGTACGAGGCGTTCGTCGCGCACGGCTTTCATTAATTCGCACTCCCATACGGTAATTACACGCCAGCCAGCGGCCTCCAGTTCGGCTCGCTGCGCGATGTCTCGATTGTGATTGCGCAGTAGTTTCGCCTGCCAGAATTCCACGTTCGATTTCGGCATCGAATGTTTGGAACATCCTTCATGCATGTGCCAGAAACAGCCGTTGACAAACACGATGGCGTGGTATTTCGGCAGTACTACATCCGGGTGTCCGGGGTAACGCTTGTCGTTCTTGCGGAATCGCAACCCCTTGCGAAACAGGTAGCTGCGTACCAGTACCTCAATTTTGGTGTCTTTGCCACGAATATGCGACATCGTGTACGAACGGGTACCCCGCTCATACTTCTCCACTGGCTGTTTCTTGCGATTCACGCACTCCAGACTACCGTGACGTTGCGGCGAGAATGAGAGCCTGAACGAACGATCACCCATCTTGCCCGTCCGTGTCTCTTATCGCGGGCAACAATCATCTGCCGGTCGAGACTGCCCGATTAGACTGAGTTCAATGGATGACATGACGATTCGTAGGGCCACGGCGGCCGATATTCCCCAGATCGACGAACTGCTGCGGCAGGTGCTCGAAGTGCATCATGCCGGCCGACCGGATCTGTTCAAAGGCGGTGTCAAGAAATACACGGACGAGGAATTGAAGGCGATTCTGGCCAACGATCAGACCCCTGTGTTCGTGGCGGTTGCGCCATCTGCCAATGACGGCAATGACGCCGAACATAACGCCGACTCCCCCGCCACCGACCAAGTGCTTGGCTACGCATTCTGCGTGTTCCAGCAGCACCTCAACAGCAATATCCTGACCGATATCAAAACCCTGTACATCGATGATCTATGCGTTGACGAGCGGTCCCGCGGCCACCATGTAGGCTCCACCTTGTATCGCTACGTGCTCGACTTCGCCCGTCAATCCGGCTGCCACAACGTAACGCTCAACGTCTGGGCCTGCAACCCCAAAGCCCAAGCCTTCTACGAACGCATGGGACTCACTCCATATCACATCGGCATGGAGCAGGTGCTGTAGCGCCGCCGTGCACAGCAAAGTCGCCTGAACGGCGAGCAGAATCGCCCATTCCCAGAACATGGACGGTTCTTTAAGCAACGTGGTCTCCGGAAACATGGACACCACCTCATTGATAAACCACGGCGCCACAACAATCTCCACATATGCGAGCCCAATACAACACACGACAAGCACCACGGCAATGGCATAGCGCCAAGCGACGTCTGTTTTGCGAGATTTGCGAGAAATGAATGCGATACCAGCGTTCATGGCTATGCTCCTTAATCCAATATCAATATCAATGGATGAACCTGCACTGCACCGTATACCACCATCATAATATATCGAATATCGATATAAAAATATCGAAAAACACTTTCACCATTCACCCACACGCATCGCGACGTGATCAACCGTTCTTGCCTTGCTCGCAGCATCCACGACCAACACGGGAAAGTCACTTTAAAAAAGCACCTTATCAATGTGGATAACTCGGAAGCTAGAACCACATACCCCCGTTCAGCTTGCCAATCAGAGACCTCATCCCATACCGTCAAATGCACCCGCACGCAACGACGCGTCAGACAACAGAAAGAAGGACCAATGAACATCTCTACGTTTACCCACAACTCCCACCCGGCAATTCGACATACGCATTTTGTCTAGTGCGGGATTGAGAGTTATGATGACACGAAGAAAACTCATCATCAAGAAACTTCGGCAAGCGGCAAAGCAGCAAGGGCTCGATTTCTATTTGTTACGGCAAGGCAGCAGACATGAGGTTTACTGCCTGGACGGGTTGAGGATACCCATCCCCCGCCATAATGAAGTCTCAGAACGAACCACGCTGGATATCATCAACGAGAGCGAGCAGAAACTCGGAAAGGGGTGGTGGCAATGAGCAACTATGACGTGCTTGTGCAACCCGATGACCGATATTGGTACGTTCAGGTACCAGCTATCGAACGGTCGACCCAGGCCAAAGGACTTGACGATATCGAGCCAATGGCTAAAGATCTCATCACTGTCATGAACGACGACGACAATCCGGAGCTCAAGGTGACGTTTGTGTTGCCGAAACAAGCCAAACAACACGTAACAGAAATGTTCCGGCAGCGCGAAATAGCAAAAAAAGCCAACGCACAAGCGGCTGCCGAATCCCGACTCGCCGCACGGGCCCTACGCAACGAGGGACTCACGTATCGACAAATCGGAGCTTTATTGGGGGTCTCCTACCAACGAGCATTTCAATTGGTCAACGGCAAAACAAAGCACAAAACGACAGCGTCCGAATCGCCTCAGCCAACAACTGAATCACGCTCCCCACGCACGAACCATGCCACACCGCTATCGACTCCGGTCTCGGCTTAGCGAACGGGTCCACAAAGCCCAGACTGTTTCCATCCCCAAGCTCAAGAGCACCGAGCAGGATCTTCTCATCCCAGCAGATTGAGGAGATCGTCCTTGGTGAGGGTGGCGATGGAGGCGGGGGCTTCGGTGAGGGCGCTGGCGCCGGTGCCGGCTTCGTCGGCAAGCAAGGAAGCGTCGGTGAACTGGCGGGCGAGCTCGCTCTTAGTATGCTGAAGCTCCAAGATACGTTCTTCGATGGTGTCCTTGGCCACCACCTGATACACGTTGACGTCTTCGGTCTGGCCGATACGATGTGCTCGGTCGGTGGCCTGATCCTGTGCGGCGGCGTTCCACCATGGGTCGGCGTGGATGACCACGCTGGCACCGGTCAGGTTCAGTCCGGTGTTGCCGGCCTTCAGGGAAATCAGGAAGGCAGGCGTATCGTCCGCATTGAACTGGTCGACGAGTTCGAGACGCTTCTTCTTGGGCGTGGAGCCGGTGATGGTGTAGTAGCGCAGGCCTTGCGCGTCGAAACGTTCGGCGATCAGATCAAGGAAGCTGGTGAACTGGGAGAAGATCAGCGCCTTCTTGCCTTCGTTCACACAGGTTTCCACCAGTTCGGTGATGGCGGCAAGCTTGGCCGATTGATCCTTGGCATCGGCGTACAGCAGCCTCGGATCGCAGCAGATCTGGCGCAACTTGGTCAACTCGGCGAGGATGCGAATCTTCGACGTGTTGAAATCGGCTTCTTCGCTGTGTTCGAGCTGCATTCTGAGCCGCTGCTCGTGAGCCGCATACAGTTTGCGCTGTTCGCCGGCAAGCCGCACGGTCAGCGTGGTCTCTAGCTTGTCCGGCAAATCGGTCAACACCTGGGACTTCAGCCTGCGCTTGATGAACACGCCCACCAACGACTGCAATTGGCGAGATACCCGAGCGGCCTCAGGATTGACTTGTGCGGCGGCCCGACCTTCAGCCGTGCTGCCATCCGCGGCCCGGGCATTGGAGATGGGCAACTCATAACGCTCATGGAATCGCTTATATGAGCCGAGCAGCCCCGGCATCAGGAAGTCGAAAATGCTCCATAGTTCGGAGAGTCGGTTTTCGATCGGCGTGCCAGTCAAGGCGAAACGATGGTCGGCGGCCACGGCCTTGACCGCTTTGGCTATTTTCGTGGTGTGATTCTTGATGTACTGGGCTTCATCCAATGCCATGACATTGAAACGTTGCTCATTGGCGGTGTAATCATCGACATCTCGGCGCAGCAGGTCGTATGAGGTGATGAGCACGGTGGGTTCATCCGCCCGGAACGCACGGCCGATGGCGGTACGGCGCTCGGCTTTGGTACCGGCCACCACCACGGCATTGAAGCTCGGGGCGAACTTGGTGAATTCGGCACCCCAGTTGTACACCAAGGACGCCGGGCACACGATCAGCGATGGGCCAAGGCTGCCATTGCCCATCTCGCCGGTATTCCGCTGATATCGAGACAGGAGCAACGCGATAAGCTGCACGGATTTACCCAAGCCCATCTCATCGGCCAGAATGCCGCCAAAACCCTTGTCGCACAACGTGTTCAGCCATTGAAAGCCTTCGACCTGATAAGGGCGCAGAATATGCTTGAGACTATCCGGCACTTCATACGACTTAGGGTCGATGATCTTGAGATCGTCGATGTATTCGGTGAACGAAGCGTCCTTGACTACATCGGAGCCGTCATCCGGCAGCTCACCATCCAGTAGGAATGCTCGACCGCCCGGCAACTCGATCAGTCCGGAGTTGAGCTGCTGCTCGCTCAGATCGAGGTCGCTGGCCAATCGGTCCAACGTGCTGAGATTCGCGCCGCTGAGTTTGACAAGCGTGCCGTCCTTCAACTGATGGAATCGTTGACGCCGACGGTACGAAGATAGCAAGGCACCCACTTCGTCCGGCGGCACTTCATCAGCGAGGGGTGATATCTCCACCAAGTTGCCTTTGATGGACAATCCGACTTTGACGCTTGGTGGCTTGGGCGCGATCAGCCGGTCAAAAGCCGGTGTGGTGAAGACCTCCCCCACTTCCTTTAGTGCCGGCAATCCCTCGTCAAAGAGACGAACGATCTGCGTGGTGTCATCGCGATCGATAGTGGCCGCATCAGACACGAATTTTTTGGTGGCCTTTCGCGCGGCCGGCGTTCGGAACCCATTCACCGTCTGATGAGTGGCGGCCGCAACGCGCTTGCGCTGGTCAGGCATGGTAAAGAATTCACGCACTACATCAATCGCAAGATGCTCAGCGTCGAAATCACGCCCAATCACGCCCCGAGACAAGGGGATGGAACGCTCGCCCTCAGCATGCACCGTCGGGCCATCGGGTAGCAACGGGACAATGGCATCGCCGTAGCGTGCCTTGACCTCGCATTGCACACCATGCTCATCACGATCCAGATAAAACTGGAGGCTGCATTCCGTAGGACTTAATTCAGCCAGCTCGCGAGGAATCTCACTGGCCTCCAACAGTCCGGCACCAACCAGCTGAGGCAATAGCGTGCGTGCGAATAGGGCGATGTCATCGCCGGCAATGACCTGTCCCTCGCCATCGGGTTCAAACAGGTCTCCCAATAGTCCTCGCAACGGAATCAATCGTTTCGGGCAACGGACGAATCGGCATCCTGCTGCGCTTTTACGCTGAGAGCCCGCCACCATGGCGGATACCGCACCGGCCGGATTAGTGGAGGCGAGCAACAGCCATACATTCTTGCCGCCGTCAATCACGGTTTCCACCGCTGGCACTCCGGTAAGCAGGTATCCGGCATCCGGACCATACGTATTGAAATCACGCCGCGCAATGCGCATGAGAAAATCTGGCTCGCCACCATCAACTGGCACCGATGCAGGCTGCCCGGAGAACCATGTGTTCAGCACGAGCTGTACGCCTCTGCCCTCACGTACGGACAGCAACCGGGCCACTTCCGGTGCTGAAAGCGTCAGATGACGGTCGATGGCGATATGCCCGTAATACCTGTCCTGCTGCTCGGCCGCACGACGCACGGCCATCGCATCATCAAGGACGTCCAGCAGGGGGCGCGAATCATCATCGAGCATATCCGGCGTATGAATAAAGGCAAGCTTCTGCCCATAATCCGCATAGTCGCCGTTCGCCATGGCAAGCACAAATTGCGGAATCGATTTCAGCACATAGCTGGACCCATTGGAAGCCGAGCCGATCTTGAACTCCACGCTCCACACGCCGTCGATGAAACTCAATATCGGGACAAGCTGCACCTGCCCCAAGCCCACAGTCTCGCTGTCACCCTGATACCCGCCGCCTCGGGTGCCGGCACGAGAGCCGTATCCGCTTTTTGTACGCCGAGCATTTGCACCGTTTTTCCCTTGCGTGGCATCAAACCGACGCATAACCGCATTGCGACGACGAATTTTGGCTTGAGCGTCTTGCCTATCGGCGTGCTCCATATAGTCAATCAGCGTCCGAGACGGTCGTGCGGCCCCGGCACGGTAGCCTTCAAAACGCTGCGGATCATCGCAGAATATGAAGGCGAGCGCAATCATGTGCTTGCACATGCCATAGCCACGGCCGTAAGCCGGGCATGAGCACTTGCCACCGACGGCTTCTCCCGTATCGAGGTCGAATTGCACGCTGGTACGATACCTACTCGATGGGCTGGTGGTGCCACGTAGAATACCGTCAAGCTCGGCATACCCGGTTCGATGATTTTCGCTGTATACCGGATTGATAACCATGGTGGCCGCTTTGCGCGCAATGCTTCGGGCACGAGCGAGCACGGCATTCGACGATGACGATTCCACATCGTTGCGTAACGCAAGGATAGGGACGGCATGGGCTTCGGCACACTTCGCAGACCCGGCGAAATGGCCTTCGTCCTCATCGTCGAACCATACGGAACGTCCTTGCCTGAAACGATAGGGCATCACCGCATCGGCGGCGGACAAACTGTCCGTTCCACCAAACGTTACGTCTCTGCTGCCGGCCGCGCCTGAGCTACCAAGTATTCCACCCGTCTCACCAGAAATGCCGCCTACTCCGCCGCTTTTACCGGCATAGATGCCCCTGCCCCCATTAGTGTCATCAGTGTCATCTATGTCATACCGACCGTCGTCGTAATCGGCATCTTCGTCGTCTCCTCTTTTCCAAGGATTGCGACGACGCAACGCATGGCCCCAGGAAACGCCGGAATCATCATCCTCATAAGGCAGGAGGCCATCGTCATCCGCATTATCGGGAACATGGCCAAACACACCATACCCTTTGCTCATGGGCGAGCCTCCTTTCCAGCGAATGTATTTCAACCCAACGTTTCCATCCTAGACGAAGCGCGCGGTAGCCTTAATGTATGGATGCAGACAAGCCGGCGCAACGCAAATCCTATGCAGGGAACACCACCCTCGAAATCTTCGAGGTGCTGTGGCGTCACAGTTACTTTGGGCATGGCCTGACCGTGCGGCAAATACTCGATGAGCTTGCCCGTAAACACCAGCTGGAAGATCCAAGCGAGCTGCCGACCGAGAAGACCATACGAAACCAGCTCAAAAAGCTGACCTCCACGGAATTTCTCGGCAGACATATCGGGCATCTCACCGAAAGCGACCTTGCCGGCATCGAATGCAAGAATCCACAACCCGGCTGGTATCTTGATGCATTCCTGTCCACTGCCGAAATGCGACTGCTACTAGACAGTCTTACCCTATCTCGCATCAGCCTCGACACCATGGACGACCTCATCGGTAAAATCCGCGAGCTCGCAGGCGCCGCCGGGCAGGCAGTAGGCTACCTGGACCATGTGGCCACCTACACGCATATCAACGGTGAGTTCCTATCCACTATCGACCAGCTGAATCAAGCCATCGAAGAAGGCCACGGCGTAACCTTCCAATACCGTGATTACGGACCGGATGGCACCTTGATACCGCATAAAAGCCGTACGGGTGCAGGCCGAATTACCTACACCGCCGACCCTTACCAGATGGTGTACAAGAACGGACGCTATTACCTCATCTGCCACCTGCATGGCGAAGACAACCTCCGCATTTTCGTGGTCAACCGAATCGCCAACGTCAGCGCCAAAGGCAGGAACGGCACAGTGCCACTGGAAAAACCAGCACCAGCTGATTTTGACGCAGTGAACTTCATGCGCCACCGTCCATACCCCGTAGCCGATGCCCCGATTCGCATCCGCATGGCCGTACGAGACGAATCCATGCTCAACAACGTGTACGAATGGTTCGACGACCCTCAAATCAAACATTCACCGGACGGCACACAGTTCGAAGTCATCGTCGATGCTCCCGAACGCGCTGTGTTCTGGTGGGCATTGCAGTATTCCTGGGATGGCCGCGTAGTGATTCTTGAGCCCGATTCGCTCAAGCGCAAACTCTATGATGCCGGGCGTCGCATGGCCACAGCCTATGCTCCCGAATGATGCAACATCACATCGCACACCTCCTTGTCGAGTTGTTCACCAGCGAATTTCACCGGAGAACCTATCATCCCATCGCCAATCACACTCGGTAATTTTTTACCGGGAAATACGATTTCAAGCCATTTCGCGGGCATCGTCCCTCACCTAGGCGCACATAAGGCTAAGGTGGGAATCATTAATCGCATCGCGCGTCCACAAGCGTGCACTAACGCGTACAACAATAAGGAGCAACTATGAGCGAAGAGCGTACCGCATGGGGCTGGGGTCTGGCCAGCGTAGACGCCGCCGGCACCACCCTGGACGTCTGGTACCCCGAACTGAATCTCGGTGAGGCACCGGCCGAGTCCGATCGCCCGAACCACAATTTCGGTACTTTGGCTCACGATGAGGCCGACGCCCGTGGCATTCGCCGCGTGCCGGTATTCGTCGTCAGCCAGTTGGACGAGCCGATCAGTAATGCCGCGGACGCTTACCTGAAGCTCCATTTGATGAGCATGCGCATGGCCAAGCCGAACACGCTGAACCTCGACGGCATCTTCGCCCAGCTCGCCAATGTGGTGTGGACCAACTACGGCCCCTTCGCCGTTGAAGACTTCACGCTGCGCAAGGCCGACGTCGAACGCGCCTCCACCGAAGCCGCTCTCGCTTTCGCCTCCCAGGCCGGACTGCCTGCCGCAGCTCCTGCCGCCACTGTCAACGTGTTCGGTGTGGATAAGTTCCCGCGCATGATCGATTACGTAGTGCCCACCGGCGTGCGCCTCGGCGACGCCGACCGCGTGCGCCTCGGCGCTTACTTGTCTTCCGGCACCACCGTGATGCACGCCGGATTCGTGAACTTCAATGCCGGCACGCTCGGCGTCTCCATGGTCGAAGGCCGTGTTTCGCAAGGCGTGGTCGTGGGTGACGGTTCCGACATCGGCGGCGGTGCCTCCATCATGGGCACCTTGTCCGGTGGCGGCAAGCTGCGCAATTCCATCGGCGAGCACTCGCTGCTCGGCGCCAACGCCGGTATCGGCATCTCTCTGGGCGATAACTGCACCGTCGAAGCCGGTCTGTACATCACCGCCGGCACTAAGATCACCATCTGGGACAAGGCCAAGGCCGCCGCTGGCGAACCGCTGGAAGTGGTCAAGGGTGCTGAGCTCTCCGGCAAAGACAACATTCTGTTTATCCGCAACTCGGTGAACGGCCGCATCGAAGCCCGCTACCGCAAGGTGGGAATTGAGCTCAACGCCAAGCTGCACAAGAACTGAAATTGAAATAATGGAGCGTTATCTTCGTTGCCCCTCGGTCGACGTACCTTCGTACGCCTTCCCTCGGTGCGCCTCGATACCGCACACATTATTTCAATTTCAGAACTAGCCCTGCTAGTTCTTATGCAGCCGTCGCAGCATAGCTGGTTTGCGCTGTACATATAGAAAGCGCCTCACTGGAATCTCCAGCGAAGCGCTTTCTCAAACCAACAATCACCGCTCGTCCATCGGCACGAAATCGCGCTCGACCGGACCGGTGTAGACCTGGCGTGGGCGGCCGATCTTGGTATTCGGGTCGGCCAACATCTCACGGTACTGCGCAATCCAACCGGGAATGCGGCCCAGCGCGAACAGCGTGGTGAACATGGCCGGATCGAAGCCGATCGCCCGATAAATCAAGCCCGTGTAGAAGTCGACGTTCGGATACAGGTTGCGCGATACGAAATATTCGTCATTCAGCGCAATATCTTCAAGCTCGGTGGCCACGGCGAACAGCGCGCGCTCGTCAGACGGCAGCTTCTGCGTATCTTCGCGCTCCATGATCTTTTCCAGATACTTCCTGGCAATCGCCGCGCGCGGATCATACGACTTGTATACACGGTGGCCAAGGCCGGAAATCTTCTGGCCATTCTCCTTGGCATCACGCACGAACTCGGCCACAGACTTGCCGGAATCACGAATCGCCTTCAATTGGCGCAGTACGGCCTCATTCGCACCACCATGCAACGGACCAGACAGCGCATTGACGCCAGCGGCCACCGCCGAATACAGGTTGGCGTGGGCGGAACCGGCGATACGCACCACCGAGGTCGAGCAGTTCTGCTCATGGTCGGCATGAATAATCAACAAACGACCCAAAGCATGCACATACAGCGGGTCGGATTCAAACGGCTCGTACGGCACAGCGAAGCACATGCGCAGGAAGTCGTCCACATAGCCGCGCGCGTAATCGGGGTACAGCATCGGCTCATCGCGACGACGGCGGAAGATGTACGACACAATCGTACGGGCCTTGGCCATGATGATCTTGGCGGCCTCATCAAGCTGGTCGTTGTCAGAAATATCGGTGGTGTCCGGGTAGAACGTGGCCAGCGCATTGATGGCGGAGGCAAGCACGCTCATCGGATGAGCGGAGCGCGGGAACGAACCCATGAAGGTACGGAAGTCTTCGCCAACCATCGTCTTGTGATTGATGTCCGCACAGAACTGCTCATACTCAGCCCTGCTCGGCAGCTCGCCGTGGCGCAGCAGCCACGCCACCTCCAGAAAATCGGAGTTCTCGCACAATTGCTCGATGGGGTAACCGCAGTAGCGCAAAATCGAATGCTTGCCGTCGATGTAGGTGATTTTCGATTCGCACTGCGCGGTGGTGAGGAATCCGGGATCAAGCGTTACCCAGCCATCGTTGCGCAGTTTGGAAACGACGATGCCATCCGGCCCTGCACTAGCCTTAACCACGGGCAGGTTGAACTTGTTCGAATCGACATCAAGTTGTGCCGTTGCCATTCGCGCACCTTCCTCTTCATGAACCACTTACCCCAAACATTAACGTTCACGCGTTCGCGAACACTAGTGTTCGGTACTCTATGTCTTCTGTGTTACCGCTGGCGAATGCCGGTCGATACACGAAAGCCGAAGTGCGCTCATGCTATCAAAGCAAACGCACTTCGGCTTGTTACGTCTCGAATTCGCGGGAAAACCGCGAACAGACGGACGGCTAATGAGACGCTGATCGCCCATCACAGGCCAATCAGGCACCTACCATACGCCAAACGCCGATCAGAGGTTGGTGCGATCGGTGAAAACGATCGGGCCGTTCTCGGTGATGGCGATGGTGTGCTCGGAGTGGGCGCCGCGCGAGCCGTCGGAGGCACGCAGGGTCCAGCCGTCCTTCGGATCCTGGAAGATCTCGTCGGTGGTCTTGAGGAACCACGGTTCGATGGCGATGACCAGGCCTTCGCGCAGCTTGTAGCCGTGGTGGGCGCGGCCGTCGTTCGGCACGTGCGGGTCGCCGTGCATGATGTGGCCCACGCCGTGACCGCCGAACTCGAGGTTGATCGGGTAGCCGTATTCGCGCGCGACGTCGCCGATGGTGTTGGAGATGTCGCCGAGACGGTTGCCGGGCTTGGCCACGTCGATGGCGGCGGCGAGCGCTTCCTCAGTGCACTTGATGATGCGCAGGTCTTCGGGGTCCGGGTCTTTGCCGACCACGAAGCTGACGGCGGAATCGGCCACCCAGCCGTCCACAGAGATGGCGAGATCGAGGGAGACGAGGTCGCCGTCCTTCAGGCTGTAGTCGTACGGCACGCCGTGCAGCACGGCGTCGTTGACGGAGGTGCAGATGTAGTGGGCGAACGGGCCGGTGCCGAAGTCAGGAGCGTAGTCAACATAGCAGGATTCGGCGCCCTTGCGGTCCACGATCTTCTTGTGGACGAACTCGTCGATTTCGAGCAGGTTGGTACCAACTTTGGTGGTCTCCTGCAGTTCCTTCAGAATGCCGCCGACAAAACGACCAGCCGGCTTCATTTCCTCGATTTCACGAGGGGTTTTCAGTTCGATCATGAGATTCTTTCTACCTTGTTGAGACTTGTTCTCAACTCTAGACCAGCCCGAGGTCAACCGCCAGCGATCACCAACGGCGGCGGCCACAAGAAAGCGACCGGCAGGTTCACAACCTGCACGGGTGCCTTGATCGATTACTTGAGCATCACTTCCTGCGCTTGCCGAAAGTGAACGCGCGAATCACTGAAGCAATCCCCATCACCACCATGGCGCATCCACCGAAGATAATCATGAATACGGCGGAGCTCAGCGGGCTCATCAGCACCACGAAGCCGGCGATAATCGAGATGATGGCATAGGCGATGGCCCAGCCGGAATGCGGGATACGCCACGATTCAACCAGCGACAGCACGCCTTCCATAATCCATCCGAAACCGACCATCAAAGTAATGAGTAATGCCAGCGTCTGACCGGTCATGCCGTAGTTGCGCACAACCACCACGCCGCCAAAGGTCAGCAGAATGCCGACGAACACGTCCAGCACACGCCAACCGCCCGGCAGACCCGGCTCCACAAGAGCGCTGACGATGCGCACCACGCCGGAAATCACGAAATACACGCCGAGCAACAATGCGGCCAAAGCCAGCGTCTTGTTCGGCACCAGCAACAGCGCAGCGCCCAAGGCGATGGCGGCCACGCCCACCACGCCGTAAATGATGCGAATCTTGGTCTTGGCTTTTTCCGGCAGCCATTCCTCGATCAGGCGGAATGGACTGAAATTGCCGACATACCAGTTGGTCTGCTGCCAGCCGGGTTGACTTTGATCGCCCCATGGACCATTCGGCTGCCCGTCCGCTTGGCTATTCGATTGGCCGCCCGCCTGATACCGCCGACCGTCCGGCCCCCATGCCGGCTGGCCGTTCGGGCCATAGTTCGGATTGTAGGCGTACGGGCCGTAGTACGGGTTCTGGTTCGGTCCGCCTTGTGGCTGGCCGTTCTGCGCCTGCTGATTCTGAGTGTCTTGCGCTCCCGACGCACCTTGCGGAGGATATTGGCCGCCATGATTGCTGTCATACGCGCCATACTGCGGTTGGCCCGGTTGGCCCGCCGGATTCGGCTGGCTCGGCTGGCTCTGGTTGGGCTGGCCCGTCTGGCCATTCCACTGGTCCTCGTTCGGATTGCTCATCGTAACTCCTTAGCTCAAGGTCCATGTTCAGATTCCACATACTATGATAGACAAGTTGTCTAATTTGAACCATCACCACAATTAGGCAATCTGTCTAGTTCACTGACAGCGCAATGCCCATAACGCAATATCTGCACCATCAGCGCTTCTCCCCCGCCGCGATTAGGCTTAGGGCCATGACCAACGAAACCGAAACGCTGACGTCGGGCATCGACCCGGCATCGTTCTCCTCCGTCATCAAGCCGACCAATGACCTGTTCCGCTACGTGAATGGCCCATGGATCGACACCTACCGCCTACCCGACGATCGTTCGCGCTACGGCTCCTTCGACAAGCTTGCCGAAGACGCCGAAAACCAAGTACGCGACATCCTCGACGCCGACGACTGCCCGGCTGTCAAGTCTGAGGCCCTGTACCACTCATTCCTCAACACCGACGCCATAGAGGCCGCCGGTCTTGACCCAATCCGCGACGAGCTTGACCTCATCGATTCCGCCATCGACAAGGCCGCTCTCACGCGCGTGCTCGGCACCATCAACCCAGCCGGCGGCCCCGACCTGTTCGGCTTGGCCGTTTACGGCGATCCCGGCGACCCGGACCGCAATATCGCCCACCTTGAGCAGGCCGGCCTGTGCTTGCCGGATGAGGCCTACTATCGCGAAGACCACTATGCTCCCGTGCGCGAAGCATACGTGGCGATGGTCGCCACCCAGCTGGTGAACGCCGGATACGCGCCCGCCGCCGAGTCCAACGGTGGCGATGAGCTGCCGTCCAACACCGGCGATGACGAGAGCAACGCTCCCGCCACGGTTCCCAGCGAAGCCGCGCTTGATATGGCCCGCCACTTCCTTGGTGTGGAAACGAAGATCGCCGCCAACCATTGGGACAATGTGGCCACGCGCGACTCGGTGAAGACCTACAACCCCACTGATTACGCCGATTTGGCCGCCACGCTGAAGAACTTCGATCTCGGTTCTTGGATTGACGCCTGGCAGACCGCCTATGACGCCACCGAGGCCGCCAAGGCTCAGCCGATCGATTTCAAGTCTGTGTTTGCGCGCGCCATTGTGCACGAGCCGAGCTTCCTCACTGGTCTTGATGCGTTCTGGGCCGAGGCCGATCTGGCCGACCTTAAGCTGTGGGCCCGTGTTCACATGATTCTGGGCTTCGCCTCCTCCCTGTCTCGCGACTTCGACACCACCAACTTTGACTTCTACGGCAAGGTGCTCTCCGGTGCCAAGAAGCAGCGCGATCGTTGGAAGCGCGCGGTGAGCCTGGTCAACGGCATTTGTGGTGAAGATGTGGGCCGCGAATACGTGCGCCTGCACTTCCCCGAAAGCTCGAAGCGCCGCATGGAAGAGCTGGTCGCCAATCTGATTGACGCCTACCGCGTGTCCATCACCAATTCCGATTGGCTGGGCGAAGACACCAAGGCCAAGGCTCTGGAGAAGATCTCCAAGTTCACGCCGAAGATCGGCTACACCAACCACTGGCGCGATTATTCGGCGCTGAGTGTCTCCGCGGATGCGCTACCCGCCGAGAACGCCAAGGCCGCGAACCTGTACGAGACCGGCTATCAGCTGGCCAAGGTCGGCAAGTCGGTCGACAAGGACGAATGGCTGATGAATCCGCAGACGGTGAACGCCTACTACGAGCCGAGCATGAACGTCATCGTGTTCCCGGCCGCGATTCTGCAGCCTCCGTTCTTCGACCCGAAGGCCGAGGATGCGGCGAACTACGGCGGCATCGGCGCAGTGATCGGCCACGAGATCGGCCATGGCTTCGACGATCAGGGTTCGCAGTACGACGGCGACGGCAAGCTCAACAACTGGTGGACCGACGAGGATCGCAAGAACTTCGAGGCCCGTACCGGCGCATTGATCGCCCAGTACAACAGCTTTGTGCCGCTGCAGCTGGCCGAGAAGTACGCTGACGAGCCGGATAAGGCACCGCACGTGAACGGCGCGCTGACCATCGGCGAGAATATCGGCGATTTGGGCGGCGTGAACATCGCGCTCAAGGCGTATGCATTCGCGCTCGGCAAGGCGGCAGGTAAGTCCGACGCCAAAGAAGACGGCTCCCCCGCCGCCATCAAGGCACTGCTCGATACCGCCCCCGAAATGGACGGATTCACCGGCCTGCATCGCTTCTTCCTGAGCTACGCCTCCATCTGGCGCACCAAGAACCGCGACGAGCTGGCCGAACAGTACCTGCAGATCGACCCGCATTCTCCGGCCGAATTCCGCACCAACGGCATCGCCAGCAACGTGGACCTCTTCTACGATGCCTTTGGCGTGACCGAAGGCGACGCCATGTGGCTCGCGCCCAAGGACCGTGTGCGTATTTGGTAATCCCCGTTATGTAAAGGAAAACCGCTGTGTTTGCCTCGATTACAGGCGAACACAGCGGTTTTTCATGATGTATGGTTGGCACTCAGAATTCGGAATCACTGGGATTGGAAGATTCGGCGAAACCGTCGACGTAGGTTTGTTGGGCCACGGGCTGTGGTTGATTGGTGTCGGCGTCCGGTTGCGACATGACGGCATCGGCCACGGCCGCGGACTCGGTTGATGGCGACGGCGATTGGCCGGAATCGGAGGTGACCCCAAATTCGACGGGGCCAGATTCCGACGAGGTCGCATACGGGTCAATACCCACACCGGATGCGGCACCGCCCGCGCCATATTGCGTTGGCCTAACGTACGGCGACGATGCTCGTTGCCCGTTTCCGCCATCCATACCTTCGACGGCACCGTTGGCATTGCCGTTACCGTTGCCACCATTGCCTCCGTTCCCATTACCGGCACGCTGTGGCTTGATCAGCGACGTGGTGCCGAAGGTCAGGTCATGCCCAATGTTGGTGGCTTCGAGAACGGTTCTACTGCGCGGTTCGCCTTGCTCATTGGTCCACTGCTCGGTGATGAGTGAGCCGACCACAATGATGCGGTCACCGCGGCGAACCGAACTGGCGGCGTTCACGGCCAAAGCACGGAACGCTTTGACGCCCACCCATGCGGTTCCGTAATCCTCCCATTGTCTGGTAGTCGGGTTGAGTCGACTGCGCGTGCTGCCCATACGGAATGTCAGCACGCGGAAGCTCTCGGTTCCGCCTAGTGTCGGATCACCGGCCACAAAGCCGGTGACGGTCACTGCTGCTTGTTGATTTGCCATGATCGGTCCTTTCCTCGGCCTGCTGGCCTGTTGTTTGGATGTGGACCGCCGGAGCCTGTCTCCGGCTTCATTGCCGGCTTGCACGCCCCAGCGGTACCTCCACTGTGAGGCATGACGTTTGAAGCGCACAAGGGCAACTGGCAAATGTGGATACTGTGACGCAGTTGAATTTTTAAGAATGTGGATAAGTTTCGGTTATCCACAGCAAAGCGCCATTCTGCGACTGGGCAGAATGGCGCTTGATGCGATTAACGCCGAGGCTGAGTAAGTGGGACTCAACTGAGGGCGGCGAAGCGCTCGGCGAGCGCGTCGGCGGCTTCGGCGGCGGGCACGGCGACCTTGTTTTCGCCGTTGCGGTCGCGCAGTTCGATGGTGCCGTCGTTGACGTAATCGCGGCCGACCACGGCGACCAGCGGCACGCCGATCAGCTCGGCATCCTTGAACTTGACGCCCGGAGACACCTTCTTGCGGTCATCGTAAATAACCTCAAGGCCCTTGGCTTCAAGCTCGGCGACCAGCTTCTCGGCACCTTCAAACGCCACGGCGTCCTTGCCGGTGGCCACCACGTGCACGGCAGCCGGGGCAATCACGGACGGCCAAGCCAAGCCGGCTTCGTCGTGGTGTGTTTCGGCGATGCAGGCCAGCACGCGGGAAACACCGATGCCATAGCAGCCCATCCACACCGGCACGGCCTTGCCGTTCTGGTCGAGCACCTTCAGGTCCAGTGCCTTGGAGTACTTGAGACCCAGCTGGAACACCTGACCGATTTCCACACCACGCTCGAAGCTCAACGGACCGGAACCATCCGGGCTCATGTCGCCGTGGCGAACCTCAACGGCTTCCACCACGCCGTCGACCTTGAAGTCACGGCCGTACACCAGGTTGTAGTAGTCGACCTCGTTCTCATCGGCACCAGTGAACCAAGCGGAACCCTTGACCACGTGCGCGTCGATCAGGTAGCGAACCGGGTTCTTCACGCCAGCAGCCTCGGCCTGCGGGCCAAGCACCATCGGTCCGATGTAACCGGGCACCAGTTCGGGGTGCTGCTTCAGGTCTTCCTCAGTGGCTTCCTCAAGTTCGGCGGGCGCGAACTGGGCTTCCAGCCGCTTCATATCCACCGTACGGTCGCCGGGCACGCCGACGACAATCACTTCACGCCACGGCTCGTCATGCTCTTCATCCTCAGGGTGCTTGACGGTGATCACCACGTTCTTGAGGATGTCGGAAGCCTGCCATTCACGGCCATCAGTACGCGGGTGGTCGGCGTTGGCACGCTCGATCATGTTATCGATGGTCTTGGCATCCGGGGTGGCTTCCTTGGAAGCGGCGGGAGTGGTGGAAGCATCGATTTCCGGTAGTTCCGGAGTGCTCAGGGCCTCCACATTCCATGCCTTGCCGGAAGGTGCCAGCGCGAAGGTATCTTCGCCGATCGGCATCGGAGCCAGGAACTCCTCGGATGCGGAGCCGCCCATCGGGCCGGACATGGCGAACACAGGTACGTACTTCAGGTCAAGACGCTGGAAGATACGCTCGTAAGCGCCGCGCTCGTCATAGTAGGCCTTGCGCATGCCTTCTTCATCGATGGTGAAGGAGTAGGCGTCCTTCATGACGAATTCACGACCACGGATCAGGCCGGCGCGCGGACGGAACTCGTCGCGGTACTTGGTCTGGATCTGGTACAGGGTGACGGGCAGGTCCTTGTAAGAGGAGTACATGTCCTTGACCAGAAGGGTGAACATCTCCTCGTGGGTGGGGGCCAGCAGGTAATCGGCCTCGTGGCGATCCTTCAAACGGAAGATGTTATCGCCGTACTCCTCCCAGCGATGGGTGGCCTCGTAGGGTTCGCGCGGCAGCAGGGCCGGGAAGTGCACTTCCTGGGCGCCGATGCCGTTGATCTCCTCGCGGATGATGGCCTCGATCTTGTTCAGCACGCGCAGACCGAGCGGCAGCCAGGTCCAGATACCAGGTGCGGCCTTGCGGATATAGCCGGCGCGCTGCAGCAGCTTGGCCGAATCGACATCGGCATCAGCGGGGTCCTCGCGCAGGGTGCGCAGGAACATGGTTGACATACGAAGGGTATTGGAAGTCATAGTTTAAAGATATTCAGTTGAACCGACAAGCCTGCATATGTCGGCTGCTCAACCTTCCGCGCTGTACCAACGTACAGGAATCACGGATAACTCATGCAGGATTCATCATCTTGGTTTTCAGCCCTCGCCATGCGCCAATGAAATGGCAATGAAGGGGCAGGGGCATACAATGGCGCAACCGCAATATTCTCCATTCCAGCCACAACCTGAGCCGGAACATCCGCCGATAAACAGTCAGACACAGCCGTCGCCATATTTTTCACCGCAGACGCAATTGGCACAACAATCAGTGCCGCAATCCGCGCCGCAACCTCTGCCGCCAACCGCGCAAGGGCCATTCCCGCAGCGGCCATCACAGCTAAATCAGCCAAATCAACCCAAGCATTCCAGCATTCAAAATTAGCATTCACCCTTCTTGATAAGCTTGTGATCATCACCATCGCACCCGAACAATAGCTGGGAATTAGCATTCACCCTTCTTGATAAGCTTGCACCAAACCTCTTGGAACACATCGACGAGCTGGGAATTAGCATTCACCCTTCTTGATAAGCTTGATCTTGAAATACTTGCGTTGCACGTCCTGCTGGGAATTAGCATTCACCCTTCTTGATAAGCTTGGTTTGCAGGAACGGAATCTGCACTTCTAGCTGGGAATTAGCATTCACCCTTCTTGATAAGCTTGTACTGCGACCAATGCGGCACGGAAACCAGCTGGGAATTAGCATTCACCCTTCTTGATAAGCTTGAATCAGGTTTGATACGGTTCCCCTCAACAGCTGGGAATTAGCATTCACCCTTCTTGATAAGCTTGTCAATGAGCATGTCCACCTTGTTACCCGGCTGGGAATTAGCATTCACCCTTCTTGATAAGCTTGCGACAGCTGGATGCAGAACGGAGGCAAGGCTGGGAATTAGCATTCACCCTTCTTGATAAGCTTGAGTTGTTCCCAGTTGTTCCCGGAACAACGCTGGGAATTAGCATTCACCCTTCTTGATAAGCTTGTGAAGGCCCGCAAGGAGGAGTTGCAGGAGCTGGGAATTAGCATTCACCCTTCTTGATAAGCTTGATACCCGGGATATTCGCGTTGCAATCGGTGCTGGGAATTAGCATTCACCCTTCTTGATAAGCTTGGGCCTCAAGTTCGCGCGTCGTCTCGATGGCTGGGAATTAGCATTCACCCTTCTTGATAAGCTTGGGCATCACACTCACCCCACTGGGGAACGGCTGGGAATTAGCATTCACCCTTCTTGATAAGCTTGGGCATGAGGTGATGGACGCGGTCATGGAGCTGGGAATTAGCATTCACCCTTCTTGATAAGCTTGCGAACACGAGGGCCCAGAACACGAGACGGCTGGGAATTAGCATTCACCCTTCTTGATAAGCTTGAGAAACCGAGGTACAGAGATGGACGACGAGCTGGGAATTAGCATTCACCCTTCTTGATAAGCTTGGGAACGCCGGCTCCCCGTTAAGTTCGCGGCTGGGAATTAGCATTCACCCTTCTTGATAAGCTTGCGAACATCGTCCGCAACTTCATTGATAAGCTGGGAATTAGCATTCACCCTTCTTGATAAGCTTGCTGGAGATTTTCAATAATGGAAAGGAAGGCTGGGAATTAGCATTCACCCTTCTTGATAAGCTTGGTATAGGTGTTGCATCATCGAACCAACCGCTGGGAATTAGCATTCACCCTTCTTGATAAGCTTGACTTGACCCCGCATGACCCTACTTGACCGCTGGGAATTAGCATTCACCCTTCTTGATAAGCTTGGTGACGGTGACGGTGATACCGACACGACGCTGGGAATTAGCATTCACCCTTCTTGATAAGCTTGCGACACCCCCGAAAAAGCGGCAACACTGGCTGGGAATTAGCATTCACCCTTCTTGATAAGCTTGTTCGCGGGCACTTCTACAGTTTCCGCGTGCTGGGAATTAGCATTCACCCTTCTTGATAAGCTTGGCGAAGAACATCACCGTTGACATCAAGGGCTGGGAATTAGCATTCACCCTTCTTGATAAGCTTGTGAAACAGATATCACCGATGCGCGTAAGGCTGGGAATTAGCATTCACCCTTCTTGATAAGCTTGAAAACGATTGATCTCCTCACGCCACTGCCGCTGGGAATTAGCATTCACCCTTCTTGATAAGCTTGTACTCGGGCGTCACTTTCTTGTCGGTCTGCTGGGAATTAGCATTCACCCTTCTTGATAAGCTTGAGTCGGCGGAGACAGCCATCGACGCGAGGCTGGGAATTAGCATTCACCCTTCTTGATAAGCTTGCATATATCACACATTGCATAGAAAGGATGCTGGGAATTAGCATTCACCCTTCTTGATAAGCTTGTTATCTGGAGAACAAGCTGAGCGGCAGAGCTGGGAATTAGCATTCACCCTTCTTGATAAGCTTGTGTCACCAGTGACACCCCTATAGTAAGAGCTGGGAATTAGCATTCACCCTTCTTGATAAGCTTGCCCATGACACGCTCCCGGCGACCGGCATGCTGGGAATTAGCATTCACCCTTCTTGATAAGCTTGAATCAGTGCTGAATAAGATTGTTCGGCGGCTGGGAATTAGCATTCACCCTTCTTGATAAGCTTGGCTTGCGATATACTCAACACAAGATTCCGCTGGGAATTAGCATTCACCCTTCTTGATAAGCTTGGGGACACCGTGGCCACGCCGGGCCAGTAGCTGGGAATTAGCATTCACCCTTCTTGATAAGCTTGTTTTTGCCACGCTGAACACCCTTAACCAGCTGGGAATTAGCATTCACCCTTCTTGATAAGCTTGTGAGCAACAAGGCAGGCTCAGGCCGATACGCTGGGAATTAGCATTCACCCTTCTTGATAAGCTTGTGCTGTTCGGCGTCCTTGCCGGTTTGGGGCTGGGAATTAGCATTCACCCTTCTTGATAAGCTTGTTCACGTCCGTGTATTCGTATTCGAGTGGCTGGGAATTAGCATTCACCCTTCTTGATAAGCTTGACGCGAAGTAATCCCCATCGACACTGAAGCTGGGAATTAGCATTCACCCTTCTTGATAAGCTTGCATCGCCCAACGCCTGCACCATTCCCATGCTGGGAATTAGCATTCACCCTTCTTGATAAGCTTGGCTGAGGCCGTGTGAACACTTGCCTTGTGCTGGGAATTAGCATTCACCCTTCTTGATAAGCTTGACCGGATCGCAAGCAACAACCGGCGCACGCTGGGAATTAGCATTCACCCTTCTTGATAAGCTTGACCAAGAAGCGTGGTGAATCATGTCCAAGCTGGGAATTAGCATTCACCCTTCTTGATAAGCTTGGCTGCACGCGAGTGGGCACCGAAGACGAGCTGGGAATTAGCATTCACCCTTCTTGATAAGCTTGGCGTGGGCAAGACCGCGCATGTGCGCGAGCTGGGAATTAGCATTCACCCTTCTTGATAAGCTTGCGATGGTACTCAACCAGGCATTCGAATAGCTGGGAATTAGCATTCACCCTTCTTGATAAGCTTGATAGCCTATCAAGAAGGGCTATTTTTCAATCTTTTCAGACTCTCCTACGTTCAAAAAAGCGTGAGAAAGTCAGGCGTTTCTTCCTCAATCTCACGTTTTCCAGAAGAAAATCGGGCCGCCGTGGACCACTGATGATCGCTAATATGCAAAATTCTAACTAAGCCATTAGCTGGCAGATTGTCTTTAATCATTTTGACCGTCGCCCTATTACCCGATTGCGTAGGCGTATACCGCACATATACGGAATACTGCACCATTCCATATCCCATGTCGAGCAACATATTTCTAAAGACAGTTGCAGCATGCCGTTGCCGTTTTGTCTTGACCGGCAAATCAAACATCACCAAGCACCACATGCCGCCACTGTCCTCATCGCGTTTCATGACTCGCCTACATATTCGGGAACCTGCAACCTGTCGATTTTGCCTTCGCAATATAAACCAAATTGCTGCGCAAAATCATTCAATGAGCTCGGTATAGTCAAACCGGAACCGTTGAATTGTTGATTCACAGCATCTACCAAATGCTTCTTTACTGCCTTCTCCTGCAACGAGTCTTCATCATTCAGCAGTGAGACTCTGTAATCCACTGCCGGCCTATATACCTCCAACAGATCATCTGCAAGACAGAAATAATTGCCGCGCCCGTGATGATTCACGCCTAAAGATGGAATTAATCCTGCTGCTATCACCGCTTTAACCGCGAATCCTCGCAGCACCATATAGGCATAATCCAACTGCGCATTCCGACCATAACCCTGCCCCGGAATCCTTCTGAATTTCTCATCTTGAGGAAACATTCGCCTCCAATATTCACGTGCAGCATGACCTTCGCAATTGGAAGGATCACCCGAACGAACAGAGGCTGCAATACCTCGTAGCAAGCCTCCACCTTCGAGTTTTGATGAATCGAGGCAAGCAGCTTGTCCACGAATCTTCATCTGTACAATACGCGCCCACGCACTTTTCTTGCGAGGAAGAGACATGTTCGACTGCGCCAATTGCCGCGTGGTAACTGTGGTAGGCATGTCAGTCCATGCATGCAGCGCAGCGTCAGGAACACCACGCCAATCGCAGAGCATGACTGACACGCCATACCGTGCCATCTCATGTAATACCGCAGCCGAACATCGCACATGCAATCCCAGTAGCACTACCGCAATCTGAGCAAGTGGCACATCCACGCACTCCCCTGTATCGTTCTTGACGACTCGCATCCTTCCCCGTTCATAGGAGATGGAGCCGTCAAGATCGGTACAGTCGATTACACGCCACTGGTTTTGCATGATTCACTCATGCCTCCACTGCCATGAGCACGGCATATGGTGTGCCGACGATAATCTCGGTTCGCCAAAAGCATTGCGTCTTACGATACGAACCGCAGTCTTACTTGCTGTATTAACCGGAGGTAGCCATCCTTGTTTTGTCACAATTTTCTGGACCCCATCTGGAACAACATCGTCAGAAAACGCTTTTGCCAATCCTTCCGCAGCAAGGTATCGAGGTCTTATCCTCAACTGCGTCTGGTTAAAGAATCCATCAACAACCCAATGTTTCCATGCAAGGTTCCCTCCACTAAACTGCGAGAAGAATTGTAAATACTCGCCAATCTGACCATCAACATCGAGACTGGAAAAATCCATCTCGATTTCATCACCGACAACCAACGACCCCAAGTACTGAGCATTACCGCTTTGCAGCGCCTGCACCACCCTAGGCTCGCCATACCGCATCGAAATAGACTGCGGGGGCAACGGCACGGTAAATAAATCATCATGGCAAGCGCGTAGCAGATCAGTTTGGAATACGCGAATCATGCCATAGAAATATTTACGAACTCCCTTGGCATTCGTCTTCCAGCACCGGTACACGCGGGCATGATGAATCGCCGAACCGATATCTGCAGACCCTTCCTGCACAGCAATCTGCGCAGCTTGCGACGCGAAGAATCCCATCTCATCGTCAGCGGAATACCGAGTATCATGCACTCGTATTTCACGATGTGAATCTTCCGGCAAACCCTCTTTTTCATCATAATCCGGCAAACGCGTCAAAGCACACCACAAGGCCGGTGTAGAAGCACGTCGAATAAGATCCGCGCTCATCGCCGAGCCCAACGGCACTTTTTCGAGCGGATGAATTGTGGCATCATGTGCTATGGAATTACCAAGGACATAACGCTGCGATTGCATGACAGCAATTCGATCATTGTCCAACGCATCATTAAGCAGCTCAAGCAAAACGTCCATATTATCCAACCAAAGATGGAACGATTCATAGCGTGAAGTGCCCTCATAGGGGTATTCCTTCCATGAACGTTCGCCTGGCATGAGACCAATCAAACGCTGCGATTCTCTCAATGATTCACGTTCCATCAACGTCTGCGCAGCAGCCGTGTTCATCATCGCGATAACGGAAGCGTCCACCGCATGATGACGACGATCCAGACGAGTCTTTGATTGCTGGCCAATAAAGTGTATCTTCCCTTCAATGCCAGCTGCACGTCTTGCAGATGCCGTGACACGGCCTTGGAACACCGACACCGTGGTTTTCATTGTCTCGGCTTCAGCATCATCGATTGAAGCAGAATTCACATACTGCTTCGCATTGAAATACCAATCGATACGGCGGTGGAGTTCATCAGCCATCCAAGCCACTGATTCGATGGAACGATTATCGATGGCAGCATCATCTTCCGTTTGCTGAAGCCTTGCGATTACCGCTTGCTTGAACGCTTTCACTTCCCGAGGAGCATATGACTTGGGATTGAAAGTAAACATTGTCACACGCTTTTTAGCTTCAGCAAGGCTTACCCCTCGAGTTTGGGCATCCTCGCTCCTTGCCCAAATCGCAAATGGAGTGTTCGATTTCATACGATTGCATTCGGCACATACCGCAGCGAAATTGGTCCTCGTGTTCGTAGAGCCGACGCCTTTCCGGGGAACGATATGATCCATTTCGCACGTACGGAATGTAATCGTACGGCCGCAATACAGGCACTGTCCATTTTGACGCTGAATGGCTTCCAATCTCCGTAAATCGGATTCACGCACTTTTTCCATCTGCTCATCCGCGCGAAGCTGTTCACTCAACGAGCTGCGGAATATCGAACGCTTCTCATTGTTCTTTTCATATTCACGCTTGTCTTTGCGGGCAAAGGCAACCGACGAGAACGAAGAGCGCACATGTTCAATGTTCACTGAGACGGGATTACCCCAGCGCTGCTGACAATTCATGAGATATCGGTTGACGTTTTTCAGCACACGGTCGACCGATGGATTACCCAGAGGCTCCCCAATTGGATCTGCCGGCGGACGCCAACTATCCGTAACGTTGAACAGCGTTTTACGTGCTTCGTGCAAATCATCATCAGTAGTCAGCATCTGACGAGTGAGTTTTTGCAAAGTTTCAACACTGTATGCAGCACGACCGGAGGGGAGATCAACGGAGTCAAGTTTGGTTAACGCATCATCATCTAATCCATCGATAAATTCAATCGCAGAAGCATACGCCACGTCTTCACGCACCTTATCGATATCCACCGTATTAGACAGCAGGCGAATCATTGCCTCATGCTCATTGTCAGACGCGGATTTCCACCAGGCCACCAACGGTTTACGAATCTTGTTGTCCGACTCGTAAATACGCTGGACTGAAGTCAATCGAGGCGGACGGCTGGATATACGTTCTTCTCCATCCTCGGTCAAGCTACCCACGCCTTTCAACTGGCTCCGCTTGAAGCCGAGGAAATCGCATAAATCAGACCATGTGATATCTTCCGAAGAAGGTGACACGAGTTGGTCATAAATGCTTTGCTTCTCATCAACAGTAAGTTTGCGAAGTTCTGCGGAAGCATCCTTGATTCTTAGGTTCGTAATCACATTCGCGATACGATACTCCTGAAAAGCCAAAGAAGCCTTTAATGCCCTAGCCTGTTCAGGAGCCAGAGGATCCTGACCGACACGCTGCTCTGCCGAACCTTTAGGAGACACCGCATAAAACACACTACGGAACAGCGGCTTCCACTCATCCGCGGGCACTCTCTGGACCCTGAATATTTGCTTCAGCTCGTTAGCATTATCTTCCTGCATCAAACGTACCGGCAAATAGCCTTCCGCATCCGGTTTTTTAGAACCGGTACGCCAACGCAGTCGAGGAGCTTCCGCATATCCAGCATCCAACATCGCCACCACTAACTGCGCGGGAGTGCTCTCTTCTTCCGCAGCAGTTGCGTCATCGTTGTACGCCTTCGCTTTTTCCTTCAGTTCGCCATATTGCTTCGAATATGGATTGTCGCTGATCAGCGAGTCCACCTGACGATAAGGATTGCGCCATCCGCGATGCCTTGCCATATGTCTCAATGCGATAGAAATACTCTCACGGCGAAGTTCATCATCTTCGATGTATCGTGTAGCCAGCTCAGCCCTTACATGCCATTCTTCAAAGGGCTTATCCAAGGACTCCGGCTCAATAACGGGGTATCCAAATTTGCCGAGGAGCATATCGAGCTTGTGCAAGCGCTCACGCTTCCGACGCCTCATACGCCGCGTGCGACGAGCGACACCCGACATATTCTTTCGCGTAATCGCTTCCTTATTCTTCTGAGGATCCACACCACCATCGTGGATTACGCTTTGCGCATTCAACAGACGCACTGGACTGTTCTCATCGGACACTTCTACTGCGGCAAGGCCCACAGAATTCAAACCGACGTCAATTCCTATCCGGTAACGCTTCCCCCGCATAAAACACCTTTCACCGTAGCTACAATGCACATCATTGTCTTGAACATTGTAACTGTACGAAACAGGGCGAGCCAAATGGCTCGCCCCTAGCAGTTGCCTGCTGAGCATTCAAAGTGGCTATCAGGTCCACTCTTACTGAGAATTAGCTGTATCAGTATAGCGCAAATCCTCTTAGCGACACAACATGAATCATGTCAGAATAACGCGTCTTGGGCGAAGTCATCGTCGGGATTGGCACCGAATTCGTCCGGCTCGGCGGGTTTGAACGCGTTTGCACCTTCATCGGCCAACTGGTCGGAGGCCGCGGCCGAGGCTTCGCGCAGGTCGCCGTCGAGCACCACGGCATCGGGCGAGACGAGGAACATGCGTTCGTTGACGCCGGCCAAATAGAGGCCGCCCAGCGATTCGACTCGGGACAGCGCCACATATCCCATGCCTGGCGCGAAGGTGCGCTTCAGGTCCATGACCGCACGGTCAAGCGTCATGCCTTGCGACTTGTGGATGGTGATGCCCCACGCGCAGCGCAACGGCACCTGGAAGACGGAGGCGAGCACGGTGTCGCCGTCCATCATCTCCCATGTGGCCTGTTTCATGGTGACGATGTTGCCGTTCTCGAATTCCACGATCGGCCAGCCGCCCTTGTTCTCCTGTGCGAAGCCACGCACGGTGCCGAGCGAGCCGTTGACGTACTGGCGATCGGTGTCGTTGCGCAGGGCCATGACAGCCGCGCCTTCCTTGAGTATCAGTCGCCCGGGGGCCAGCATGTTCTTTTTGAGTCGGTCGACCAGGTTGGCAGGGCCTGCTGTCTCGGCGTGGAACTCGTGTGGATCAAGCATGATCTGGTTCAGGCGCATGTCGTTGAGATTGTCGGCCTGCCGGTTCACCGGGAACAGGTGGACGGCGACCTGGCCGGGCTCGGGCAGTTTGCCCAGACGAGTGACGAGCACGTCACGGTCGGACTGGGTCACGTCGCCTTCGCGAATGTCGGTGAGCACGGTCAGCAGTTCGCCGGTATCCTGACGGTGCTGTTCGGTCAGATAGCAGATCACCGGGTTGAGTTCGGGCCATACCAGCGATTCGGTGATGAAGCCTTCGGGGTTCAAGCCGGCACGGGCATACCGTTCGCGACTGGCGATGAATTCGGGCGTGGGGGCGATGAGGTCGCGGTTGCGCCCGGACACCGAGACCGGCGGCAGCTGGAAGAAGTCGCCGGACAAGACAACCTGGATGCCACCGAACGGGCGTGGATCACGGCGTACTTCGCGGCAGACTTGGTCGACCATGTCGAACAGCCAAGCGTGCAGCATGGAAACCTCGTCAATGACGAGGATGTCCGTGGCCTGAATCTTGCGTTTGCGCCGGGATTTGATGAGTTTGAGCAGGCTGGCGCTCAGGGCGGTGGCCACGCCGACGCCGCTCCACGAATGAATGGTTTGGCCGTTGATATGCGTGGAGGCGATGCCTGTGGACGCGGTGACTGCTACACTGGCGCCGTCGGCCCGAGCCTGGCGGATGAACTCGTTCAAGACATAGGTCTTACCGGCACCGGGCGCACCGGTCAGGAACACGTTCGCGCCGGCGTTCAGAATGGCCAGGGCTTCGGTTTGGCGCATATCAACCTCTCTAGACTCCCCTCAGGGAGGGGAGCCAAGTACGGCGGACTACTTATTGAGGATGCTGGTGGCTACGATGTCGGCGGCGATGGCCTTGGATGCGGCATCGTCCGGGCCGGGGGCGGGAGCCATAAACGCCTTACGGTAGTAGCGCAGCTCGTCCAAGGACTCGATGATGTCTGCGAGAGCACGATGGCCACCGTTCTTTGGCGGGCGGTTCTCGTACACGGCCGGGTACCAGCGGCGGGCGAGCTCCTTGAATGTGCTCACATCCACGCTGCGGTAATGCAGGTGGCTCATGAGGTTCGGCATGTAATGGTCGAGGAACTTCTTATCGGAGCCGATGGTGTTGCCGGCCAGCAGCGGGCGCACGCCTTCCGGCGTGAAGCGCAGCACGTATTCGGTGACCTTCTGCTCGGCCTCGGCCAGGCTCAGGCCATTCTCCCACTCGTTGATCAGGCCGGAACGGGTGTGCATCTGGCGCACGAAATCGTTCATATGGTTCACGGCCTTCTCGGACGGCTTGATGACGTAATCCACGCCCTCGTCCAGCACATTCAGGTCAAAGTCAGTGGGCACTACGGACACCTCGACGAGTTCGTCGCCGCCGAAGATATCCAAGCCCGTCATTTCGCAGTCAATCCAAATCAGGCGCGAATCCTTTGCGCTGTAAGTTTCTGCATCATGGCTGTCGACCATGGTAAGCCTCTTTTCGTCATGTCACCCGTTATTACAAGAACAGTTCAGACTATACCCCAGCGCATACAAGCTATCTCGAGCCACATACGCGAAAAGGGCCTGCATAAGCAGACCCTTTTCACAAGGAATCAACCCCTAACTAGCGCAAGCTAGCGGGCATCAACCGATCAGTTGTTGTGGAAGCCGGAGTAGTTCGGGGCTTCGGTGGTCATCACGATATCGTGCGGGTGCGATTCGCGCAGACCGGCGTCGGTGATGCGGATGAACTTGCCACGCTCCGGCATCTCGGCGATGTTGTGGGCGCCGATGTAGAACATGGACTGGTGCAGGCCACCGAGCATCTGGTAGAGCACGGCGTTCAGCGGTCCGCGGTACGGCACTTCGCCTTCCACGCCTTCCGGCACGACCTTGTCGCTGGAGGTCACGTCGGCCTGGAAGTAGCGGTCCTTGGAGTAGGACTTCTTGCCGCGCGGGGCCATGGCACCGAGGGAGCCCATGCCACGGTACAGCTTGTACTGCTTGCCGTGCAGGAGCACCTTCTCGCCCGGGGCTTCCTCACAGCCAGCGAGCGTGCCGCCGAGCATCACGGAGGAAGCGCCAGCCACGAGGGCCTTGGCGATGTCACCGGAGTAGTGGATGCCACCGTCGGCGATGCAGGGCACGCCAGCGGCACGGCAGGCCTGGGCAGCCTCGTACACGGCGGTGAGCTGCGGGACACCGACACCGGCAACGATACGGGTGGTGCAGATAGAGCCGGGGCCAATACCGACCTTGACGGCGTCCGCGCCAGCCTCAATCATGGCCTGAGCACCGGAGCGGGTGCCGACGTTGCCGCCGATGATCTGCACGCCGTCGAAGGCGGAGTCGTGCTTCAGGCGGGAAATCATGTCGAGTGCCAGACGGGCCTCACCGTTGGCGGTGTCGACCACGAGCACGTCCACGCCAGCCTCCATCAGAGCGGAGGCACGCTGCCAGGCGTCGCCGAGGAAGCCGACGCCGGCGGCCACGCGCAGACGACCCTGCTCATCCTTGGTGGCGTCCGGGTACTGCTCGGTCTTGACGAAGTCCTTGACGGTGATCAGGCCGGTCAGGTGGCCTTCCTCGTCAACGAGCGGCAGCTTCTCAACCTTGTGCTGGGCGAGCAGACGGTGAGCGTCGTCCTTGGAAATGTTGGACGGGCCAGTGACCAGGTTCTCCTTGGTCATGACATCCTTAACCTTCAGGGTGTCGTAATCCTCGGAGGCGATGAAGCGCATATCACGGTTGGTGATGATGCCGACGAGCTTGTTTTCCTTGTCCACAACCGGCAGACCGGAGATGTGGAACTTGCCGCACAGCTTGTCGAGGTCGGCCAGAGTGACCTCGGGGTTGACGGTCAGCGGGTCGGTGATCATACCGGACTCGGAACGCTTGACCACATCGACCTGAGCGGCCTGGTCGTCGATGGACAGATTGCGGTGCAGCACACCGATACCACCGTTACGAGCCATGGCGATGGCCATCTCGGACTCGGTCACGGTATCCATGGCAGCGGAGAGGACCGGGGCCTTCATCACGATCTTGCGAGTCAGATGAGTGCTGGTGTCCACTTCGGAGGGAATGACATCCGTCTCGTTCGGCAGCAGCAACACATCATCATAAGCAAGGCCGAGCTTGGCGAAAATCGGAGGAAGGGGAGCATACGCCGATTGGGCGTTCAATTCATCGAGGTTTGTAGCCATACAAACACTATATGAACACGCGCTGACCTTCACGACACACGCTTGTGAGCGATCACTTATCCGCTGCCGGGTCCTGCACCTCACCCACCTGCGAGTCCCGCGAATCCGCAGGCGAATCAGTCATCGAATCCGCTGCCTGAGAGCCAATCGAATCCCGGCTCTCCCCTACTGCAGACTGCGATTTAGCCGTAGCATGCTGCGCGTTCTTGCGTGCGGATTCGAGCATCAGGTTCTCGGCTTGGATCTCGGGAATACGATGCCGCAGATAGGGGTACATAGTGGCTATGGTCAGCACCACCACGGCGATGGGCATGCCCACGGCCACATGCTGCACTTTGAAGAACAGAATCGTCAACGAACCGAATGCGATCAGCGCGGCCCATCCCCACAGGATCAGCACGGCGCCACGCACCGAATGCCCGATCTTCAGCATGCGATGGTGCAGGTGCATACGGTCCGGATGCATGGGCGACTGGCCTTTGGCCAAACGCCGCACAATCGCCAGACACATGTCGAGCACAGGCAGGAACAACACTAGAATCGGCAGCAGAATTGGCATGAACACCGGCAGATAGATGCTGGCATGAATCGAGGCCGGGTCAAGACGTCCGGTCATCACAATCGAAGCGCAGGTGATGAGATAGCCAAGCAGCATCGAACCGGAATCACCCATGAACAGTTTGGCGGGATGCCAATTATGCAGCAGGAAGCCCACGCAGATACCCACCATCATCACGTCGATCAGCGTGGCCAACGAAGCATAACTCGGGGAAGACCGGGCGATGATATACGAATAGGCGGCGAACGCTATGCCACCAATCGCCACGATACCGGCCGCCAGACCATCGAGGCCATCAACGAAATTGACCGCGTTAATCGAGGCGACGATCAGGAATGCGGTGATCGCCATGGACAGACTCGGCGAGGCGGTAATCAGCGAACCGCCCAAAGGCAGTGAGATGATCTGCAATCCGCCCCAAGCCACGAATACGGAAATCAGCAGCTGACCGGCAAGTTTCAGCATCCAATCGAGATCCCACAGGTCATCGGCCATGCCCAGCAGACTGATCATGATGCCGCCGGCAAGAATCACCCACATCTGGTAATTGCCGTTGAACAATCCCGAGAGAAAAGGCAGCCGACTGGCGAATACGGTAGCCACGGCAAAACCGATCAGCATGCCAAGGCCGCCCATGCGCGGCGTGGGAATGGTGTGCACGTCTCGGGCACGCACCTCGCCAACCGCACCGATTTCGATGGCGACGTGGCGAATCAGCGGAGTCACCAGCCAGGTGACGCCACCGGCGATGGCGGCAATCAGTAGGTAGATTCTCATGCGCCGAGTCCACCGCCGTTGAGGTGGAGGGCCTTGCGAATCACGTTTTGGGCGATGACGCCTTCACGCAGGATCTCGATGCCGTCGCGCGCGTACGGATCGGCTTTGACGACGGTGCTGGAGACATGGCCTTGGGTGGGACCGCCGTCCAGATACAGGTCGACTTCGCTGCCGAACGCGTCAACCGCCTCCTGGACGGTCTGCGCGCTTTCGTCGCCGGAACGGTTGGCGCTGGACGCGGCCAGCGGGCCAGTCGCCTTGAGAATCGCGAGGCACAGCGCCGAATTGGGGATGCGGATGCCTTGCGTGCCGGGGCGACCATCGGCGGTGTCGGCCAAAGTCTCCAACGTGCAGTCGGGCCGGGCTACGGCAATCGGCGAGAACGCGCCAGGCAGAAACGCCGCCGACAAACGATTCAGCGGGGACGGCAGGTCGAGACCGAGCTCATCAAGCTGGTCGGTGGATGCGAGCAGTACCTGCAACGCCTTATAGCGCGGGCGACGCTTGAGCCGGTAGATACGGTCGATAGCGGCCTTATTACGCGGATCGCACGCCACTCCATATACCGTATCCGTTGGAATGACGACCAATCCACCATCCCGGATGACACGCGCCGCCTGTGCCAGCGATTCATCCGTGACTTTCAGCGTTGTTCCGCCTTCCACGCTCACGCCACCTCCGTTCGCTTGTGTATTCACAATCTACCATTGCACCATTGCGCCCCGACTTGCATAGTTCATCATCGCTCGTTTGCCGTACTGCCGTTTTCCGATTCGCCCCACACGCACAGACCGTAGATACAATGAGTCCATCCATGCTCTTTCGCGAAATTACAGGAGTGTTCAATGAGCGAAATCAATGCTGAATCCACCACCATGCCTCCCGTCGAACTGCGTATGCCGCGCGCCAGCGAGCGCGAGGAGATGCTCGCCGGCAAACTGTACAATTCGGTAGACCCTGAATTGAATGCCCTGCGCGAGAAGGCCGGCGACCTGTGCGCGCGCTTCAACGCCGCGTCGCGTACCGATCATGCCGCCCGTGCCGCGATTCTCGATGAGCTGCTGCCCGGCCACGGTGCCGGCCTTGACGTGATGGGGCCGATTTTCTTCGACTATGGCTGCAACATCACCATCGGAGAGCGCGTGTTCGCCAACTTCAACTTCACTGTGCTGGATTGTTGCCCGGTGACGATTGGCGACGACGTGCTGTTCGGCCCGAACGTTTCGCTGCTGCCACCGATGCATCCGTTGCGTTGGCAGGATCGTAACGTGAGGCAGGCACCTGATGGTTCCGCATACGACTGCGAGTATGGCAAGCCGATTGTCATCGGCTCGAACTGCTGGTTTGGCGGCAATGTGACGGTAATCGGCGGCGTGACGATCGGCGAGGGTTGCGTGATCGGTGCCGGCTCGGTGGTGACGCGCGATATTCCGCCGCACACCGTGGCCGTGGGTAATCCGGCCCGTCCGATTCGCGAGATTACGGATAAGGATGCTTCCGCGCTACAGTATTACGCGCAGTGATATATGAATGCTCCCGCTGGCGAGCTGTCAGCGGAGCTGACTGAGGGTGGTTGCCGGAAATCTCCGATAACCACCCTCAGCCTCACTTCGTGAGGTAGCTCCCGCCAGCGGGAGCATAGTAATGTGAGACGTCACGCGCCGAGGTACGCCTTGCGCACCTTCTCGTCGTGCAGCAGGTCGGAGGCCTTGCCCTCCATGGTGATCTTGCCGGTCTCGAGCACGTAGGCGCGATCCGCGATGGACAGGGCCATCTTCGCGTTCTGCTCCACGAGCAGCACGGTGATGCCACGCTTGCGCAGCGTGACGATGATGTCGAAGATCTCCTTGACCAGCAGCGGGGACAGACCCATCGACGGCTCATCCATGAGGATGGTCTTCGGATGGCTCATCAGGGCGCGGCCCATGGCCATCATCTGCTGCTCACCGCCGGAAAGCGTGCCGGCCAGCTGGCGGCGACGTTCCTTCAAACGCGGGAAGTAGTCGAACACCATCTCAAGATCCTTACCCAGACTGGACTGGTCTTTGAGACTGAACGCGCCCATCTCTAGGTTCTCCTGCACGCTCATGCGGGTGAACACGTGGCGGCCTTCCGGCACATGGGCCATGCCCAGCGTGACGATCTTGTTCGCATGCGTTTTGAGCAGATCGTGGCCATCATAGGTAATGCTGCCGGATTTGGCAGGCACCAGACCGGTGATGGTGTGCAGGGTGGTGGTCTTGCCGGCGCCGTTGGCTCCGATCAGGGAGACGATCTCGCCGTCGTTCACCTTGAGGCTAATGCCCTTGACCGCGTCGATCGCGCCATAGGAAACGCATAGATCCTTGATTTCCAGCATCAGCGCGCTCCTTCCGTCAGTGTCTTGGCAATGCTTGGCTCCGGTTCCGCCTTGGTGGTGGAATCGCCGTCCGCGTCATCGTTGTTGTCGCTGCCCAAGTAGGCGGAGATGACCTGCGGGTTGTTGGCGATCTCCTCCGGCGTGCCGGATGCGATGGTGCGGCCATAGTCCAGCACCTGGATGCGCTGGCATACGCTCATCACCAGGCTCATGTCATGTTCGATGAGCAGGATGGCGATACCGAAACGGTCGCGGATCGTGTTGATACAGTGCAGCAGATCCTCGGTTTCGGTGGGGTTCATGCCGGCGGCCGGCTCGTCGAGCAGCAGCAGTTTCATGCCGGTGGCCAGGGCGCGTGCGATCTCGAGCTTGCGCTGCTGGCCGTACGGCAGGTTGGCCGCCTGGGTGGTGGCCAGTCCCTCGAGGTTGAAGATGCGCAGCAAGTCGATGGCCTTCTCGTGCATCTCGTTCTCCTGCTTCCAGAAGCCCGGGGTGCGGAAGATGGCGCTGCCCATGTGGTAGGTGAACGACTCATCGAAGGCGACGAGCACGTTCTCCTCGACGGTGAGCTGCTTGAACAGGCGGATGTTCTGGAAGGTTCGGGCGATGCCGGCACGCACGACCTGATAGGTCTTCTTGCCGTTCATCCGGGTTCCGTCCAGCCAGAACTCGCCTTCGGTGGGCTTGTACACGCCGGTCAGCAGGTTGAACACCGTGGTCTTGCCGGCGCCGTTGGGGCCGATCAGGCCAATGAGTTCGCCCTTGTTGATGGTCATGTTGAAGTTGGACACGGCTTTCAGACCACCGAAGGTGATGCCGAGATGTTCGGCTTTGAGGATGGGCTGGGTTGCGTCGCTCATCGTGAGGCCTCCTTCACGGTCTTGTCGTCGGACTGGTCATGCTGCTTGGCGCTGGCCGCGGGTTTCGCGCCCTTGCCGGCGGCGCCGCGGAACAGCATGCGGTTGACCAGACGCGGCAGTGAGAACTCCCAGGATCCGAAGATGCCCTGCGGGCGGAAGATCATGACGAGCACCAGCACCACCGAGTAGGCGAGCATACGGTAGTCGGCGAAGGCGCGCAGCAGCTCGGGCAGGATGGTCAGGCCGATGGCGGAGACGATCGAGCCGGTGAGCGAACCCATGCCGCCGAACACCACCATGATCACGTAGTTGATGGAGTTGAGCCAACCGGCCATGGTGGGGTTGAGCGAGCCGATGTACTGGGCGAAGATACCGCCGGCGATGCCCGCGAAGAACGCGGAGATCGCGAAGACGAGCACCTTGAGGTACGTGGTGTTGAGTCCGGAGGCGCCGGCGGCGATCTCGTCGTCGCGGATGGCCTTGACCGCACGGCCGTAACGGGAGCGGCCGAACATGAAGAGCACGACCACGGTGACCACCATGATCCAGAACACGACGTACAGGTTGGCGGTGCGTTCGATGCCGATCAGCGCCTGTCCGGCGGCGCCCTTGTCGAGGCCCATGCCGCCGGCTACCTTGAGGTTCTGGATGATCACGCGGATGATCTCACCGAAGCCCAGCGTGATGATGGCCAGGTAGTCGCCGTGCAGTCGCAGGGCAGGAATGCCGATCAGGATGCCGAACACGCAGGCCACCACGCCGCCGATCAGCGTGGTGAGCAGGAAGCGGGCGGTGGGGTCGATGGCAATGCCGGCGGCGACCATGTATTTGGAGGTCAGTGCGGCCACGTAGGCGCCGATGGCCTCGAAACCGCAGCAGCCCAGCGTCAGCTGGCCGAGCACGCCGATGGTGAGGTTCAGGGAGGTGGTCATGATGATGGCGATGCACGCGGTCATCATGATGCCCTTGATGTAGGAGTCGGCCAAGCCGGATTCGCACAGCGCCATCACGATGCCGAACGCGGCGAGGATGCCGATGAAGCACACCAGATAGGACTGTTTGGTGGAAAGCATTGTCTTCTTCATCTGATCAGACCTTCTCCCCTTCGTTCTTGCCCATAATGCCGGACGGTTTGACGAGCAGCACGATGATCAGGATGGCGAACACGATGGCGTCGGAGAACGCCGAGGTGATGATGCCCGCCGTGATGGTGCCGATATACGCCTTGGTCAGGCTTTCGATCAGACCGATGGCCAGACCACCGATCATGGCGCCCGGGATGGAACCAATGCCGCCGAGCACGGCGGCGACGAACGCCTTCAGGCCCAGCATGGCGCCCATCATAGGCGAGACCTGCGGGTAGGCGGCGCAGTACATCAGCGAGGCGACCGCGGCCAGACCGGAGCCGATGGCGAATGTCAGGGCGATGGTGGAGTTCACGTTGATACCCATGAGCACGGCGGCCTCCTTGTCTTCGGAGACGGCGCGCATGGCCTTGCCCTGCTTGGTGAATTTGACGAACAGCTGCAGGCCCACCATGATGACCAGGCCGATGACGATGGTCAGCAGGGTGTCTCCCGGCAGCTTGAGCTTGCCGAACGCGATGGACGGCAGGTGGAAGATGGTCGGGACGGTCTGGAAGTCGGCGCCGAAGATGGCCTGTGAGCCGTTCTCCAGCAGCAACGACATGGCGATGGCGGTGATCAGGGCGGTCATGGAGTTGCCCTTTTCACGTACCGGCTTATAGGCGGCCTTTTCGACGATCACGCCGACGGCCACGCATACCAGGATGGCGGGAATGACCGCCACCCAGGCGGGCAGTCCCATGGCCACGATGGCCGGAATGGTGAGCATGAGCACGTAGGCTCCGACCATGATGAAATCGCCGTGGGCGAAGTTGATCAGTCGGATGATGCCGTAGACCATGGTGTAGCCCAATGCCACCAGCGCGTACACGCTGCCGATTTTCAGACCGTTGAACAGCTGGCTGATGAACATGATGATCTGATCGGTCATAGCTCCCCCTTTCTATCAATGTTGTGGTTCTCTACCGCTGCGCGCGTAGAGATATTCGTATGTCTTGCGATTGATGGCGCGATACGCCCGCGCCTGGCGATATCCGCATATCGACGGCTGTCCTTATGCATCCGAGCCCGTGAAAACACGAAAGGGAGAGGACCGGCAAAACCGGTCGCTCTCCTGTTCATGCGGAAGTCATGCTAGGACATCGTGATTATGCGGTGGGAATTCATGGAATTCACTTGGGCTGCACGGTGGTGTTGTACACCGGCTTGCCGTCCTTCATTTCCAGCACGGTCACGGACTTGGTCGGCGAGCCGGACTTGTCCATGGTGAACTTGCCGGTCACACCGTCGAAGGTCATGCCGGCCACGGCGTTGCGCACATCCTCACGGGTGGCGTTCTCGCCAGCCTTCTCGATGGCCTGCTTGATCATGTAGATGGTGTCGTAGCCCAGAGCGGCGAACGTGTTCGGCTCGGCGTTGTTCTTGGACTTGTAGGACTTGATGAAGTCCTGCACCTTGGTGTTGGTGTTGTCGTCGGCGGAGTAGTGGGTGGTGTAGTAGGTCTTGTTGTACTGGGACTTGTCACCGGTGAGCTTGAGGCCATCGTATCCGTCGGGTCCCATCACGTAGCCCTCGAAACCCACGGAGCGGGCCTGCGGGATGATGTACGGGCCAGCCACGGAGTAGTAGTACGGAGCGTAGAGCAGCTCGGCGCCGGAAGCCTGGATCTTCTGCAGCTGGGCGGAGTACTCGGTGTCGTCGGCGGAGGAGGAGCTTTCCTTGTCCACCACTTCGAGGCCGAGCTTTTCGGCGGCCTTGGCGAAGGCCTCTCCCACGCCGGAGGAGTACGGATCGCCGGTGCCGTAGAGCACGGCCACCTTCTTGACCTTCAGGTTCTCGGCGGCGAAGCGTGCAGCCACCTCACCCTGGTAGGAGTCCTTGAAGCAGGTGCGGAACAGGTAATTGCCGGTTTCGATGGAGTCGGAGGTGGCGGCCGGGGCGATGGTGACCAGCTTGGACTGGTCGGCCAGCGGGGCCACGGCTGCGGTGGTGGCGGAAATGGTCGGGCCGGCCACGGCGAGCACGTTGTTGTCGCCGGCGAGCTTGTTGTAGGCGTTGGAGGCTTCGGTGGCGTCGCCCTTGTCGTCCATGGACTCGAGCTTGACCTTCTTGCCGTTGATGCCGCCCTTGGCGTTGATCTCGGAGACCGCCAGCTCGAAGCCCTTGACCTCGGCCTCGCCGTAAGCGGCGGCGGTACCGGAGTTGGTGGTCACGGTGCCGATGGTGATGGAGTCGCCGGAGGCCTTGGCACTGGAGCTGGAGGAATCATCCATGCTGCCGCCGGAGCAGCCCGCGAGGGACAACGCCATAACAGCGGCCGCGCTGGCCGCAACGAACTTAGTGGAGAACTTCACGTTCATCCTCTTCCTTCTTCCTTGGGATATTTCAACATCGTTCATCTGTCAACCAACGCGCGGGATGTGCGCGTGAGACGTTCCACTCACATAATTCGCATACCACAGAACTACATCACACGGCTTGTGACCGTCATTCACGTCTCTCTCATCCGATGTTTGTCGCGGACTGTTATAACCAGACCGGCTTTGAACCCGCAATAAATTGTTCTTATTATGAGACAGCGCAATTACGGAAACGAGAATACAATCCCAAGGAAATGTGGGATTCGTGGGGCTTAGGACACTGCAAACAGGTAGCGGTCGCGACCCGTCCAGTCCTGGCCGGTCGATGCGGCAGCGAATCCGGTGGCCCTGGCAAAGGCCACGAGACGATCCCCCTGGGTCACGTCATGTTCCATGACAAGCACGCCCCCAGGCTTGAGAAGACGGCAGGCCCGCTCGATAATGCGCTCGGGAATCAACGTACCGTCCATCGAGCCGCCATACAAAGCCAATTCCGGATCCCAATCACGCACTTCCGGCTGCTCGGGAATATCGGTCTGCGGCACGTAGGGGGGATTGGTGATGACGATATCGACGGTGCCGTCCAATTGGGCCAATGTGGCGAAGGACGTGGCATCCGCGATTTCCAGATGGTAATTCGAGGCAATGGATGGGTACTTTTTCGCGGTTTCCGACAGATTCCTTCGCGTCCATTCGGCGGTGTTCGGCGACAGCTCCACCGCCCACACCTGGCTGCCGGGCACCTCGCTGACAACGGACAGCCCAATCGCGCCGGAGCCGGCGCACAAATCGACCACACAAGGATGGATCATGCCGTTTTTTGTCAGCCAGTCAAGGCCGGCCTGCACCACGGTTTCGGTTTCCGGACGAGGAATGAACACTCCGGGACCGACCTTCAGGTCAAGGTAGCGGAAAGGAGCATGCCCGGTGATGTATTGCAGCGGCTCGCGCTTGGCACGGCGGTCGAGCATGGCACGGAAGACGGCAAGCTGTCCGGTTGTACCAAGTTCCTCCCCCATAAGCAGAGCCCTGTCGACGTCGCGCAGTTCAACGCCTGCCGCCTCGGCAAGGAGCAACTTGGCATCATGCTCAGGCGTCTCAATACCCGCTTCGCGCAATTGCGAAGAGGCTTGGTTGATGATGTCGGTAATAAGCACTGGCGGTCTCCGTTGATCGGACATTAGGCTCCCCTCAGTCAGCTTCGCTGACAGCTCCCCTCACAGAGGGGAGCCATCCGGCAAAGTCATTTCTGATTGGCCAGACGGTCGGCCTCGTCGGCTTGGATGTCGGAATCGATGACGGCCTGCAGGTCGCCGTCGAGCACGGCGTCAAGGTTGTAAGCCTTGTAATTCGTGCGATGGTCGACGATACGGTTTTCCGGGAAGTTGTATGTGCGGATTCGCTCGGAGCGATCAAGCGAACGTACCTGCGAGTGACGCATGTCGGCGGCCTCGGCGGCCTCCTGCTCATGCTTCATGGCCAGCAGGCGGGACTTCAGTACGCGCAACGCGGCGGCACGGTTCTGAATCTGCGACTTCTCATCCTGCATGTTCACCGTGATTCCGGTTGGCAGGTGGGTCATGCGCACGGCGGAATACGTGGTGTTCACGGACTGGCCGCCGGGGCCGGAGCTCATGAAGATGTCGATTTTCAGGTCTTTCGGATCGATCTCGATCTCGTCGTCATCCTCGTCGGCCTCGGGGAACACGATGACGCCGGCAGCGGAAGTCTGGATACGGCCCTGCGATTCGGTGACGGGGATGCGCTGCACACGGTGTACGCCGCCCTCGTACTTCATCGAAGCCCACACGCCGTCTTCGGGAGCGGGCGTGCCCTTGGCGCGGATGGCGATCTGCACGTCCTTGACGCCGCCGAGCTCGGTGGTGTTCTCGGACTGCACGTTCACGCTCCAGCCACGCTTCTCGGCGTAACGGGTGTACATGCGCAGCAGGTCGCCGGCGAACAGTGCGGCTTCCTCGCCGCCGGTGCCGGCCTTGATCTCCATGATGGTGTCGCGCGCATCATCCGGGTCACGCGGGATCAGCGCGGTGCGCAGCTTCTCCTCGACACCGGGCAGTTCGTCTTCAAGACGCTTGGCTTCCTCGGCGAAGTCGGCGTCCTCGCCGGCCATCTCCTGAGCGGCTGCCAGATCGTCCTTCACCTGCAACCAGGCTTTGTAGGCACCCACGATGGCACCCAGTTCGGCGTGACGACGACCCAGCTTGCGCAGCTTGTCCGGGTTGGACACGACTTCGGGGCTTGCCATCTGTTCTTCGATGGACTGGTACTCCTCAAGCGCGGTTGCCGCCGCCGGGAACTGTTCGTCTGCCATAACACACTTTCTTCTGTATGGTGCTGTTCTGTTCGATTATTCGATTGCGCAGGTCAATGCTGCAACAAAACTTGTCAAAGAATACAAAAAACGCCAGTCCTCGATCGGGTATGCCGGAGCATGCCAAATCGAATCGGACTGGCGTGAAGTATGCTACTTGCTCTTCTTGCCGTAGCGCTTCTCGAAGCGAGCAACGCGGCCACCGGTGTCAAGAATCTTCTGCTTGCCGGTGTAGAACGGGTGGCACTGAGAGCACACGTCAACGAACATGTGATCTTCCTTGCCAGCGGTGCGGGTCACGAAGGTGTTGCCGCACGAGCACGTCACCTCAACGGGGTGATAATCAGGATGGATACCCTGCTGCATTTTACGTCTCCTATGGATTCGGGGGACCCGGGTCGTCATGCCCCTATGGCAAGACGTGAACCGGAACCTAAGGGATTGTACGCGCCTATCTGGACGTGAAGACGCGCTGCGCCGCCGCAGGAGACGACGCAAAAGAGTGGGGCCGCAGGGGCTTGAACCCTGGACCGGGCGATTATGAGTCGCATGCTCTAACCGACTGAGCTACGGCCCCACGTTCGCTGCGTAAAACAGCCAACTTGCCAAAGTGTAGCACGAGCCCGCTAATGCCGGCACGCGCGCCATGCACCCATACCATGCACCCGCCAGCAACAAGCAGCATCTCCCGGCGCTACTTCTCCCCCATGTACCCCAACGGGTTCTCGATGAACCGTCGCAAGCCCATTTCGGCCGCGCCATATAGCGAGGGATGCAGCGCCACCGGCGGCACAAACACGCGAATCTTCACATTCGGGTATCCCAGAATTTCCGAACGCAGCCGGCCTTCAAGCACGGTGGCCAGCTCGTCGCCGAAGTGCGTCCACAGTCCACCCAACAGCACCGTATCGACATCCACCAGATTCACGGCGGAAGCGATGGCGGAAACCAGCGCATCGGCGGCCTGATCGACCACTTTGGCCACATCCGAATCCCCGGCTCGCCAACGCTGGAGGAACATATCGATGGCCTCGCTGCTGGTGGCATCCCCATCCTCGGCAATGCCGGCAGCCTCGACCAAAGCGCGACGGCCCGCAAACGCCTCAAGACACCCGTGACGCCCGCAGCTGCACAACGGCCCATCCATCGCCACGGACAGATGGCCGATCTCGCCGGCGAATCCGTGCGAGCCCATCACCACTTCGCCGTCGCGCACCACCGCGCCGCCGATGCCGATATCGGTAGACAGGTAAATAAAAGAGTCCGTGCGGTCCACCACATTCAGGAAGGGCGCACGTTCGGTGGCATACCCCGGAATCTGAGCGATGGCGGCCATCTTCGCCTCATTGCCGGCCACCACATCCAGCCGGCGCACCACGTTGAACCGGGTGAGGTTGACGTTTTCCCAACCCAGATTGCGGGCCACCAACAGCCACATGTCGTCGGTGACGATGCCCGGCAGCGCAAACCCGGCTCCCACCACCTTGCAGCCGCGTCGTTTGAGCCGGCTTTCCAACGGGAAAGTCATCGCATCGAGCTTGGCGAAGATCTCGTACGGGTCAGTGCCGGTCATATCCTCACTCACCCACTCCCGGCCGAGAGTGTCGCCGTTCAGATCGAGTGCCAGGCAACCGTAACCATCGGTGTTGATCTGCAGGCCGATGCCGGCGATGGATCCGCCGCGAATCTCCAGCGGCGTGCTGGGCCGCCCATATGTGGTGGAAACGACCGGCTCGCCTTCCTGCACCACGCCGCTTTCAATGAGCATCGAGGCCAACAGCGAGAGCGTGGCCTTGGTCAGGCCCGTCTCCTTGGCCAGATCGGCACGACTCATCGGTTTCTGCGCACGCAATAAGGTGTCGAGCGTCACCGACAGGTTATGGTTGCGCAGATCCTCCTGATTGATCCTGCGTAGATTTGCCATTGGCCCCTACCTCCTCGCACCCCTAGTCTCGAGCGCCGCACAGGCGCTCACATCCGTCTATCACACCATGATATTGTGCGTCAAACGATTGAATCGGACCGCACCTTCGCGTGTTTCCGTTTGCAATCGAACGTTGAGATACAGTATAGTTTAATCGTCTAACTTATTGGCTATGGCGCGCCGAAACTTTTGAGCGCGACCCTCATCGAGGAGGAATGCATGACGAGAGTACTGGTTGCCGGCGTAGATACGTCAACCCAATCAACGAAGGTCCGCATCACGGACGCCGCCACCGGCGAACAGGTTCGGTTCGGGCAGGCCAAGCACCCGGATGGCACCTCGGTCAACCCGGAATTCTGGTGGGAGGCCTTCACCAAGGCCGCCGAGCAGGCCGGCGGGCTTGACGATGTCGCGGCCCTCGCGGTTGGCGGCCAGCAGCATGGCATGGTCATTCTCGACAAGCAGGGCAACGTGATTCGCGATGCGATGCTCTGGAATGACACCAGTTCCGCCCCGCAGGCCGCCGCCTTGATCGACAAGCTCGGTGCAGCTCCGGCCGAGGGCGACGAACCGGACGACGTGACCGCCCGCGGCAAGCAACGCTGGGTCAAGGCCGTCGGATCCTCCCCCGTCGCCTCCTACACGCTGACCAAGGTGGCGTGGGTGGCCGAGAACGAGCCTGAGAACGCCAAGAAGATTGCCGCCGTCTGTCTGCCGCACGATTGGCTGAGCTGGCGTATCGCCGGCTATGGCCCGGTGGCCGAGGGCGAGGACGCTCATCTCGAAGCCCTGTTCACCGACCGTTCCGACGCTTCCGGCACCATTTACTACGATGCCGCGCATGACGAGTACCGCCGCGATCTCATCGCCATGGTGCTGGCCCCTGCCGAGGGCGAGGAAGCCGCCAAGGCCCACGCCGACGCCATTGTGCTGCCCACCGTGCTGGGCCCGCGTGAGGCAGCCGCCGTCAAGGCCGACCCCGCCATTGCCGGCAAGGACGTTGAAGGCGGCTGCATCATCGGCCCCGGCGGCGGAGACAATGCCACGGCCTCGCTGGGCCTCGGCATGGCCGTGGGCGATGTGTCCGTATCGCTCGGCACTTCCGGCGTGGCCGCGGCCATCGCTGAAAACCCGGTGTACGACCTGACCGGCGCCATTTCCGGCTTTGCCGACTGCACCGGCCACTATCTGCCGCTCGCCTGCACAATCAACGGTTCGCGCATTCTGGACGCCGGTCGCGCCGCCCTAGGCGTGGACTACGACGAACTGGCCGAACTGGCGTTCAAGGCCGAGCCGGGTGCCGGCGGCATCACCCTGGTGCCGTACTTCGACGGCGAGCGTACGCCGAACCGTCCGGACGCCACCGCCTCGCTGACTGGCCTGACCCTACACAACACCACCAAGGAGAATCTGGCCCGTGCGTTCGTCGAAGGCCTGCTGTGTTCCCAGCGCGACTGCCTCGAGCTGATTCGCTCGCTGGGCGCCGAGATCAACCGCATCCTGCTCATTGGTGGCGGCGCGAAGTCCGTGGCCATCCGCACGCTGGCCCCCTCAATCCTCGGCATGGACGTGACCCGTCCGGCCACCGACGAATACGTGGCCATCGGCGCCGCCCGTCAGGCCGCCTGGGTGCTGTCCGGCGAGGCCGAACCGCCGACCTGGCAGCTCACCATCGAGGGCGTGGAGACCGGCGAGCCCACCGAAGCCGTGTACGAGGCGTACGCCAAGGCCCGCGGCTGATACGCTGCCAGCAAATCCATGAGATAACAACTGAATAACGATTCCTGATGAATGCCGCCATGGCGAGCATCGCGAAGAGCCGCTGTTATACCGCGCTCCTCGCTGAAGCACACATGGCGGCATTTTTCGTTTCCCACGCAATCCACAAATACGGCTATAATCAAGTCGTTTGAACAAGTCTGGAGATGATCCTATGAACGACCGCTCCCGTATGATGCTGTACGCCCTGACCGCCGTCGCCTGCGTGATGTGGATATGGCAGTCTGTCAAAGAGTCGATGAACGACGGCACGATCATCAGCACTTCGAACATCATTTTTCTGGTATGCATTGGCATCGCGGCCATCTACTGCGCGGCCAACGCGCTAATCCTGTGGTGGCGCCAGCCCGGCAAGGATGACGCGGCTGATGACGACGAAACCGACAGCACGGACGCCGAGGCCGAAGCCGAACAAGCCGAAGAAAACGAACACGACGACGTTGCCGACACCGCAGACACCGACACCGCAGACGCCAAAGAAAACCACAACCCACAGCACTAAAGGAACATCATGGATGCAACCACATTGTCAATAACCCTCAGCGCGATATTGGCCGTCATCTGCACACCTTGCGGCCTGTTTCTGGGGCTTGTTCCCATGAAGGCCGACCTGGTGACCGCCAAGCAGTCAAAGGCCTCGCAGATGGTGAGCTTCATCGTTGCCATAGTGTTCATCGGCTTGCTGGTCGCAGGCCATGATCTGGAGACCTGGGCCATGGTAATCGGTCTGGTCATCGGCTTCGCCGTTGCCAAGATCCCCGCACTGCACGCCTGGGCTTTGCACAAGTGGCCGTTCTTCGAACCCAAGAAAATGGCTCCCACCCCCAAGCGCGTCAAGAAAGCCAGGAAGAAGTAAGCTCTGGCCTTACCTATTCGCTGAAAGCGGGATATCGACATCGGTATCCCGCTTTTTCATTGGCCGCACATATCCGCTGAGGCACATCGCCGAATCATATTGTCGAAATACACCCCAAGTCGGTAGGCCGTTGTCGAGAACACGGCACCCCCGACACGAAAGTGCCCATAGCACACCCTTCCCCACTTCGACCTCGGTCAAAAGAAAAAGCCCGGCGAGCGGCCGGGCTTAAAAGGAGAAGAGAGGAAGAAGATTCATCAAATCATGCTTCGTTGAATAGAGCCAGGAATTTGGCGCGCCACGCATAGCGCGTCGAGACCAGCACCAGACCAACAACGGTTAGCGTGACGCCAATCGGCGCAGCGGCTGGTGAAACGAATAGCAGTACGGCGTAGGCTGCGGCCAACAGGCAGAGCGACAGCAGCAGAACATGATGTGCGCGCATAGCAGTATCTCCATTGACGTTGCGTAGGTATGCATGGACTTACAGTATTTAGTTTAATGATTTAACCATATATCATATTTGTTACCAATGCAAATCGAAAAGGGGCCGGCCTGCCAAATACTGGCAGCCCAGCCCCACTCAGTGCCACACAAAGGCCGAGGCAGAGGCAACAGTCGAAACCGCGATCCCGTCACTTCGACCAGATGAGCACTTCCCCATCGCCATACGCCGCCAATGGGCCTCGAGCCGAGCATGCGCCGCGCGCAGCACCGGTGATATCCCGGTCCACAACAATCGGCGAACCGTCAGGATTCTCGAAATACTCCTCGACAATACGCGGTTGGCCAAGATCAGCAGTGGAGATCACCGGTCCAGTTGCCGACCGAATCGATTCGGGCAACGAAACGGTCATCCATAGCTCATCATCGGTTTCGCGCAATGCCAACGAAGAGCCGTCACCACTCACCACGGCCTCGGCTTCGCCGGAAGCGGCCTTCGCGCCCGAAACATAGGCGTTCGAAGCCAGCAATACCGGCTGCTTCACGCTGCGATACAACTCCTCATCGCCAAGGCCAGCCTCTTCAATCAGCTGTTCATACTCCTCAAGCGAGCGCGGATAGCCGTCAAAGAACGCGGTTCCAGCTTCCGCCATACCGGCCGCACCGGCGGCATCCGCGGTACACAACGGTTTGGCGGAATCGTCCACAGCCAAGAACAGGTTGTTGACGTACCGATCATCGCCACCGTAGACGAATGCCTCGCCGGCCACATCGGTGACGTGCGGGAAATGGTATGGCGTGGATCGGTCCAAGACGGCGGTGTGACGAATGCGACCGGCGAACAGATTGTTGACGAACGCCGCACCTTGCGCATAATCGTCGAAACTGAACTCGGAGGCAAACACGTTGTTCATAAACGTAATCGGCCCGTGGGTCACCTCGGTCATCACATCTCGCGTGTTGCGGTAGAACACGTTCGAATCCACCACGGTGCCCTGCGCCTGCCAGTCGAGCCACATACCCAGCACCGAATCATGCACCCGGTTGCCGCGCACCACCGTGTCGACGGCTGCGTGCATTTTAATGGCGGCCACTTCCCAGCCGAAGAACTCGCGCTTGGCGCCGATGCGGTATATGTGGTTGCCTTCAATCAGCGAGAAGGCGCAGCCCATATGACCAACCACACCATTCTGGCCGCAGTCGTAGATTACGTTGCCGCGCACCACGTGCCCGCCGACTACGCCTTTCTCCCAGCCGGCATGCAGCGCCTTGTAGACGGCCTCTTTTTGGTATTGGTACCCGGACTTACGATGGGTGCGCGTCGATTCGTTGTCGCCGGTGGAAATCTCCTTGCCCAGCGAGATCGCCGAACATTTCGCGTCATGAATGCGATTGTTTTCGATAACCCACCCGCGGGACCAATGCGGGCCCACCAGCCCGACCTGATCGGCAGTCGGCGGCGTGTAAGGGCAGGCCGCCTGCGCCATTTCAAAGCCGGAGACCGTAATGTAATTGACGAACGGGCGGCTCGGGTAGAAACAGGTCTCGCGCACGTTGATTTCGGTAAGTTCCGCATTCGGGTCGGCTTCATGGAAATTGGCCCAAATGGTTGTGGCCTCATCATCGACCGCACAGCACCACACGTTCACGGTGGCATCCGGATCAATCAGCGGCACGATGGAATCGGTGGCGGCGTCACGGCCGGTATCCCAACGCTGTGGGTTGCGCACCTTGTCCAGCGAGGCGACTTCGTAGAAGGATTTGCCATTCAGATACACATCGCCCAGGTGGCGTACCTCGACCTTTGGGTCCGGGTATACGGTCCAATCGCCGAATACGGTTTCCACGTACGGGTTGTATCCGTTGAAGAATGCGTTCGGGATTACGGCTTTCCACACGCCATCGCCTTCGGGCTGCCATGTGTCGATACGTTCGGAGCCGGTGATTACCGGGCGCGGTTCGCCCGCGGCCGCGCGGTAGACGATGCGGTTCGTGGCGCTCTCTCCGCCGAATCGGGGGTCGACAGATTCCCGATAGGTGCCGGCATGCACAACCACCTCATCGCCGGCTCGGGCGATGGCCGCCGCTTGGCCGATGGTCAGAAACGGGTCGGCCGCGCTGCCGGCGCCGTTCGTCTTCGCCGCCTGCGCGGAAACATGATATTGCGTCATTGCATTGTTCCTTTCTCTCCTGTATCCCGGTTTCGCCGTGACAGTTGGCCAGAGCAGCAAACCTACCGACCCTCGGCAGCGGCCCGCTCTTCAGGAGTCCAGTCATCCGGGACTTCGGCAATCACATGGCACGGATTGCCCACAGCGATGGAATCGGCGGGAATGTCGTGGGTGACGACTGCGCCCGCACCGATAATCGAGTTGTCTCCGATGGTGACGCCGGGGCAGATCACCACATTGCCGCCCAGCCACACATTGTTGCCGATGGTCACGTCGGCGTTGTGCTGCCAGCCTTCCAGTCGAGGCTTGCGGGCGATGGCGTGGTTTGGCGTATAGATGCTCACGCGCGGGCCGATCAGGCAATCGGAGCCGATGGAGATCGGGCCGCCGCCCACAATCAGCAGGTCCATGTTGATGAACGTACGGTCTCCGATTTTCAGGCCCAGCCCGTAATCAAGCCGGATTGGCGGGCGGAAGTCCACGCCCTCGCCGGCCTCGGGCACGAGTTCGCGGAACAGTCGCTCAGCTTCGGCGGTGTCTTCAAAGTAGATGCGATTGATGCGGTCGCACGTGGACTGCGCCTCGCGCGTAAGTTCCGGCAAAATCTCCGACTTACGGTACTGCAACCAGTCATCGGCGAACAGTTTCGCCACATCCGGGTGATCTTGCTTGAGTTGTTCGAGATCGTGCGCCATCGATTGCCCCCTTGCATTTGTTTAACGATTAAACAATATGATTGTACAATATTGTAGAGCGGGCTGAGACCATTACCGCCGTTTTACGCCGATCAGGCAACCCACGAATCCGCCGGCCCATTCGGTACTGAGGAATCGCGCATCACAATCTGCCATGATACGAGCATAAGTAACGTCCGCGTGCGCAATTAGTGCAATATCAGGCATTGTTCCCTCATCAATGCTGTCAGGTGCAGGCTGCCCGGCAAGGAATTCCAAACGATTGCCATGCAAGCGCAATCCGAACCATTCGTTGGCCCCAAGCGCTCCAAGCGCAATGCACCGCTTATCTCCCCTATCGGTGATTTCGGCCGTCAATTGGCCGGATTCCGCTTCCGCCATGACCATGACAGCATGGGTGGAATCCTGATGCATCATCATCGTGTATTCGGGCCGGGTGAACGCGGCATATTCCTGCCCGTCGACACGCAGGAACCGGTAATCGTCACGGCCTCGAACGCCGACTAGGCGGGTATCGTCGAGCTGGATGAGCTCAGCAGGGCATGCGGCATTATTACCAGCAGCGCAATCGCACCCCGCAGAATCCACACCCCTCACTGCACATGGCAATCCATCCTCGTCAACGTCCACGACCAACTTCTCGGGAAGCCGGCCAAGCCCCGGAGCCACGACCGGCCAACCGGGATCGTCGATATCGATACGCTTATTCGGCTCCCCACCGTCCAGCTTCCACGAGACCGGATTGTGCTGCCATACGACCGGTGCCACGAACGTTTCCCGGCCACAGTAGCTGAACGTTTCTCCGGGTTCCTCGCCCGGAGTCTCACGTATGCCAAGACACGCGAGCAGCCAGCCGACGGTCGGATGCAGCAGCAGATCGGCGTGCCCAACGCATTGGACCGGCTCCCCCGCTCCCAAATGACGGTGTGTGAGGATCGGATTGCGTTTGCAAGCCTCAAACAGCCGGTTATCGTGACCCACCACGCTTCGTTCACCGTCACGCGCCGGCTCAATCCAGATATCTTGCGCGGCAAGGTTCTTCTCAAAACCGGCGAGCGCCGCCGCGAATCCGCGCGGTGCGTGCGTGCGCATTATCATCTCACTGTGCTCGAAGCTGGTGCCGCCTTCGGCGGTCATCAGGTAGAGGTAATCGCCCACCCGGTACAAATGCGGCCCTTCAGCCCATACCGCATCCATGCCATAGCCGCGCCAAATCACGGTTTTATGGTCTTGCAACGTCCACGTGCCTGGGGCGATGGGCTGCGTCCAGATCTCGGTTTGACCATCCCACTGCGGGTGTAATGCCGGGCGCGTTTGCGTCCACCACACTGTGCCATCGCCGTCTTCAAAGATGTCCGGGTCAATGCCTTCGGCCCCGGCCACCCAGTACGGACCGCGCCATGGTCCGGTCAACTCATCGGCCTCGATGACGAAATTGCCTTGGGCGTCACGGCAGTTATCAATATCCTTCTGCGAGCATCCCGCAGCGAGCGCCTTCACCTCATCCACGCGGGCCACGGTGCATACGATCACATATCGCCCGCCGATACGGCGAATGGTCGGCGCGTACAGGCCGCCGGAATCCTCGACGCCATCAATGAGCAGCCGATGAGACATCGCCTCATCCACCGCATTCGCCGTGCGCGTCCACGTCACAAGATCACGGGTCGTATGAATGGGCAACCCCGGCACCAATTCAAACGAGGAGTTGACCAGCACGATTTCCTCGCGCGTCGTATCCCATATCCAGGACGGGTCCGGGTACATGCCATGCAACACCGGGTTGGAGACGGTTATGGTACATTCGCGGCCACGGTCGCCGCAATGTTCATTGTCGCTTGCCACAAGTGTCGCCTTTCATTCCCCAGTGCCGAATAGTCAGGCGACTTTCCCTGATTATCAGGAAAGCCGCCTGGCGTCATCATATTTCCATGTAATCGAAATGGCTGAAAATGGCTTCTTTGCCGTATCCGGAAAGGTCCACGGCCACCAACCCGACGAACGCGCCGGTAAAGAATCCGCCATAACGTTGGGCCACATGATCATCGGAGAGCACGGCGGCGTCCAGCGTCACCGGAATCTCATGCCATGTCTTGCCATCGAACGAATACTCGTAGGTGTAGGTACGCGTACGCACTTTGGTTCGCAACCATACGGATTCGATGTCATCAGGAATGGCGATGGCTGTGTCTTTGAGGAACGACGTGTACGTATCGAAATCGTTCTGGGCGACTTCGATTACGCGCTGTCCTCGCTTCTCGTCCCAGGTGATGAATGCCCATGACCAGCACAGGTGGTTGTAGAAGTTGGTCAGGCCGGCCATCTGCATGTAGTTGCTTGGATCGAATGTCACCTTGGTTTCGGCGTTGAAATCGAACGCCTGCCAACGGCGTCCTACCAGCGACAGTTCAAACAGGTTTGCCAGCGACCCTTGACCACGCAAGGTCAGCGAGCCGCCGCCCACGCGGCCCATGGTCTCGGTGAATGGTACGCGCAGGGTGTTCCAGTTGAGGTCGAGTTTGTTTGATTCGAACTCGTCATGCTGGCTATGATTCGTAGGGGCCTCGGTTGCGATGGCGTCGGCTGGGGCTTCGACGTAACGCTCTCCCCCATGGCCGCCGACCACGTACGGCCAACCGTCGCCATCCCACTCGACCTTCTGGATCGAAGTCTCTCGGCCGAGCGTGCACCAGCCGCGCACACCATGAGCCGGCTCGTTCTCGTGCCGCCAGGGCCTGCCGCACAGCGAAGCGTAATACCATTCGCCGCTAGGCGTATCCACGAGCGCCCCATGCCCCTGTTTTTGCAGGTAGGTGCCGGGGGTATCGAAGTTGGAGAGGAACGGATTGCTCGGCATGCTTTCGAATGAAAGCTCACCCAAGGTACGCGAACGGGCCACGGACTCCTGATGCTCGTATTGGGTGCCGCCTTCCGCACAAAACAGGTAGTACCAGCCATTGATGGCGTAGAGGTGCGGTCCTTCGACCAATTTCACATCGGTGCCGCGCCAGATGGTGCGGGCTGTTTCCGGCTTCAATTGCATGGTTTTGACATCGAATTCAGTCAAGGTGATGCCGTCGAACGGATGATGATATTCACGGAAGTCCCAGGTTTGCTGCACCAGATACTTGCGTCCATCGGTATCATGGAATAGGCTGGCGTCGAATCCGACGCCATTGACCCGAATCGGATCGCTCCACGGACCACGAATGTCGTCGGCGGTAACCAGATAGTTCGCGCAATCCTTGAACGCGCCGTTGACGATTTTCACGTCGGTGTAGATAAGCCAGAATTTGCCGTCCGCATAAGACAGGTCCGGTGCCCAGATGCCGCCACCGGAGGGATTGCCCTTCATATCCAGCTGGGAAACGCGGTTTAAGGGCCCGGGCAGCAGATTCCAGTGAACCATGTCGCGGGATTCATGCAAACGGACTCCCGGCCACCAGTCAAATGTGGAATTTGCGATGTAGTAGGTGTCGCCGACGCGAATCATCGAGGGGTCCGCATCGAACCCGGGGAGTACGGGATTGGAGATCTTCATGGTCTTCTCCTCATTGAAAAGAAAGGGGCCTTGGAAAGGAGGAAAGGAAGAGGTTGAAAGGAATCGGCCCAAAGAGCCATGTACCTTTCCACGGCACGGTTATGGTTGCTGCGACTAGCCCTTGACAGCACCGGTCAGGCCGCCAACGATCTTCTTCTGGAAAATGGTGAAGCAGATCAGCGCGGGGATCATCGACAGCGAGGTGAAGGCCAGTACCTGAGCGGTATCGACCGAATGCTGGGAGCTGAACATCTGCACGCCGAGCGGCAAGGTGTACTTGCTGGAATCGTTGAGCAGGAACAGCGGCAGCATGTAGGCGTTCCAGCTGCTCACGAAGCTCAGGATGCCGACGGTGGCCACGCCGGGCCAGCTCAACGGCAGCACCATACGGCCGAAGAAGCCGATGCGAGAACAGCCGTCCAGCTCTGCCGCTTCTTCCAGTTCCTTAGGAATGGACTTGAGGAATGGCACCAGGATGATGATGGCCTGTGGCAGGCCGAATGCTATCTGGGGCAGAATAATGCCCAGATGCGAGTTGATCAGGTGCAGATTGCGCAGCAGCAGATACAACGGGGTGATGGCCACGGTGATGGGGAACATCATGCCGGCGGCGAACAGCGAGTACAGCAGTTTGTTGAATTTGAACTCGTATCGGGCAATGACGAAGCTCACCATCAAGGCCAGCACCACGATGCCCACCATTGTGCCAATGGAGACGATCAGGGAGTTGACGAGTTCCGGCCAGAAGATGTTCGAAGTGAACACCGTCTTGTAATTCTCAAAGTTCCATGGATCGGGCCAGCCGGCCGGGTCCCTCGTAATCTGCGCATTGGTGCGGAAGCCGCCGATAATGATGTACAGCACCGGGCCAACGCACAGCGCCACAAGCAGCAGTGAGAAGAAGTAGACGACCGGGTTGCCCCACGGGGTCTTTGCGGATTTTCTCAATGCATACGGATCATAGGTCTTGTTCTTGCCCTTGCCCACGGACGGGGAGACTGCGGTCGTCATTGTGAAACCACCTCATTTGCAACTGCTGCGGCATTGCCATTGGCCTTGGCAAGCTTGGCCGCTTCCTTCGCCGCACGCTTGGCACGACGCTTGGCATCCTTCTCGTCGGTGAGCGCACCTTCGAGATCTCGGTTAAGTACGAACCGCTGGTAGGTCAAGGCAATGACCAGCGAGATGATGAAGATCACCACGGCCACGGCGGAACCGTAACCATAGTTGTTGGCGAGTCGACCTTCGCGCACCATGTAGGTTGCCATGGTGGACGTTCCTGCGGTAGACGACACGTACTGGCCCCAGATGATGTAGACCAAGTCGAACAGCTGAAGAGAACCGATAATCGACATGAATGCCCAGATACGAATGGTGGGGCCGAGCAGTGGCAGGGTGATGCTCCACTGCTGACGCCAGAATCCAGCACCATCCACCTTCGCGGCTTCATAGAGGTCTTCGGGAATCGACTGCATGCCGGCAATCATCAGGATGACGGCGAAGCCGATGTACTTCCACGAAATGATGAACATCAATGTCCAGATGGCGATTTTCGGATCGGAGATCCAGTCCGCCCCGCCAAGTCCTATTTTCTTGAGTAGCGCGTTCAATGCGCCTGTGGTCTGGAGGATGAGACTCCAGCCGGTGCCAACGATGACTTCGGAAACGACGTACGGCACGAAAATCAGGGTACGAATCAGTGCGCGGCCCTTGAATTTCTGGTTGAGCAGCAGGGCGAAGAGGATGGCCAGCGGCCCCTGGATGACGAGCGAAGCGACGACCACGAATAGCGTGTGTCCCAATGCCTGCTGGAAGTTCGGGTCGGTCAGAATGACCTTGTAGTTTTCAAAACCGATGAACTGGCCGTTGACGGTGGGCTTGCCATAGCCCTTCCACTTGAAGAATCCGTAGTAGCCGGCCATGAACACCGGCAGGATGACGAATCCGAGGAACATGATCAGGGCAGGAAGCGAAAGGATGGTGATTTCGATACGTTTGCGAACCTTGTCGCTTAAGCCCGACGTGCGGCGCTGTACCTTCGCGCCTGCTGAAACTGACATTGTGTTGAGGCCTTCCTAAGAAAAACAAATTGGGCCGCGGTTGTTGCTGTGCAAGCATTCGCCGCGGCCCGGGAATTACGGTCGGGGCAGAGCGAATCAGCCCTTGGCCGCAGCGGTTTCAACACCCTTGACGATGTCTTGGGCGGAACCTTGACCGGCCATCATGTTGACCACGCCTTCGTTGAGTGCGTTGCCGATGTTCTGGCCGAACACGGTGTCGAGCCACATGGACACGGAGGATGCGTCGTTGTAGACGGTCAGCACCTGCTTCAGAGCCTCGTTGGTCACCACATCCTGGGCTTCCTTGTTGGCCGGGATGGTGGAGAACGCCTCAGCGTACTTCTCCTGCCATTCCTTCTCGGAGACGAAGTTGAGGAAGTCCACAGCCTCTTCAGGCGCCCACTCGCCCACGGCCATGCCATCGGAACCACCCATGATGGCAGTTGGATCGCCTTCGCCACCGTCCATGGTCGGGAATGCGAAGTAGCCGAGGTCGGCCATGTCCTTCTTGTCCGGAGTCAGGTCCTTGATCACGCCGGGCTCCCAGCCGCCCATGAGTTCCATAGCTGCCATGTGGTTGGCGAGCAGGCCGGCGGAGGAGCTTGCGCCCTGCTGGGCCGGAGTGGTCAGGAAGCCATCGTTGAAGGCATCGAGGTCGAGCAGCGCCTGCACATCATCACCGGACCGGATGAAATGCTCTGCTCACGTGCCCGGCTTGACGGCTATTCGGCGGCCCTCGCCGAACGCAATATCCCCACCTCTCCCGAACTCATCACCGAAGGCGATTTCACCACGCCAGGCGGTTACGAAGGAGCCATGGCGTTACTTGAAGACGAACAAAGTCGCCCGACCGCCATCTTTGCAGGCAATGACCTACAGGCCATGGGCGTTTACGAGGCGGCCCGTCAACTGAAAATCCGTATCCCCGAAGATCTGTCCGTTATCGGATTCGACGATATACAGACCGCCGCGTACATGGGCCCGGCGTTGACCACGGTCCGCCAGCCATTGCAAGACATGGCCGCCACTGCAGCCCGCATGGTCATCGATACCAATGAAGGACGCAAGATTCAGAAGCGCGTGGTTCTTTCTACGTCTTTGGTGGTGCGGGACAGCACGCGGCGGCTCAAATCACGGGATTAGTCCAACCGTCAGAACGACACCGGTTCCTTGCATGCCTCGAGAATCGCTCGGGCATCGTCACGGTGAATCTGCACGAATGAGCCGCCGGCCTCACCGGCATGATCGGCGTACTTGTCGAGAGAGGCGGGATCGTCGGGCACGCCGGCCTCAGAAAGAGTCAGCGGCGCACCTACGCGACGCAGGAAATCGACATAGCGATCAATGCCTTCCTCGGCCACCGTGCGATCGGTTTTGCCGGTGGGCGTCACACCCCACACGTCGACCGCCCAGCGGGCAAAGCGAGCCGTCACCTCATCGTTGACCAAATACACGTATGCCATCCAATGCGGGTGGACCACAGCCAGACCAGCACCGTGAGCGATATCGGTGTATGCGGACAGCGCGTGCTCGATGCCGTGCGTCACCCAATCCTCTTCCTTGCCGCGCGAGATAATGCGGTTCAGAGCCAACGTGGAATCCCACATTGCATTGGAGCGAGCCTCATAATCTTTCGGATCGGACAAGCACGCTCGCCACGAACGCAGAATATGACGTTGGATTCCCTCGGCGATTTCGTCGGAAAGGTTGTCGTCCACCGGATAGGAGAAATACTGCTCACACGTGTGGCAGAACATGTCCTCGAAGCCATACACCGTCTGTTCGGCGGGCAATGTCATCAGGTAGCTTGGATCCAGCACGGAGAACCTGGGCATCAGCGGGAACGACGTATAGCCGAGCTTGCGGTTACGTTCCCAATTGGTGAGCACGGCCGCATCTCCCATTTCCGAGCCCGTTGCCGCGGTGGTGAGCACCACGCCAACCGGAATCAGCCCTTCAGGTGCCGGTTTGCCGGTTTCGATGTAGTCATCCCACAAATCCTCATCGTCACCGATGCCGGAACCCAACGAAATAAATTTCGCGCAGTCGATTACCGAGCCACCGCCAACGGCCAGAATCAGGCCGACGCCATGCTCCTTGACCAGTCGTACGCCTTCCAGCGCTTTGTCCAATCGCGGGTTCGGCGTAACGCCGGGCAGCTCGATGATTTTGCGCCCGGTTCCTGCCAGCGCAGCCATCACATCGTCATAGGCACCGTTGCGTTTAATCGATCCGCCGCCATACACCACCAGAACGGCGCCCTCGACACGCTCCACCTCCTGTGCGATATGGCGCGCCTGCCCTTTGCCGAAGTAGATCTTCACCGGGTTATGGAAAATGAAATCTCGCATGCGTAACTCCTTTGTTGTGCTGATGTTCCCCTGAGAACAGCTTATCTTCTCCTGCCGCCGATATGTTCACCGTCGCCAACACGTCACCGTCAACGCACCCCTCCGCGAACATGTTCGCCCCCACCCCAATCCACCCCCCCACAACCAGAAAACCGCCCTTGGCGACGTTGCCTCAGGCGGTTTTTCAGCGGAAGGAGAGAAAGGAGAAAGAAGGAATGGAAAGGTGCCATGCGGGCATAACACAACACCGCACATGGCGAAACTATCGAATCAGCCCATCGGGCGCACTGGCATCATAATTGATGTGTACACGCCCGATGGAGCGAATTCAATCGGTCAGACCGATGGTCACTCGACCTCAGCCAGGGCATCAATGATGTAGTTGTTGATGGTGGCCTTGACGGACTCGAGGTGATCGGACTTGGTGGCGGCGATGAGCTCGGACTGCGGCTTGTCGAGGCTGTAGGCTTCGAGGTCGGCCAAGGTGACGTTGCCCTCGTCGATGTCCTTGCCGATGCCGGAGTCGTAGGAGCTGTAGCGCTCGGCCTGAAGATTCTGGATGAAGCCGTCCTGGTTCATCTTGTCGGCAACCAGCAGGCCGGCGGCGTAGGCATCCATGCCGGCGATGTGGGAGCGGAACAGGTCCTCCTCGTAGAAGGAGGTACGGCGCGGCTTGGCGTCGAAGTTCAGACCACCGTGAGGTCCGATGGAGCCGGCCTGCAGGACTTCCCACATGACGGCGACGGTCTCGTACAGATCGGTCGGGAACTCGTCCATGTCCCAGCCGATGAGCTTGTCGCCCTGGTTGGCGTCGAGGGAACCGAGGAAGCCGGACTCGCGGGCCACGCGGATCTCGTGCTGGTAGGTGTGGCCGGCCAGGTTGGCGTGGTTGCCTTCCAAGTTCAGCTTGAAGACGTCGGTCAGGTCGTGGTTGCGCAGGAACTCGATGGCGGTGGCGGCATCGAAGTCGTACTGGTGCAGCGTCGGCTCCTTCGGCTTCGGCTCGATCAGGAACTGGGCCTCAAAGCCGATTTCCTTGGCGTAATCTGCGCACATGTGGAAGAACTTGGCGATGTGGTCGGTCTCGCGCTTCATCTCGGTGTTCCACAGGTTCTCGTAGCCTTCGCGGCCACCCCAGAACACGTAGTTCTCGGCGCCCAGGCGCTTGCCGATCTCCAAGCTCTTCTTGAGCTGGCCACCGGCGTAGGCGTAGATGTCGGCGAACGGAGAAGTGGCGGCGCCGGACACGAAGCGCGGGTTGGTGAACAGGGAGGAGGTGTTCCACAGCAGCTTGACACCGGTGGACTTCATATTCTCGTCGATCTTGTCAACGACCTTGTCGAGGTTGGCGTTGGTCTCGCGCAGGGTGTCGCCTTCGGGGGCGATGTCACGATCGTGGAAGCAGAAGTACTCGACGCCCAGCTTCTGGAACAGCTCGAAGGCGTAGTCGACCTTGGCCAGAGCCTGGTCCATCGGATCGGTGTACTTGTAGTACGGGCGGTGCGCGGTGCCGGTGCCGAACGGATCAACCAGTTCCTGGTTGAAGGTGTGCCACCAAGCAACGCCGAAGCGCAGCCAATCCTTCATCTTCTTGCCGGCAACGACCTTGTCGGCATCGTAGTAATGGAAGGCGAAGTCTTCCTTCGGTCCTTTGGCGCGGCCGACGTACTCGATCTTGTCAACATCCCACAGACCCATTTGGGCGCTCCTTTGCAGTAGGCGATATTACGGATTGCAGGACCAATAATAAAACGAACGAACTAAGTTTGTCAAATGATTGAATTAATACGCCGCGTCTCAGCGTGTTGCTAGTCATTGCAATGGTTTTCGAATGCAGTCAAGGCACAGATAGTATGGGCAAGCCAAGAAAGACAACTCAGCCAAGGAAACGAGACTTGATAATTGACGTCACGCAATTCCTCGCCGGCCACCGCTGAGGCCGGCTCCACCACCCCGCCAACTCCAACAGCACCACCCCCGCCAACACCACCGCCATGGTCATCACCCTGATGATCGGCTCGTTTGTGGCCATCCTCAACCAAACGCTGATGATCTCCGCCCTGCCCACGTTGATGCACGAGTTCGACGTGCCCAGCAGCACCGTGCAATGGCTGACCACCGGATTCATGCTTACCAACGGCATCATGATCCCGATCACCGCGTTCCTCATCGAGACCTTCACCACCCGCCAGCTGTTCCTGTACGCGATGGGCATATTTGCAGAATGATCTTGGCGTTAATGCACTGGTGTCCGGTCTGGTGATGATGCCGAGCGGCATCGCCATGGGCATCCTGAACCCGGTGGCAGGCAAGATGTATGACCGTATCGGTGGCCGGCCGCTCGCCTTACTGGGCTTCGCGATCATGACGTCTGCGGCTGTGCTGCTGGTCACCATCATGAACACGCACACCGCGGCGGCCATGCGCACCGGAGTGCCGGAAGCGGCGGCATCGGCCATTGGCGTGCGGGCTTCGTTCCGCACGGTCGCCATTGTGTGCGCGGTCTGTTTGGTTGCGTCACTCTTCATTCGTGATCGCGGCCGCCGACTTGGACAGCAGCGTTAGGCGAATCCTTCACCGATTGCTGGCCTTCTTGATCAGCGCGTCCAAAGTACCGGCTTGGCGCGCGGCTTCCACATCTTCCCAGTCGAGACCGGTGTCTTTGGCCCTCCCGTAGAAAAACCGCACCAGACCGGCAAAGTCCGGTTTATATCCGGTTTCCCGGAATGAACGGGCCAGCGAATCACCGATTTGCGGGTCATCAGGCCTTCGTGCCTCATAGATCGGGATGGAACAGGATCGCCACACGCCTCTCACATGTGCGATGCGATTGACGATCATGCCGCCGTGCGCACCATCGTATTGCGAGGCGGCATGTACGTCCGCCACCTCGTAGACACCACCATGAATGATGTCCTCAACTGTCAGACGACCTTTGACCGCGCTGGCATCGCGAATCCAGAACATCGAAGCGAAATTGGTGTCATCAAGTTCGCGAAAATCACGTATCTCGCGTGTGCCGATACGTTCGTCCTTGTCATACATGAATTCGGCCAAGGCTAGGAATGGCGAGATACCTGCGCCCGGACCGTACTGCAATTCGATACGTAAATCTTCGGATTCATTGCCGGTCAGTCCAATACCGCTGACGGCGCAGTCATAGGCAAACCAATCCCAGAACCACCATTCGATCCTTTGCAGCACCTGCTTCGGATACTTTTTGCATGGGTTCAGATTCACTTCGCGATAATATATGCGTCTCGCTTCGGCATAGACGGCGAGATTGCAGCGTTTGAACATCTCGGCTACGTCTTTGGTGTCCAGCATTGCTGGCAAACCGGCATTTTCGGCAGTAGTAGTGATTGCGGTGCTCATGGTGTTTCCCCTTCATGTGATGTGGACGGCGGGCTACGTTGCCCGCCGTGAGGCACACTGTATGACGTTCGTGCGGTGGCTCGCAAGCCCACATGGCGAGATGGTGGATAAGTGGAAAACCCAATGATTCCAAGGGGTATGGAATGTGCATAACAGTGGCTACCGTCGGTGGATAACCGCACTTTCTTGCAGGTTATCCACTGATCGCGCAGCTGTTATCCACCGTCTCTGGGTTATCCACATCGTCTCTGGCGTGTCGTCCACTGTCAGCAGTCGATTTCTGCTTCGTTTGGCGTGTATAAGTGCACGGTGAAGTGTATAACTCCGCGCATTAGGCATATTTGCTACTGAGAAAGGTCCCGAAATCGCCTTCGAACGCATAGCTACACTCAGCAGATGTATTCAGCATGGCAATAGACCCACTTAGGCACCGGCGAATGATTTTCCCTCGCTTATAGAGTCGGCAAAGGCCCAACACCTGTCCCAACGCCGACGCTACTGCACTGGCAGCGTCGGCAGAGGACCACAACTTGGCACAGCAACGACGCTAAAACCGCCCAGCATCGTTACACGTCCAAGTTTTGGCCGCTAACGACGCTTAATGAACGCTTAGCGTCGGCAGCAGGTCACGCACTGGTTCTCCACCGACGGTAACGCTCCTTAGCGAAGCCAGCCCGCCACTCTTTGGCACATCACCGACGCTGAGAGAACCTCCAGCGAAGCCAACCAGCCAACCGCTGGCAACATGACACCACCCACACCCCTCAGCGAAGCCAACCTGCCAGCGCATGGCACCCCAACACCGATGAGAACACCCACCCCACCAGTGCACAAAAAGGCTGGTCATAGCGGTTGCGATGTAATCGCATCGTAATCGCGATGACCAGCCTCGGGAGTTGGGCTGCAATGAGCACCGATATGAATCAGATGATGATGCCGTTGCAGTGATCGACTTCGTGCTGGATGATCTGCGCGGTCCAGCCGGCGAAGGTGGCGTGGCGGGCGCGGAACCGACGGTCCTCGTAGTTGACCTCAATACGTCGATAACGCAGTGTGCGGCGTTCGCCGGTCAGGGACAGGCATCCTTCCTGGGTATCGAAGGCACCGTCCGAAGCGGTAATCACGGGGTTGAGCATCACCGTTATGCGCCCGCCAAGGTCTTCATCCACAAAGACGATGATGCGTTTGCCTACGCCAATCATGTTGGCGGCCATGCCCACGCACCGTGAACGGTTGGCCTCCAGCGTGTCTACGAGGTCTTCGATCACCTGCTCGTCGCCGGGCCCGGCCGCTTCGGACGGCGTGCGCAAAAACGACCGCGAAGTCATAATAGGACGTTGCATGCTGGAATCACGCTTCTTCGTGCCAATGGGGGTTCTGGCCGAAGGTGTGACCTTCGGGGTTGTCCATTGCGGCGATATCGACCATGTCCTGATCATCGAGTTCAAAAGCGGTCAGGTCGAGGTTCTGACGCTGGCGCTCCGGGTTCAAGGACTTCGGGATGGCCACGTCGCCGTACTGGAGGTGCCAGCGCAAAATGGCCTGGACCACGGAAATACCGTGCTTGGCGGCGATACGATTCAGGTCCGGGTCGCGCAGCATCTGGTTGGCGCGGCCCAGCGGGCTCCATGCCTCGGTGATGATGCCGTGCGCGTTGTCGTAGGCCAGCTGTTCGCGCTGCTGGAAATACGGGTGCAGCTCGACCTGGTTGACGGCCGGGGTCACGCCCGTATCGCGAATGAGCAGATCAATATGGCCGGGCAAGAAGTTGCTGACGCCGATATGCTTGACCAGCCCACGTTCACGGGCTTCGACCAGCGCCTCCCATGCCTCAACAAACTGACCCTGGCTCGGGTTCGGCCAATGAATCAGGTAGAGGTCGATGTAGTCGAGTCCCATACGGCACACGCTCTCCTCGATGGTGAGCAGCGCCTCGTCATGGGCGTGGTGGCGGCCGGGCAGCTTGGACGTGACGATGATGTCTTCGCGCGGCACACCGGATTCGCGGATAGCGCGGCCCACCACGCCCTCGTTCTCATAATTGAAGGCGGAATCGATGAGTCGGTAGCCCTGATGAATGGCGGACTTGATGGCGTCCACGCCGGCCAGGCCGTTGACCTTGTAGGTGCCGAATCCGGTGGGTGGCAGTTCGAGGCCGTCGTTGGCCTTGCGGATCGGAGTGACCGGTGGTTCAAGCATGATAGTTCTCCTGCTTCTCCTGTGATGGCATATCTGTTCCATCATAAAGCCAACCAATCCGCTGCGGGCATACTATTTGACTTCCCCCATTTCCGGCGGGTGGTGAGCCACTGCACCACCGAAGCGCCGATGGAGAACTCCTCCATCAGCGTGGAGTAGGCGATGTTCAGTGACGTTTCCGACAGGACGCCGAGGAAGGTCAGAATCACAAGCGAGACGACCGCGATGACGAGTTTGTTGGAGACCGGCTGCTTGCCGCCGTTAGGCAGTGTCGTTGGTTGCGTTGCCGACTGTGTTGTCGGTCGCATTGCCGATGGGCTGGCCACCGGTTGTACCGGTTGTTACCGGTTGTTGGCGTCCTGCTGCATGAGTCGCAAGGCTTCGGTCAAGGTGCGTACCGTGGTTTCGCACTGGTCCACGGTCAGCCCGCCCAATAGCTGGCTAAGATGCGCATGGTATTCCTCTACGTAAACGCGGCGGATATCTAGTCCACGCTCGGTGAGCGTGAGCGTCACCGCACGCCGATCGGCGGCATCCATATGCTTGACCACCAGACCAAGCTCCACCATCTCGCCAACGAGTTTGGTAACGCTCGGCGTAGTGACGCCGAGAAAGGCGCTGACATCGCTTACCCGTGCGGTGCCGATTTCCTGCCCATTCGTTTCGTTGATATGCCAGACGGCATCAATGACGTGTACGTAGCGCGGTTTCAGGCCTTTGGGCAGTGCCGGCATCAGCTCGGTGATAGCCTTCGCTTTCCAGCAGACATCCAGGAGGCTCCGCACCTCATTCACCGGAAGCAAGCCGGTCTTGGTATCGGTTCGGGAATCGCACATCGCTGGCCCAACCTCCAATTAGTTACCAATAGTCATTACCATAAGTAACTATATGCAGGCTCTAGACAAACCCAACGGCCTGCGCGCCCGTGTCGAGTTCCGTTTCGGCATAAAAAAAGCCAGGGAATCCCTGGCTTGCAATGCACATATCGCTGCAGATTTGCCGGGACCTATATGTCCCCGGCAACAACAGCCGTATATACGCTACCGATCAGTGCTGCCCTCATCATCCTTGGCACCTGCCGTGGCGGCCTCAGTCTCCTTGGCGTTCCACCCGGCGACGGCATTCCAACCACTCCACCCGATGACCACTAGCAAGCACAGCGAGAAGACAATAGTGGCCCAATTGAACAGCGAGCCATCGTTATTGGCCTCGACCAGTGACTGCCAGAGCCAGATAACGCAGGCCAAGCAGGTCAATGCATACATACGGGAGGTGGAGCGCGCGGTGAGTTTCATGGCGGAAAAAGTCCTTTGATTACAAGAATGACGGCAGATAACAGTGTGGGATCCGCACCAGCGGCACCGGCACGAATCCCACATCGAGGAGGAGAAAGGGGAAGGTCAGCTCTTCTTGCGCTTGGACATGATGTCCACGGCGACGGCCAGCAGGAGCACGAGGCCCTTGATGGTCTTCACCACGGCGGTGTCAACACCCATGATCGACAGACCCTGGTTGATAACACCCATCACGAATGCACCGATCACAGCGCCCGGGATGGTACCAATACCACCGGTAACGGCCGTGCCACCGATGAAGCAGGCGGCGATGGCGTCCATCTCGAACTCCATACCGGCCTGAGCAGTTGCGGAAGCCAGACGGGAGAGCATGCAGACAGCGGCCACTGCGGACAGGAAGCCCATGTGGACGAACAGCAGGAAGTCCACGCGGCGGGTGTTGATACCGGAGAGGATGGCGGCCTTGCGGTTGCCACCAACGGCGTACACGTGGCGACCGAACACGGTCTTGGTCAGGATGAAGTTGTAGATGAAGACCAGCACACCGACGATCACCAGCATGATCGGGGTACCACCCTGATCAGCGTTACCGGAGGAAGCCAGCAGGTAGGTGACGAAGGCGATGACGACCGCGGCAAGCACAATTTTGAGGACGGTCAGGCTCATCGGCTCGGGCACCAGGCCGACCTTGGCCACACGGGCGCGCTTGCGCAGCTGGCTCCAGGCAAAGCCGACGATGCACAGGATGCCGAGCACAATGGTCAGACCATCGAACGGACCCCACCAGCCAAGGATGTTGGGCAGGTAGTTACGGGCAATGCCCCGGAATTCGAGGGAGGTAATCGGCACGGATTCGCCGACGATCACGGTGGCGAGACCACGGAAGATCAACATGCCGGCCAGAGTGGTAATGAAGCCCGGGATGCCGATGACGGCGACCCAGAAGCCCTGCCAGACGCCGACGATCAGGCCGACGACCAGAGCGATGACGATGGCGAGCATCCAGTTGACTCCGGCGCGTTCCATCAGCAGTGCACACACACCACCGATGAAGGCTACCAAGGAACCAACCGAAAGGTCAATGTGGGTGGCGATGATGACCATCACCATACCAATGGCCAGGATGATCACGTAAGCGTTCTGCTGAATCAGGGACACGAAGGAGTTCGGCTTCAGCAGCACGCCTCCGGTCAGGATCTCGAAGGCCACGACGATGACCAGCAGTGCGCCGACAATACCGTATTGACGGGCATTGTTGGCAACCGTGGCCAGCAGGCCGGTCTTTTCTTCTTTCTTTGCAGGTGTTGCAGTTGCGGCGCTCATCAGGCTGCCACCTCCCTTTCCTTGGTCATACCCTTCATCAGGTATTCCTGGGTAAATCCATTCTTCTCAACATTGTCGGTGACGACACCGTAGGACACCGTGTAAATGCGGTCACAGATACCGATGAGCTCGGGCAGCTCGGAGGAAATCACGATGACGGCCTTGCCTGCATCGGCAAGCTTATCGATGATTTCGTAGATCTCATACTTGGCGCCGACGTCGATGCCTCGGGTCGGCTCATCGAGGATGAGGATGTCCGGCTGCGAGATAACCCACTTGGCGAGCAGCACTTTCTGCTGGTTACCACCGGAGAGGGTGGAGACATTCACATCGATGTCATGGCACTTGATGTTGAAGTCCTTGCGGTACTGTTCAACTTCCTTGCGCTCAAGGTTGTCGTCCACAACCCCGCCCTTGCTGATCTTGGTCAGGGAGGCCAGGGACGCGTTCTCTCGGATGTTCTGCAGCAGGTTCAGACCGTTGCCCTTACGATCCTCGGTGGCGTAGGCGAGACCTGCGTCAATCGCGGACTGCACGTTGGGCATCTTGACTTCCTTGCCCTTGACGAACACCTTGCCAGAGATGTTGGAACCGTAAGAGTGGCCGAAGATGGACATGGCCATTTCGGTACGACCCGCACCCATCAGACCCGCCAGACCGACGATCTCGCCGGCATGCACGTTGATGTTCGCATGGTCTACGATCACGCGCTCCGCGTCGAGCGGATGATGCACGGTCCAATCCTCGACACGCAGGTATTCCTCGCCCGGGGTATTGGAGGGGTGGTTCGGGTACAGGTTGTGCAGCGGACGACCCACCATCTTGCGGATGAGTTCTTCCTGGTCGAGCGGCGTCTCCGGCGTCACGTACATCACACCGACGGTCGAACCGTCTCGAATGATGGTGACATTGTCGGCGATGGCGGCGACCTCGTTGAGTTTATGAGTGATGATGATGCTGGTCACGCCCTGCTCGTCACGTAGCTGACGAACCAGGTCAAGCAGGTGGGCGGAATCCTCATCGTTCAGTGCAGCGGTCGGCTCATCGAGGATGAGCAGCTTCACGTCCTTGGACAATGCCTTGGCGATTTCGACGAGCTGCTGCTTGCCGACGCCGATGTCCATAACCTTGGTATCCGGGTCTTCGGGAAGTCCCACACGATCGAGCAGCTTCTTCGCCTCGGCACGGGTCTTGTCCCAGTCGATCACGCCACCCTTGGCCTGCTCGTTGCCGATGAAGATGTTCTCCGCAATGGACAGGAACGGGCTCAACGCCAGTTCCTGATGAATGATTACGATGCCGTCGGCCTCGGAATCATTAATAGTATGGTATTTGCATTCCTTGCCATCAAAGGTGATTTTGCCGGAATAGCTACCGTATGGGTACACACCCGAAAGCACGTTCATCAGGGTCGATTTGCCTGCACCGTTCTCGCCGCAGATGGCGTGGATCTCGCCGCGATCGACGGAAAGATTCACATCGGTGAGGGCTTTGACCGGACCGAACGTCTTCGTGATGTTTTCCATCGTCAAGATGGTGTCATTTGATGACATGTCACCACTCCTCGTCACAGTTCTGTGTTCATGGACATGCGGCGCATATCGGCTATGCGCCGCATGTCATTGTGTTTGTTTACGGATTGCCTGATGAGGACTACTTAGTCAGCTCGTCGAAGCGATCCTGGGTGATGTAGTTGGCCGTGACCAGATCCTGGAGGTTGTCCTTGGTGATGTTCTGGGGGTCAAGCAGCTTGGACGGGACGTCGATGTTGTTGTTGTTGAACTTGCCGTTCAGGCCGGAGACTTCCTTGCCCTCGGCGATCTCGACGACCATGTCGTACACGGCGTCAGCCAGCTTGTTCACGTCCTTGAACACGGTCTCGCCCTGCTTATCCTTGGCGATGTTGGCAACTGCGATCTCCATGGCGTCCTGACCGGTGATGTACGGCCAGGAGTCGGTGCCCGGCTTCATGTCGGGACGCTTGGATTCGATGGCGTTGATCACACCCTGGGCGATGCCGTCGTACGGAGTGAGGACCGCGTCGAGCTTCTCGCCGTGGGCGTAGGTGGAGTCAAGGATGGATTCCATGTCCTTCTGCGCCTGCTCGGTCTTCCAGCTCATCACGGAGATCTTCTGCCAATCCTCAACGGTGAAGTCCTTGGTCACGCCACCCTGACCGTGCTGGGACGGGGAGACGAGCACGCCCTTCTCGAAGTACGGCTGCAGCAGATCCCAAGCGCCCTTGAAGAAGTACTTGGCGTTGTTGTCATCCGGGGAACCGGTGAACAGCTCGATATTGAACGGGCCGGTGGCGCCATCCTTAAGCTTGAGCTGGTCAATGAGCCACGTGGCCTCGAGCACGCCGACCTGCTCCAGCTGGAAGGTGGCGTAGTAGTCGACGGCGTCGGTGTTCATGATCAGTCGATCATAGGCGATGACCTTGGCGCCTGCATCGCGGGCCTTCTCAACGGCGGGGCCCACTGCGGTGCCATCCTTGGAGGCGACCACGACGATCTTGGCGTCGTTGTTGACCATGTTCTCGATGTCAGCGTTCTGCTGGGCCGGCTTATCGTCGGCGAAAGACAGGATGACCTTGTATCCGGCCTTCTCCAGCTTGGCCTTCAGGTTGTTGCCGTCCTTGTTCCAACGCTCTTCGGACTTGGTCGGCATCGAAATGCCGATAGTGGCACCCTTTTCGATCTTGGCATCACCGCCAGTTGCCTGGCCGCTACGGCTGCCACCACAGGCCGCGAGGCCCGCGCACATGGCAACGCCTGCCACCACGGCGACGATCTTCTTAGTGAACTTCATTTGCTCTCCTTCATCTTCGAGGGGATGGCGAACCCTCCTTGGTCGCCCGAACCTGAGAATAACCTTAGGTTCATCTCATAGAATACCGTATTAAGTTAAGTTGTCAAACTCAAGAAAGCGAATTTCCTGTCGTTTGCGTTCGACCAATGAACGCAATGGCGATTTTTTCGCGCATCACAAGGCGACACGCCGAAAAATCCACGCTCTGCGCCTCGCTGTGCCTCATGCCGGTAACGACTACACTGGATTCTTATGGCAACAAGGCTTTTCGGTTCGCAGACCTCGCTTCGCGAGGCAAACCGCGCCAACTTGCTGGCCAGCATCCACAAGTTCGGCGCCATGACACAGGTCGAACTCGCAGAGGTGACAGGACTGTCCACTGCGACCGTGTCCACGCTCGTCCATCAGCTCGTCGACGAAGACCAGCTGGAGACCAAAAGCACCGTTCGCAACGGTCGCAGAGCCACTCTGGTGACCCTTGCACGGCATCAGGGCCTCGGCGTCGGGCTTTGGATCGCGCGACGTCATCTTACGCTTTCTATCGTTGACTTCTCGAAGTCAATCATCGCTGAGCACACGCTCCCCCTGCCGTTGGGCCACAAGGCGGACACAACGCTGGAACGCGCCATGCTGCTCATCAATGAGACCCTGAGCAGCATCGACGCCGAAGCCAGCGAGCTGGTCGGCATCGGCGTGGCCGTGGCCGCACCGGTGGCCACCAGCGACCACACCATAGCGATTCCCGGCATTCTGCCCGGATGGGACGGCGTCGATATCATGTCCCCGTTGCGCACGGCGTTCAACGTTCCCGTATACGTCGATAATGACGCGAATTTCGCGGCATACGGCGAATCCCGTATGGGCGTGGCGGCAGGCAAACGCAATTTCGTATATATCTCAGCCAGCGACGGGGTTGGCGCAGGCATCGTCATCAACGGCGAAATCATGCATGGCGTGACCGGCCTGGCCGGTGAAATCGGCCATATCCAGGTCGACCCGCTGGGTGCCATCTGTTCGTGCGGCAACCGCGGCTGCCTTGACACCGTCGTGGCGGAAAACAGGCTGGTGCAGTTGCTCAGCGTCACACACGGCAATATGACGCTGGATGATCTGGTGTCCTTTGCCAACGAAGGCGACCCCGGTTGCCGTCGCATCATCGCCGACGCGGCCGTGCGTATCGGTCAGGTGGCGGCTGATCTGTGCATCAGCGTGGATCCGGAGGTCATTGTGCTCGGCGGCAAGCTGGCCATGACCGGCGACGTATTCATCCAACCGTTCAATGAAGCGTTGCAGCGCATGCTGTTCCCTGATGCCGTGGCACCCATCGATGTACTCGTGTCATCCCACCCAGACGACAATTGCGCGCTAGGCGGCGCATTATGCGCCATCGAGTTCTCGGTTCGCAATGACGTCAGCCAGTGACCGGTACCAGGAGAAGAGTGATAAGAAGGAACACACCATGAGGAATTCGAGCACACCTCCTCTGCTGCGGCTGGAGGACATCTGTGTGAAGTTCGGCTTCGTCGAGGCGTTGAAATCGGTGAATCTGTCCATCCAGCGCCAGGAGGTCATCGCCATCGTGGGCGATAACGGCGCAGGAAAGTCCACTCTGATCAAGGTCATCGCGGGATTTCTGCAGCCGGGATTCGGCCATATTTATCTCAACGGCGAACAGGTGACCATTCCCTCGATCAGGGAGGCGGACCGCATGGGCATCGCATCGGTGTTCCAGGGGCAGGAGTTCTGCGACAACCTGGACGTGGCCTCGAACCTGTTCCTCGGCAAGGAGATCAATCAGATTGGCATACGCGATGACGATTCGATGAACTCGCGTGCCCGTTCCGTGCTGAAGACCCTGAGCTCGGCGATTCGGGTCGGCTCCCCTATCGCATCCTTATCCGTCGGCCAGCGCCAGACCGTGGCCATAGCGCGCACGCTGCTCAATGACCCGCAGCTTATTCTGCTGGACGAACCGACCGCCGCACTGTCGGTGATGCAGTCGGCGGAAGTGCTCGCATATATCAAGCGACTGCGCTCCGAAGGCCGGTCCGTGGTGATGGTCTGCCACGATCTGCCGGATGTGTTCGCGGTATCCGACCGCATTGTCGTGATACGTCAGGGGCACGTCACCGGCGTGCATCGAACCGTCGAAACGTCCTATGAGGAGATTATCGCCGAAATCGCCGGCGTGACCACCGAACACGAGTATGAGGAAATCGCCGAGAACCCGAAATTCGATTCCATGGTCAGGCAGCGGAAACTCATCGACCGCACTATCAGCGCGGCAGTGAGCCATGGCACCGGCCATGACTCACCATTAGACTAACGCCCCGTTGCCGGAGCGGCATCGTCAGCGCAGAGCCAGGTTGGCGGCACCGATGAGGCCGGCGTCTTGGCCGGCGGTGGCGGCGACGATCTTGGCGTGGGCGCGATAGGCGCTGCCCTCCAGGAAGCGCTGGTAGTTGTAGCGGGCCGGCTCCAGCAGAATGTCGCCGACGGCCACCACACCGCCGCCGATCACAAACAGGTCCGGATCGAGCACGGCGGAGACTGCGGCCATCGTGCGGCCAAGCCATTCGCCGATCTTGCCGAATGCGTACAGGCCGAGCACGTCGCCTTCCTGGGCGGCCTGGGAGACCATCGGGCCTTCCAGCTTGGAGATGTCGCCGCCACACAGCTCCATGAGACGCTTGGCGTCCTGAGGACGACGGCGCACGGCGGACTTGGCGAAGTTCTCCAGCGAAGTGCCCGAGGTGTAGCGCTCGGCGCAGCCGCGCAGGCCGCAGCCGCAGTGGTCGCCGTCCGGGACCATCGGCAGGTGGCCGAGCTCGGCGGCCATGCCGAAGGAGCCGCGGTAGAGCTGGCCGTTGATCACGATGGCACCGCCGAGGCCGGTGCCCACGGTCAGCGCGACCATGTTGGAGCTGCCCTGGCCGGCACCGTGCACGTATTCGCCCCAGCCGGCGCAGTTGGCGTCGTTCTCGACAACGACCGGCACGGCATGGTCGATCAGCGCGCCGACGTGCTCGGACAGGTCGTAGTTGATCCAGGCCGGGATGTTGGCGGAGAAGGTGAGCGTCTTGCGGTCGGCGCTCACGTTGCCGGCGGCGGAGATGCCGATGGCCTCGATATCGGTGTGTCCGGCGGCCAGAGCCTCGCGGTACACCTCGGCGATGTGCTGGTTGATGGCGTCGGCATCCATCGGCGTGGGGACGCGCCAGCGCTGGATGATGCTATCGTTTTCATCGCAGACGGCGGCGGCGATCTTAGTTCCTCCGATATCAATGGCGAGCGTGGTCATGGCTTACTCCTTGAAGGCTTGTGTGGCGTACGAGACAGCGAAAATAGTAACGAGTTGCCATGACCTCCCATAGCGTATTTTTCATGATTTGTCATATCTCGCGCACGTTCTGCCAATGTGACCCTGCACACGTTTTTCACCATTTATAAGCACTGTTAACGCTAACGTTGTCATTCAATAGCAAACGTTGTCATTCAGACTATCGGCGTGTCGAGCAGAGCCCCAAGGCCAGCACGAAACCTTCGGTATTTCCATGCGATACGGCATCGGCATCGACTGAAACAGCTTCCATGCCAGAGTCGAATGGCCATCAAACGACTAAACACCAGACACACATTTTGGCCTATAACCCCATATTTCGCCCTACACCACGAAATACGGCAAAAGAACAAAAAAGCTCCTGACATTTGTCAGGAGCTTGGTGGCGACCCCGGCCGGACTTGAACCGGTGACCTCCGCCGTGACAGGGCGGCGCTCTAACCAACTGAGCTACGGGGCCATCTGTACCTCAATGAAGCACAAGAGGATATACTACAGCATCACTGGACCACGGCGCGCCGCCCGGCGCGTCGCGCCACGGCAATGTCAGGCCCATCCATTACCCCTCCAAGCCATAGCGACGCCCGCCATTCCAGCCCTTCCGATACCATGGTGGGCGGTGGTTTGGCGTGGATTCGATCGTTATGCGGACAGGGCGGCACAGGCCTGACGCGGCGCACCGCGATCCGTGATTCGGGGGGCGTGCTCCGCGCTGCACACAGCGTATCCATCACAAACTAAAGACTAAAGAAACAGCGGAATTCCAACCCCTTTTTAAGGAGTAACTGCACAACATGGCAGAATTCGTATTTCAGATGATCAAGGCCCGCAAGTCTTACGGCGACCGCGTGATTCTCGATGACGTGACCCTGAGCTTCCTGCCCGGCGCAAAGATCGGCGTCGTGGGCCCGAACGGCATGGGTAAGTCCACCCTGCTCAAGATCATGGCCGGCCTGGAGACCGTGAGCAACGGCGAGGCCAGCCTGACCCCGGGCTTCACGGTCGGCATCCTGCAGCAGGAGCCGCCGCTGGACGACACCAAGACCGTGGGCGAGAACATCAAGATGGCGTTCGGCCCGATTGCCGAGAAGGTCGCCCGATTCAATGAAATCGGTGAGGAGATGGCCAATCCGGACGCCGACTTCGACGCCCTGATGGAAGAGATGGGCAAGCTGCAGACCGAGATCGACGCCGCCGACGGCTGGGACCTCGACTCCCAGCTCGAGCAGGCAATGGACGCCCTGCAGTGCCCGGACCCGGACACCCCGGTCAACGTGTGCTCCGGTGGCGAGCGCCGCCGTGTGGCCCTGTGCAAGCTGCTGCTTGAGGCCCCGGACCTGCTGCTGCTCGACGAGCCCACCAACCACCTGGACGCCGAGTCCATCCTGTGGCTGGAACAGTTCCTGCACCAGTACAAGGGCGCTGTCATCGCCGTCACCCACGATCGTTACTTCATGGACAATGTGGCCGAATGGATTTGCGAGGTCGACCGCGGCCACCTGTACCCGTACAAGGGCAACTACTCCACCTACTTGGAGACCAAGGCCAAGCGTCTGGAGATCCAGGGCGCCAAGGACGCCAAGCTCGCCAAGCGACTGAAGAACGAGCTCGACTGGGTGCGCTCCTCCCCCAAGGCCCGTCAGGCCAAGAACAAGGCCCGTCTGGAGCGTTACGACCAGATGGAGAACGAGGCACGTAACAACAAGAAGCTCGACTTCTCCGAGATTCAGATTCCGGCCGGCCCGCGCCTGGGTTCCACCGTGCTGGAAGCCAACCACATCCACAAGGCCTTCGGCGAGCGTGTGCTCATCGACGACCTGTCCTTCACGTTGCCGCGCAACGGCATCGTCGGCGTAATCGGCCCGAACGGCGTGGGTAAGTCCACGCTGTTCAAGACCATCGTGGGCCTGGAGCCGCTGACCAGCGGCGAGCTGAAGATCGGCGACACCGTCAAAATCAGCTACGTGGACCAGAACCGTGAGGGCCTGGATCCGAACAAGAACCTGTGGGAAGCCGTGTCCGGCGGCCTCGACTTCATCGAGGTGGCCGGTGTGGAGGTGCCGACCCGCGCCTATGTGGCCAGCTTCGGCTTCAAGGGCGCCGACCAGCAGAAGCTGACCGGCGTGCTCTCCGGTGGTGAGCGCAACCGTCTGAACCTGGCCCTGACCCTGAAGCAGGGCGGCAACCTGCTGCTGCTCGACGAGCCCACCAACGATCTGGACGTCGAGACCTTGGAATCCCTCGAAAACGCGCTGCTCGAATTCCCTGGCTGCGCTGTGGTGATTTCCCACGACCGTTGGTTCCTCGACCGCGTCGCCACGCATATCCTCGCGTGGGAAGGCGACGACGACAACCCGGCCAAGTGGTACTGGTTCGAAGGCAACTTCCAGGCCTACCAGGAGAACAAGGTGACACGCCTCGGCGAGGATGCGGCCCGCCCGCACCGCCTGCACAAGAAGCTTGTGCGCGGCTGAGATACGCCGGCATTAGTGCCACAACGCGCTTTATACGTCGAAAGCCGTCCCTCAGGGGCGGCTTTCCCCATAATTGCCCCATGGCTGCCCGCCCCGCATCCCATAAAATCCCACAGTCGTCTACGTCAACACACTGGCAGCGCAGCAGCAACGTAGCGGCAATGCACCGCATAACCCACCGTTTACCTTCCAAACAGTCTCGTTACATTTCGCTCCCGGAACTCTTAACCCCCACCGGATAGACTGCCAACCATAGGTTGGAATACGATAACCGAATATTGAACACAGCAGAACAAGAATCGAGGAACGCCATGGCTCAGGCAACCACCGTAACTCCATTGGACCATCTGGTGAAGGTGCTGAAGTTGGGCGAGCCTTCCGCTTACCGCAATCACACATATATCAATGGCGAGAGTATGTACTTCCCCACCGGCCGCGTCTACGGTGGCCAGGTCATCGCCCAGTCGGTGATCGCCGCGTCCAAAACAGTGGGCCCTTCACGCCTGCCGCATTCGGTACATGGCTATTTCATTGCCGCCGGCGATATTCGTCAAGACCTGTTGTTTGACGTCGAGAACCTTCGCGACGGCCGCTCGTTCTCCGCTCGTCGGGTCAACGTCACCCAAGCCGAGGGGTCGATTCTCACGGCCATCGCCTCTTTCCAGGAGACCGGCCAAGAGGGTGTGGAATTTGCCGATCCGATGCCGGAAAACCTGCCCGATCCCGAAACGTTGACTTCCGCCAAAGAACTCATGCAGCCGTTCGCCGAGAAGTCGCCGTTCGCCAATTACTATGCCGAGAAATCGCCGTTCGATATCCGCCACGTGACGCCGACCGTGATGCTGCGCGCGGACAAGGATTCCGCCGAGCATGATTCCGGCAAGCAGATGGTGTGGATGAAGGCCGATGGCCACGTCGATGTGCCGCAGGTCATGCATCGTGCGATGCTGGCGCTTGGCTGCGATCAGGTGATGATGGAGCCGGTGCTGCGCCGCGCCGGACTGTCGATTTCCACACCGGGCATTTCCTATGCGTCCATCGACCATTCGATGTGGTGGTATCAGGATATCGATATCAACGAATGGCATTTGTATGTGCAGGATACGCCTATCGCCGCGCACGGACGCGGACTCGGCATTGCCAAAGTGTATGCGCAGAATGGCGACTTGGTGGCGGCCATCGCTCAGGAAGCTATGGTGCGCGTGCCGTAGGAATAGTCACCCCTACCGCTTGTAGGCTTGGGCTATGTCGCTACGGCGCTTGGCTTCCCTGATTTTCGGGTTTTCGGGGCCTTCGTTCGGCGGTAGCTGGCACAACCATTCGCCGATAATGCCGATGATCATGTCGGCGATGCACACCACGGCCGCAATTGCGCACTCGGTGACGGCGTGTGCATAGAAATCCGCCTCGATATGGCTCAAGCTCACCACAATCTGACCGCCATACCAGCCGGCGAGCGTTGCGCCCGCCAATCCCAGTGCCTTTGCCAACACCAGCGTATACACCGCGATAGTGGGATTGATGAAGCTATGCGGACGTTTCTTGGGGTCGGTATTCGCGTATTTATGCACTTGCAGGGCCAAGATCAGCACAATAACGCCCAGTACGGCCAGCAATCCGGGCACAATCCAAGGCGCACCAATCAGCGACAGTCCCGAGCTTTCGCCGTAGGAGGCCAGACCGATACCCGCCAACAGGCCCAACACGGCACCGATCACATACTGCCACCATGGTGTTCGCCGTGTTTTCATGTCCGGCCTCCTTATCGTTGCGTTGCTGTTTGCTGTTTGCGAACGGCCTTCGCGCTTTGGCCGTTCATCTTGATTTGTTTTTTCGTCATTGCCGTGCCTGGCTGCTCGAGGCCGGAGACTGGTCCGTCACCGTCTGGTTTCTAGCCTACCGTTCGTAACTGGTTCCGCCATCAGCTCAACTATTCGACAGTATCCAGTTGTCCGATAGCAATCCGACCTGTCCGGCATCCGGTGCCATGGCCAAAAGGAAGGCCACCGGGTCGCCGCCCAGAGAAGCATTCGGGTCCATATCCAGCCAAGGTGCCAATACCGACGCATGGTTACGGGCCGACGGCCAAGGAATGCTGCAGTTGGGCTCGTCGGAAGTCACGCCTTCCATGTCAACAAGGTCAAGGTCGACTGCCAGGTCATGAACGCTTTCGATGCTGCCCAATACGGCAATCAGGTCGGCGGGCGGCAACTTGGTTTCGATTTGGATGACCGCGCTCATCGCGTCCGGACTGTCGAAATGGCTGACATGGTAGAGCGGCGAGATGCCCTGTACCTGATTGCCAGGAACACTGTCGATGGAAACGATGGTTTCGCGGAACAGCCGTTCGGCATCCTGCGAGGTGGAATCCAGCGAAATAATCGCCTTGCGTGAGACGGGTTCCGACTCCGACGCTGATTCTTGCTTGACTGCATGCCCGCCGAGCATCCAGTCTTCGCTCTCGAGCTGCACGGCGTTACGGTCCGGCGCGGCGGCCAGCAAATCGGCTACAGGCCCCTCATGGGCTCCGGCAAGTTTGGCGTTCGGATTCAGCGCCGCCCAGGGAGCCAGCACAAATGCGCGCTGCCAAGCACGCGGATGGGGCAATGCCAGATCCGGATCCGCGCTGGTGATGCCATCAAAGTCGATAATGTCCAAGTCCAACGGCCTGGAATCCCAATGATTCTCACGAATTCGCCCATGGTTCGCTTCGATGTTTTGCAACGCGGCGAGCAATTCGTGGCTGCCCATTGTGGTTCCAAGCTCCACCACGGCGTTCAGGAAATCCGGCGTACCGTCAGCCATGCCCCACGCGGCCGTGCGGTAAAGCGGCGAAATACCGGTCACCTGTGTGCCAAGCAGCGCGTCAATCTCCCGAACGGCGGCTCGCAAGGTGGATTCCACCTCGCCCACATTGCCCCCCAAGGCCACCACCGCGTTATGGATGGCATGCTTTTCAGCAGTGCGTCCATTATCGGTGGCACGCACGCGCGAGATGGAGACCGATACATCTGCAAAAGCCACGACGATGGGCGCGTGAGGCTTGTGCACGGTGACGTCGATGGAGGCGACGGCCGGCGCATCGGCAAGAATCTTATCCGCGATACGTTGGGCCAGACGCTCGATCAGGTCCACATGAGGGCCTTCGATGACAGCCACGATATCCTTGGCCACGCGGCCGTAATCGATGGTGTCATTGAGATCGTCGGATTGGCCGGCGGCGGCCAGATCAAGGTGCAGGGTGACGTCCACGACGAAGGTTTGTGGCCGTTCGTGTTCAAAGGTGAGCACACCGTGGGTGCCGTTGGCATGTACGCCGGTAAGTGTGATGGTGTCCATTGGTAAGGCTTTCTGTTCAAATGCTCCCCTCAGTCGCCTTCGGCGCCAGCTCCCCTCGTCCGAGGGGAGCCAAGACCTAGAAGCAACCAAAAACAGGGAGCCAGGGGAATCATGCGTATTCGCGCCAGGTGTTGCCGGCGATGACGGCGGCGCGGCTTTTGGCCACATCGTGTACGCGCACGGCCCATGCGCCGTGCTCGGCGGACAGGGCGGACAAGGCTGCGGTCACGTCATCGCGCTGGGCCATGGTCGGGCCATCAGCACCGGCAGTACCCGCCCCGGTAAGCATCGCCGAAATGAAGCGCTTGCGGGACTGGCCAATCAGCACCGGATATCCAGTGGCGCGGAAGGTCTCGAGCCCGGTCAGCAGCGGTAGGTTATGCTCGATGCCGGGCTTGGAGAAGCCCAGACCAGGATCGATGATAATGCGCTCAGGCTTTACGCCGGCGGCCAGCACGCCGTCGACTTGGCGCATGAGTTCGTCGTGCACGTCGGTCAATACGCCATGCTCGTATACGGAGGTGTCTTGATCGGGGTTCGCGCCCTTGGAACCGGCGAGCCAGCCGCGCCAATGCTGCACGACGTACAGGCAGTCGTGGTCGGCGACCACATGCGGCAGCTCGGCGTCCAGCGTGCCGCCGGAAACATCGTTGATGATCTGTGCGCCCTCGCTCAGCGCGGCGGCGGCCACGGATGCGCGCGTGGTGTCGATGGACAGTACGGCACCGGCCGGAATCAACGTCTTGACGGCACCGGTGATACGGGCCAGTTCGTCGGCCTCGGACACGCGCTTGGCGCCGGGGCGCGTGGATTCGGCGCCGATGTCGATGATATCCGCGCCGGCGGCCATCATGTCGCGCCCGTGCTGGGCCGCCTTGGCCGGGTCCAGCCACAGGCCGCCGTCCGAGATCGAATCCTCGGTGATGTTGAGCACACCCATCACCATGGTGTGCGTAGTGTCATGCAACGCCTGCAAATCAGTCATTATGTTTCCCCTTTTATGTAGGTCCCAAGTGAGCTCCCTATGATGAGGGAGCTTAGTAGACACTATTTATCCAAAATAAGACTCATGGCTTCGGCTCGGGTGGCGGGGTTGCGTAGCAGACCGCGCACCGCAGAGGTCACCGTGCGGGCGGAAGACTTCTTGATGCCGCGCATCGACATGCACAGGTGCTCGCATTCGGTCACCACAATCACACCACGTGCGCCCGCATACTCGACCAGCGCGTCGGCGATCTGCTGGGTCAAACGCTCCTGCACCTGCGGCCGGCGAGCATACACCTCAACCAGTCGGGCGAGCTTGCTCAGCCCCATCACCCCATCCTTGGCGGGAATGTAGCCCACATGGGCCACGCCATGGAAAGGCAGCAGGTGATGCTCGCACACCGAATACAGTTCGATGTCCTTGACCAGCACCAGCTCGTCGGTATCCACGTCGAAGTGCTTCTCCAGCACATCGGCCGGCGAGGCCTGCAGACCGGCGAACAGCTCGCGGCACGCGCGGGCGATACGGTCAGGCGTTTCCACCAGTCCCTCGCGCTCGGGATCCTCGCCAATCGACTTCAGGAACAGACGTACGGCTTCGCGCACGCCTTCCTCGTCGTATGTGCGTTTCTCCCGCTGGCAAGACTCTATATTTTCGTTCATCTCATCTCTCCCTTGTCATTGTCCACAACGACGTCGGCCTGGCCTGCGTACGTGAGAAACCACATGAACAGGTCGGGCCGAATCGTCATCGTGTCTACTCTTCCGGCTTCATGCCGACCGAGCGCTTGAGGCTTTCGGGAATCTCCACCGGCGGCTTGTCCGAGTCGGGGCGGCGGTCGTTGGACAGCCACACCGGACGAACCGGAGCCTTCTTGATCGGCGCGAAGATCGCCGCAAGTTCCTTCTCGTTCAGGGTCTCCTTGACCAGCAGCTGGCGGACCAGCTCGTCAAGAATCTCGCGGTTGTCGTTGATGATGGTCCATGCCTCGGTGTGCGCGGTCTCCACCAGCTTCAACACTTCGTCATCGATTACTTCAGCAGTACGATCGGAGTACTTGCGCGGCTGCAGACCATCCATCACAGTGGTCTGATCGTCGTCGGAACCCCACTTGATGGCGCCGAGCTTATCGGAGAAGCCGTATTCGATCACCATCGTACGGGCGATGCTCGTAGCCTTCTCGATATCGTTCGAAGCACCGGTAGTCGGGTCGTGGAAGACGATTTCCTCGGCGGTGCGGCCACCCATCGCGTAGGCCATCTGGTCGAGCAGCTGGTTGCGCGACTGCGAGTAGCGGTCGGAGGTCGGCATGACGGCGGTGTAGCCGAGGGCGCGGCCTCGCGGCAGAATCGTCACCTTGGTCACCGGATCGGTGCTGTTCAAGGCGGCGGCCACCAGCGCATGGCCCCCCTCGTGGTATGCGGTGTTGCGCAGCTCTTCCAGAGCCATGCCCTTAGACTTGCGCTTCGGGCCGGCCTGAACGCGGTCGATGGCCTCGTCGATGGCGCGGTTGTCGATCAACTGGGCACCGGCACGGGCGCACAGCAACGCGGCTTCGTTGAGCACGTTGGCCAAATCGGCACCGGTGAAGCCCGGCGTGCGCACGGCGACCATATGCAGGTCGACGTCCGGTACGAACGGCTTGCCCTTGGCGTGCACCCTCAGAATTGCCTCACGGCCTTCCAGATCAGGCGCGGCCACACCTACCTGACGGTCGAATCGACCCGGACGCAGCAGAGCGGGGTCAAGCACGTCAGGGCGGTTGGTGGCGGCGATGATGATGAGGTTGGTGTCGTTGTCGAAACCGTCCATCTCGACGAGCAGCTGGTTCAGCGTCTGCTCGCGCTCGTCGTGGCCACCGCCCATACCGGAGCCACGCTTGCGACCCACGGCATCGATCTCATCGATGAAGATGATGGCGGGAGCGTTCTTCTTGGCCTCATCGAACAGGTCACGCACACGGGAGGCACCGAGACCGACGAACATCTCGACGAAGTCGGAGCCGGCCATCGAGTAGAACGGCACGCCGGCCTCGCCTGCGATGGCTCGGGCCAGCAACGTCTTACCCGTGCCGGGAGGGCCGTACAGCAGCACGCCGCGCGGGATGCGCGCACCCAGCGCCTTGTACTTGGACGGATCCTTGAGGAAGTCCTTGATTTCCTCGACTTCGGCCACGGCCTCGTCTTCACCGGCCACATCGGCGAACTTGGTGGTGGGGGTCTGGCCCTCGAGCAGCTTGCCGCTGTTCTTCTTGCCGCCCATGCCGAGCATGCCGCCGGCACCGCCCATGCGGCTCATCAGCCACCAGAACAAGGCAAGGATGATGACGAACGGCAGAATCGAGGTGATGAGGTAGCTCATCACACTGGTCTGCTCGATATTCGAGGTCCAGCCCTTTTCGAGATCGCCGTTCTCCACGGCCTTGGCCACCTGTGCGCCCTGGGCGAAGGTGTAGTAGAACTGCACGTTCTTGCCGTAGTTGGTCACCTTGCCGGTGTCGGCGTTCTTCTTGGTGTAGTCATTCTTCAGCTCAAGGCGGACGACCTGCTTGTTGTCCGTGATCTCGGCGTATGTGGCCTTGCCCTGATTGATCAGCGCGAAACCATCTTTAGTATCGATGGTTTTGGTGCCACCGCCGGCGAACATCTGGAACATCAGCACAACCATGACCACGAGCACGGCACCCCACAGCCAGGGGGACTGCCATATCGGGCGGTTCTCTTTGTTGCCTTTGCCATTGTTCCCGTTATTGCCATGGTTGAACGGGTTGGTGAACGGGTTGCCGTTGTTACGGTTGTTGTTCGGGTTCGGGTTATTGCCGTTACCCGGCCCTTGCGGGAAGCTCATGCTTGCACTCCTTGGTAGACGGACGGCTTGAGGACCGCGATCGAATCGAGGTTGCGGTAGCGTTCGTCAAAGTCGAGGCCGAAGCCGACGACGAACTCGTCCGGAATCTCATAGCCGGCGTACTTCACGTCAACGTCCACCTCTCGGCGGGAGGGCTTGCTCAGCAAAGCGAAGACTTCCACGGAAGCGGCACCACGACGTTTCAGTTCTGCGACCAGCCACGCGAGCGTGTGTCCTGAATCAACAATATCCTCCACAATCAAGATGTGCCGTCCGCGAACATCGGCGGACAAATCCTGCCTGACTGTGACCTCACCGCTCGACACTGTGCCCGAGCCATAGCTCGACAGGCTCATGAAGTCGATCTGTACAGGAATGCTCATGGCCTGGGTGAACGCGACCAGCGTATTCACGGCCCCTTTCAGCACCGCAACGAGCAGCGGATTCTTATCGCGGTAATCCTCGCTCGCGAGAGCGGCCATCTCGTGGATCTTGGCATCGATCTGTTCTTTGCTGACCAGCTCGTGGTCAATATCTTCCTCAACGTCAGCGATTCGCATGCGCTCCATCTTGGCACACGCGAATGACGTGTTTCTTGCGATTGGCTGAATAACCTCTGGGAAGTGAGACGCCGCCTTGCCCATGCCAATCGACGACCAGCCGGTCGATGGCGGCAATCTGGGCGGCACTGGCGTTCACACCGGCTTGGCTCAGCGCGTGAGCGATGACCCGCAACCGAATCGCCTCTGGCTCACGTGCAATACGTTTGACGCTGATCATCAGGCCGACACCATGGCTCGAATCGTTGGTATCGCCTGCCACACAGGCTCGTGGCGCATCGGTCGATACCGCTGCCGACGATGCCGGCCAATCAACTGCCGCAACCGCCTCCCCCATCACCTCGTCGGATCGCTGATCCAGATACTCCTTATCCATTCTGGCCAACCGTGCGCTTTCGGCGAAATGGCGGGTGACATTGAATCCAGCGAATCGTTCGATGGCCGGCAGCAGGTCGTGACGCACCCGCGAGCGCAACGGATAGTCGTTCGGCAACTCGCCGTCTACCGCATCGCCATTGGTGGGGTCATCCCAATATTCCACACCTAAGTCTTCACAGATGCCGGTGGTTTCGGCTCGAGTAAGGGTAAGCAGTGGCCGCGCAAAAGTCGCGCCACTGCGTGTGAAGACCTGCGGCATGCCGGCCAACGCATCCACGCCTCGACTGCGCAGCAGTCCGATCAATACGGTTTCCGCCTGATCGTCCATAGTGTGGGCCAACAGCACGGCAATGGCACCCGATTCACGCGCCGCGGTGCACAGCTCGTTGTACCGGGCCTGCCGTGCGGCCGCTTCGAGGCCCTCGCCGCGCGCCTGTACGGTTGTGTTGCGCACGATGACCGGGCCCAGTCCCAACGCACGGCAACGATCCGCGGCCTCGCCGGCGACCTGTTCGGAACCCTCCTGCAAGCCGTGATCCACAATCACGACACCGCAACGCACGCCCATGGACGTGCATACGATATGGCTCACCGCGGCCAGCGCCATCGAATCGCGCCCGCCTGAACAGGCCACGAGCACGAGCGGCGCATCGGCGGCAACGGCATGGTCCCCATGTTGCGCGAATTCGGGAGCCTGCACATCGCATAGTTCCACGGCACTCAGCGTTGCGCGGACCGCGCCTACGGCCTTGCGCAATCGTGCGGAATATGCCATGTACTCACCACCCTTTTTCTGGTTATAGGCACTCGTGCGTTTATGGACGTTTACGGCCTTTGTAGCCCTTGATGGCCCTTGATGCCTCTTTTACAGCCCCGCGAGCTTGGTGATGAACGAGTCGATGGCGCTACGCGCGGCGGCATAATCCTCAGGATTGTTGACCACCACGGCAAACGACAACGCTCCCCCATTGGTACGGGACACATTGCCGGCCATCGACGTGACTGTGCCGAGGCTGCCGGTTTTGACGCGCAGCAGACCGGCCACGGCATCATCCGTATACCGATCCTGCGCCGTGCCCACCAACCCCGCGATGGATAGACCTTCCGCACCAGCAGCACCGCTCTCGGTGGTCAGATTACGTTGTTGGACGGCCGCCAGCGTGCGTACGGTGAGCCGGGAGCCGGGAGACAGGCCGGAGCAATCGGCCATGGTCAGACCGGATGTGTCGAGACCGAGATCGTTCAGAGTGGATTTGACCGCTTCCGTGCCGCCTTCAGGACTGTTTGTCGCTGATTTCGCCAAGGCGGTGAGTCTGCCGAACTCCTCGGCCAGCGTATTGTCCGAATGCCGCAACGTGTATGCCATGATTTCGGACAGTGTTGCCGAACTCACCGAGGCCAAAGGCGTTTCGCCGGATGGAGCGGTGTTTGCCGTCACGTCTCCGGTAACGGCCACACCGTTCGATTGGAGCAGGTCGGCGAATTTCGTGGCCACGTCGCTGGCGGTGTGCTGGGACAGTTCCGGGTATCCGGCCGAATCATCAGGGTCGGCCGGCGCAGGCGTATCGGCGGTGTATTGGCGGCCTCCATCAATCGCCATTGATGAGACCGGCGTGAAGTAGACGGTGTAGTCGCTTAAGACCGCGCCGCCTTCCGACAGACCTGCGGGAATGCGTGAGTCGCCGAATAGGGTGTCGTCGTACTCGAGATTGACGGAAGTGATGCCTCGCTGGGCGAGCGCGGCCACGGTGGCCTTGGCCAAGGTGTTCAGACCGGCACGTCCGTTGGTATGGTTGGCGTCAGAATCGCCTGCAGACAGCAGCATGTCGCCATTGCCTTTGAGGGTCAACGTATTGGTGCCGTCATCGGATTGGGTCAGGAACACTTGGGTATCCAAGGTGGATGCCATATTCAGGGTGGATGAGGCGGCGAGCGCGGTCAGCGTTTTCAGTGTGGATGCAGGCTCGCGTGGAGTGTTCGACTCATGTTCGGCAGCGACGGTGCCTTGGGCGTCTTCAATGATCACCGACGCATCGTTTCCCACGCCTTGCGCGGACAGCAATTCGTTGACCAGTGCAGAAGCGGCCGTGGAATCAATGGCCTTGTTCGCGTTCAGGGCACCGGCGATGGTGCCGCCTGATTTGGCGGTGGCCGGATTGGCGAAAACAGGTGCGGTGACAGGTTTTAATGTCAACAATCCGGGGGCCACGTCGGTGATGTCGGCGGCGCAGTACCCCGCGAACAGGGCGATGGTGGTCAGTGCGGAAATGATGACGGTCAGTGTTCGGCGATGCGATCGTTGGGTCCGCCGTTGCGCTTCACGTCGCTGACGGCGTGATACCGCTGTAGATACCATCGTGCTCCTTATGCCAAGGCAATCATTTCTGCAATGAGGCGAACGAGTCGAGTGTTGCCACAATCGAGAGCATTCGCGCATCCATCAGCTTACCGCCCAGCCATGTCCCGAGTGCCAGAATGCCGATGCCATTGGCCAGCGCGACCGGAATAATCGCCAGCCACATGCCGCCTTCGGCTCCTGTCAGCAGCATGACCAGCGCCACGATGCCAGTGGGCAGCATCAGCAGCAGGCTGCCAAGCATGTAGACGAACGGGAAGAAGCCTTGGGCCATGGCGCGGCCTTGAGGCGCGGAGAACGGCTTGTCCATTGAGGCGACCGGGTACATCAGTACACAGGAGGTGACTTCGGCCACGCCCAGTCCGCTCAAGGCGATGCCCATGCCCGTGGCGAGGAAGATCAGGCCGGTAGCGAGGTCATCGGGCTGCGCCCAGCGTCCGGTCAGTGCGCCGACCAGCACGATGCCGGCGAGATAGAGCAGCACCATGTAGACGACCATGATGCCGACGTAGACGCGTACGCGGCCGATTCTGTCGGTCCGGCCACGCACGCCGGCGATGACTTCCATGGTGAAGCCGCGGCCGTCATATGCGAGCCCGTTGCTTTCCACGACGGACATGAACCAGCCGCACCAGATCAGCGACTGCCAGACGACCGCGCTGATGCCGTGTGCCTGGAAGGCGAAGATGATCAGGAACAGGACCGGCATGGCGAAGGTCATGGCTTGACGGGGGTCTCGTTTGAGATAGGTGATCAGGCGTGCGGACACCGCGCCGGATGCCGAATCGGGCATCCATGCGAATGCGCCGATGCCTTTGGCGGTCTCGGACGGACTGTTTGCGCCGATGGTGAGCCGTTCATGTCTCAGACACCAGGTGCAGACGGCGAAGCAGACAATCCATGTGACGGCAAGGATGGCGATGCGGGCGAGCAGCACCGCCCAGGCTCCGGTAAGCGCGTCGAACGGTAGTTGGAAGGCCGCGCCGAACGGCGTCCATGCGACGATGGTGGTCGCCGCGCCCCAGGTTTCGGTGTTGAGGCTGAAGGCCACGCCGGAGTTGACCAGAATGTTCGGCAACTGACAGATGATAACGAACGTCAGCACGATGAAGATATAGAACGCGCCTTTGCCGCGTTTGCTGGTCACCAGCGTGGTGGATAGGGCGATGAGCAGTTTGGAGATGCTCATCATGGTGATGACGGCCAGCACTGCGGCGAGGAGGGAACTGATGATTACGGCTGGTCCCATATGCCGATAGGCCAGTGTCCAGAGCATCAGTGAGGCCACGCCGGTAAGGGCGGGGATGCCGGACAGGCCGGAAAGCAGCAAGCCGAATTGCAGGTTGCGGTCGGCGATGCCGTAGAGCGCGAATTTGCGTGGGTTCATGGTGGAGCCTTCGCCAAGCATCATGAGCTGGATGAAGCCGATGAAGATGGTCATGGTCGCGCCGACCAGCACAACGACTATGTTGACGATGCCTCCGGAACCAAGGATGTTCAGCGGAAAGCCATCCGCGTTCACGGTGAAGGGCGGCAGTATGCCGATGAACCATGCGAGCACGCCGGTGCCGATGATGGTGCCGGCCGCGAGTACGGCGGAAAAGACATAGGCGACGGTCTGCCACGCCGATTTTCGCAGGGTGGCGAGCGTGAGCGTCCAGCGCAGGCGGACCAGGGTGATGGCGCTGCTGATCATCGGCGGGCCTCATCGGTGGGTATGGCGGGCGTGGCGGTTGTAAGCGGAATGGGCTGGACCGGCTGGACCGAAGTTGGCGCTTGGGCTTGGGCTTGCCCGCCGTCGAGCCATGCGAGATGGGCGGCTTCGTGGCGGCCGCCGACCAGTTGCAGGAAGCGGTCTTCGAGTTCTTCGCCGGCGGCGACCTCGTCCACCGTGCCGGCCGCGCACACCAGACCGTTGTTGATTACGGCCACATGCGTGCACATCTTTTCGACCAATGCCATCACGTGCGAAGAGATAATCACCGTGCCGCCGGTCTTCGCGTATTCGATGAGGATGTCTTTGAGGTTGGCGCTGGACACCGGGTCCACGGATTCAAACGGCTCGTCCAGGACCAGAATGCGCGGGCTATGAATCATCGCGGAGGCCAGGCAGATCTTCTTGGTCATGCCGGCCGAATAATCGGTGACCATCGTGTTGGCGGCCCCGGCCAAGTCGAAAGCATTGAGCAGGTCCTGGGCGCGACGCGTGGTCTCATCGCGGTTCATGCCGCGCAGCATGCCGGAGTAGACGAGCAATTGCAAACCGGTCAGTCGGTCGAAGATCTGGTCGGGCTGGGGCATGACGCCGATCATGCGCTTGGCCGTGTTCACGTCGCTCCACACGTCATGGCCCAAAATCATGGCGGTGCCGGCGTCCGGTACCAATAGACCGGTCACCATATTGAGCGTGGTGGTTTTGCCGGCGCCGTTGGGGCCTACAAGTCCATAGAACGAGCCGACCGGAATATCGAGCGCGAGTCCGTTGACGGCGATCTTCCGGTCGAAGTGCTTGAACAGGCCACGAATGGACACCGCCGCATTCGGATTCGGCGGCCATGCTTGCGGCTGTGGCTGTTGCGACTGCGAAGACGCGGGAGCGGCGGCTGGCATCATCGGCGGCTGAAATCCGACATTCCTTTGAGTATTGTCTAAGCTCATACATCCACTCTACCCCACCAGTCAACCCTCAGCGAAGCAAACCCCCCGGGTTGCTGTTGGATTGCCCCGCTGAGCGGCTCCGGACTAGCGGACTCGGTCAACCCTTATGCGCGATGGGCTTCCACTGGGCTTTGGCGAAGATGGCCTGGAAGGAGATCGGCACGTAGCTGAGTATGTAAATCGGGAAGCTGAGCACATAGGCGAGCAGCTCCTTGTTCGTGGCACCGATCTGGTCGCGCTCGACAATGATGGTCAATGCAGCCAATGCCATCAGACCCAACACCGATATGATGATGCCGCTGGACCAACCGGCCAGCGATTGCAGCTGGCTCGGCCAACTCACGAAGCCACACGCGGCGAACAGCAAGCCCATCACCGCGCGAATCGCGCCCAACACGGTAAACGGACACAGCATCAATGTGAAGTCGATGCAGGAGAAATCACGTTCGCGAACCGCGCGTTTCAGCAATGCCGAGCCATAATAACGGAATACCTGCAGGAATCCCTTGCTCCAACGCAAACGCTGACGCCAACTTTGCGAGAAGGTAACCGGCTGCTCGTCGTAGAGGATCGCAGTACCGCAATAGCCGATGCGGTCGCCATGCAGAATCGAATCCATAGTGAATTCAAGATCTTCAGTGAGCAGATGGAACTTCCATCCCTTGTTCCGCTTCATCACCTCGCGGGAGAACATGAATCCCGTACCGCCCACATGGCAAGAGGAACCGAGAATCATACGCGAGTTAGACAGGAATCGCGATTCACGGATGAACCACAGCGCAGAACCAGAAGACACCCAGTTATCCGCCAGATTCACCGAATTACGGTAGCTGGTCAGAATCTTGAATCCGGAGCAGAACGCCTTGTTCATTTCCTCGAAGTAGTGCTTGTCCAGCTTGTTATCGGCATCGAACACGAAGTAGGCCTCATAATCATCGGCCACACCGATGTCGAGCATATGCCCCAACAGATACGTCAGCGCATATCCCTTGCCAACCAGCTCAAGATTGTGGCGTTCCACCACATGGCAGCCCAAAGACCGCACCACGTCGGCGGTGTTGTCGGTGCAGTTGTCGGCCACCAGCCAGATGTCGATGAGGTCGGACGGGTAGGTCTGATCGCGAATCGACCCAATAAGGTTGCCGATCACGTTTTCTTCGTTGCGCGCGGAGATCAGTACGGCATACCGGTTGGTCATCGGGGCGTCGGGGAAGCGCACGGGCTTGGCGAACAGGGACATCACGATGCACAGTCCCTGATATATCATGCCGGCACCGCCGACGATCATCAGAAGAATATCGAGTACGGAAAGCAGAGTCATCAGCGCCACCCTGCCCTAGGATTGCTGGAGGCAGATTGATCAGACTGCTTGGTTTGCTTGCGTTGCTCGGGCTGCTCAGGCTGTTCGGCGGACCGCTCAGGCTGCTCGGGCTGCTCAGACTGCTGCGTATCCGCGGCACCACGCTGCGGAATCGCCACGGTGGCGGAATCGTCCAAATCGGATTCTTTCGTCTCGTGTGGCGAAATCGCATAGATCTGTTCCTGCAGCAAACGCAGTTCCTCATTCATCGGCACACGGCTGGTGGACCCCTTGGCCGCACGCGGCATGTGCTCGCCGATCGGCTGCAGCACATGCTCGCCGAACGCTTCGGACGCCTCGACGATCTTGGACTTCTTCTCCGGAGTCGGATCGTTCATCAGTGGTGAGTCAATCAGCTCATAGCGCTTGGTGTACGCACGGAAGATGGCCTGCAGCGATGCGGTGACCGGCAGCGCCAGGAACGCGCCAAACGCGCCGAACAGCGAGCCGAACGCCAGCACCGCGAGGAAGGCGACGGCCGCGTTGATATCCATCGTGCGCTGCGAAATCCTCGGCGAGAGAATCAGGTTCTCGATCTGCTGGTAGACGATGATGAACACCAGCACCGCCACGGCGTACGTCCATCCGCGGTTGCCCCAAGCGAACAGCACCGGCAGCGCGCCGCCGATATAGGTGCCGACCGTGGGGATGAACTGGGATACCACGCCGCAGAACAGGGCCAACGGCAGCCAGTAGGGCACATGCAGAATCTCTAAGAAGATGGCAGTGCAGGTGGCGTTGATCAACGCCAGAATCGAACGGGAGAACAGGAAGGACGAAATCTGGCCTTGGGCCACGGTCCACACCAGCAGGAATCGGCGCTGCGTGTTGGGGGCCAGCCACTGGCAGAAGGAGCGGCGCAGTTTGGGGCCGGCGGCGGAGATGTAATACGTGGTCATGACCACGGTCATGAGGTTCAGCAGGAAGGAGAACAGGCCGCCCACCGTACTCATGGCGGTACCGGCAAAATCGGTGACCCACGAGGTCTGGATATTGTTGAAGATTTCCATGCCGAGATTGCTGATTTCCGGCATCTTGAACGTGGCATACTGGTCCACGAACTCACGAATCTGCTCATACATGGCCGGCAAACCGCGGACCATGGCAATCATCTGCTGTACGAACATGTTGCCAAATAGCGTGAGCAGCACACCCACGACCACGGCCACGCCCACCAAGCTGACGGCGGAAGCCACGCCACGCTTCCAGCCATGAGCCACCAGCGCCACCACCAACGGTTCGACGGCCAGCGCCAGGAACAGCGAGATGATGATGTCGAGCACTAGATAGGAGATGTCGCCCCACGAGCGCCAGCAGAACATGAATACGATGACGGCAAGGGCCACATACAGCAGCGCGCGGCCGAACCATTCCGGTGGCCTACGGGAATCTCCCTTGGCGGGGAACAAAGTACCAAAGTCGATACGATTCTCGTCGTCCGGGTCTGCCCCGGCCTCTGCGGCACCGGTTCTCAACGTGTCGGTGCTGTTTACGTTTCGCACGCGTTCGCTCATGGCTCCCCATTGTAGCGAGGGGTTTGAAGCTCGGATACGCCGGCGGCGTACACCCGCTTTTCTATTGTTGATGTTATGCTCAACGTTTCGATCATCATCCCAGCGTGGAACGAAGCCGAACGCATCCGCGACTGCCTGCTGAACGCCACCCGTCAGACCATCATGCCGCATGAGGTGCTGGTGGTGGACAATCGTTCTACGGACAACACCTGTGCGGTTGTCGAACAGTTCATTGCCGAACATCCTGAGGCCCCGGTCAAACTGTTGCACCAGAACGATGAACAGGGGCTGATTCCCACCCGCAACTTTGGCCTGAACGCCGCGACCGGCGATGTGCTGGGCCGTTTTGACGCCGACTGTATGATCCGGCCTGACTGGGTGGAGGTGGTCTCCGGCATCTTCACCGAAGACCCGGCCGCGATGGGTGCCACTGGTCCGGTGATGTATTACGACATGCCCTCACGCCATTTCGGGTTGAAGGGCGACAATTCCTTGCGCAAGCGAATCTACCGCGCCGATGGCGGCCAGCCGCTGCTGTTCGGTTCCAATATGGCCTTGCGCGCTTCGGCCTGGTATCAGATCGCGAATGAGGTCTGCCGGGATAAGGCCGATGTGATGCATGAGGATATCGATATTTCCCTGCATCTGATGGGCAAGGATCTGAAAACCGTGTACTCGCCGCGCATGATCGCCGCGATGAGTGCGCGACGGATGGATACGTCGTTGAGTTCGTTCCTGAGCTACATGCGACGTTTTAAGAATACGTTTGATGCGCATCCGCAACATACGCGCACGCATAAGCCGGAGGTGTTGTTCACCGCCATGTATCCGGCGATGCATATGTTCTACCCGGTGTGGCAGAAAGTGCTGAATTCCGCGGATATCAATCCGGCTGAAGCCGCGTGGATCAACGAGCAGATGGAACTGGCGGAGGCGCAAGGCAAGCAGCTGTACGACGAGACCCCCACCGACGAAGTCTACGACGAAAAGCACGAAAAGTAGCTCGATATACAAGCCCTCTCTGCTTATGCAAGCTCCCTCTGATGAGGGAGCTAATGTTTACCGTCATCGACTGATCACATCAGCGACTTGTAAATCGCGAGAATGTCCTCTTCGGTGGCCTGACGCGGGTTGCCGGGGGTGCACACGTCGTTGAAGGCGTCGTGGGCCAGCGGTTCCAGATCAGCCTCGGTGGCGCCGACCTCGCTGATCGTGGTCGGGTTCTTCAGATCCACGGTCAGCTTGTGGACGGCCTGCACGGCCTCTTCGCGCACCTTCTCCAGGTCGCCGGTGTAGGCGTCCTCAACACCGAACGCATCGGCGATGTCGCGGTACTTCTCACCGGTGAAGTCCTTGTTGTATTCCATGACCGGGGCCAGCAGAATACCGTTGGCCACACCGTGGGCCACGCCCAGACGGCCGCCCAGCGGGTGAGCCATGCCGTGCACCAGACCGAGGCCCACGTTGGAGTAGGCCATACCGGTGATGTAGGAGGCGTAGGCCATCTGCTCGCCGGCCGGAATGTCGCCGTCGGCGGACTTGGCCAGGTTCTTGGCAATCATGCGGATGGTCTGCATGGACAGGCAGTCGGACAGGCTCCAGGCACCCGGGGTAATGTAACCCTCGATGGCGTGGGTCAGGGCGTCAAGTCCGGTGGCGACCTTCAGGCCGCGCGGCATGGAGTCGGTCAGATCCGGGTCCACGAAAGCGACGATCGGGATGTCGTGCGGATCGACGG